>Ga0163148_10000748_pt1 | contig 44003 bp, 42 predicted proteins | sample OliLakLV19MP7P2_FD_148606 | JGI IMG/M metagenome (GOLD analysis project Ga0163148, IMG submission 148606) | Freshwater microbial mat bacterial communities from Lake Vanda, McMurdo Dry Valleys, Antarctica- Oligotrophic Lake LV.19.MP7.P2 | ecosystem: Environmental > Aquatic > Freshwater > Lake >... | reverse complement strand
TGACGAGGAAGACACTGTAAAAAAGCCAGTTTCTCAATGACCAACTTTTGCAGACCGATGACTTAGACCTACTATTCTTGAAGCAGTGACGCAAAAATGATATACAACTCCTACACCTATTCAAGAACTTACTTTTAAACACTTCACTGATGGACATCACATCGTAGGTGAATCGCAAACGTGAAGTGGAAAGACAGCCGCTTTCTTGCTTCCTTTGTTAAATTCTATTAACTTAAAAGAAGCTGCACCGCAAGTTCTTGTTCTTTCTCCTACAAGAGAGTTAGCATTACAAACTGAAGAAGAAGCATTTGAACTTACTCGTGGTTTATTTGGAGCGAAGACAGCACTAGTTTGTGGTGGATTGAGTTTCAAAAATCAGATGCAAAGAGTGCAACGTGGAGCAAACGTGATTATTGGTACTCCAGGAAGAGTAATGTCTATGATAGATAAACGTATCATTCAGACAAACCAAGTTCACTATCTCGTTCTAGATGAAGTAGATAGAATGCTCGATATGTGATTTATCGATGAAGTAGAAGAGATTCGGTCAAGACTTCCAAAGACACTTAGAGCACTTTGTTTTTCAGCGACAATGCCACACGAGGTAAAAGCGCTTTTCGATAGATTTTTGCCAGATGGATACCAACATATCAAGATCGAGAAGAAACAAGTAACGGTTGATCAGCTTGATCATAGCTTCACTCGTATGCATGATAGTAAGAAATTAAACTTTTTGGAAGAGTATCTTACCAAGGGGAGTTACGACAAAATACTTGTTTTTGCTCAGACGAAGAGAAGTGTGAATGAACTTCAAAATATTCTCAACGTAGAATGATACGAAGTATTTGGTCTTCATGGTGATGTCGATCAGTATGAAAGAATAAATGCTATGAAAGCAGTAAAGGCGTCAAGTAAAGTGATTCTCGTAGCGACAGATGTTGCAAGTCGTGGATTGAATCTCAATGATATAGATCTCGTCGTAAATTTTGATATGCCACAAGATCCAGAAGATTACGTGCATCGTGTCGGTCGTACTGCTCGTGCTGGTAAATCAGGAAAAGCAATCATGTTCGTTACTCCTAGTGAAGACCGTAAACTTAAGCAGCTTGAAAGATCAAATAAACTTCAGATCAAAGAATACGATATGGAAGGAAATCTCGTTCATAGACAAGCAGAACAACAACGCGGATGATACAAAGGTGGTGGATGAAGAAGACGACAACCAAGAACAGGGGGAGGAAATAGATTTAGTGGAGGCGGAAGAACAGGAGGATACGCAGGATGAGGAGAAAGAACAGGAGGGTATGCAGGATGAGCAGAGAGAACAGGAGGGTATGCAGGATGAGCAGAGAGAAAACCATATGCTGGAGGAAATAGTGCTGGAGGAAATAGTAGTAGATTTGGAGATAGAGCACCAAGAACTGGTGGAGGAGAAAGAACAGGAGGGTATGCAGGATGAGCAGAGAGAAAACCATATGCTGGAGGAAATAGTGCTGGAGCAAGTAGATTTGGAGATAGAGCACCGAGAACAAGTAGTGGAGGAGGCGATAGAACAGGAAAGAGAAGTGAATGAGGTGAAAGAAAATGGGGAAGATAAAATAAAACAATTTCCTTATCTGCTCCGCTCAGTAAACTGATGCGGTAATTCTCTTCGAATACGTGAATCAAGAAAACCCTCTAGAATAAAACAAAAAATGGGCTTGACAAACTTAGTTCGATCACTACACTCACGCTTGTACTATCAGTAATGGTAGTCGCCAAAGTCAATTGCTTACATACCTCCTTTTTGCCTGTTTGTCTTTTTCTATAAAGTCCTTGCTGAAGTAGTGTTCCTGTAGTAGATTGGCGTTTGCTCTGTAAATGAGCGCCCTTTTTATTATTATTCATTTCCTCATGCAAGAAGGAGTTGTTAAATTTTTTAAAGCCGACAAAGGTTTCGGTTTCCTCGTTCCAAACGACAACGTAGATGGTAGTGAAGGAGAAGTATTTTTCCACATCAGCAACTGTGCTGAAGGATACCAGCCACAAGAAGGTGACAAAGTTACTTTCGAACTCGGTCAAGGAAGAGACGGTCGTACTGCAGCTAAAGATGTTGCACCTATGATGGACGACAACAGTGGTTACGATGCGTAATTAGTTGTTTTCTCAACCTAAACAAAAAAACTCTGCTCCGGCAGAGTTTTTTTGTTGATGAAATAAATTAAACGCATGACATGAGATTTATATTCTCCTTATTATGGAGTGTAAAACTATCTTCTGCAGTAAGATCTCTCGACAAGCTCGAGATGACTATTCCCGGTATAATATTTCGAGCGCAATGAAGTGGAGCCGAGAAATCTTACATCTCTACGCACGTATGATTTGTTTCGTTTCATAGTCAATAATAACTGATGATGGAGCATCAATCGTTCATACGTCAATAATATAATCAATAAGCTGGAGTTGTTCGTTCGTGAGCTGACTAGGATTCGTGATATTTGGTTGTCACGAGAGATTTGCTGAGGTCGAAATAAATGGTTCTCCGCATTTGGCTACTATTTCCTGAAAAGGATGATCTATGAGACGAACGCCTATACGTGAAGACGCACTAAGCAAAGAAAAATCTGTCGTGGGTGGTCTATCCTGTCTCAGGGGTAATAACAACGTCAGTCATCTTCAAGGAAACTGTTGTTTATATTTTCCCCATTCTGTTTCTATCTCATCGTGTATCACGAAATTTTCTCTGATTCGCTGAATGTGGGGAGCGATGATGGAGAAGTGTTTGTCGTCAGGACGTTGTTTGATAGCTTTTATTTTTTCTACTACCTGAGGAGTTACCAGTCCGCCGAGTCAGTAGATCGTATCCGTAGGGTAGAGGAAGACACAGGTAGCAGTAATGAATTTTTGAGATTCATCTAGAGGAATGGTGTTCACCGTTTTTTTTTGAATAAAAACTTTTGTTGTAGCCGACTATCCTACCAATCCATTTACTCTTTTGATGAAGGCGTTCATGTTTTCGACGTTTCCTCCTTGTTGTAAGATAGCTTGGTCGTAGCTATATAAGATGAGATCTTTGAGTTTAGGACTTTCTTTCTCGGTAGCAAAGAGGTCAATCATCTTGTCGGTGAGGGAATGGTCTGCATTGAGTTCGAAGATCTTTTTCGATGCAGGAACGTCTTGTCCCATCGCTTGCATATATTTTTCCATCTGTGCAGAAGGTTGTCCGTCAGGAGTCGTAAGGACGGCAACGCTGTCAGTGAGTTTGTAGGTAAGATCTACTTTTTCAAGTTTTTCTGTACCGATAGTACTTCGGACAAACGCAAGGAAATCTTTCTGCTTAGCTGCTTTTTTACTTGTTTCTTTTTTTCTCGAAGCGACTTCCTTGGTTTCTGGGATATCAAGATTTGCTCATGATGCACTGACGAGTTTCCATTCTTTATACTCTGGAAGTGATTGTACGACCCATTCATCGAGTGGTTCATCCATAAGCAGGAGATCAATCCCTGCGGTGCGAAATCATTCCGTATACGGACTAGATTGCAATTCGCTTATTGACTGTCCGGTCAGATAGTAGATCTCTTTCTTGTCAGCATTACCTGTGGTCATATAGGTATCGAGATCTGTTTTTTTGCCTTCACCGAGTAGTGTTTCATAACGAAGCAATCCTGCTATTTTTTCTTTATTTTCTGCATCGTAATAGACACCTTCTTTCAAGAACTGTCCGTAATCTTTCAAAAATGAAAGATAGCTGGTCTGATCGTCTTGGCTTGCTTGTCGTGCTATCGATTTAATGACTTCGTTGGTCAGGGTATTTCTGATTTTACGTAACACATCTTGTGACTGGAGAAGTTCTCTAGAGACATTGAGTGAAATGTCTGGTGTCTCGACGACTCATTTTACGAATCTAAGCCGCTGTGGGAGGAGTTCCTTACAGTGTTGCATGATCATCACGTTTTGGACATAGAGTGCTGGACCGTATTCTTGATCAGGCATCATTTGTTCAAAGGGAGATTTTTCTGCTGGAAGGTAGAGGAGTGCTTTGAAGGTCAATCCTCCTTCGATATGGAGATGAATCGTCTCAAACGGCTTTTTTGCTCAGAAGTGGAGTGATTGGAAAAATTCTTCGTGTTCTGCTTCCTTGACGTCGTTTTTTGGTCTCGATCGAAGTGATTGCATTTTGTTTACTTGTTCGAATGTATCGGTTGGTTTTCCATCTTCGAGTTTTGGCATCATGATCGCTACGGGAAGATAGTTCGCATGGGTCGTGATCAATCCTCTGAGACGATAGTCGTCCGCGTATTCTGCTGAATCTTCCATGAGATGTAAGGTAATCGTCGTTCATCTCGTTGTTTTCGTGCTTTCAGTAATTTCATACCCTCATTTTCCGTTGGAACTCCACAGGATTGCTTGATCACTCGTTGCTGATTTTGTTTCGACGGTAACGGTATCTGCAACCATAAATGCACTGTAAAAACCGATACCAAACTGTCCGACAAGCGCGTTATCATCTTTTGCTTGTTTCATCTGTTCGAGAAATGCTTTGGTTCCTGATTTTGCAATCGTTCCGAGATTACTGATGACTTCGTCTTTTGTCATCCCGATTCCCGTATCGCTGATAGTGATGGTTTTCTTTTCTGTATCGGTAGTTATCGTAATGGTGAGATCAGTTTCGTTGCCGAGGTAGCTAGGATCTTGTGCAGCGAGGAGTTTTGCTTTCTGGAGCGCATCGTTTGCATTTGCGAGAAGCTCTCTCAGGAATACTTCCTTGGTCGAGTAGATAGAGTGAGTCACGAGGTGGATAAGCTGACTGACATCAGCATCAAAGTTGAATGTTTCAGACATAAGTAATAGACAAAAAGCTAAAAGTTTTTATATGTAGGTAAGAAGTAGCACTTTACTCCCTCACGTGCTTTTTTACTGAAGAACGAAAAAAAATCAAGCACCTTTTCACTAAGATCCGTTTTTTGTCAATGGTGAAAATTTGCAAAGATAATAAATTCTTCGTATACTATAAAGGTCGGTTGAGCGTATCGCATCTTTAGTTTATGATCAATATGGAGTGACTCAGAATCAGTATCGTCCTCGTATGATCATTTGTCTTGGGTATGTGTGCTCGATGATTTATATGACCGTGATCACAGCAATCGTCTTCAGTACACCTTGCTGCATGAACTTCGTGTGAAACGTGTACTGCGTCGTGTATAGAAAATTGAGTGGAAACTTAGGAGAATGAATTGTTTGAATATTTGCTTTAGGATTGACGTTTACAATTTTCTACGTAGTAAATTTATTTTGAATTTACTCTATCCGCTCCTTTCCTCTCGTTAAACAAAAATATAAATATAACTACCACTCCATCATGGAGTGGTTTTTTTCTATTTTATTCTTAGTTTAGGATCTATTACTGAATCACTTCTTGTACTTTTTCTCCTTGAAAAGTAATGTATGCTCATGTTTTATCTACCAGACTGATCGTAAGACCAGTGATATCGTTCTTGATAAAGTAAGGTGACGCATATACTTTTGTTACCTCTTCTCACACATCGTTGGAGAGAACGAGATAGCCGTTATTACCGATGGTAAAGTTATTGGTCGAGAAACTGATGAGATGTCCTCCATCTGTAGGAGTAGTTTTGACAAACAGCTCAGGACGAGGGAGAGCACTGTTCCACTCGATAGTTTTGATTTCAGGTTTTTCTGCGACGAGAGGTTGAAATTCACCGAAGTCGTGTGCTGGCTTCTTGTTCTCTTCTCCAAGTGTATCTGCTTCACGAACAGGGAGATCTCTCGCTAGTAGAGTAGCTGCTCCGTGACTGTCATATGTAGGCTGTTCATGGAATCCAGGCTGTCGTACTGACCATGCGATGATAAATCCTATGAGTAATGATCCCAAAATAGGAAGGTAATGACTTTGTTCTACAGTTGCAAGTATTTCTTTTTTGTTTCGATGGAGAGACATTTTTGTTTGAAATAAGATAAAATTTAAGCATATTATACATATAAAGTAATATATTGTCAACTCATGCTTCATGGATTAAGGGTAAATAAAAACACCGACTCGGAAGTGAGTCGGGTTTTGTTTGTTTTCCTTTTTATCAGTCCCGTCATTGCGATCGAAGCGTGGTAATCCATAATACTCTTATAGTCAAAACTTATCAAATGCAAAAAATGGGTTGTTTACACAATAATTTGTTCTGCAATAAATCTCATTTATTTGTCGTGTATTTTCATCTTTTCGATAGATCATTACTGTTTCTCGATCTTCAATATATATTTTTCCTTCGAGACTATACTGTAGTTGGTAGGTAAATGCTCTTCTAACTCTTTTCTCATTGTCATCTCTCAAGTTTACATTTTCTTGGATCGTATTTACTATTTTTCTTGACCCATCAATTCATGTATTGAATCTTCTTAGTCTGTCTTCATTGAAAAACTCAATGATAGCATCATCACTTTTTGATTCTTTATCATATAGCTGAGCTGCCTTGTTATAATCTCCACGACTTTGATAGATATAGTATTGTTGTAACACTGCTTTTGCCTCATCTGTATGCTTTTGTTTCTGAATATCGTACTCAGAAAATTGGTTGATTGTATTACTTACTGTTTGAATTCAAAAAAGACTTATTTGCTCAGTATGTGGCGAACTTGTATAAGTTGAATTACTGCTTGAATTCTTATCACTTAAATTTGTTATCATTCAGTTTATATCAACATTTCATACTTTTCATCAAAAAATAATCAGGCATACAAGTGCTACATTAAAAAAGATTTTTTTATTCATATGTCTCAAAAGAGGTAAAGCATAAATAAAAAGAGAAGCAAACGTTCCCAAGAATCAAGGTGATCCTGAGGAGTAGTTTTGCTTCTCTTCTTTTTTGCACTAAATCGACTAGATGAGCATAAAGGTGGTAAAACAAAACTACTACTGATTTGAGCTTATTGATTCCATCGGGCTTACAAAAGAATTATTTCTTTTTGCCAAGTCTTGTAGTTTTGTCTTGTTTTAAGTATTTACTGACACGCTTCGCACATAAGTGCTTCGTAGGGATCAGCAGGGCAGGCACCATTGTACATCGTTCCTGCTTTCAATTTCTCGACGTATTCATCACCTTTTTCGGCTCTCATTTGAGCTTCTATATCTGCCTTCTGTTCGTCGGTAACGTTTTCAAAATCGATTTTCTCTCTCGTAGCAGTAATGGTCGCTCCACCAAATCAGGCTTTTGCTGCTGTCGCACCAAATCCTCCCGTACGTGGAGCAGGCGTTTCGCTCGTGGTACCTGTAGAACCGAAACCAGCTCTTTCTCCTCTTTTATTGACGTTTTGGGTGTATTTTTCTCCTTGGATATTTTTCTGGATGAAACAGTAGTAAGTAGACTTGATGCCTTGTTGTCGTCCGTACATATAGTAATCGCTGAGCGTGTCTCTGTATGATTCATCGAAGTACATATTTCTCGAGATAGCTTGATCTATATGTTTCTGCCACGTAGCAGCGATGTTCATCTGAGCGATAGGTGAGTACTCGTAGGCTGTTTTGAAGAGGTTTTTATCGACGACTCCATCCAGTTCTTCGATATCCATAATACTTCCTCCACTAGCTACGATCTTATTTTTGATTTCTTCTGTCCAGACTCCTTTTGCTTTCAACTCGTTGATCAATCTCTCGCAGACAACGGTAAATTTACCAAACTGATTTTCTCTCGAATACACCATCCCAAAGTTACTATCAATACCGCTACTTACTCCTGCAAGTAATGAGATAGAAGCCGTCGGTGCGATAGCGAGCATGAGGATGTTTCTTCTTGCTTCATACGGATATCTTGATGGATCATAATCTCTAAATGGTCATTTCACTGCTGCAAGTGCGATAGATTTTTCTAGTGCTGCTTGATACATAAACCCACCTACCTTGTCGATCAAGGTCGTTGCATCGTGATGATCATAGGCGATATGGAGATCGATCAGGAAGTCTGCAAATCCCATGACTCCTAGTCAAAGTGGTCTGAGATCTTTACAGTTCAATTCTGTATCTGGATACGGAAAGAAATTGAAATCAATGATATTGTCTAGTCCTTGAATTGCTATCTGGACCGTGTCTTTCAAATCATCCCAGTTGATAAGGTCAAACTTCTCTTCGACGCTGAGTGTCGGAAGGTCTACTTTGCGTATCTTGTCGTGATTGATGAATGCAGTGAGGTTCAATGAAGCCAGTGTACATACTGCAGTACTATCTCCACGGTTGGCGATAGAGATCTCTGTACATAGATTACTACTGTGAATCATTCCGTAATTTGGTGCTTGGTTGGCACGGTTGTGGGTGTCCTTGAAGCAGAACCAGTAGTTTCCTGTTTTTGCCAACCTGATAAGCATATCGCGATAGAGTTGACGTGCACGTACTTTTCTCGCTAGATTCATTTCTCCCGCTTCAGCTTTTTGCACATATCATGCATAGTGTACTTCAAATTCTTCTCCCCATGACTCAGCGAGTTCTGGTGTCTCTGCTGGATCAAATAACCATCGATCAGCATCTTTCAGGACTCTATTCATAAATTCATCAGGAATCCAGAGAGCAGTATTACACGTTCTGGTTCTTACGTAGTCATTCCCCGCTGTTTCTTTCAGATCAAGAAATTCGTAGATATTGAAATGCCGTGGTTCCATATAGAAAACACATCCAGATCTTTTCTTTCCTGTTCCTTGGAGCATAGCGTTTTTGATCGTATCATAGATCTTGATGAATGGAATAGGTCCAGAAGAAAACTGATTGATTTTTTTGATCAATGATCCTGATGCTCTGAGCTTGGTGAAACTGATTCCCATCCCACCATCAAACTTACTGAGCTGAGCAAATTCGGTACCTTTTTCCATAATATGTTCCATACTGTCTTCCACCACGGAGATGAAACAACTACTCATCTGTGATCTTGGACTTCCTGCGTTAAATGAGTGTGAGTGAATATATCTGAGTTGTGAAAAGTTGTCGTAGAGTTTTTTTGCAAAGGCATTGCGTTCTTCTACCGGTTCGACAAATGCGATTCCCATTGCCATTCTCATCCATGTCCATTGGACTTTTTCTAGTTTTTGTTTTTTGTAGTCAGTGAGTTGGTATTTTTTTTCGAAGTTAGCCATCGCGAAGAAGTTCATAAGTTTATCACGACTTCGATCCATATGCCATTCTAGCTCATCGAGATTGAAACTAAGCATTTCCTCACGGAGAAGATTCTCTCCTACAGCAAATTCGACGTATTCTTTGAAAGTCGCAAAACGAGCTTCTACCGTCTTGTTCACGATCTTTGCAAGTTGCGCTGAAGCGATACGATCGTACAACGGATCTTCACTAATCAATCCTTCCATAGCTTTCAGTAATGAACGATCGATTTCATCAGTTCCTATTTGGTCAGGAAGTTTTGTTTCAAAATTTTTAATGATCTTAAACATTGCAACAAACGGATCATCAAGTTTCATGGGGTCTATGATATCTTGGATAGCTTTGATGATTTTTTCAGTCTGAAATGGTTCTTGTTTTCCGTCACGATGGATAACTACTTTGGACATGAGAATAAGGAAACAACAAAATAAAAAGGGTAATTACTGTATGTCAGTTCATTCTGATTTTTTAGCATTCTGTTTAAGTCACATGTTATTTATCTCATAAGGTAAATAACTCTCTGCTCTCTAGAAGTTCGTATACTGATTTGGGGTGATTTCGAAGAAGTTCTGGAGGGTCATGAGATCTTGTTTTTCAAGGAATTTCAACGGATTGTGTTCTACCATATAGTATGGAGCGAAACCGAGTTCTTCCATTCTTCTGTCAGCAACAAACTTCAAGTACTGAGCCATTTCGTTGTATGAAAGACCAAATACTTGTCTATCACCAAGCAAACTCTTCAAAAATTCAAGTTCTAGCTCTACGCCATCGACGAGACATTTCTGTACATTTGCAACAAACGCCGTATCTTGTCCTATCTCTGGTGTTTCCTCAAGCATGGTCAGAATCATCTCTACACCCATACGCATATGGAAACTTTCATCGATGAGCACGAGATCGATACCGTTACAGATATTTCTCATACGTCCTGTCTCTCTCATCGCGAAAAACATCGCGAATCCACTATAAAACCAAAATCCTTCTTGGATAACATTGTTGATCAAAATAGCCATAAGGATCGCTTTTTTTCCTTCTACCGTATCTGGATCTACTCATCCCTGGCTGATAGAAATAGCATTTGCATAGTGAGCGACCATTTGTTGTTTTCTGTTGATGATAGGATTACTTTCTGCTATATTGTACAGTGCTTCATGATCGAGAGAGAAACTATTGAGGATCATTTCAAAAAAATCACTATGGATATCTTCCATGAACATCTGAACCGTCATACACATCTTTGCTCTTGGGTCTATCACATATGGATAGAATGATTCTCCAAGGACATTCTGAACGAGGAGTTCCGTCGTCGTGAAATAAGCGACAAGCTGATGAAAAAGATTTTTTTCTTCACTTGTTAATCACTGATAGTCGTTGATGTCGATCTGGACGTTTATTTCTTCTGGGAATCGTACTGCTTGTTTTTGCTTCGTATATAAATCTTGGAATACGGAATAATTTCTACTGAGTCTTGTTCATTCGAGAACATGTTTCTTACCGATGAGTACCATGAAAGACTTTTGATAAAAAAATAAAAACACTATATGTAGTAGGTGATTTTTACTTTGCCTACTAGATATAGTGTTTTTAGAAAAATATCAGATGAATTCAAGGGAGAGAACGAGATAATTTTTTTTTGTAGATCTCCCCTATAGAGTGCGATTCCTTTTTTTGATGGACAGATAGTAAAAATGTGATTATTGACAAGTCTTTTTAGTGTTTTAAAATCCGTCCATTTATCAAAGTTTTTCTAAGAATTTTCTTTAGTCTTCTGTAATTACTTTTATTTTATCTACAGATTTGGGAATAGCACTGTATCGAAAAGGAGAAATAGTAATCGAAATATCGTGTACTTCATCAAATAATAAAGCAGCAGCTTTTGCATCATCTTTGTTGTGTCCAGCAATAGATGCTTTTATTTGTCTCGTAATGTCATAAGGATCTAAAGAAAAGTCATAGGTGCTAAATGTTTGCAAGGTGGTGGGTAAGATATAAGATCCACTTCATAAATCACGTGGATCGTAGAAATCCACACGCTCAAGACTAAGTCCTCATTTCTGAGATGTTGGTGTTGTTCTTTGCTGGAGATAGAGGTTACTCTGACGTTCAAGATCTGTTTTTTCGATATATGGATACGTGATCGTTACGTCCATAGTTCACTGGAGAAAACTAGCTGATTCACCTGGTTGTGCATTGGTAACAAAACGATTTACTGTTATCTGGATCTCCTCTGGTAGAGGAAGCGTAATATGTGTCTTGTCTTGATTACCTTTACGAATAATTCATGCTAATTCTTGCTGGATATCACCGAGGAGTTGTTTTTCAAGACGCTGAATATCACTACTTACGACGGTTCATGAAAGAATTGTTTTCCCGTTAGTAAAACTATTTATTGGTTCAGCCCGGATTGCTTTCTGTTCACTACTCTCAGGAAGCTTTTCTATATAGAGCATACTTTTCTGAGGGATATTCCCGTCTTCTCCTACCGGTAGCCCGTCCTCAAAATAGTCACGTGCAGTGATTTGTACGTCTACTGTTCATGGATTATCTTTATCTCACGCAGGAATACGTATTCGATTATTGATGGTAAAAGGTATGTTTGTTTCAGTAAGAAGTGCTGTTCACTCTAGTAATGAGATATCTTCATCTACGGTATTGTAAAAACGAACCATTCAATTTGCTGGTACGAGTTCAGTAGAAAATGATTGAAGGTCAATTGTTTTTGATACAGAGGTGATTACCGTTCAGGTATACCAAGGAAAAGACAATGGAGCAACAGTGAGTTCTGGTTTTTGGTCTACAGGAAAAGCGAGAAATCAGTAACTTATTGCCTGAACAGTCGTCGTAGGAGAGATCGTAATAGTAGCTTTTGGTGAGATCGTTCACCGGAAAAGATAGACAATGATGACTAAGACGAGAAGTTCCGCAATCAGGGCAAGTTTTGATTTTAAGTAATCGGTAGGTGAACGTAGTTGATTTGTTTTACCAATCTTTTTGGATAGGTATTTGGTGAATCCTTCGTACCGATTTCTTGTTCATACAAAAAAAGTTTGAATGCCATATACAGCAAGTTGGTCTGCTATACCATGATTTTTGGTCGTAACAGAAATCGTAATATCTAATTCGCGTATATATTTTACAAAGGTTTCGATCCACCATGCATCTTCCAAAAGCGGATGAGAATCCAAAAAAATATCTACCTGTTTTCCGCGAGGTACTTTTTTTAGGAGTTTAAATATTTTATAGATACTATCTTGTGGTCAAAAGGTCAGTTTCATCAGATTGCTGCTGGAGGGATGAAGATGTTTGGATAAGACGTCGTTGTCGTGCGATGGTGAGTATAACTACGAGACAAATATACTGTTTAACATCTACGGTGTGTCACAGTATCTTGGTAACCAAATGTCTTGGGTAGATCTGTCGTAGTAGAAGGACTCCTATCATACTCCAGTAGAGTATAAGCCCAGGAAAAGCTCGATAGACATTCTTTTTCCGTTGATTTGCTAGAGAGATAAGAACATACAAAACACTAGATCACGCTGCAAGATAGAGTCATAGAGGCATTACTTTGTCGTATGCAGCTACCTTACTGAATGGATCTATAGCAGATAAATACCATCCGGTGTCTACAGGTTTCCCAATAAAATGATCTCCAAACAAGAAAAATATACCTAAGGGAATAGAAGCGATACAAAGACTTTCAAATAAGATTGTCCATCGACGAAGATGTGTTTCTCGACGTTGTGTCTGAAGAAATTTATATCGTCAAAAAGAAATGCCAATAAGCAGTCAGGTGAAGTGAAAATGGTACTCATATGGCGATAGATAGAGGAGTCGTTGTTTGGGGTCTATCGGAAATACAATGAAATCGCTTCGGAGGTATCGCGACCACGTTCCTAGGAGATAGCCTCACATAACAATGAGAGGAATGTAGCGAAGTAAGAGTCTAAACTGAACGCCTTGTTGCGTAGCTTTTTTCTGAGCTACAAAAATAAAGACGAGTAAAAAACTTACAATACCGAGTCCTGTCATAGATAATGACCGTCACCAAAGGTTGAGTATGGGGTACATGAAAAAATTGAAGAGTTGAAAAATTGAGAGGAAGCAAAGTCGAATTATCTAAGATAATGAACCATTTTATTTTCTCTAATACCAACTATTCTGATAGATCCAGGATAATCAAGTTGTTCTTCGATCTTTGTTCCGATGATGGTAGTGAGTTCTTGCGCTCTCTTGTCATCGACATCGTCAGGGTTGAAGAAGGCCATGATTTCTCTTCCCGCTTGCATGATGTATGCTTTTTGTACTCATTCTATAGAATTGATAAGGTTTTCTAGATTGCTCATTCTTTCGAAGAAGATATCTTTGGTATCATGTCTCGCACCAGGTCTACTTGCAGAGATAACGTCTGCAGCAGTTGCTACCCATGCTTCTGCACTAAGGAGTTCTACATCGAAATGATGTCATTCAGCAGTATTGATGATTACTTCATGCATCTTATGTTTTCTAAGAATCTCAGCTCAGACCTTGGTATGTGCTTCACCACTGGTAGAATCAATTTTTCCGATATCATGCAGGAGTGCTGCTTTCTTTGCGAGTTCTGCATTTAGTCCAAGTTCGTTTGCCATCATCTCTGCCATTCTTGCCACTTCTATACTATGTAAGAGAAGGTTCTGACCATAACTGTATCTGATATGAAATCTTCCGACGTATTCCACGATCTCAGGTTTCATCATAGGAATATTGAGCAAAGCTAGCGTCTCTTTTCCTTTCTTCAAGAAGAGTTCGCTTGCTTCATCGATACTTTGTTGATAGAATTTTTCTATATACACTGGATTGATTCTTCCATCCTTGACTAGTTTGTTCATCGTTTCCGCAGCGATGAATCTCTTTTCTGGATCGTAACTTGAGATCTTGAGGGTAAGCGGCGTGTCATCGATAAGTACTTCGACCCCGGTTACTTTTTCGAAGGTATTGATATTTCTTCACTCACGACCGATGATCTTTCCTTTCATATCTTCACTCGGCAGGTCGACCATCGTGACGAGATGTTCCGAAATACCTTCTTGAGCTACTCTCGGAAGGATTCTAGCAATAATTTTTCCTGCTTCTTCTTTTGCTTCTTCTTCCTTGATAAGTTTGTATTTATGGACAAATCTTGTAATTTCAGCTTGTTGATCAGTTTCTATCTGAGCAAAAAGCTGTTTTTTTGCTTGTTCTGGAGTCAATCAACTTAGATCACTGAGAATCGTTTTTTGTTGGTCATACACTTTTTCAAGATCTTGTTTTTTGGTGATGTACTCTTCTTTCTTTTCTTCTAATTTTTCCATCTTTTCGTACATTCTTTCTTCTTTTTGGGTAAGTTTTTCTTCGATTTGATCTACTTTCTTGTTTCTGTGAGTGATTTCTTTTTCAGCTTTTTCGATAAGTTCTTGTCCTTTTCTTTCTGCGATGTCGTAGAGTCTTCTACATTCTTTTTTGGTTGTTTCGATAGTAAGTTCAGCTTCTTGTTTTTTCTTGGATCGTCATTGATCTGCGAGGTATTTACCTCCAAATATTCAAAAAGCAATACCTATGACGGCAGCAACTAAGGTAAATATGGTCATGAGTTAAAATATATGAGTAAAACGTGTACTCATCCAATAGCAAAAAAACGCGATCCCCTGAAAGGTCTTATAGAGTGAAGTAACGCACGAAAAAGTATATCGAGTAGTGTATCATAAATTGAGGAATAGCGTAAGAGTTGCTTTTGGAAAAAAATACTATGTATCTTACAAATACTGATTATTCTTGACAATGCAACAAGATTCATTGTTTTTTGAATACAAAGAAAAACCATCTATAATAGCATATCAGAGAGATCGAGCAGACTATTTTTCTTATTTTCGTCTCATCTTTTTAGATTGACAAAATATTATTTAATTATGTTTATATTATCTTCAGTGAAGGTGAGTTGTTTTGCTTGATGTCAGGTAGCCTGTAAAAACTTTTTCAATTGTTCATGATCTACTACAATCGTTGCATCATTGCGGTTCGGATGTCGTCCGACGTGTGAAGCTGATCGGAGATCGTGATCGAGATAGACGTGGAGTGATGCTGATGTATCGTAGATAAGTCAAAACAATGAAACACTCCCAGGTGTGAGGTGAAGTTTTGCATAGAGATCTTCTGCCGACGCGAAGCTTAGCTCTTTGGTTCCAAGTTGTTTGCGAAAAAGGTTTACGGGAAATCTCTTTTGTGCAGCGATACTCACGAGGTAAAATCCTCCCTTCTTATCGGTGAGAAATAAGTTTTTCGTATGAGTTCCAGGGATGTCGTGTTTGATCTGTTCAGACTCTTCGACCGTAAACACAGGAATATGTTCGTAATAGTCAAAATCTATACGGTGGGTAGTAAGAAAGGAAAGAAGTGCTGGATCGAAGTTTTTCATGATTTTTCGTTATTGGAAACAAATGAATACTTTATACTATGAATTTGGCATACTCACGACTCTCTATCAAGGTAACAGAACATTTCTTGTCGATAAGTGCTTGCGCAGCATGAAGTCATGCTACTCATCATCAGCTTACTAAATAATCGGTGGTAACTTCTTCTTCCAGTGTGCGACAAATATCGATATTGTTGCTCACTCACAAGAGACTAAGATATCGTTGATTTTGATATTCCATATGAGTGGTGTAGGTAAAGTCATCTGTTTAGAGTATACTCCTTATATATGTTGTGGTTGTGAAGTCGTGTTCAGATTTTTTATTGTTTCATGATATGAATTCAGGCCCAGAGGGAATTGCACAGAGTACAATCCCTCAAAGTTGATTATTATGTTGTGGTTGTGAAGTCGTGTTCAGATTTTTTATTGTTTCATGATATGAATTCAGGCCCAGAGGGAATTGCACAGAGTACAATCCCTCAAAGTTGATTATTATGTTGTGGTTGTGAAGTCGTGTTCAGATTTTTTATTGTTTCATGATATGAATTCAGGCCCAGAGGGAATTGAACCCCCGGCGCGAGGCTTTGGAGACCTCCGCTCTAACCACTGAGCTATGGGCCTGTGAAGAATAGAATAATGAAGCGAATTAGCCAGAGATCGTGATCGAACCGACGATCTGCTCGTTACGAGTGAGTTGCACTGCCAGCTGTGCTACTCTGGTGCGAAACTTATGATAAGGAAACTCTGGAAAACTTTCGTTTGGTATTAACATTGTTGTATTCTTTAACCTTAGCACTACCTATAGATATATTGACTAAAAAAACAAGTGAAAGACCTTTCTTCAAGATTATTTTTGTATCAGCTACAAGAATCGCCCATACGGCATTTGCAATATCTGAAGGTATGATTTTTAGTATATAACTACTTTTCTATTGGTAAATGATTTTAGTCCATCTGGACCATTTTCTTTGCCGTAGCCAGACTTTTTGACTCATCAGAAAGGAAGAGAGGATTTGGATCCTGCAGGTTGATTGATAAATACCATTCCTCATTCGAGCTGTGTTGCTACTTGTTTACACTGATCAATATCATCTCCGTAGACGACGGCACTGAGTCAGAAATCATTTTGGTTTGCGAGAGCGATAGCTTCTTCGATAGATGTTGCTTTACTGACACTTGCTACGGGTCAGAAGACTTCTTCTTCCCATGAGGTCATACCAGGAAGGACATCAGCTAGGACGGTCGCAGCATAGAGTATCTGTGATTCATCAATAACCATTCCTCACGTGACGAGACGCGCTCAGTCATTGATACTACGCGTGACTTGGTCGTGAATATCATGCATGAGTTTTTTGGTACTCAATGGTCCGAGCGCTGTACGAGGATCGAGTGGATCTCACAAAGGCAGTTCTGCAAAGGTTTTTCACAGTTTTTCTACAAACGTTACATAGTATTTCTCGAGCACAATGAATCTTTTTGAAGAGTTACAACGTTGTCCTGCATTGTTCAAACGACAGCTCGTTGCCAAAGCGACCAATGCATCGGTATCACTATGATCGAGGACGACAAATGCATCATTGCCTCACAGTTCAAGCACTGAACGTTTGAGGTATTTTCCTGCGAGTGCACCGATTACTGATCACGCTGTTTCACTTCAGGTAATATTTACTCCTTGTACAGCAGGATGAGCTATGATGAGTTCAGACTGAGATGAACTGATGACGAGGTTGGTATAGACGTCTTCTGGAAATCACGCATCGTGAAAGAGTTGTGCTATAGCTGCAGCGCACATCGGTACGTTTGATGCGTGCTTGTAGACCACCGTATTTCCTGCAAGGATATTGGGAACAGCTGCTCTCAGGAGTTGATTGAACGGAAAATTCCATGGGGCAATACCATAGATGACACCAATCGGGTCGTACTGAATGTGTCAGGTAAGTCAGTCACTAGAAAATAGTTCATCCCCCAAGACCGTATCGACGTTATCTGCATTCCATCTGATGAGATTTGCTGTTCATTTCAGTACACTTTTTGAAAAAGACCACAAAGAGCCCATTTCACGGGTTTCTAGAAGTGCGTAGTCAGCATTGCGTTCATCAAGCAGATCAGCCATACGGAGGAACAATACTTTTTTCTTAGCTCTAGGTAGTTTTTTTCGACTCAGATATGCGGTATGAGCTGCATCGATCTTCTGGGTGAGTTCTGTATCACTTATTGTTTCGAATGTTGCATTTATTTCTCCTGTATAGGGATTGGTCGAGGTGATGGTAGACATGGAGAGGGGAAGAGATAAAAAATCCTCTGATTCAAGAGGACACATATAATGCATCCGAACAGTGAAAATATTTATTCTATCATACTATGAATTGCATCAAGAAGTTTGACGGTACTATATTTCTTTGCAGTGCTCGTGATGAAATAGCTCGGGAGTGAAAAAGGTGCGATTTTTTCGGTCAGTGCAGCAGCAAATGCTTTGATATTTTTGTTGAGTTCTTTTTGGTTTATTTTATCACTTTTGGTAAAGACGATCGAGCAAGTTTTTTGATTTTCCATTAATCGTTTGATAAATCCTAGATCTATAGCTTGTGGAGGAACGCTACAGTCAACCAATACAAAGATTTCTACCAGATTTGGTCTCATAAGGAGATAATCGGTAATCATATCTTCCCAGTCCATACGTGACTTCTTTGAAACTTTGGCGTATCCATATCCAGGAAGATCGACGAGAAATCGTTGTTTGGGATTTTCATCATTGTCTTTGCTTTCGATTGAAAAGTAGTTGATGAGTTGTGTTTTTCCTGGAGTGACACTGATCTTGGCAAGAGCTTTTCTTCCCGTGAGATTGTTGATAAGAGATGACTTGCCGACATTACTTCTTCCGATAAAAACAAATTCTGGACGGTCTGCGGGAGGACACTTTTGATAGTCAGGCGATGAGGTAACGAATTTAGCAGAAGTGATTGGCATAGGAAAAGAAGAGATGAAGGATTATTTATTTTTTTTGTATCGGTCTGTGGTACATAATGATGCGAATCAATTCATTTGTTCGAGAAAAAAAATTCCTTGGAGATGATCGTATTCGTGTTGGAAGATTCTTGCTTCAAATCCATCAAAACGTTTGTGTATTGATTGTCATGATTCATCTTGATAGGTTGCTTCTACTCGAGTTCGTCTAGGAACTTTCCCTCTTATATCTGGTATGCTGAGACATCATTCTCGATCTTCCTCTTTTTCATTACTGTGACTATGTATGAGTGGATTTATGATTACTTGTGGTCCTGTATCTTGTAATGAAGGATAATTACTTGTAGGCTTTTGCCGGATGATAAACAACTGAATAGATTTACCTACTTGGGGAGCAGCAAGTCACACTCACTGTGAAATAAGTGTCTCTCTCATGTCTGCTATAAGCGATCAATAGTCTTCTATATTTTTTATAGGCAGCGCTTTCTGAGTCAAAATAGGATCTCCTATCTGATGTATATCTAGTACCATATATTTTGTAGAGTAAATTATATACTGGTTCTACCTTTTTATTAGCTTTTTACAATTCTATCCCAGTACAGAACTCATCACGCCAGCTAATGCAACGAGGGTAATAGCTAGTTGTGCCCAGTTACGATGTTTCCAAAACAGCCAACCTGCAACGTATGCGCCGAAGCAGATGACCAAGACAGTCCATCGCATCGTAATCGGTCGCTGATTGTTTATGATGATATAGATGAACTGCGAAATACCCACGATAGTTGTTGCCGTCGTTACTCGTCCAGTATATAATCCAAATGCGTTTCTTGTAACTATTGTTCATCGATGAAACTCATGTTGTTTACGAAACTGAGTAATGATACTTGATATTTTCCAAAGAACGACCATCAACGCTGCGATAATAATCACAGACAGTGCATACCATTCTCGTGCGGTAAAGAATATCCAGATAATATTGAGTACTGAAGAAATCCAAAATCGTGGAAGAATCGCGTTGTTTGTTTCATTGTTTTTTCATTTTTTCGTCCATGATCGGATACACCAAATCCCTAAACAGAAATAAATTGCAGATCGTGCAATTGCAAAAGTCCGTCCTGCCGGCATATACGGAAAAGGAAATATTTCTCTCAGACGCATCATGTTTTCTCCGAGTTGTCCTGAACTGCTGAGATAGTTGACCCAATAGGTAGCGAGGAGAAGAGCTGTGGTGAGGAGTTGTTTAAACATAGGTAATATACAAAAATAAATAAGAAATCTACTTTATCTCATCTGGATAGGTAAATGCTATCTCGATAAGTTTCACTCATGTCTGCTGTTCTGCTTTACGGAAAGCAGGAAGGAATTCATCTGGTTTGGTAACACGATATCATATTGCTCAGAACGCTTCTGCTAGCTTGACGAAATCAGGGTTTTGCAGATCGAGTCAGTAGTCTTGTAATCACATGCCGTGTTGTTTCCATTTAATCATACCGTATGCGTCGTCATTGAGTAACAGAATAGTGAGATGTACCCCAAGTCTTACTGCTGTTTCTAGATCTCAGAGATTCATAACGAGTCATCCGTCACCCACGATTGCAATGACTTGTTTTTCTGGGGAGAGGAGTTTGGTCGTCATCGCAACACTATATCCAGCACCCATAGTTGCAAGAGCATTGTCGAGGAGGAGTGTATTGGGATGGTAGCACGGGAAATTGCGAGCAAATCGTACCTTGTAGAGTCCATTATCCAGACAGAGTACTGCATCGTCTTCAATCTCATCACGTAATGTAGCACTCAGTCGTGCAGGAGTGATATGGTCTAGTTGCAGTGATTCTTGAATAGAGTATGCGAGTTTTTCTTTCGCTACTTGAGCTGCATTGACGACTGGTGTCAGATCTCGTGTAGAGGTATTTATTTCTGCTTCAAATAAACGTCGTAAGGTGTTTCCTATATCTCCTACGATTTGGCAATCAGGATGATATAGTTCATTAAATTCTGCTTCAGTAAAATTGATATGAATCAGTTTTGTTTTTCCTGGTTCGGTAAGATTTGTTGGTTTTTCGATCGTATCATGACCGATAGCTAGAATGAGATCTGCATGATTGATAGCTTCATGCAAATAATCTCCACTCGTGAGTGCAGCAGTTCATATATATTCTGGAAGACGTTCATCAACTACTCATTTACCCATTTGCGAAACAAAAAAAGGAATATGATGTTTTTTAATAAATTTAGTGAGATAGTTGGAAATACGTTTTCTATTTGCTCCTGCTCCTATGAGAATTACTGGACGTTTTGCTGTTTCGAGGTAAGTAATAATCTGAGCAATAGCCTTATCATCAGGTACTGGCCTTCTTGTTTTTTCATACGTGAAGGGGCTATATTCGTGAGCATCTTCTCTAGCGATGTCTTCAGGGAGTTCGATATGAACTGCTCATGGCTTTTCATCTTCAGCGGTGTGGATAGCATGCGCTATAGTAGTAGCTACTCTTGATGCATCAATGAGTGAGGTGGTGAATTTTGTCACTGGTTTCATCATGCTTACGACGTCGATGACTTGAAAACGTCCTTGTTTTGATTTTTTTACGGGCTTTTGTCCGGTAATCACGAGTACTGGCATTCCTCCTAGCTGTGCGTAGGCGACTCAGGTCATCATATTGGTTGCTCCAGGTCAGAGCGTAGCAAGCGCAACTCCTACCTTTCCGGTCAGTCTCCCATGCGTCGCTGCCATGAAGACAGCAGTTTGTTCATTACGCGTGACGATGAGTTGGAGTGAAGAGGTCCTAATTGCTTCAAGCATATCGAGGTTTTCTTCTCCAGGGACTCAGAAGATATGAGTAACACCATGAGCGACGAGACAATCGATGAAGAGATGAGCGATGGTGGTCATAAATGGATGGGTGTAAAATTGATAGAAAAAACGTCTGTTCTTTTGAACGTAACAAATTATTTATCCCAACATATCTTTAAAATCTTCGACCATCTGTACTGGTTCAGGATCGATTTGTTGTGCTTCGGCAAGATAATACGTCACATAGTCCATAAACTGGTAGATTCGCAATGCTTCTGCTTCGAGTGTTTCTCATTGAGGTGCGATAATATGAACGGTATATCACTCATTTTTAAATAATTCACTCGTGATTTCAACCCTGCGTAAGTTGCGTGGATGGGTAAATTGAGAGGTAAAGATAATGAATAGAGGCTCGAGGGTATGCCCCATTCGTCCACACATTTCGTTGTGATTGAGTTCAGGAATATAGTGAGCAAATGCTGGTGTCTTACTATTTTCATTGAGTTTTATCTTACTGATCAGTGACATGCTTTTCAAGACATCAGTCGTATAGATGATGGGTGTCTTTCATAGAAGCGCTGTAGCGAGATCTTTTGCTTGCTGTACATGTATGGAGCTTTTTACTCACTGACAAGCAGATAACATCTTATTTACTTCATATCAGCATTGTTCAAGAAAATTTAAAAGTGCACTGATGAAATAACCAGTCGAGAGTCTTGGCTGTAAGCCGGCAGGTATTTGATACAATGGAAGATTATATTCTGTAGCGAGGTGCATCAGTTTTCCTCCACTACTAAAGACAACGATACGTGCTCAATCTTCTCTTGCCTCATCGAAACAGCTTATAGTTTCTTCTGTATTACCTGAATAAGACGCACAAATAATTAGGGTATTTCCTTTGTCATAGACAGGAAGAGTATAGCTAGAATAGCTATCGAGACGAATATCGATCCCATGATGTGCACACAGATCCTGCACGAGAGGCATGTAGAGTGCACTTCCTCACATGCCGCAGATAATGACTCTAGGTTTTTTGGGAAAGGTATCCGGTAGGGTGACGTCGTAGGTATACCTAAATTGCTCAGGAAATGCTTGCATATCAGAAAAGTATTTAGGATTTATCATAGAAGAGTATAATTATAAAGTTGTTGCTTTGTCAGTAATTGGTTTAATTCTTCAAGGCGAGCAATTCATGGGAGAAGGGACAAGTAGAACGTGGTAATAGAGATGTAAGAAAATTCTATCCAAAATGAACTGATTTTACAACTATTTCTCAACAAGAAATTGATATAGCAACAAAAAAGGTTAATAACACTCCAATGCAATATCTTAACCTACAAACTTCTCGCTCTTTTTTTACTAAAAAATTTCTCTCTTTATATTTCTCTGCCGGTTTTCATCCCTGAACGTAGGGTCGAAGATGAAATCATTCAATAACATAATTCTCTCAATCTGCAAGAGCATATTTGATGATATTTTTTATGCCAGGTCGAACTCGAACATCTTTTTTGAGCAACTAACGGTTTGTAAATAAATTTATCTCGTCATTTATCAATACTATTACGCTCAATTTCTCTAGAAATAAAGGTTTGAACTAAGGAATCTTACCTTACTCATTGGTGGTGCATTTTGAATTATAATTAAGGAATCGTCTCTTTATTTGTTTTGTGGGCATATTTATTGATAATCTGAGCAACAAAAGGTATTGCAAAGGTAGTTATTGCTGCTAATCATGCTATAGAGTAATACCCAAATCAAATAATCATACCTATTCCTCACGCGTACCATATACTTGCTGCTGTGGTAAGGTTTCTGACTTGCGTACTTCAACTATCTTTTATTATTAATCCAGCTCAGAGAAATCAAATACCAGTAACAATTTGTGCCGCAATTCTTGAGGTCGAATTTGGATCGACCAATTCTGAAAGAAACGAGAAAATCATGGCTCATAAAATCACATAACTATAAGTACGAATTCCTGCATCTTTTCCTTTGGATTGTCTTTCGAGACCGAGAATACTTCAAAAAAACAAACATAAGACTACTTTGATAATAAATTGTCCTTCGATAGTAGCATATAAGCTAGAGATTATTTCTGTCATCTATTCGGTATATTATAAAACCTACACTACACCTTGCGCTAACATCGCTTCTGCTACTTTGATAAATCCGCCGATATTTGCTCAGTGGACATAGTTGATATTTTTGCCCTGGGTTCCATATTTCACGCATGTTGCATGGATAGTTTTCATGATAGTGTGTAGTTTTTCATCGACTTCTTCACGAGTTCGACTGAGTCTGAGTGAGTTCTGTGACATTTCGAGTCCTGAGGTAGCAACACCACCAGCATTTGCTGCTTTTCACGGAGCAAAATGTATATTTTTTTGTTGAAGATAGTGCGTTGCTTCGAGCGTGGTTGGCATATTTGCTCATTCGACCACATAGGTAATTCCATTATTCACGAGTGCTTTTGCATCATCGATTTCGATTTCGTTTTGCGTTGCACAAGGGAGTGCAATATCTGCTTTGAGATGTCGAGGATTTTGGTGTGCATGATAGACAACTCATGGTTTTTTTACTCGGTCTGTAAGACGACCACGTTTTACATTTTTGAGTTCAAGCAATTCAGCGAGCAGCTCTGGTGTAAATCCATCAGCTACTTCAATAGTGCCATCACTATCTGATGCACTTATGACTGTTGCTCAGAGTTGTATAGCTTTTTCTATAGCATACTGTGCTACATTACCTGATCCAGAAACAACTACTTTCTTTCCCACAAGTGTATCATTTTGGTGACTGAGCATTTCCTGGAGAAAGTAAACTACGCCATATCCCGTTGCCTCTGTCCTGATGAGTGATCATCCATAGGTGAGTCATTTCCCCGTAAGCACGCCAGTATATTCGTTACGTAATTTCTTGTACATACCAAACAAAAAGCCGATCTCTCTCGCTCAGACTCCTATATCACCTGCAGGAACGTCCGTGTCCGCTCAGATGTGCTTACTGAGTTCTATCATAAATGATTGACAAAAGCGCATCACTTCTGCATCAGATTTCCCTTTTGGATCGAAATCGCTTCCTCATTTTCCTCATCACAGAGGCAATCCTGTGAGTGCATTTTTGAACGTTTGTTCAAATCATAAGAACTTGAGAATGCTAAGATTTACTGATGGATGAAACCTCAAACCACCTTTGTATGGACCGATGGCAGAGTTGAATTGTACTCTGTATCATCTATTTACCTGAACTACTCATGCATCATCTACTCGATTTACACGAAAGGTGATGATGCGTTCTGGTTCGACAAGTCTTTCGAGAAGTGATTGGGTGATATATATTGGGTTTTTTTTCAAAAAACTCTCAAGCGACTCCATAACTTCAGTTACTGCTTGATGAAACTCTGGTTCGTGAGGATGTGCTTTTTGGATTGTTTCCAATAGTGATAATGACATGGGAAAGGATAAAGTAAAATATTATTTTGTATGATATAGTATATTATTTATGAAACTGAATGTATAGATAGTGTTCAAACGGCAATATAAATTTACTATACTATCTTAAGAAAATTATAAAGGTATTCCAGATGTTTTTGTGTTCACGAATAATGATTATTACACAGCAGATAAATGTCACGACCGCCATCCAGAAAGGAGAATTGATACCAAAGATGGTAAGATGAAAATAAAGTTCACCATCCACTTCAGTGGATGGCTTTATTATCTGTCGGGCTTGAGCCCTCTCGATATCGAAGTACTATATGCGCTTTTATATCATACTTTGTATGACTTAATATTCTATAAAGCTTCATGATATTATAATTCCAATCTATAGTAACTATGCCTCGTCTTTATACTGAAGTCTTCGACTAAAGTCGAGGGGTTTTCTCGCTGAAGTAGATAATAAAATCAGTAGAGGTATAAACGATTACTTTACATTGTTTTTTTGTAGGTTCTCACTTATGATAGTGAGAAGTTCATCTAATGAATCTACTGATTTCCAGTCTTGTCCACTGAATTGTCGTTGTATTTTGTTATTTTCTGTAATGATGATACATGGGAGTTGTGGAGGAGTGAATTGAAGAGTGCTTATCTGATCTTTGTGATAAAACTCTACAGGAATTGAGATAGTCTTGAGAAAGTCGTTCCATGCTTTTTTTTCTCCGAAATAGCCATGAGTAAGGTCACACAGTTTGCATGGATAGGTTTCAGGGTTCACAAATTTATGAATACTATCTGCTACAGCATTTCATAAACCGCTTTTAGCGTTATAGATAAAAACTAACTTTTTACTCATTTGATGAAATGGAGAAGGTAAAGAAGTTTTTTTTGTGGTAGTCCACAAAGAAATAATCCGTGAATAAGTATATAGATACTGAGTGTTTTCAGAAATCAATTTTTACGAAAGAGTCTATCTGATACTTCAAGTTGTAGAGGAAAGAGGGTGAAGTTTTTTGTTTTCCGTAGTTTCATAATAAAGAGATGATCTTCTTCTATAGTGAAATGTTCATCAAATCATCATAAACGTGAAAACAGCTTTTCGGTTACTATAATTCAACTATCACCAAATCTACATCGAAATGATCGTTTATGATTGTATATATAATCGATAAGCTTGGTATATCGGGTCGCAGGTACTCTATGAAAGTGACAAATTCATCATTGTTTTCCATCGGTATATGTTTGTCGAACGCTCTGTTCAAATCAGTATTCTGGAAGGCAATCTACGTGTAAAAAAAAGAGGAGTGTTCATGTAGCTTTACTGGCTCAGACGTTTTGCTGAATCGCTCTAGATTTTGCTGAATACAGAAGTGTGATATGTATGCTTCAATCGTAGATTTTTTTCCGTTCTTCTATTTTTTTTCGTGTATTATCCGTACTTCCTCCGTCTACGATAATAATTTCACTGATGAGTGAGTTCTCTTGTATACGCAGGTGAAGTTTTTCTAGAAATGAAACGATGATTTTTTCTTCATTATATATCGGAGTTATGATTGAGATCATTTGTTAGTCAGAGAGGTAATGTTAAATATATGTTGATGATAAGAGAAGGTTTACTCTATGCCCCAGACATGTTTCGATCTTGGGTTTTTGTTTGCCCACGAGAACCACATTTCGAAGTATCCTGGTATGGTATTTCCATCAGGTCATGAAATAGCGTATGATCAGTCTGAGTATTTAGCCGTATATTGTGTTCCATCGATATCGATTTGTCATGCTCATGATTGTACTAGTTTAGAAATAACGAATGCTATCGATATTTGATCTGAAATATTTGCTATGTACATAGGTGTTTTTAATGGTAAGCGAGTATCTGTGACGTTTTCTACAGGAAAGTAGAGTTCATCGTTGGTCGTATATGATCCATATGGTGTGTTCTTGTAATTTCTTGGTATTCATGTTTCTGTACTCAGGATCTGTGTGTCAGGGTGAAATGTTTGTAGGTCTTTCCAAGTAATAAGATCACTATCTATCACAGTAAGCATAGATCAAAGCTTTTCTCCGACTACTGCTTCTCCCCTTGTCTGTGATCGTAGTGATTCTGTGTGGTCGTCATACATAAGGAGGTTTGAGTTATACAACTTTCCTGAAACACCGAAGATGATGACTACTCATTGTACTGTTCTATCAAAAACGATTGCTGATCAACACAACGGACAGAAAGTGACTGCAATATGGTGTTTTTTATTATCAAGCAGTATGGTATCATTCACTATTTCATGTCGATTCAGAATTGCGTACGGGTACCGTTTTTTCGCTGATCATATTTCGACGAATATTCCTTGATCGTCGTCAGTGAGGTAGTCGTTTGATGGATCATCTGTGGTTACAAACTGTGGACTATTGATACTTGGAATACCATCTTTTCATGGTCATCCATCCAAGACAAGCGATAGGTCTACACTTGTTTGTGCTGTGTTAGTATTCAGTCACTGAGCTAAAAAGGCGTTTTCTTGTTGATAGAGAGTTGGAGGAACGACGTCTTTGTCTATCGATGATTTTTCTCAAGGTTGGATTACTCAGTAAGCTCGGAGCGATCATCCAACTACTACAAGAGCAATGATAATTTTATACATCGATTTCTCTATAGATAAAAGAATGTAGCATATTTTCAAAGAGTCTATTTGAAACTATCTTGCATTGAAAATGGACGGACCATGATACTCTTGTGATGATGGATCTAACATGTATGGGAGATAACAAGAATAAAAAAATGAGTGACTTTTATTTTTCTCCGTGACAATATTGAATGGAACTTACTCTTTGATAAATAGTGTTTTGTATTTGGTATATCCTTTTGCATCCAGATCAGCGGCAGGGACAAATTCCAATGCAGCTGAGTTAATACAATACCTAATTCAACCACTTTCTACAGGTCCGTCGTTAAATACATGTCATAGATGTCCATTTGATGATGAACTTTTTATTTCTGTTCTTTCCATGCCAAATCTACTATCAGATTTGCTATCAACTATTGTCTCTTGTATTGGTCTAGTAAAACTAGGTCGTCAGGTTCCTGAATCAAACTTATCAGTAGAAGAGAAGAGCGGTGTTCCATCTATTACATCTACATAGATTCAAGCTTCATGATTGTCTCGGTATGCATTGTCGAATGGTGGTTCTGTTCATCACTCGAAGAGAATAGTACGTTGTTGTTCAGTAAGATCATCTGCAGTTTTTGGTATTCTCTCTTTCCGAGAAATCACTTTCTTTGGTTCATCATTTTTTCGATTATCTTCTATAAATCACGCTCTTCCTGATCATTTTTTATATCTTTCGTAAGAGTTAGTATTTTTTTTGTAATAGTCTTGATGTTCTTCTTCAGCAGCAAAAAAAGGTGCCTGAGGTAAAATTTCTACTATAATAGGATCGCTAAACTTCTGTGATGCTTCTAGAGTAGCTTTTGCCTCACGAGCAATCTTTTCTTCTTCTAGAGTACTATAATAAAGTGCTATCCTATATTGTGGTCACCTATCTGCGAACTGTCCACCTTCATCTGTCGGGTCTATTTGTCTTCGATACGTAGGAAGAAGTTCTTCGTAACTTATCAGTGCAGGATCATAAATTACTTCTACTGCTTCTTTGTGCTGTGTTTTTCATGAACTTACTTGCTTATATGTTGCTGTGGATAGATCTCATCAGATATATCAGCTTATTACCTCTTTTACTCATTCAAGCGATTCAAATGGTCACTCCATGCATCGAAAACAACCACCAGCGAAATATGCTTTTGCGGTTTGATTTGATGCTTGTCTTTCTGTTTTTGTTTCACCTACTGATCATTTTGCCATTATTACGTTTTCTAGAATGTTATCAATGGTGAGTCAGCCAACTCGTCTTTTTAGCATTGTACCATCATTCTTTACGTATACATAACTCGTTTGGCTCAAGATACTATACTTTTTTCTCAGTTCTGACTCGCTATCAAAATCTACCTTGATGATAGTGAGACCTTCTGGTATTCAGGTCATAAAAAAGTTTTTTTCCGCCTGAATACAGGTAGGACATCGATCAGCATGAAAAAAGAGGACAATATCTCCAGTTAGCGTGCTCAGGAGATTTGGTGTATAGTCCAGATATCTTTCGCTTATCGTGGGAGATGGTTGAGGATTTACCTTGGGTCAGTCTTGTTGTGGAGACGAAAAACTCTTTATGATGAGTCCACCGATAATAAGTGCGACGAGCACAATAAGTAAGGTTGTATATTTCATGTGTTACTTCAAAGTAAAATGTCTTGTAAAACTGGCTATTTCTCTTTTTTTATGGTTGCTTTGATGAGTTTTTGTTCGAGCTGACCGACATCAAACTGCTGAAATGAATCACTGCTAATAATCGCTGTTTCTATTTTCTTGACGTATCAGGTAGCGATAAGAAGTCAGACAATAATCAGCAGTATTCATAATAATTTTTTAAATCGTGAGTTTGGATTTGCAAACCACTGAAGCTTTTTGGTTACCTTTCTTCATCATCGAACAACCAATCCAAGCATGAGTCAAAATCATAATGCATAGACCAAAGTAGCTATGGTTCACTGAATGATACTTACGGGAAAGATGAGTGAAAGAATAAGCGTATAGGTCGGAGAACAGGTCGTAAAAATAGGTCACAGTGATGCTCATAGGAGGATATCTTTCCATACCCCTGTTTTGGAAGTATTGAGAAGTTGTTGACTTTTTCATAATCCAAGACGAGTGGAAATTCGTTCCCATCCATATGGTAGTACGAGCGTGAGTCCATAAAAAATAATGATGACTGCTGATATCGTTGCCCGAGTCGATGCTGGGATAGAAATAAACGCTGTAGATACTTTCAGTAAGAGTGTGAACACAACGATACATACGACCGTACTACCGATGATGATTCGTGGTCTGTTACGATCAGTAGTTCCGAGTGAAGATCCCAATATTACCGGTAACACAGGAAGGACACACGGGGCTAGGATGGTGAGGATTCATGCAATCAGTGCAAGGATATAGATCATATTATTGAAAAAAATAAACAATCTCTTTAGGTAGCGTAAGCAAGGATAACTCCCTTACGCTACAAAAGAAATTATTGGAGTAGTGTAGCAAGTTCTGTGAAACTTATTCATGATTGTTTCGTAGTTGCGTTCATATTTACATCAAGAACAACAATAGTGTCTTGAGAAGTGACTCAGTATTGTACTTTAATCTCTGTCATGGTGTCGTAATCTACTTTGAAAACAACGCTATTATCTGGAAGCATTCATGCAGTAATTGCTTTATCTAATGCTATACATGGAGGGCATCGTGATGCATGAAAAAATAACGCAACTTTTTTGCCTTCCGCAAGAGCATCTGTCACTCCTTGTGAAGTATATGCTGTATATACACCATCTGTTTTCATCATCATATCGTCTTTGTCATCCATCATAGTATCATCTTTGTCATCCATCATAGTATCATCTTTCATAGTAGTATCCTCGTTCGCTGATAGGTGTGCCGCAAGATAAAACCATGTACCTAGTTTTTCTCTCGTGATATTGGTGGTATTGACACTAGTTATACTTTCAGCAGTAATCATTCCTAGAGCTTGTGCTCTCGTATAGTATGCTTCATACCATGGCGTAGTAGTCTCATCTTTAAATCCTTCGAGAGCTCTGATAACAATAGCGAGTGCTTGTGCTTCTGTTAAATTGCTATTTGGCATATATTTTCCATTACTTCATTTCAAGAGTCCAAACATACACGCTTGCTTGATATGAGGAAGAAGTGTTGCATCATATCCTTCAAGATCAGTAAAGTCGCAAGCTGTGTAGGTAACACTAAGATTTTGAGCGACACCAAATGAGGCAACAAATTTTCCTGCTTCACCTCTGGTGATTTCATCTTGTCCTCTAAACTCAGTAGTAGTTGAGAACTTTGTGAGTCAGTTTACGTTCATTCGAGTGAGCACATCAGTAGAAAAATTTGGTGTTGCAAATGATACTCAGACAAATACTGCTCATACGAGCAAGAGAGATAATTTTTTCATAGGTAGAGAAAAGAAACAAAAAACGATCATAATAGATCGTTGGTAAATATATGGGGAAAAATTTAAATTACTACCGAAAAAAGTATTCTCATAATGAGTGTTTTCTGCTTTATACAGAACTGTTTTCATGTTCGTTTGCAAGTTCTACTGCGATTTTACATGATGCTTCGTTTAGAAAGTGACCGTGTAAAATAATCTGGACATTCTCTAATGCAAAACCTTTGGGAATTGCTATTTTTGAAGTATCAATAAGAGAACTATCGATATCAATGATTGTGCCAGACATATGACATATGAGGTGTCCATGAGGGTCTTTTTGTTTTTCGTAAATGATCTTATCTTTTAGTCCTGCAGTTTTCATGACCACTCACTCTTCGACAAGCTCGGTCAGATTACGATAGATGCTTCATATCCCGAGAAAAAAATATGTTTTTTTTAGTTCGGTATAAATGTCTTCTGCAGTTCGATGTCCTTTATCGGTGAGAGAAATAATATCTGCTCTGTAACGATGTACATTTGCCATGGGAGTATATATGAAAGGTTAAATCTTTTTATTTTTACACAAACTTTATTTTTACTCATAATCATGATGATTCTGTTTCTTTGTGTATAGGTTTTTCTTTTAATTGTTTTGGAGGTAATTGTACGTTTGCTACACCTGTTTTCATGCTCAGACTAATCTTTTCTTTTTCAAGGTCAATTTGGAGGACGCGTACTTTTACTGCTTGACCCAGATGTACGACATCCATCGGATGCGCAACGTAACGATCGGCTAATTGTGATTTGTGGACGAGTCCATCACTGTGTAATCAAATATCTACAAATGCTCCGAAGTCAGTTATGTTTCTTACGACACCATCAATTATATCTCAGATTTTCAGATCATCAATTTCCATGACATTGCTTGCAAAGACGGGTGGAGCAAGATCATCTCTCGGATCGTGTCCAGGACGTTGTAACTCTTCGAGAATATCTTTCAACGTTTCAGGTCAGATATCGTAGGTAGTAGAAAGGTGTGCTAGGTTCATAGGATATTGTGTGATAAAGAGATAATAGATTTCAGACTCATGACTTTAGATATATTTACTTACATACATACAAATATTCTAGAGTCTGTTTTCCAGACTCTAATATTTTTAAAATCCACTTTGTAACTCTACCATCTTATAGTATTCTCATCAAAGAGCAAGAAGTTCGTCGTGTGTCCCTCTCTCGATTACTTTACCGTTGTTGATGTAGATAATATCGTCAGCGTGTTTAACGGTTTGGAGTCTATGAGCGATGATAATAACGGTTTTGTTTTTGAAGAGATTGTTTAGTGCTTCGGTGACTGCTTGTTCGTTTACAGAGTCAAGTGCTGAGGTTGGTTCATCGAGGAGGATGATATCAGGATTTTTGAGCATAATTTTTGCGATAGCGAGACGTTGTTTTTGTCCGCCAGAGAGTCTCACACCGCGTTCACCGATTTCTGTATCGAGTCAGTGGGGAAGATCATAGATCCATTCGCATTGAGCCAGAGTGAGTGTTTGAGTAATTAATGCTTGCGTATGATTCTTTTTAGTAGCAGGTATATTAGAAACTGTTGGCAGTCAATATTCTAAGTTTTCACGTATTGTTCAATCGAATACACTAGGTTCTTGCGTAAGATATCAAATATGTTTGTAATAAGATAGCAAATTTATTTCTGATAACTTTTGTGTGTCAATAATTACTTCTCCATTATCTGGATGTAAGTATCAAGCGACAAGTTTAACTAATGTTGATTTTCCTCATCATGATGGTCAAACAAGTGCAGTTTTTTGTTTTGCTAAAATATGTATAGTAAAGTTGTTAAACACATGTGTTCCGTCAGGGTATTTATATTCTACCTCTTGTAAAAGAATATCTCAGGATTGTATTTGAATGTCTTGTCATACATCTATTATTCTTTTGTTATTACTCACTTCATCAATAAGATCTCGTAATTTACGCACATCAATTCGTCTGTCGAGTACAATTCTAATTAGTCTTAGTAGTCAATCTAATTCTTTTATAAATAAGACTCCTATTCATGTAATAGCAATCATATCTGAATACTGTAATGTCTGATTAAATACTTTATGACCTATCACATACACGAGGACTGCATATGTCACCATCACAAAAAATCCAGCTCCATCAAAAGCTATTCATTGAAAGATTTTTTCTTTAAATTTTGCTTTATACCGTTCTAGACGTATGCTTGTTCTTTTTTTTAATTCGACTCATATTTTATCTTGTTGTAAGATTTCATACTTACTCATAAACCGTTTTGTTTCTAGTCTGTCTCACTCTATAGACTTTTCTTTTGCTACTTTTCTTCGAGCGTATTGTTTTGGTCATAGAAGATAAAACCAAAAAAAGACAAACCCAAGCACCAAGACGGCAACTACTAAAAAGTAATCTCACTTCTGTGCAATCGTATAAAAAAATGCTCAAAAAAGCACGAGTGATTGGACAAGATCTCAAAAGATGTTACCAATAATATCCACTCGGGTGGTTACTCATTTACGGTAAATAGAAATAATTCTTCATGTTCCATATGATTCAAAGCGATTATTGTCTCCATGGATAAGTTTGGGCATACAAATTTCGTCTACTACATTTCGCAGATCACGAAAAAAAGTAAATATATAAGGTTTTCGCACGATTTTTACTAGTAAAAGTATAATAGAGAGAACTCCTAAGTTTATACACCATTGAAGAAATAATTCTTTATCGTTATTTTCAAGAGCAGCAACCGCATATTGTGAAAAATAGACAAATCAGGTGAGTAGTGCAGCAGTAATTCCATCATGAATGGATGCATGGAGCACTACTGGCCGTTTTTTTCTTACTGGTTCCAAAAATCTTTGTATTGTCTGTCGGGTGGTCATAGAAGAAATATGTTTTAGTTAAAATCTTTTCTAAACCTTACTAATGAAATGAGTATCTTTATAAGATCATTTTTTACAAAGTGTTTTTGTTTTTCATCGAGCAGTTCACCGATTCCATCCAGTGTCTTGTATGATGCAGGAATTGTCGTGAGCAGTGTAGCAAAGTTTTTCCAAAACTGTTGTATTGATCCTCACGTTCTTTCTTCGATCAGGGCGTGATTGATAGGCAAATTTCATTCCAAAAAAAATCGACTATCAAACAGATCTCTAGATGCCATTCTTTCAGTACATGCAACGAGTTTGTTTGCGACAAGCGTAGGAATATCCTGTACTTGAATACTTGTTCTATAAAAATCAACTATGATATATTTGTTCTGTTTCCACTGATAAGAGAGATATAGCCAAAAAATGCTTTAATCAATTAAGTATATATCTTTGGTGCTCTCATTTTTCTCAATAGGGAAAATAATATGGCAATAGTCAGATTTCAAATGCATTCATAATATCTGCTATTCAAACTTCTTTTCAAGAGATAATCTGTTGATTAATGAATCATTTCATGATAACAAAAGCATCTGTTAATTTATCTCTTGAAGGAAAATAAAATTCTTCTTTTCATGGTTGTTTAATATTTCACCACTTACTTTTTTCAGATAAAGGAGAATTCTCTTTAGAAGAAAGTTTCAAAAACATCTTAAAGCAGTTACTTGTTTATATCATGTCCGATTTCTAGAGGAGAGCGCTCTATTTTGTGATAATTTTGAATTTTGAAAAGTGGCTCCTGATTTTTTTTGTCATAATTCAAAGTTTAGTTGTTGAAATGTTTTTTTAGCCATAAAAAATTATTCGAGTAAATAGCTAGCGTATAGACATATAAATGAATATTTGCAAATTATTTGATCGTGATAGGTAACTTCACTTTCCCTTTTTTTATTCATCGTTCTTGACCAATCATCGCGTAGACGTTTGCATAATTCTCTGGATGGATGCCAGTCGCATCGAGTGGCTCTTTGCCATCAGGGATTCTAAGAAATCCCACACATTGTTCGTATGCTTTTGGTCATAGTCATTTTACTTTTTTGAGTTGTGCTTTGCTAGTAAATGGTCAGTTGGTATTTCTATAGTCGACAATGTTTTTTGCTAGTGTAGCAGAAAGTCATGCGATGTGTTGCAGAAGCGTAGCGCTTGCACTGTTTAGATTGACACCGACACTATTCACGATATCTTCTACTTTTTCATCAAGTTTTTGCGCGAGGAGTTTTTGATCGACGTCGTGCTGATACTGTCCGACGCCGATAGCTTTTGGATCTACTTTCGTAAGTTCTGCGAGTGGATCTTGTGCTCTATGCGCGATACTAATTGCTCCTCTGATCGTAACGTCGAGATCGGGATATTCGTCCTGAGCGAGTTTGGATGCAGAATAGACCGATGCACCCGCTTCGCTTACGACCATATACTGAGTAGTGATTTGGTGTTTCTTGAGCAGATTGTCTACAAAGATACTCGCTTCACGTGATCCTGTTCCATTGCCGATGACGATGAGATCTATTTTGTATGTTTTAATAAGCTGTAACATTTCTCTTTCTGCTCCTACGAGATCGCTTTGCGGTGGTGTCGGATAGATGACCGTCTTGGCAAGAAATTTTCCTGTCGGATCGACGACTGCAAGTTTGCATCAGGTACGGTATGCAGGATCGAAACCGAGCACAGTTTTTCCTCTTACCGGTGGTGTGAGGAGGAGTTGTTTTAGATTTTCACCAAAGAGTTTAATCGCGGCTTCATCGGATCGACGTTTTTTTTCAGACCTGAACTCTCTTTCCAGCGATGGGAGAAACAATCTTTTCAATCCATCGAGCAATGCGTCTTGGAGATAACTCACTATTTCGTTTGGATTTCTTGGAATAAAAAGTGTTTCAGCAGTTCTTACCAGTGCAGGTACAGGTCGCTGGAGACTGACTTGGAGTTGTTTTTCTTGTTCTGCTCTTGCTACAGCAAGGTATGCATACGAAGGCATATCATTAAGTTTTTTGGTATATGATTCGTAGATTTTATAGACACCTTTTGGATCAAATGTTTTGGTTGCTTTCGTCTGGAGATCTATGGTCGTCATCTGTTTCTTTCTGATGGTTTCTCTATAGGTAGGATGATCTGCAAGTTCTTCGGCTATGATGTCTTGTGCTCATTGAATTGCTTCTTCGCATGTGTTTACTGATGTTTTTGGATCTCACGTGTCTTTTATATACTTGGTTGCTACCTCTATAAAATCTGTCTTACTTAGCTGGCACAGTTTGAGTGCCTCTGCAAGAGGACTTAGTCATTTTGCTTTTGCTATACTTGCTTTGGACATTTTTTTCTCTTTGTATGGTCTGTAGAGATCTTCAAGTCTCGCAAGCGTGAGTGCATTCATTATATCATTCTTCAGTTCATCGGTAAGGAGTCACTTCTCGTCAATCAGACGGATGATATCGAGTTTACGTGCTTCGAGTTGTTTGGTATACGTATAGATATCATGAAAATCACGAAGTTGCTCATCAGTCGCTCCTTCGGTGAGTTCTTTGCGGTATCTGGCGATAAACGGTACGGTATTTCCTTCATCCAGTAACGTAATAATCGTGTCGACAATTTTAGCTGGAAGTCAGGTTTTTTGTGCGATGAGCGTGGTGAGGGACATGAGAAATGAAGAATGAAGGATAATGGAGAATGTAAATTTAGAATTAGATATGTATTGGATTGGGATTTATTTTTCAAAAAAGATACTCGTCATGCCATTCTCATTCATAATATATAGATTCTTTTGTTATTCATTCACAAATAAATCAAACTTTCTCAAGTACACGCCTTGATCATTCATTTCGTCAAAAAACTCATGAATAACAACGATGACAAGGGAGTGTATCAAATATATGATTAGTAAATGTCATTACAATTTCAGTCATATACCCCTTTCACCGGTATGGTTTTCAAATTCGATATCAGATATGATAATTGTATTGCAGTCTTCATGTTTCTTTACGTTCTCGTCAAATATTCCCTGCATAGATGCTATCGATATAAATGCCATACTGTCATTCTTTATCTGTTCAAGCAATTTCTTTGCAGTGGTTAATTCGTCGTTCTGCATCTGCAAGTGTATATGGGTAGGGCATACTATCTCAAACATTTTTTCTCATTATTTCTTCATTGGCAAGTAATTGGAGACGCTCTTTGTCTTCAAATTGTATTTGCTGAAGAGATACATTGTTAGTAACTATAATGACTTTCATCTTAATTGTTGTTTTTAAAGATTATTATTCATACACTTTCAATGCAGCACGTGCGTAGACTTTAACATGATCCAGTAAGTAATCAGCAGCTTCTATATCCTCTTTGTTCATCCGCTTTCGTGTATGGCTTGCATCACTGCTGTGTCATGGATCGACACGATCAGTAGTCGTAGAAGCAAAATAAACCAGTCAGATATGCTGATGGTTGGTTGTTCAGATACGATGGATATTCATAAATACGGCTGGTATAAGCTCTTTTTGTCACCTATACTCACCAAAGTATTGCTGATTACCGTTATATAACACTATATCTAACCCTGTTTCTTCTTTTACTTCTCTTATAGCAGCTTCATTGGGATTCTCATCTAATTCTATATGTCCACCAGGACAAGTTCGTAAATCATATTTATCATGTTTTCTGATAAGTACTTTGTGCTGATATACGATGAATATTTCTGCAGTATAATCAATCAATTCGTGAATGTGAGGCATAGTGAAAAGTATAATAACTAAAATTACTTCTTTATAAAGTGTTATCATAACTACCCAAAGAGTAATACCCCATTCCAGATACTATGCAGAAGGATCGGATAGAACAACGATCATGTCTCTTTTTTTACGTATCCTCGTCGAAATCACAATCCCATTACTCACAAAATTCATCAAATCAAATTAAATCAAGACATTCATGTGCTGATAAAGAAAGGAAGATGAATAATTCAAAATCAACATGCTTGCACCATATTTGCTTGGAGATTGAGCAATGATTTTCTCAGGTGTGTGTAGAGGAGTCATCTAAAGACGTATTCTTCTACAACGCTATTTACGATGAGGACGTATCCATACGTGAGGAGAGCATTCTTTGATATGACTCCTAGGTACTCATAACTAATTCGATGATACGTACTGAGCATGACCAATAAACTCAGAGCTCACCGTCACCGAAATGTATGTCGTTGTGCTTTTCGTTTTTGTGTAACTTTACTGTTCAATAAAATGATAGCAGGAAGTAAGTAGAAAACTATCTTATACACAGATGAAAGTAATTCTCTTCATCGGTATCATTGTTGTATTCGAAAGAGGTTTCATCAAAAAAAGTATCGAAGTATATTTCCTAGAAGAATTATCAATATCAAGAGAACAGTTTTTTTCATAGAGACGTTTGGTTGAATGAATTTAAAGAATGAATTTTCCGGGACGAAAATATTTATTTCCATTCCTTTTCAGCTTGTTTTTTTCTGTATCTGTTTGCAAATCTATGTGCTTCGTCTCTACAGTTGATCATAAGTTGATCTGCGTGGGTATAGAGAACGGGGTATTCGATTATGGTTCGATCAGGTCAGAACTTGTAGATGAGTTCTGGTGCTCACGCGAGTTTTTTGCTTCTTTGTCTTGCCTCTCCTTTGCCTAGTGCAATGATATCGACTTGCCGCAGGAGGATATGTATGGAGGGATACTCTTTTGCTAGCTCACGGATGATACCGAGTTGTCCTTTTCCTCCATCGATGATGAGGAGATCGGGGAGGAGTTGCGTTCAGATTGCATCTTTCGTGAGTTTACACCTTCTGATGATGACTTCTTTCAATGACTGGTAATCGTGTGAGCTGCCTTTTTCTACCGTCTGAATCTTGTATTGACGATAGTGCATCTTGTCAGGGAGTCATCCTCTAAAACACGATAACCCGCCACTGATGTTACTACCTGAGAGATGAGAGATATCTATACACTCCATATGCAAAGGAATGCGGGAAAGGTCATAAGAAGTTTGTAGTTCGACAAGCAACTGTTCCATCAAGTTATCCTGACTTAGATGGGCAGTAGACTGAAGATAGGATTTTTGTGCGGTTGCAAAAAGTTCATCAAGTGAACTGCGTTCTTTTTTGGTCAGACGAGCGAGTGATGGCGTAGCCACGATCTGTAAGGTATCTTGTTGTTCGAGGGTTGCTGTACAATCGAATTCTGCATAGAGTGTCGCGGCAAGATCGTTGATCGTATGTTCACTTGCTGTCTTGTGAGTTCTGATGATATCGACTATCTTTCCTTCAGTTACCTGGATGAGCAAAATCACCCACGCATCGGCAACGAGTTCTATCTTTCCTATATATCAGATAAGCGGTTTTTTCAAGACTATATGTTGGTAGGTCTTATCCAGTGAGGAGACAAACTGATAGATATCTCTAAGCGTGACGCATCGTTCGAAATATTCGTTACTAATTGCTAATTGCATTTCTTTTTCTAGTACAGTAAGCACCGGTCATGTTCTTCATTCGAAACAGTTACTTACGATTTGAGTGATCTTCTTATAGTCGTTGACGTATTGTTCATACGATTTTTCTTGTTTTCGTCACTGATATTTTGCTTGTGCGATCAGTACTTCTTTCTTGGGATCGTTCAATAATGCTATGACGCTTCGTCACTTATCGAGTCAGAAAAAATAGTCACTATGTAAGACTCATTTTCCAAACTCAAGCGGTTTCATCGTATGGAATTTGAATACTTGTCTGAGGTATCTCAGAAGTTGCCAGAGTTGTTTAGTATTATACCTCGGTCAGATGTAGGTGCTTCCGTCTTTGGTTCTTTTCTTAACGATACGAAAAGTAGGAAATGGACCTTTGCTTATTTTTAAAAACACATAACTAGAATTGTTTCTGAGCAGTTTATTATATTCAGGAAGATGTTGTTTGATGAGATTGTCTTCTAGGAGGAGTGCGTCAGCTTCGCTCGGTGTTTCGATTCGTTCTATGCGTGCTGCAGCTGAGACCATTTCTTGCTTCCACAGCGATCCAGGACTGAAGTATTGTTGTACTCTTTTCATAATACTTTTTGCTTTGCCGACATACAAAAGCTGCCCTTTGTGATCAAAGAACTTATAGACTCATGGTGATGACGGAAGATGGGGAGGAGGAGTATGCATCATAAGAAATGAGAAGATTTAGAGAATGTCTGTCTTGTCTTTTGGTAATCAATGCCAGATCAGAACTCAACTTAACGCAGATGAAATGAAGAATATGATGTCGGTACTATTTGGTTGTAGATTTCACATTGTTGAAAAAAGGCTGTCACTTATATTATTTAGTAATTGATGAGTTTTTCACTGAATGGATCATTTCGTATAATGATTCATCAAAAACTCAGTCATCATACTGCTGTAAATATTCTACGAATAGATTTTTTCATTGATTTTTTAAAAGATAAATCTAAAATGAACTTCATCCATACTATCTATCTTGTTTATTAAAAAAAGATGAAATATATCCTCCTTCCTGTGTTTTTTTTGTTCAGTCTCGGTTCATTTGTCCGAGGACAGTCGATCACGCTTACTCCTTCCACCAATACTATCGATGTAAATACGACGTTTTGACTCACGGTACAAGTAGACTGAATTACTAATCCAGGTGAAGTACAGATCCAGTGAATCGACAAGTTTATCGTCCGTGGGCAAGCACAGTCGACGTCGATGCAACTCGTGAATGGTCAACAATCGGTTCAGGTTCAGTTGCAATTGCAGTTACAACCTTCTGCTGCGGGGAGTTTTGCGATCTGACCTGCACGTATTGTGATCTGAACGTGAGAAATTCTTTCCAATAGTTTCACTATAGACGTTACGGGAGAAAAACTTTTTCTCCAACCTCAACAAGCAAACACCTTGCTTGGCGTTCAAGAAGAACAAATTGCAGATATTCCTGTCGAAGTAAATACTGAACAAAACAAAAAGCCAGCATCACGTTCGTGGTTACGAGTTGTTCTTATCTGATTTCTCGTGCTTGTAGGAGGTTTACGGAAAAAATATGCTTCTTTATGACCAGTAAAAAAAACATCGTCTCTTATGCCCGTAAGAAGTAAAACGATCTCTACCCTACCTCCAGAGGATGATGAATTATTTCGAATGAAAATGGATCTTCGATGGAGAAATGAACTTACGGTGCGTGCTGGCACGAATTGTGTTGCATTGACGATGCAAGAGTTAATTGCGATTCTTCATCATCTGCCTTCTGCTCAGCAAGAGTTATTTCGCGATGCATTTACTCTGCTTCAGCAAGCGAGATATGCTGATTGAGCTGAAGAACGTCATGGATTAGTGGCACTAGCTCATCGTTTAGTAAAACTCCCCCATCATGTCTAATCATCAACAAAATATACAACTGGTCGTTCCTTCACTGCAACGACGTGACAGTTTCATTCAAGCGATCACTGATGCACCTGAAGAAGAACAACGCTATGAGTTTGGTGCTCCGTGAGATGTATCACCATTGGTGTATGGAGTAGATCGTTATATTCGTGAGATGCCAAGCTATGCGCGCGGCGAAAACCTCCCTGGATGATGGGTTCCGCAGACGATGTTATGGCTTATTATCGATAACCAATTTGTGGGACAGATCAAACGTAGACATGAACTCAATGATTACCTCACGACGTATGGAGGACACGTCTGATATCTGATCGCTCCTACACGACGTCATCAATGATGGTGAACGAGGATGTTGACTCTTGCATTACAAAAACGAAAGCGTGAAGGTGTAAAACAACTCTTGATCACCTGTAATGAAAAGAATGTTTGATCCAGAAAGATCATAGAAGCAAATGGTGGCGTCTATATGAGTAAAATATGGTCAGATGAAGAACAGGATATGAAGTGGAGGTACTGGGTGTACTTATAAAAGTTGAAGAGGGAAAGAGTTTTGTTTAAGGAACCTCTGAATAATACCCAAACGTACGAGTTTATGACATAGTATATTTTAGACCAAAGTATTTCGAAAGCGACTTCATGATGAGGTTCCTTAAGGGAATATTGCTTTCTCTAGTAATCATTGTTTATTTCATTATTTTTATAGTCTCTTTAGTTTTCATTTACGAATATCATGTTACCAGAAGAAACCATACAAGACGCCCAGCAACAGATAGCAACTGTCGTGGCAGAAGTACAGAAAATTGTCATCGGTCAATCGAGACTGGTGCGTAATCTCGTCGTAGCGTTACTTGCAAAAGGACATATCTTGCTCGAGTGAGTTCCCGGTCTTGCAAAAACGCTTTCTATCGAAACGCTCAGTAAAGCTATCTGAGTAAGTTTTTCTCGTATTCAGTTTACACCAGATTTGTTACCTTCAGATCTCTTGTGAACGAGAGTGTTTGATCCTGCAAAGGTAGATTTCGTCACGAAGAAATGACCGATATTTGCCAATCTCGTCCTCGCAGATGAGATCAATCGTGCTCCTGCAAAAGTACAGTCAGCATTACTCGAAGCGATGGCAGAGCGTCAGGTAACTATCTGAGAAGAGAAGTTTGTCCTCGATGCACCGTTTGTCGTGATGGCAACGCAAAATCCTCTCGAACAAGAATGAACGTACTCACTTCCTGAGGCTCAGCTCGATAGATTTCTTCTCAAGACAGTCATTACGTATCCGACGCCAGACGAAGAGATGCAAATCATGAAACAGATCTGATGAGCAGAACTTCCTTCTATTCAAAAAATCATCACCCAGAAGCAAATCCTCACATTACAGTGAGTAGTAGGAGAGGTATATGTTTCTGAAGCACTCTACCAGTACGTCAAAAACCTTGTTTTTGCAACGAGATACCCGGAGCAGTACAATCTAGCAGAACTGTCAGATTATATCGACTGGTGAGTATCACCGAGAGCATCACTTGCACTTATCCAGTGTGCAAAGGTTCTTGCACTCATTGCAGGAAGAGCATATGTCATTCCTGAAGATATCAAGGAAATAGCTCATGAGGTAATGAGACATAGACTTGTTCTTAGCTTCGAAGCATTGGCTGCTGAGGTAACTGCAGATTGGATCATAACTACCATTCTTGATACGGTCCCCTTGGTAGAGGAGGGAGCGTAATTTATTCTTATTTTCTTATGAAATTACTTAACTTTCCTCGTGGTCGTCAGACCTATATGTATGATTGCTGACCAAAAGTTCTCCAAATGGTCATGGCTTACTACTGAGTAGAGGTGCGTACGGAAAAATTGATGAAGTTTGCTAAGACGAAAAAGAAAACATGAACGACGATAAAAAATATGGGTAAAGTCCTTCACAAATATTGATTCTGATTTGACTCAGAAAAGATGAATATTGAAAAACTGATACAATGCCTTGATAAGAATATTCCGATAATTCTTCTCCTTCAAGCACGAGAAGACTATCATCGAGTCGTTGCTATTTGATACGATGATACGAGAATAGTTTTTGAAGATCCATACTCTTTTCATCGTGTCTATATCTCTTACGATGAATTGCTCGAGAGACGGCATGGAAAAGAGCAAGGAAAAAATATAAAATTTCATGGTATTGCTGTGTATGGGAAAGAAATACTTTACGATGAAAATAAGATTGTTTATATGGAGAAATAGAATACAATATTTTATATATTTCTTTTATTTTTTTTCTTATATCGATGTCAGAAAAAATTCAAACGAGCGAATACGATTGAGAAAATAATCAAAACGAAGTGGTTGATACAAATGTTCAATTATGATGATTATATACTGAAATTACTGAAAACGAAGAGTGAAGCGATGAAAGCGGAGAAATTATTTGAGTCGATAAGAGAATAGATTATTGAGTTGATAAGTCAGTACAATTTAGTATGGCTGCTAAACTTCTTGTTTCAGACGCGCAAAGAAATGAAATTAAAAACTGAATTTCTGATTTTTTTAAAAGTATTACATATCAAGACTGAAATGCTGTTATTGTCTATGAAACTGATAGTAAAATAACTTCTGCAATTAACTCTTTTTTGATAAATGATATACGTGAAAAAGTACGCAAGAATTGGGCTGCTATACAAATGGAAGCAATAATTACCTCACTAGTCGGTCGGACAATCAACTATCCACAAAATAAATATTTTCCAAAAAAGAAACAAAGTGATTGAACAGTTGTTGATGCGACCCCTAATGGTATTAAAAATACTATAATCGATTTTTTTAAGAGCAGTCTTCAGATATAAGAATATTGGGCTTAATTGAAAAAAATGGCTGATGAAATGAGTTAAAACATAGTTATATAAAGGGATGTCTTTATATATTTTTCTCAACTATG
>Ga0163148_10000740_pt1 | contig 44189 bp, 31 predicted proteins | sample OliLakLV19MP7P2_FD_148606 | JGI IMG/M metagenome (GOLD analysis project Ga0163148, IMG submission 148606) | Freshwater microbial mat bacterial communities from Lake Vanda, McMurdo Dry Valleys, Antarctica- Oligotrophic Lake LV.19.MP7.P2 | ecosystem: Environmental > Aquatic > Freshwater > Lake >... | reverse complement strand
AGAACACGGCGGATGAGCAGAAGCTCGGCTTCGACGAGCTGCATGCGCTGCGGCATGAACGTGCGCCCGCGATCCTCGCCGGCTTCAAGGAATGGCTCGACGTGCGGCAGACGCAGGTGCTGCCGCAGAGCGGACTGGGCAAGGCGATCAGCTACACGCTCGGTCAGTGGGAATCGCTCAACCGCTTCCTCGAGGACGGTCGTCTCGAGTTGGACAACAACCGCTCGGAGCGCGCGCTGCGTCCCGTAGCTGTGGGCCGCAAGAATTGGATGTTTTTCGGCAACGAGCGCGGCGGGCAGACGGGGGCGGTCTTCTACAGCCTCATCGCGACGTGCAAGGCGCGCGGGATAGACCCGAAGGTCTACATCCACGATTGTGCGCTGCGCCTCGCCGAGGGCGAAGATCCGAAGACGCTCACGCCGCGCGAATGGCAGGCGCGCTACGGCGCGATCGTCGCGGATCGGCGGAGCTACGTGCTCCAGCAACTCGTCGGGAAGCTGGGCGCGTAGGTCGCGCGGCCGCCGTCGGCGGCTGAACTTCGGAGCTCGGTACGAACTTCCCCGGCTGCGTGCGTGCCGTGACGGTTACGCCGAACCGCTGAGCGAGGACCACCGCGCCCGAGCTGCCGCCGGGCGTGCCGGCTGCCGCGGCGCGCTCGCGCAGCCAGCCCAGGATGGTGCGGACGAAGATGCCGCGCACCGCGCTGCACAGGGCCGCTGCACAGGGCGGGGTCGAAGGCCAGGAGGAAGCGGATGCGGTAGGGGAAGGTGAGCACCCACTGGCGCACGCGGACCTCGGGTAGGACCTCGTCGACGAGGTGCGCGGCGGTGTCGGCCATGCGCCGGCCGCCGCACGAGGGGCAGAAGCCGCGGCCCTTGCACGAGAAGGCGACCAGCTCGTCCTGGCCGCACTGCGTGCAACGCAGGCGCGCGAAGCCGTACGCCAGGACGCCGCACGTGAGGGCGCGCTCGAGCTCGCGGGTCACGCAGCGGGGCAGGCCGGGGCCGTCCTGCTCGTTCGAGCGCACCAGGAAGGTCGCGAGGTGCTCGCGCAGCACCTGGTGCAGCGCCCGCGCTCGGGCTCGCGCCGTCGGCGCTGGGCGCCTGTCGTCTCTCGTCCCGAGTGCATCCCGGGGAGGGACTGCTCGGAGCACGGTTCGGTCGCGGGTGGAGTTCAGGGAAACCAGCCATGAGATTCGGAATCCTCTTCCCTTCGGAATCCTCTTCCGGCGCGAACTCGAGCACTGCCTGCGCCGCGTGGTGCGCGCGGTCGCACGCTGGGGCGAGCGGGTCGAGTGCCTATCCGGGGATCGGGCTGAGGCGGGACGGCGCTCGCGATGCGAGCATGTCTGCGAGCATGTCCCCCGATGGACGATCGCCACCAACTGTTCGGCGCAGTGCTCGACACGATTCAGGCCGAGCTCGATTGGGAGGGCCTCGGTCGCGCGTATTGCGAGGGCGACGGGACCGATTTTTTCCACGACGAGCTGCGCGAGCGGTGGTTGGAAGGCGCGAGAACTATTCGAGCCGTACGTCCGTAGTACGGCCGGCCGAGATCGAGACATCGAGCGCCCTTCTCCCCCGGCTCGAGAAGACCTGGATGCGCCTCACCGAGCAGGGCACGTGCTCGATCACGAGGGGCTCGGTGCACGGACCATCCACCGCACGCATACCGATCACGTTCTTCGCGACCTGATCCATGCTGAACAACACGGTCAGTCCGCCCTCACACCCCGCGGCCGGCGGTTCCACGGCGAGGCGCCCACACTCGACGACGTTGTCCGCGCCGACAGCGCCCAGTGCGAGGACCCCGAATGCCCCCTTCACGTCGCTCGTGCCGAACACGAGCCGTGACGGCATGGTCGCAAGGCCCGTCAGAGCGAACGCCCCATCGTCACGAACTTTGAAGCGCGGGCCCTGCAAGTTTCCTGGGATGGGATCACCTTCGGAACCGAAGTATGCGACGACTTCCAGAAGCCCTGGCTCGATGCCGATGCAGCGCACAAAGCCCTCGATCGCGCCAACGGCGGCAGGGGTGCCCGAGAGATCGAGTCTGACCGTGCGCCCCTCTGTGACGATCGTCGTGTAGGCCTCGATGCCGCGAGCGGCTTTCACACTTTCGAGGCTGATGACCTCGAGCGCGCCGACCGCGTACTGGCCGATCGGGACATGGTCGTAGACGAGACGGCCTTCTTCGCGACGGGTCGCCTCCAAACGTGTTCCGCCGCGCCGCACGCAGCCGATCGAAGTCGGAGGCAGGGATCCCAGGAGGACTTCGATACGGCCAGTCGGGACTACGATGTCGAGGACTTGGGGTCCCCGACCGAACGCTCCCGACACATCGACTTGACGGATCAAGTCGGCCGCCAAAGGTGACCCGCACACGTCCAGGCTCGCGGAACGCAGAGTGAATCCGGCCATCATGCCGACCTGGCTGAGATCGAATCTGCGCAACTCCCTCGAAATACCGTCGCGGATCCAGACATCACGTGTGAAAGGCACGCGGTCACTGCCGAAGAATCGCAGGTCCACTTGCTGCGCATCGACGAGCGAGATCTCGAGCGTCGAACCGGAGGGGATCGCGGCGAGAACGTCGTCGATCGACTGGACTTCGAACCCTTGCGCTTCGATGGTCAGCCGAAGCGGTGATTCAGCCTCGTGCATGTCGATGCTCAGCGCATCGAGACTGTGAATTCCGTCCGGGACCTTCGAATCGAATGCCTCTGAGGCAGGGAGCCAGCGGGCTTCCAACGCAGGCGCCATGCCCTCCCAGAAACGCTCCAAACGAAGTCGTGCCGTTACGATGGGCTGCTGGCTTCTTCCTGAGACGAGAAGGAGCTTCCGGCCAGAGCCCGATGCACGCTCGAGCCACAGTTCGCTGGTGACTTCCGCGTTGGTATCGATGAGAACGCCGGTCTGAGCAATGTCATGGACGAGAAGCTCTGGCTCTGCGCTGCCTGATCCACGAGAAAGGCGAGCGCCTGGACTCTCGAGGACGAAATGCCCGCGTGGCAGCGGACTGGGGGTCAGCCCGGTCGACTCCGTGCGCAGGACAAAGGCGCGTCCGCCTTCCGACGAGGTCTCGCGCACGTACAATTCAACATCTGCTAGGGGCTCGCCCGTGTGCTCTGCTCGTATCCCTAGTCGAAAGGATCGTGCTAGCGTCAATTGAAGACCACGACCGCTGGTCCCTGCGCCCACCCTCACCAGACCACTCGCGAGGTCAGCTCGCGAGGCGAAGAGGGTCTGGTTGGCGAGGGAATGCACCCACAGGACTCCGAACTCGTCTGTCACTCCGAGATGCCGCGGCGCCCCGATCGAAGCGGGCACGGCGGCGTGAACGGCAGCGTCGACCATGACGACATCGGCTCCGGCACATGGCACACCATGCTCGTCGTGCACGACGAGTCGGACAGCTTCCTGCGGAGCCATCCGGATCACTCCCATGTCCCACGGCCCACGGACACTCGAGTCGGTACGAGTTTTCAGGAGCACGATTTCCGTGTGATATCCGGGAGCTTCGATTTGGACACGATCCACGCTCTCGTCGGGAGCTCGGCTCTCGAAGGCCCCTGTTCGCGCATCCGTATTCGTCACGGACTCGCCAAGTCGAACGAGCGCAGCAATCGGCTGATTCGTGAACAAGTCCAGCGCGAAACCGCGAACTCCACCAAGGACCGCCGCCGAGTCGTCGAGCCGACGCGACGCGGTGACGTGCTCGATTTGGGCTAGGTCCGTCGTGTCACCATGACCTGCCGCAGCGTCGACGGCCTTGTCCAGGACGGGCAACCCTGGGAGAACGCGTCCAATATCGAGCACCTCCGCAGGGGTTTGCCTCCCCCACGCCAACCACGCAACGGTGCCGATCAGACCTGCCGCGCCCAGGTAGGTCATGGCCTTTCGAGCACGCGATCCGATTCCCATGATGCACGCTTGGCTTGGTTGGAGTTGACTCGAGTCGGACTGGGCACAGGGCAGCGCTCCGCCCAGGTTCGCGGGCGGAGCGGTAGGCCGAGGCTCTAGTACATCGTGCCGACATCGACGAGGTTGCCCCCGGCATCGCGCTTTTCCCAGAGGTAGCCAGCGCCACCACCAATAGGCGTGAAGTAAACACGGTAACCTTCCTCGTCCACGTACGCGCCGAGCGAAGAGTTCCAGTTGTAAACGGCGTTCTGGTCCGGCGGGTGCGATGTGTCGGGGTTATCGACATAGCCGATGACCGCCCCGTCTGCGGAAACCCAGCGTTGCTCATCTTGCCGGCGTTGGCGTCTTCGACGTTGTACTGGCCCGCGGCGACTTTCGCTCCCGCCCAGGTCAGGGCGGTAGCTGCGCACAATGCAAACGCGATCAGGAACGACCGAGCAATACGCTTCATGAGGATGAACCTCGTTACGAAGCGTGATTGGCCAAGATCGCAGGAACGGGAAACCGCTCTCGGCCTCGGCTGTTTGTACTCCTTGCCCATGCACAAGGTGACGACTTCTTCTTGAAACTTCTGGAAACCCTCGCCGTCGCGCCTGGTCGACTCGTTCCGTGTGCCCAGCTGGCAGCCCACAGACGTTGTTCAGGCGATGGCTCTTTCAGCTCCGCGATTACGCGGCCATCTACCCGAGCAACTTGCCCGCGTTGAGGAGAGCCACGGTGATGCCCATCAGGCTCTCGCCCGCGATGCGCGCGGTTGCGCGCTGAGGCGAGCGGGTCGAGTGCCTACCCGAGGATCGGGCTGAGGCGGGACCGCGCTCGTGATGCGAGCATGTCCCCCGATGGACGATCGCCACCAACTGTTCGGCGCAGTGCTCGACACGATTCAGGCCGAGCTCGATTGGGAGCGCCTCGGTCGCACGTATTGCGAGGGCGACGGGACCGACTTCTTCCACGACGAGCTGCGCGAGCGTTGGTTGGACGTCGGTTTGAAGATTGCGGATGTCCTCGCGGGTCATCTGACTTCCGGATCCGGTCGCAGTGTGTACATCGGCGCAGCGCTGGCGGAACTCCCGATCATGCTGGTCGAGAGCATCGTCCTCGGCCGCGAGGTCGTGTGGATCAACGTCGCGTGCGACGAGATCGACGAGTTGGAGCGCGTCGTCCGCCTCGCTGCCGGCCGCTTCGAGATCGCGCTGCCGCTGCCTTCGGTCGTCGGACTCGAATCTCTGCCGCGGGCCTCGTTCGATCACGTGTGGCTCGTCAGCGTGCTCACGGATCCGGATCACTTCCCGGCGTTGCACGACGAGCTCTACGAGCGGCGCGGAACCGAGCTGGCCACCGCTCGCGGCACTTTGACCGAGGACCGTGAGCGCGCCGAGCAGCTCGCGACCTCCGCGCTGGCCCTGGCTGCGGACGGCGCGCTGCTCTCGACGACGGCCGAGGAGCTGGCGGTGTTGAGTCCTTTGTGCCGATCGCGCGGTCGACGAATGCGTCCGCTCGTCGACGAGGTCGAGACGGCGATCGTGGGCGACGCGCTCACGCTCTACCGCTACGCGAGCGCCGACGATCCAGTGGAACCGGACCAAGATCCCCCACGTCGGTCCGAAGTCTCGTGATCCGAACGCGAGCGAGCGCTTCGCTCAATGCGCCGCACGTTCACTCGCCCACGAGACATTTGCACGGCGGCGGACCTCACGGCCCTCGCGGGGTCGCGTGCGCACATCCGGCGCGCTGGGCCCGGATGCGCGCATCCAGATCGACGACGACGCGGTCGAGCAGGCGCGCCCCGCTCTCGCGCACGAGCTCGTGCACGGCTACGCGATCGGTCCGTGAGAGCGCCGGAGCGCCGCCTGGGATCCGTGATCGCCTGGAACGTGCATTTTCCGCAGCGAAACGGCCATTCGGGAGTCCGTTACCATGCCGCTCATGCTCGCGCTGCTGCTCGCCGTCACACTGTCCCTCCCGCTGGCTCAGGCGCTCGCCGCGCCACAGGCTCCGCCCTCCCCCACCGCACCTACCGCTTCCGTCGACGAGGCGCGCGCCGAGTTCGCGGCCGCGCTCGACCTCGTCCACGCCAAGCTCAAGAAGCGCGAGTGGAAGGCGGCCAGCGCCGATCTCGCGAGCCTCCTCGCGCGCCACGAGAAGAGCGACGTCGCACGCGGCAAGCTGCTCGAGCTCGAGGAGATCGCGCGCCTGTCCGCGTTCTGGGCCAAGCACCCGGCGCCGGATGCGAAGACGCTCCTCTACGGCGAGCTCATGCAATTCGACCGCCGCCTCGACACCGTGAAGCTGTCCTACTCGCCGGGCCGCCTCGCGGTGCGCGATCAGTCGAAGTCGAAGCGCAAGCCGACCGCCGTACCGGCTTTCGACACGGGCGAGAAGCCTCCGTTTCCGCCGTATTTCTCCGACTTCGAGCAGGTCGGTCAGTTGACGCTGCACCCACTGCAGTTCAACGGTCCGTACACGATCGATATGAGGGCACGCATGCCGGCGAAGCCGACGTATGTACCGTCGCTCGTGTTCCTGCTCGACGGCGACGAGTACGTCGTGGCGAGCTTCGAGTATCCGTACAAGCTGACTCACATCACGAACGGGGGGCGCGAGCAGAAGCTGCTCGAGGAAGAGAGGGGCCTCTTCATCGAGGCCGAAGAGGATCTCGTCCTCCAAGCCTCCGTCACGGAAACGCAGATCACCGTGCGCCACAAGGGCCGGAGGCTCCTATCCGGTCCGAAACCCAAGGGTCGCTTCGGCTGGTTCGGAACGATCGCGTTCGACCGTGTGACGTCGATGCAGTTGAGTGGGAAGAGCTACGGCCAGTGGCTGGACGCGCTCGTCGACTCTGCGGTCGAGAGCGACCGCACGGCGTTCGACGCGTCGTTCGATCCGCGTGCCGCGTTGCCCGCGTGGCTGTACGACGTGCCTGACGTGGCCGTGCGCGACGACGCGGCCGAGCAGGCTGCCGTCGACCTCGTCCAGCGCGGCGTCTCGGCCGACTTGAGCAAGCGTTGGAGCGAACTCGTCGCCGCGAAGAAGTGGGCTGAACTGTTGGTCGTCATCGACGCCGCGGACGAGCGGTCGATGAAGCCCCTGACGCGCGCGTGGTCGCGGTCGCAGGCGCTGTTCGTGCTCGAGCGACTCGAGGAAGCGCGCGCCGCCGCCCGGGAAGTGCTCGCCGCCGCGCCGAAACACCGGGCAATGCGCACGATGGAAGCCGCCATCGGCGCGCGCCTGGACGACGAAGCCGCGGCGATCGAGTCGGCGCGCGCACTGGTCCGCGACTTCCCCGACGACGCGGACGCGCGCACGTTGCTCGTCACGGTGCTCGTGCGCGCCGGACGCTTCGCCGAGGCCCAGCACGAGGCGGAGTCGGGCTTCGCCGCGGGCGTCGACCGCGTCGAGATGGCCAAGCTCGTCAAACAGTCTCGTCGCGCCGTCGCCGGTCCGCCCTGGCGCAGCCCCAACCGTTTCGAGTCGAAGCACTACGTCGTCGCGTCGGACATGGACCGCGACACGTGCGTGCAGCTCTCGAAAGTGCTCGAGGAGACGGCGACTCGAGGCACTCCGGGAATGGCGCTTGAGTGGAGACCAGCGTTGCTCCCGCTTGTTCGGGAAGTGGACATCCGCGCCCTGTTCGCCGGAGCAGTCAGGCCGCGTTGCGCGCCAAGCTCGAACACTTCGTGCCCGAGCGCGAGAGTCCGTTCAAGGGCTGAATAGGCTCGCAACGGGGTTAGCAGTTTACGACGTTCGCTACGCGCGCGGATCTGCTGATGGTTGGTCCCCCCGCATGCGTCCGACCCGACCTGGACCGGACGCATACGAGTGATCAAGGTCACATCGCGACCTCACGTGTCGACGAGCCCGCATTCGGCAGAGGAGGGGTGTGGAACTCTGGGGCGGGAGGCAGCCGCCTACAGATGCCGCGACAGCCGAGACACTGCCGTGGCCCTTCGTGCGCCGGCAGTACTCCGCCGCACACCCGCAGCTCAGCGCCGTGGCGGGCAGGGAGGGATCACGATTCACGCCCGAACCAGCGGGCAGTCTTGGTGACCAGCAACCGTACAGGGCGACTCTCCGATTCAGGGTGCGGGCGGGCACTCGGCCTTGCACGCGTTGTGGACCGTGTTGGCCGCATTGGTGCAGGTGGCCAAGATCCCCTCGTCGGTGTGGCTGGCGAAACAGATTCCCAGGATGGTCAGGGTGCAGATCGTGGCCGTCTTCTTGCATGCGATGATGTTGCTCTGCCATTCGTCGAGACACCGTTGCAGGCACTCGGCGTGGGTCTCGGTCGACGCGGTGGGAGCGCGGAGCGGCATGGCGGCCGTCGGCTGCATGAAGCCGACGGCGAGTACCGCAGCCAGACCGAACGCTTTCAGAAACGAGTTAGCTATCATGAGTGTCACCTTCTTGGTCATGGGTACACGGGAAACAGGGACGCGGCCAGCCACAGGACCTTCCTGTGATCAACGCCAACCGGATCACCCCGATTCGGTATCCGGCAAGCGAAGCAAAGCCCGCCTCCGAATTCTTGCACTGAATTGCTGCCGAGACGCTCCATCGGCCAACCTAGTTCCTTAGCTTAGCGATGTACTCGTCGACCGCAGACCGCATTCCAGTTGAAAGCTTATCGTCGGAGAGCTGCATCAACAGCTGGGCCGCGTCGACGCGGCGGCTCGGGTCCGAACGAGCTTCTGCCATGAGTGTTGTGAAGGCAGTGGCAGCGACAAGCTCCGGCGGGTCCGACTCCAGGCAGGCGGCGGTCAACCGCTTGAACGCAGGCCATGATCCGGATCGGGCCACGACATTCAGGGCAGTGGCTCGCACCTTTTCGTCGATACCGACGTCTCCAACCAATCCGCCGAGGTAGTCGAGAGCTGTCGTCAGTTGCTCGCCATCCAGCGAGTGGAGGTCTCCTAACCCCTTGCCGATGTCTACCAGAATCAGGGCCAACGTCGCCACGTCTACAGGCTCGCTAGAATAGCGCAGGCGCTCTATGGTGGCGAGGTTGGCGAGGCCGATTCCATCGACCATGCTCTCCATGCTGCGAGCCACAGTCACCAATATCGGATCCTGACTGGAGGCGACCTTCAGTGTCGCATTACGGAGTGAATCGTTACACCGCGCCAGGGAGAACACGAGGAAATTGGCCGCCCGGAAAAACAACACACTGCGGCCCTCCTGCTTGTCGCTCTCCAGGAACGCTTCCCGCAGCACTTCACGCTCCACGCCTGGATCCTGCAGGCACTGTTGTCCCCAGACGCAGAACAGGATCTCGACGGTCACGAAGTAATCTTGAGCGCTTGCGGGATCGAAGTCCGCGGGTGGGGCACCGGCACTCAACCGAAACAGATCCCGCCGCGGATCGTCCGCATCCAGCCACGCCCGAATCGAGTCACAAGCGCGTTCTGAGGCAAGACGGTCGAGCACAATCGGATAGCAACTAGGCAGCGTTGCGGCCCCCTCCGTCTGGAGAGCAGCCAAGCGCTTGAGCGAAACCGAGGAACCGCATGGTGAAGGGCTGCCGATCCGGGAGGCTGCCAACGCAGCGGTACGGAGCAGCTCCAATGGGGCACTTGGCCTGGCGGAGTACCAAGCAGTAAATGTCCCCCAGAATTCGGACTCCGTTAGTAATGACGCCAATGACAGGAATACCGCTCCGCGCACCAGGGTCGTGCGATCCGGGTTCGAGACTACCTTCTGGAGCAGGTCCTGGACGATCGGGGTAGTCGCGGAGGCACCCATGCGACTGCGATTCTGCACGTCGATCGAGCAGGTCTTGGTCAGCAGCTCGATCACAGGCAAGGCTGCTGCGTGGAACGTGCGTGGCTCGCGCGCCAAATCCTCGAGTCTTGCGACGATGCCCCATGCGTCCTTGCCCGCGTCGAGACTGGCAGCACGCTCATCAGCTGAGTGCGCAAGCGCAACATCGCCGCTCGGGGCGGGCGTACCTGGAGCGGTACGGGATGCGCTGTCAGCGGGCCTCAATAGCGTAGAACCCACCACTGGCGATGGTTGCTCAGTCTGTGGGGTGCGCGACCCGCTGGAGCCTGATTCAACGAGTGAGCCCCGAACGAAGATGAATCCCAGTAGGACCGCCGCGGCAAAAATCGCGACAGCGATGAGAGTGACGGACTGAGCCTTCATGCGTGCCTAAAGAGTTGGCCTGTCGCGGGTTTCTAGGCGTTCACGTGAACAAGAAGGTTCGCGCGAAGACGCCGTCCCCAGCGGAAGAGCTGAGGGCGCGCGTAGTCTACACCCTCAGTCCGCCCAGTCCGCCCAGTCCGTCCAGTCCGTCCAGTCCGTCCAGTCCGTAACGCTCTGGCCAGATTCGGTTTAGATCAATAGATAAATTCTTATTTTGTCAATTCCTGCCCCGGCTTTTCTGGGGTAGTTAGCACGCCTCCGCACACCGAAGCCTGCTCCATCGACCTGGCGATGCCGACGCGAAGTAAGCGTCCGGCGGCGTTTCGCAGCGCGCGCTGGCGAGGTCGGGGTGGAGCCTGAGCGAGCACCTCGCGACCTTCCTGGTGCGCTCGAACGAGCAGGACGGCCCCGGCCTGCCCCGCTTCGTGAGCCGCGAGCTCGAGCGCGCCCTCACCTGCGGCGTCCTGGCGTAGCGCCGGAGCGCCGCCTGGGATCCGTGATCGCCTGGAACGTGCATTTTCCGCAGCGAAACGGCCATTCGGGAGTCCGTTACCATGCCGCTCATGCTCGCGCTGCTGCTCGCCGTCACACTGTCCCTCCCGCTGGCTCAGGCGCTCGCCGCGCCACAGGCTCCGCCCTCCCCCACCGCACCTACCGCTTCCGTCGACGAGGCGCGCGCCGAGTTCGCGGCCGCGCTCGACCTCGTCCACGCCAAGCTCAAGAAGCGCGAGTGGAAGGCGGCCAGCGCCGATCTCGCGAGCCTCCTCGCGCGCCACGAGAAGAGCGACGTCGCACGCGGCAAGCTGCTCGAGCTCGAGGAGATCGCGCGCCTGTCCGCGTTCTGGGCCAAGCACCCGGCGCCGGATGCGAAGACGCTCCTCTACGGCGAGCTCATGCAATTCGACCGCCGCCTCGACACCGTGAAGCTGTCCTACTCGCCGGGCCGCCTCGCGGTGCGCGATCAGTCGAAGTCGAAGCGCAAGCCGACCGCCGTACCGGCTTTCGACACGGGCGAGAAGCCTCCGTTTCCGCCGTATTTCTCCGACTTCGAGCAGGTCGGTCAGTTGACGCTGCACCCACTGCAGTTCAACGGTCCGTACACGATCGATATGAGGGCACGCATGCCGGCGAAGCCGACGTATGTACCGTCGCTCGTGTTCCTGCTCGACGGCGACGAGTACGTCGTGGCGAGCTTCGAGTATCCGTACAAGCTGACTCACATCACGAACGGGGGGCGCGAGCAGAAGCTGCTCGAGGAAGAGAGGGGCCTCTTCATCGAGGCCGAAGAGGATCTCGTCCTCCAAGCCTCCGTCACGGAAACGCAGATCACCGTGCGCCACAAGGGCCGGAGGCTCCTATCCGGTCCGAAACCCAAGGGTCGCTTCGGCTGGTTCGGAACGATCGCGTTCGACCGTGTGACGTCGATGCAGTTGAGTGGGAAGAGCTACGGCCAGTGGCTGGACGCGCTCGTCGACTCTGCGGTCGAGAGCGACCGCACGGCGTTCGACGCGTCGTTCGATCCGCGTGCCGCGTTGCCCGCGTGGCTGTACGACGTGCCTGACGTGGCCGTGCGCGACGACGCGGCCGAGCAGGCTGCCGTCGACCTCGTCCAGCGCGGCGTCTCGGCCGACTTGAGCAAGCGTTGGAGCGAACTCGTCGCCGCGAAGAAGTGGGCTGAACTGTTGGTCGTCATCGACGCCGCGGACGAGCGGTCGATGAAGCCCCTGACGCGCGCGTGGTCGCGGTCGCAGGCGCTGTTCGTGCTCGAGCGACTCGAGGAAGCGCGCGCCGCCGCCCGGGAAGTGCTCGCCGCCGCGCCGAAACACCGGGCAATGCGCACGATGGAAGCCGCCATCGGCGCGCGCCTGGACGACGAAGCCGCGGCGATCGAGTCGGCGCGCGCACTGGTCCGCGACTTCCCCGACGACGCGGACGCGCGCACGTTGCTCGTCACGGTGCTCGTGCGCGCCGGACGCTTCGCCGAGGCCCAGCACGAGGCGGAGTCGGGCTTCGCCGCGGGCGTCGACCGCGTCGAGATGGCCAAGCTCGTCAAACAGTCTCGTCGCGCCGTCGCCGGTCCGCCCTGGCGCAGCCCCAACCGTTTCGAGTCGAAGCACTACGTCGTCGCGTCGGACATGGACCGCGACACGTGCGTGCAGCTCTCGAAAGTGCTCGAGGAGACGTACGCATTCCTGCAACGCGCCGTCGGTCCACTGCCCGAGCGGGACGCATTGCTGCGCGCGTTCGTCTTCTCCGGCCGACAGGCGTACCTCGACTACTGCGACGACCTCGGCGTCGGCGAGATGATGAAGACCACGCAGGGCCTGTTCGTGCCGGCGCTCGCGCAACTGCTCTTCTGGAACGCGCAGGATCGCACCGATTTCCTGGAGACCGCGCGGCACGAGGCCTTCCACCAGTACGTGCACGAACTCGTGCCCGAGATGCCGGTCTGGCTGAACGAAGGCTTGGCCCAGTACTTCCAGACCCTGCGCAAGGAGAAGGGCCAGTTCGTCGCCGGCGCGGTGCGTCCCCAGGCCGTCGCGGTGATGAAGAAGCTGGAGAAGGGCGCATCCGTACCGACGCTCGCGCAGATCTTCGCGGTGAAGCACGAGACGTTCTACGGGCCGGACTCGGAGGCCTGGTACGCGATGTCCTGGGCGGTCGTGCACGCGCTGGCGCACGGCGAGGCCGGGGATCGCGCGCTGTTCGACGGGTTGATCGCGCGGACTGGGCGCGGGCTGGACGGGGCGGTGGCGGTGCGCGAGACGTTCGCCGGGGTCGATCTCGAGGCGCTGCGCGAGCGCGTGTGCGCGCACGCGCGTTCGCTCTGACCCGCAGCGTGCGGCGCGACCCGCAGCGCGCGACCCGCAGCGTGCGGCGCGACCCGCAGCGGGCGACCCGCAGCGCGCGACCCGACCCTCAAGGCGGCGCGTCCCGCCGCCGGGTGAGTAACCCCGGCGATCGGCGCTGGTATCCTCCGGCCCGACCGCGCGCGGCGCTCGACCCGCATTCGCGGAAGAGGACGCCCCCGCCGTTCGTCGTTTCGGCCCCGCCGCGCAACCGACTTCCCGTTCATGCAGCCCACCGCCGCGCACGCTCGCAGTTCTCATCGCACGACCCACGACTTTCTGACGGCCGTCCGCGCACGCGTCGGCACCGTCGTCGTCGGTCAGGACATCGTGGTCGAGCGCTTGATGATCGCGCTCTTCACCGGTGGACACATCCTTCTCCAAGGAGTGCCCGGACTCGCGAAGACGCTGCTCGTCTCGGCGCTCAGCAAGTCGATCGACCTCGGTTTCGCGCGCATCCAATTCACGATCGACCTCTTGCCGTCGGACATCCTCGGCTCCGAGATCCTCGATCAGCGCACGAGCGAATTCCGCGTTCGCAAAGGACCGATCTTCACGAACCTGCTGCTCGCGGACGAGATCAACCGCGCGGCGCCGAAGGTGCAAGGCGCCTTGCTCGAGGCGATGCAGGAGCGCAAGGTCACGATCGGCTCCGAGACGTTCCGATTGCCCGCGCCGTTCCTCGTGATCGCGACGCAGAACCCCGTCGAGCAAGCGGGCACATTCGAATTGCCCGAGGCCCAGCTCGACCGCTTCATGCTCGTGCATCGACTCGAGTACCCGACGCCGGCGGAAGAGCGCGAAATCCTGCGGCGGAACGCGGCTCTCGGCATCCAGCGTCAGGACAAAGGCGCGATCGTGCAGACCGAGTTCGACGTCCTGTCGCAAGCGCCCGTCGGCGGGCCGGAGGACCTCATCGCGGCGATGGAAGCCGTCAACCAAGTCCACGTCAGCGAGACTTTCGTCGAGCACGTCGTGAACCTCGTCGGACGTTCGCGCGTGCATCCGGCGGTCGAACTCGGTTGCTCGCCGCGCGCGGGCATCTCGCTCGTCAAGGCGTCACGCGCGCGTGCGCTCATCCACGGGCGCGACTACGCGGTGCCGGACGACCTCTTCGCTCTCGCCGAGGACGTGATGCTGCACCGCATGCGCCTCAAGTACGAAGCCATCGCCGAGGGTCACACGAACCGTGCGGTCCTGCACGAGATGTTGCGGACGCTGGGCGCGCCCGACACGAAGAGCTGACCCGCGATGGACCCGATGCAGGGATTCGTCGAGGATTTCGCGCATCTCGACGCGCGCCAGTTCACCGTCGCCGTGCGCAAGCTCGCCGATGGACTCGCGTACGGCATCGACAAGTCGCCGTTCCTCGGATCCGGCGTCGAGTACGTGCAATCGCGTCCGTATCAGGACGGCGACAACGTGCGCTCGATCGATTGGCGCGTGACGGCGCGCACGGGCAAGGTCCACATCAAGGAGTACGAGGCGCCCAAGACGTTGCCTTCGTGGCTGCTCATCGACACGTCGGCCTCGATGACGATCGCGTCGACGCGGCACAGCAAGTACGAGACGGCACTCTTCGTCGCCGGCGGGCTCGCGCTCGCGTGCCTCGATCGCGTCAGCCCCGTCGGCGTCGTCGCCGTCGGTGAACGCGGTCTGCGCATCCAACCGAGCTTGTCGCGCGCGAAGGTCATGCAGTGGCTCTTGCAACTGCGCACGTTCCGGTACGACGAAGGCACGCGCCTCGGAGCGCGTGTGGCCGAGCTCGCGCCGAGCCTGCAGTCGCGCTCTCTCGTGATCGTCTTGTCCGACCTGCACGACGAGGACGCGCTGCCCGCGCTGAAACGACTCGCCGCGCGCCATGACGTCGTCGTGCTTCAGTTCGTCGATCCCGCGGAGTCGGGACTCGCCGGCGCCGGCTTTTTCCGAGCGCGCGAAGCCGAAACGGGCCGCGAATTCGTGACGCGCGGCAAGTCGCAGTGGTTCGATCCCGAGCGCGCCGCACGCGAGCTGCCGAAGGCCGGCATCGACCACCTCGTGATTCGCACGGATCGGCCGTACGTGCACGCATTGCGCAACATGCTGCGCGGGCGCGGCTTCATCGGCAGAGGGACGCGATGAGTCTCCTCTTCCTGTTCGCCGCTTTCGACTTGTTCGGTCTCTCGCTCGGAATCCGCGGGCACTCCTCGCCGTTCGGACTGCTCACGATCCCCATCACAAGCGTGCCCGTCGGTTCGCTGCTCGCGCTCCCGATCCAGGTGTTCGTGTCGCTGCGGCGATTCATCGCGAGCCCCATCCTCGTCGCGCTCGCACTCTCCAGCTGCGCGCTATCCGGCTCGGCACGAGCGAGTCTCCAGGACGTGCGCAGTTCCAGCGTCGGCATCCCGGCGCGCATCACCGACCTCGTCTTGCCCGGCAGTGAGATCGAGGTCCTGCCGCAGGACGCCAAGACCTCCGTCGTCCTGCGCATCGTGCGTGTCGCGCCGCACGGCAGCGAGTTCCGCTACGACCTCGAGTGGACCGGTCTCGACGTCGGCCGTCACGATTTGCGCACGTTCTTGCGGCGGAAGGACGGCACGGACATCACGAACTTGCCCGAGATCACGGTCGACGTGCGCAGCGTTCTCGCGGTCGGCATGGTCAAGCCGAACCATCCGCCCGACGGCGACGTGCCGCGGTTCGGCGGCTACCGCGCGTGGATGATCGGGCTCGGGATCGCGTGGGTCATCGGACTCGTGGCCATCCTGCTCGGGTTCCGCAAGAAGCGCGCGGCCGATCTCGCCGCGGCACCGCGACCGCGCACGTTGGCGGAGCGATTACGTCCTCTCGTCGAGAGCGCGATGGCGGGCACGTTGGGCAGCGCCGAGCGCGCACAACTCGAACTCGGGCTCGTCGCGTACTGGCGTCGACGCCTCGGCCTCGACGCGGAACGACCGGATGCGGCGATCGCGGCGTTGCGTGCGCACCCGGAGGCCGGGCCGTTGCTCGCTCAGCTCGATGCGTGGCTGCACAAGCCGGGGCCGCGTGATTCAGTCGACGTCGACAGGCTGCTCGCGCCGTACAAGGACTTGGCTCCTGACGCGCTCGAGGCGAGCGCGGTGAGGAGCTGATCGGCGTGGATTTCCTGGCAGCTTTCCGCACTCCTTCGGCGCTGTTCCTGCTCGTCGTGCCCTTCGCGTTGATCGCGTGGGTCTGGAATCGAAGCTCGAGCGCGGTGTCGCTGCCGCTCGACCATGCGTCGGCGCCGAGGCGCACGTGGACAACGTTCTTCCTGCGCTCGGCGGAGACGTTGCCGGCGCTCGTCTTGGCGCTCGTCATCGTGATCCTCGCCGGGCCGCAGTCGTGGGACGAGCCGAAGTCGAAGCGCGTGCTCACGAACATCCAAGTCTGCGTCGACGTGTCGGGCAGCATGATGGCCAAGTTCGGCGAGGGCACGCGCTACGAAGCGGCGATGCGTTCGACGGAAGCCCTGCTCGACCTGCGCAAGGGCGACGCGTTCGGGCTGACGTTCTTCGGCAACGCGTCGCTGCACTGGGTTCCGCTGACGACGGACACGTCGGCGTTTCGCTGCGCGGCGCCGTTCATGAGGCCGGAAACCTTGCCGAATTGGTTCAACGGTACGTCGATCGGCGCAGCTTTGATGGCCTGTCGCAAGGAATTGGTCCAGCGCGAGGAAGGCGATCGCATGATCGTCCTCGTCACGGACGGCTACAGCGCCGACCTCAGCGGCGGGCGCGACGAAGAGGTGGCGCGCGAGCTGAAGAAGGACGGCATCACCGTCTATACGATCCACATCGCCGAGGGTCAGATCCCCGACGAGGTCGTGCGCATCGCCGCGCTGACCGGCGGTGAAGCGTTCAAGCCCGAGGACGAGGAGAACCTGAAGCGCGTCTATTCGCGCATCGACTCGATGCAGAAGACGCGCATGGAGAAGACGCAGGCCGAAGCGGCGGACGATTTCGGACCGTGGGCGCTGGGCGCGCTGTCCCTGCTCGGCCTGGGGCTTTTGGCGCTCTTCGGACTGAGGACGACGCCGTGGTGAACGACCCCGACCTCGCACCGCTCGCGTTGGCAGGACTCGTGCTGTTCCTCGCGGGAATCGCCGAGTGGATTCACTCGCGGAGGATCGCGCACGTCGCTCGACTCGCGTTCGGACCGAGTGGGAAACCGACACCGTGGGCGCGAGGCGCGCCGGTGTTGCGCGTCCTCGCGTTCACCGCGCTCGCGTGGGGTCTCGCGACGCTCGCGCTCGGCGAACCGAAGCGCTACGACCTCTCGGGCGAGCGCTCACGCGCCGAGCGCGATCCGGAACACGTGCTGCTCGTCCTCGACGTCTCGCCCAGCATGCGGCTCGTCGACGCGGGTCCGGACAAGAAGCAGAGTCGCATGATGCGTGCTCGCGACTTGATGGAGTCGTTCTTCGATCGCGTGCCGATGGAGGAGAATCGCGTCACGGTCGTCGCGACGTACAACGGCGCGAAGCCGGTCGTCGTGGACACCGCGGACGTCGAGGTGATCCGACACATCCTCGGCGAGCTGCCGATGCACTGGGCGTTCCCCACGGGTAAGACGAAGATCTTCGATGGGCTCGAGGAAGCGGCGCGCATCGCGAAGCCGTGGAATCCGGGTTCGACGACGGTGATCGTTCTCTCCGACGGGGACACTGTGCCGGCGACGGGGATCCCGCGCATGCCGGCATCGGTGCGCTCCGTGCTCGTCGTCGGGGTCGGCGACAGCCAAGTCGGCAAGTTCATCGATGGACGCCAATCGCGTCAGGACGTGCCGACGCTGAAGCAGATCGCCGCGCGACTCGGTGGCACGTACCACGACGGTAACGCGTTCCACATCGGATCCGGCTTGATCGCGAGCGCGATGGGGCGCGAGGACGAGGACGTCTTCGAGCGGCTGTCGCGGCGGGAATACGCGCTGATCGTGAGCGCTTCGAGTGCGGTGATCCTGGCGTTCCTGCCGATCCTCTTGATGGCGTTCGGGACGAGGTGGCGCCCGGGGACGTCGAAGAGGCCGGTCGCCCCGAATTCGCGGGGCAAGACGGCCGGTAACCGCGGGGCCGTTGCGGCGATAGGATGAATCGGTCCCCACGAGGTCAGTTCGCATGAGAAAGCTCCTCCTGTTCGGTTGGTTGCTCTTGCCCGTCGGCGCGGGCGCGTACCACTTCGGCCCGGGTCAAGTCGACGTGCGCACCGACAGAGCCTCCGTCGCAGCGCGCGACGCCGAAGCGATCGCGGCGGAAGCGCGCGCGATCGCAGCGCGTGACGGTGACGACGCGGCGCGCGGAACGTGGGCGGCCGCTTCCGAGGCGTACGAGGTCGCGCTGCAAGAGCTGCCGGCCGGGAATGAAGCGCAGTCGCGTGCACTACGGCTCGAGCTGGCCAAGGCGCGCATGTTCATCAGCCAACTTCCGGAAGCGCACCGCGATCTGATCTCGCTCGTCGACGAGCTCGAGGAAGACGCGAGCGCCGATCCGAAACTGCTCGCCGAATCGCGCGGTGCCCTCGCGAATGCGCAGTACTACCGCACGTGGCTCATGCGCCTCGAAGGCGCGCCGCGGGACGAGTGGGAACCGGAGATCGAGGCCTCGCGCCAGAACTACCGCCTCGTCGCGGAGACCGCGGTGCAGAGCGGCGACGTCGAAGTCGCACGCGCGAGCGTTGCCGACGTCGAAGCTGCGGTGCGTCTCGCGCGGATGGACATCTCCGACTTGCAAGGCCTGCCGCTCCCATCGCAGTGAAAGGGTTGCGGAAGTGGCCGCGGTCGCGGCCAGAAGCCCGGGAAGAAGCCCGGCAAGAGTCAGAAGCCTGGTGGCGGTGCCGGACTCGGTCCGTTGCCCGACGGCTCGGGCTCGTGATCGGTTCGTCCCACACGTCGTATCGCTAGCACCGCTTTTTTCCCTCGGATTCGCGGGCCATCACGGGCACGCGAGCTTGGAGATTCCTTGATGACGTTCTTCCGCGCCGTCTTCGCTCTCGCACCGTTCGTCTGCGCGCCCGTCGCGACCGCACAAGTCGTGACGCGCGTCGTCTCGTTCGGAAGCGGCGCTCAAGAGATCACGTTCGGCGACGACGGATCTGCAGAGGAGCCCGAGGTCGTCGTCGAAGAGGGCCAAGCGCCTCCGACCGAAGGCGAGAAGACTCCGAGCAAGCCCAGTGCACGGCAAGAGAAGCTCAAGAAGCTCGAGTTCGATCGGCGGCCGTCCGCGGTGCTCGCGGCGTGGGCGAATCCGCCGAAGCCGCCCGAGGAAAAGAAGGACGCGGCCCTAGCTGACGCGCAGCCGGCGGTGGACGCGCAGCCGGCGGTGGGCGCGCCGCCAGCGGTGGATGCGCCGCCAGCGGTGGGCGCGCAGCCGGCGGTGGACGCGCAGCCGGCCGAGACCACGGGGGCAGTCGAAGCGCCCGCTGGCGAGGCGGCACCGCCGACCGACGCTGCGCCGCTCGACGAGGAAGGGCAGAAAAAGGCCGAGAAAGAGGCCAAGAAGAAAGCGGAGGGCGCAGCGAAGGCCAAGAAGACCGCGGATGAGGCCGCGAAGAAAGCTGCCGAGACGAAGGCGATCGAGATGGAGATGTCCACGCTGCAGCGCAACGTCACGCTCGGCGATTGGCTCGCGGTGAAGACCTACTACGCGTCGCTGACGGAGGACGAGCGCAAGGTCGGCTTCGAGCGGATGCTCCAGTCGCTCCAGCAAGGCCCGCAGAAGAAACCGAACGTCCCGCAACAGGGTCAAGCGTACGTCGAGAAGAACCGCTTCTCGCCCGCGGACGTGCTCGGGCTCGCGGAAGCGCGCGGCGCGAAGCTCGAGAAGGCCGAGCTCGACAAACTCGGCGCGATCCTGCGTCTCGCGCTCGACCAGGGTCACCAGATCGACGGATTCCTGACCGAGATCGGCCCGCGCGTCGGAACGGACGGCTTCCCGTTCGATCGACGGCAGATCGCGCTCGCGCTCGCGGCTGCGAACGAACTGGTGCGACTCGGTGGTTGGTTGCCGACCTTCGACGAGGCCGAGACGGCCAACGACCGAGAGGGTTTGAACCTTCTCTCGCGTCACTACCTCGCGCAGTTCGAACGCGAGAAGAAGACCGATTGGCTCGTGAAGGCTTGGCGTGTGACGCAGTCGGCGCTCGCGGCGGGCGACGTCAGCGAGGAAGCCAAAACCGAGGCGTTGCAGCGCGCCGTCGACATCGCGCCGAAGATCCAGAAGGACCTCGGAGCGAAGTGGCTCGACGAGAGCTTCACGGCGCGCCCCGAACGCGGCATGGAGATCCTGGCTTCGATCGGCACGTCGGCGTCGCAGGCTTTGGCTGCGAAACCGCTGGACGTCGACCATCGGACTCGGCTGCTCGAGCTGCAGACGACGGCGACGAAAGCCCTTCTCGCGACGGCGCCGGAGCGCGCGGATTCGTGGGCGCGCGAACTGACGATGCTGGCGCACAACTGGTTGCGCGAAGCCCAAGTCACGTACCAGTTCGACAAGTCGACTTCGCTCGGGCCGCGCATGCAGCGCGACAACTACGGCAACTTCTTCTTCTGGGATGAGGACGGTCAGCAGCAGTTCCAAGGCAATGCGCCCCAGACGGTCAAGATCGCGAAGCTGCTCGAGATCCGCCCGAACGACGCGTGGCTGGCACGCGTCGAGTCCACGCTCCGCCCGAAGATCGACATGGTCTCGGCGCAGCTCCTGTTGAAGGTCGGCGAAGAGGAGAAGGCGTTCCCCTACATCGAAGGCATCGCGTCGGCTTACCCGAAGCCGGCCAAGGAGCTGGTCGACGAATTCTTGCGCGTTTGGGCCAAGAACCACGATCCGAACCAGAACCAGAACCGCAACCAGTACGTCTACTTCTACGGATTCGAGGAGCGCGCGAACTCGATCCCGCTCACGCGATCGAAGCAAGAACGGAACCTGACCGAGCTCGGGGAATGGCTCGCGCGGCTACGCAAGCTCGACGTCGACATCGATCAGAAGCTCGTTGCGAGCGCGTTCTCCGCGGCGCACGGCAAGGCCGAGGTCTATCGGCTCGAAACGATCGAGACGCTGTTCGGGCCCGTCGACTCGATCGATCCGAAGACGCTCGCGGCACTGCTCGAGCAGATGCGCGTGAACCTGGCCGACGTGTGGAGCGATCCCGCGGTGCAGAAGGACGCGAAGACGAACCGCGGTCAACAGGACATCCGCGCCGAAGTGTTGCGCGGCTACGAGCTGGCGCGCACGACCGTCGAGCGCGCTGTCCTGGCGCAACCGAACAGCTGGCGGCTGATCCTGGCGCAAGGCGCGTTGGAACACGACGAGAACGACTACCGCGCGACGTTGCAGAAGGACACGGAGTTCACGAGTCGTCGGCAGGCGGCACTCGGCACGTTGGAGCGCGCGGCGGCGGCCTACGCGTCCGGGCTCGAAGCGACGGAGCGCGACGAGGAATCCACCGACGTCTACGTGACGTGGTTCTACGGGGCACTCGGCGCCATCGACTTGAAGAACGTCAGCCACGAGAAGCAGCTCGCGAGCGCCGAGATCCCGAAGCTCGCGGCTGCGCTGCGCGCGATCCCCGGCGAACGCGGCGAGCGTCACATGGCCTCGTTCGCGAATGCGATCTTCACGCGGATGGGCAGCGCGGCTCCGGCCGTGAAATACCGCTACGTACGCGAAGGCTTGGCCATCGTCGGTGACCACGACCTCGCGGCCGAAGCGCGCAAGCTCGCCGACTACTACGGCGACCTCGTCACGGAGATCCAGTTCCGCGCGACGATCGACGGACCCGATCGCGTCGGACACGAAACGCCGTTCGGATTGCGCGTCGACATCCGTCACACACGCGCGATCGAGCGCGAATCCGGCGGCTTCTCGAAGTACCTGCAGAACCAGAACGCCGGGAACTTCGGCTTCAACTACGGGCGTCCGCTCGAGGACTACCGCGACAAGTTCGAGGAAGTCGCGCGCGTGGCGTTGAACGAGCACTTCGAAGTCTTGTCGGTGACTTTCAACGAGCCGAATGCGCGCTCGAAGTCCGATCCCGAGTACGGCTGGCGCGTCACGCCGTACGCATACCTCCTCTTGAAGCCGCGCGGCGCACAAGTCGACCGCGTGCCGCCGCTGCGGCTCGACCTCGACTTCCTCGACACGAGCGGATACGCGGTCTTGCCGATCGAATCGAGCATCGTTCCGATCGACGCGCGCGATGCGGTCGGCGATCCGCGGCCGTTCACGAACCTCGCGCTGACGCAGACGCTCGACGAACGGCAAGCGAAGGACGGCAAGCTCCTGCTCGAGGTCAAGGCGAACGCGCACGGACTTCTGCCTCCGCTCGCCGAGCTGCTCGACGTGTCCCCCGCCGGTTTCGAAGTCGCGAAGATCGAGGATCGCGGCGTCTCCGTCGTGAAGCTCGAGGAAGAAGGCTCCACCATCGCGGCCGAGCGTTTGTGGACCGTGCACCTGAAAGCCAAGGACGGCGCAGCCGAGCTGCCGACGACGTTCGCGTTCCCGACACCGAAGGTCGAGACGACCACGCAAGAGCGCTTCCGCTACGTCGACGCCGACCTCGCGAGCGTCGAACCCGTGGTCACGCTCGAACGTCGGTACGGCGAGCCGAGCCGCGCGTGGATCGGATGGACGCTGCTCGCGGTGGTCGTCGCGGGCGCCGGCATCTGGATCTTGCGCCGCGTATCACGCCCCACGCCACCGAAGCCGGGGCGCTTCCAGATCCCCGCCGAACCGACGCCCTTCAACGTGATCGGTCTGTTGCGCGACATCCAACGCAACGACGGGCTCGCACCCGACGCGCGCCAAACTCTCGCCGCGGACATCGATCGGATCGAGCGCTCCTACTTCGGCAGCGAGCGCGTCGAATCCCCCGACCTGCACGACGTGGCACGCGGTTGGGTGGCGCGCGCACGGTAAGTGTCCGACCGCAAACGAGCAGTAGGCTCTCGTAGTCGTTTGCACCGCACGTCATTACGCGGCTGCGGTACCGCGTCACCGACCGAAATCCTCTCCCGTACCAATGATGACAGCTTCTCCCGCTGGTCCAGATTCATCGGCTGATTCTCGGGCGAACAGGCCGAACGCCCGCCTGCGCAAGTTGCTGCGATCCGGCTGTTTGACACTGTCCGGCGCAGATTCTACTCTGATGTCAGTCTAGCCCGGATGAGGTGCACGCCTCATCCACGGTCTCCTGAGTTCCCAATAGGTGATCCTATGACCTTCGCTCTCCAGCTTGCAGGTGGTGCGCTCTCCATCGTCTCGATCGCGCTCCTCTCTGTACCCAGCGCCCCCCCGCACTCGTCGCCCTGAGCTTCCCCGCCCCGTGTGCATGTGAGGTGTCAGACACGGTCGGCTCCTCGCCCGGATCGTGCCTCTGCACTTGGGAGTTCACCAACATTACCACGACGGAAGGCACGTGCTCGCCCGAGCCCACATGCAGCCAGCTCACCTTCTGCAAGGTCACGGGCACGGTGAAGTTCGGCATTGGAATCGGTCTTCCGCCGCCCGCCTGCAGCAACGACGCGGTTCCACTCGATATCAACGCGCCGTGTCGTGGGTCCGGATCAGGCTCGGCCGACTGCGAGGGTGGCACGTCCGCGGCAACCGTGACGGTCACCTGCCAGCCCTGCACTCCGGGGTGATGAAGCGATGAAGTGGGGCATCGGGGCTCTGGTCGCTGCAGCGCTCGTGGTGATCTCGCTCGTCTGGTTCTTGCGTCCAGGATCGCAGGAAGACGAGCGAATGTCAGCGGTCGTCGAAACGAACGACTCTGCCGTCGATCACCGCCATGCGGCCGCCCTGGCGACGGAAAGCAACGACTTGCGCCGAACTGCCGTGGACACTCCTACGTCTGGTGCTCGCGAACGGCAAGGCCAGACGATCGAGGTCGACCCCGCACCCGGTGAATCTTCGGCGTGGACCGCCGACGAACTCTCCGCGCAAGCGAACACGCATTTGGAAGAGCTGCGATCGATCCTGAAGACACTCCGTTCGCAGTTGGACGAGGAATCGTCGCCGCTGCTGTGGCGCGAGGTGGAGGCCGGTCGCGCCGAGGCTATCGCAGGGCCTGGAGTGGGCTTCTCCTATGCGGGCCGCAAGGAGGACTCGATCGAGGTCTGCGGGATCCTCTCGTCGCCGGAACTGGGAGTGTTTCGGGCCACGCTTCCACGGAAAGGAAACGAGGCGCTCTACGCGATGCGGAAGAAGGTCAACGCGCTGACGCGTACCGTCGCGGCGCGTGAAGCCCGAGGCGAGGACTGATCGATTGGACCACGCCGGTCACCCTCGCGCGGCGTTGGCAATCCTCGTCGTGGCGGGATTGAGCGCGTTCCTTCTCATTGCCGACCATGCCAGAACAGGTCGACGCCCCGACGACATTGGTGGCGCCACGCCTGTGGAAGTCGACACCAGGACATCGGACTCCCGCTTGCCACAGTCCGCCGTGCAGGTTCGAGCGGAGGAATCGTCGACGACACTCCCGGACAGTGGACCGAGCGTGAGCGTGGATGTCCCCCTCGACCCAACACCACGCTCCGATCTCGAACTGCTGCGCGGCGATTTCGACCGGGCGTCGTCCGAAGCACTCTGGGCCATGGTGCGTTCTGGACGCGCAGAATTCCTGGCCGAGCCCGGAGATGCATTCACGGTCGAGGCCACACCCGAGGACGAAGCGAAGATCTCGAGTGTCATGAGCGACCCGGTCTTGGGCGCGTTCCGCGCGCGCCTGCCCGAAGCCGAGTTCGCCGACCTGTACGCCATGCGCGCTCGGATCCGCGAGCTGCAAGCGAAAACGAAGCGTCGCTGACATATGGAGCGGCGGGCGGCGCTCTCGCGCACGCCCTTCGAACTGTAGGACGCGAGCGCCTCGGCGCGGTCCTCGCGTCAGCGCGCCACGATTTTCCCCTGGTTCCCGAGGATCCGGTTCTGGTTCGCGAGGATCGTCGACTGGTTGTGGCGGATCGTGGTCTGGTTCGCGAGGACCTTCTTGAGCTGGCGCTGGATCGTGCGCTGGTTCAGGAGGATCGTGCGTTGGTTCTTCAACGAGGCGGGAGTGCTGTTCGGCATGCTCGGGAATCTCTCGATCGCGGGAGGTCGAGTCAAGCGGTCTGCACGCCCGGGGTAGCATCGGCGCTATGCGCACCCGACTCCTTGCCTTGGCACTCGTCCTGTCCGGTTGTGGTGCGACGGCGATTTCGCCCCAGCCCGCGAGCGCCGACATCGGCTCGACCCGGAACGCCCGCGTCGTCGTCGAGCGCGGACCGAACGCGCCGGAACTCACGTACTTCGCCGCCTCGATGACGGAGGCCGAGTTGGCCGAGATGAAGCGCTCGGCGCCGCACCTTCGCATCGTCGCGGGGCTCGACCGACAGGACGCGCTCCGCCGCGCGGTCGAGGCTCAGGGCGCGGACTCGAGCTTCGCGAGCGCGGAGTTCCTGGCAGCGGCGAAAAACCTCGTGTGGATCCAAGCGCACAGCGCGGGCGTCGAACGTTGGACTTCGATGCCGAGCTTGCGCGATTCGAAGTCCATCACGCTGACGAACATGCGCGGCGTCCATGGGCCGGCCATCGCCGATCACGTGTTCGCGATGCTCCTCGCGTTGACGCGTGACTTGCCGGTGCATCTCGCCGGTCGATCCAGCGGTGCTTGGTTGCGCGAGGGTTCGGGCGAGTTGGAGCCGTGCGCATTGGAGGGCAAGACGTTGCTCGTCGTCGGCCTCGGCGGCATCGGGACGGAGATTGCGCGGCGCGGGCACGGGTTCGGCATGCGCGTTATCGCAACGCGGCGCGGGGACGAGCCCGGGCCGAGCTATGTCGAGCGCGTCGGCAAGCCCACCGATCTGCTCGCGTTGCTGCCCGAAGCCGACGTCGTCGCGTTGGCCGTTCCGCTGACGCCCGAGACGGAGCACATGCTGGACGAGCGCGCGTTTTCGGCCATGAAACAGGGTAGTTTCCTGGTCAACATCGCCCGCGGCCGCGTCGTCGATCAAGACGCGCTCGTCGAGGCGCTGCGCTCCAAGCGGCTTGCGGGAGCGTGCCTCGACGTCACGGATCCCGAGCCGTTGCCCGCTGATCACCCGCTATGGGGCTTCCCAAACGTCGTGATCACGCCGCACGTCGCATCGAACGCGGAGATCACCGACGAGCGGCGTTGGGCGCTCTTTCGCGAGAACCTGCGTCGATTCGACGCCGGTGAGCCGCTGTTGAACGTCGTCGATCTGAAAGCGGGTTACTGACGGACGACAGTCGGAAGGAAGCTCCCGCCGCCAACTCTGCGGACAGGACGGGCGGCGTTCCGTCGGAGCAGTCGGGGATGGAGACGGCCTCTGCGCGCCCGTCACTCCGCGCCGAGAATCGCGCGCGACCACGTCTCGGCGCGCAGTTTCGCCTTCAGTCGCTGCCAGCGCTTGATCGCCGCATCCTCCGAGATCCCGAGCTTCACCGCAGCCTGAGCGCACGTCTCGCCTTCGAGTCCGCAGTGCACGACGAGCATGCGATCGACCTCCGCGAGTGCTCCGGCCTCGTCGAGGAACGCGCGCACGGATTCCTCGCGCGCCAGGTGCTGCGTGAAGCTCGTCACGTCCTGCGGCACGCGCTCGAGCGCCAGCATCCGCGACGTGACGCCGCCCGGAGTGTCGACGATGTCGTTGCGGGTCGCGCGCAACGCTTCCATCAAGATGTTCTTCCCGATGCGAAACGCCCAGGCGCGGAAGCTCACGCCGCGCTCGTCGAAACGCGTGAAGCCCTGCATGCCCCGGATCCACACTTCTTGCACGAGATCCTGCGGATCGAGGCGCACGCGCAGGTTCGGTCGGATGCGCAGCTCGGCCCACGCGTAGAGCGCCGGGGCGACCTCGGCGAAGAGCGCTTCGAAGCGCGGATCCATGCGCCTGCGCGGTGTGTCGCTGTCTTCGGCTGCCATCGAGTGGCTTCGGATTCTACGGCCCCGCGGCGCAGGAGTACGATTGGCCGTGACCGGATTCCGGTCGCTCCCCCGCCATGCACGACTCGACGGAATCGAGCGGATCGATCCTGTTCGATTTCGCGGACCAACTGCTGTCGGACCTCGAGTCCGACAAGCTCCGACCGCTCGCGCACTACCTCGCGCGGTTCCCGGGGCACGAGGAGAAAGTTGCGCGCGAATACATCGCGCTGACGAGCGGCGTCACGGAGACGCCGGCACGCGAGCGCCCGGGAGATCGCCGTCTCGAGCGCATCGGACCGTATCGCTTGGTGGAAGTACTCGGCCGCGGCGGACAAGGCGTCGTCTACCGCGCGGTCGATGCGCGCCTCGACCGCACGGTCGCTCTGAAGGTGCTCACAATCCCGGTCGCGAGCGTCTCGCAAGGTCGGCGCACGCGATTTCGCCGTGAAGCGGAGATCCTGGCGCGACTCGACCACCCGGGCATTTGCACGGTGCTCGATGCCGACCTCGACGCGGAAACGCCCTACATCGCGATGCGGTTCATCGAGGGCGAGACCTTGGCGGCTGCGCTCAGCCGCGTGAAGGAGGAGCGCGAGCTGAAGGTCACGCCGAGTTCGCGCAGCGATTCCGCGACCAGCGCTTCGCGACTGCTCGCACCGCGTCGCGGACTCGAATTGGCGGAAACACTCTCGTTCTTCGAGCGTTGCGCGCGCGCGCTGCACGCCGCGCACGAGGCCGGAGTCGTCCACCGCGACATCAAGCCCGGCAATTTGATGGTTTCCACCGATGGATCTCCGGTGATCCTCGACTTCGGTCTCGCGCGCGACGACGCCGAGGCTTCCGCCAACCTCACGCGTTCCGACGAAGTGTTCGGCACGCCGGCCTACATCTCACCGGAGCAACTCGAGAGCGGTCGCCACGTCGATCGGCGGACGGACGTCTACTCGTTGGGCGTCGTCCTGTACGAGGCGCTCACGCTCGATCGCCCGTTCCAGGGCGACTCGAACGCGGCGTTGGCCGAAGCGATCCGCCACACGCCGATGCCGCCGCCTCGGAAAGCGAACCCGTCGCTGTCCGCGGATCTGGCGGTCGTGCTCGAGACTGCGCTCGAGAAGGACGTCGCACGACGTTACGCAACGGCGCTCGAGCTCGCCGAAGAACTGCGTCGGGTGCGCGAGTACGAGCCCATCGTCGCTCGCCCCGCAGGCCCTGTGCTGCGATTGCGACGCTGGGCGCAGCGCAATCCGGTGATCGCGACGGGCACGATCGGGTCGATCGCCGCACTGTCGATCGCCCTCGCCACGGCGCTGGTGCTGCTCGAACGCGTGCGCACCGAGGAGAAGCGCAAGGAAGCCGCCCTCGCGCTCTACGCGGGCGGTTGGTTCCGCGACGAAGCGTCGAGTTCACTGCCCGACGCGCCTCCGCGCGCGTTCGAGTTCGCGATCGAAGCAGCCGAACGCGATCCGGGTCTCGCGAGCAATCGCGTGCTGCTCGCCGCGCTCGAAGCGCTCCGTGAGCGTCAGGTCCTCCCCGGCAACGGCCCCGTCGTGTACGAGTCGGCGATCGATCCCGACTCGCGCCGCGTCGCGACGGCTTCCTTGGACGGAGCCGCGCGCGTTTGGGACGTGGAGTCGGGAAAACTGCTCGCGCGCTACGAACTCGGCACCGGCGCTGTGTATGCCGTGCGCTTTTCACCCGACGGCACGCGCGTCGCCTACGCGGGTGAAGCGGGGAAGGTCGTCGTGCGCTCGCTCACCGACGAGGGCGCCGCTCCGATCGATCTCGTGGGCCACGAGAGCGACGTTCACGGACTCGAGTTCTCGCCCGACGGAACGCGCGTGCTCACGGCGTCGCGCGACCGCACCGCACGCATCTTCGACGCCGTGAGCGGTGCGCAACTCGTCGTGTGCGACGGTGGCAGCGGATCCATCGCCGAAGCACGTTTCGTGCGCGGCACGGATCTCGTGCTCACGCGTTCCGCTGAACCCCTGCGCGGTTCGTCGAGCCCCGAGGGCGACGCTTCGAAACGTCTGTTCGATGCTCGGACGGGAGCACAACTCGCCATGCTCTCGGGTTCACCGAGCATGGGCCTCGCGATCGACGCGACCACCGACGGTCGATACGCGGTTGCCGTGTGCGAGGACCAAACTGCGCAGTTGTGGGACCTCACGCAGCTCGAGTCCGAACCCGTGCATGTCATCCACGCGCCCGGCCGCTATCACTCCGCGCGTTTCTCGCCCGACGGTCGGAGCCTCGCGCTCTCGTGGGACGCGGGCGCGAAAGTCGTCGACGTGCCGAGCGGTGCCGATCGCTACGTCCTGCCCAGCCACGGCCGTCGCGCGATCGTGCGCATCGCCTGGAGTCCCGATGGGCGCGAGCTCGCCACCGTGGCCTACGACGACGCGTTGCGCGTGTTCCGCGCCGAGGACGGAACGCTCTTGCGCACTTGTCGCGGGTCCGCGCGGCAGATCATGGGGCTCGCCTGGAGTCCCGACGCGTCGTTCCTCGTCACTTGGCATCGACAGAAGACGGTCTCGATCTGGTACGGCGCGCACAGGCCCTTCCTGCCGGTTCTCCTGGGGCATTCGGGCGCCGTGCGCACGGCACGTTTCGCTCTCGACGGTCGACGAGCTCTGACTTCGTCGGACGACGGGACGGCGCGCACGTGGTTGGTTCCGAGCGGAGCCCCGGAGCTCGTCCTCGATCCGGTTCGCGTCGGGCTCGAGCGCGCACCGCTCATCGGCGCCGTGCTCGATGCATCGGGCTCTCGCGCGGCGACTACGGACTCCAACGGTCGCGTCGCGATCTGGAACGCGCGCGACGGAAGTCTCGAGCGCGTCGTGGAGACGCGCGATTCGGCGCCCGTCGCCGCCCAGTTCTCGTCCGATGGGCTGCGACTGGCGCTGGCCGACGGTCCCGGCGGGGTGCGCATCCTCGACCTCGCCGCGAGCACGGAGCGCACACTCCACGCTCACGACGGCGAACTCACGGCGATGCGTTTCGCCCCGGATGGTACGAAGCTCGCGACAGGCGGTACCGATCGGCGCATCGCGCTGTGGGATGTGCTCGCGAGCGACGACCTGACCAGCACACCGCTGTGGCGCACCGAACCGTTCGAGACCAACTTGCTCGCGCTCACCCGTGTCTTCGACCTCGCGTTCTCACCGGATGGGCGTTGGATCGCGGCACCCTTGCAGAGCGCGCGACTCGAAGTCTTCGACCTCGAAGGTCGCCTCGTCGCCAAATCCGTGACGATGGCGACGCCCGGACTCGTCGCGTTCGCCCCGGAGTTGGGCTTGCTCATCGGCACCTCGAAATACGGCCGGACGACTTCGATGCTGCGTTTTCCAGCGACGGAAACGGAGGCCGCGCTCGATCTCGTCGGCGAGCGCGGATTGCCCGGCGAGCACCACACGAACAGCATGACCGGCTTGGCCAAAGCACGGAACGCGCCGCGTGCCGTGACGGCGTCGCTGGACCGAACGGTCCATCACTGGGACCTCGAGAGTCGTCGCTGCACGGCCAGCTACTCCGGCCACGCGGATGCGGTCTTCGACGTCGACATCACGCCCGACGGCGCCTGGATCCTGTCGGCTTCGGGCGACGGCACCGCGCGCTTGTGGCCCGGCGATCTGCTCGCGGCGGCGCGGGCCGCGCGACCCGCAGGATTCGCGGATGTCGTGGGACCGATGCCGCGACCGACAGAGCGCGAATGAGATTGACGAGATCGTTGTCCAGTCGGAGGCCCTTGGTGTCACGAGAGTCGGCCCTGAGCCCGCGGAACCTGCTCGCCGCGACTCGCCGAGGCGTCGTGGCTCCTGGCGCTTCCCTCGCCGGAACACCGCGCGTGGCCGGGTTTTCCCGGAGCCGCGCCGATACCCGTCGGCGCGGCTCACCTTCCACGCACGGTCGCTCGGCGTGACGCGCGAGATCGAACTCCGCACCGCCGCGATGTCACGCCGAGTCGCTTGGCGAAACGGCCGCGGCTCCACGGATGAACTCGCCGTGTGGCCGCCCGGATCCGCGTTCGAGCGCGCAGATTTCGACGGTCGCATTTCGAAAGCGCGCATCGAAGAAGACGGACCGTTCTCGGCCTTCCCCGGGTTCGAGCGGATCCTCGTCGTGACCGACGGCGCGGGGCTCGTGCTCACCCACGGGAACGAACGACGAACGCGACTGCGCGCGCTCGAACCGTATCGCTTCGACGGCGCACTCGAGACGCGCGCGGAACTCACGGCAGGCGCGGTGAGCGACTTCAACGTCTTCACGCGACGCGGAGCGTGTCGAGCCGACGTCGAAGCGTTGCGTCTCGGCCTGCGACGAACACGAACGAGCGTCGGACCGGGCGACGCCTTCGTGCACGTGATCTTGGGTGCTGCGCTCGTGCGCGTGCCGCGCGAGGAGGAGCCGTTCGAACTGACCGGCGGCGAGAGCGTCTGGGCGCGCGGCCTCACGGTCGAGGAGGAGTTCGAGATCGCCGGACTGTCGGCCGAGGCTGTCGTGCTCGTGGTTCGCATCGACGGCCGGACAACCGGCTCGCGGTTCACCTGACGCTCGCGGTTTCGGATCGATGTCGAACCGAACAGGCCGCGAGAGTGGTCAGCGGGTTCCCACAGGAACGGCCGCGAATCATCGACTGCGCCGCGCCTCGCACGCACAGCAAAGAATCGGATGCTCGCTACAGACGTTTCCGTCCGTCCACACCCAGTTCCCCGTGCTTCAGCGCTCTCCGACCTCGGTCCTCTCACCGAGCGCGAGACGGAACAGCACGTACGGAGCCACACGCCGGTCCTGACCGGAATGAAACACCGGCTGACGCGCGAGTTGGTTGCTCGTCACGTAGAGGAACCCTCCATGGATCGCGAACGTGTCCGGCCACAACATGCGTTCGTCCTGCAACTCGACCTCGACGCGACCGCTCGTCGGATCGATTCGTCGGATGCACTGATCCTCCCAGTCGCTGGAATACACCCGCCCCTCCGCGTCGCAGATCAGGCCGTCATTGCAGCTCGGTTTCGTGGCCAGTTTCCGTACCTGTTTCGCGACCTCGGCCTCGTCGAGTGAACGGTCGGCGAGAGCGTCCGTCGCAACGGCCCATACGTCGCGGCTCGTGAGCGTCGAGTAGTAAAGGGTCCGCGCGTCGGGACTGAGCGCGATGCCGTCCGAGCGGATGTCGGGCGCCGATTCCTCGCCGTTCCTCGGACGTTTCACGAAGGGTTCGCCTTCGGATTGCATCTCCAGGCCCGGCGTCGGGTTCACCGACGGATGTCCGTCGAGTCTGCGCCAAGACGCGCCGCTCGCGAGATCGATCACGATGATGCCGCCCGCTCCGCTGTCGGTGACGAACGCCGTGCCTTCGATGCCGCGCGCGAGGTCGAAGCGCACGTCGTTCAAGTACGTTTTCTTGAGTACGACGTCGTTCGGGAACGTGATCGCCTTCACCCGTTCGCGACGAGCGAGGTCGTAAGCCCACAGTTTCGGCGCGCCGCGCAACGTGGGTCCGAGCTGAACGCTGCCCGGATCGAGCAGCCACAGTCGGTCCTCGGCGTCGACGACGACACTCTGGACGCTGACGAGATGCGTCGCCGGATCGTGCAGGGCCGGATCTTTCGGATCGAACGCGTTCGTCGCGGCGTCGGGGAACGGGACGAGCTGGCCCTCGCTCAGCTCGACCGCCGTCCAGGCAACCGGGTCGCCCCAGCGCGGAAACGACAGGAAAATGCGGCCTTCGCGCGACACCGTGAGACCGGTGGGCATCGCCTTACCGGGGAACAGCGCGACGACTTCGAGCCTCGGATCGCGCTTGCCCACGGCAGGACCGCCACGCGCGACGGGAAGTTGATCCGCTCGCAGGAGGGCTTCACTGCCGGCGGTGACGTCGATGCCGTTCGCAGGCGAGCCATGCGTGTTGGCGCAGTCGGACACCGCGCAGAGCACCGCGCCGAGCGCGCTCACCCGCGCGAGAACGGCGACGCTCATGGCGACTGCCCTCGCATTCCGTGGGTCAGCACGAGCGCCGTGCGCTCACCGCGGAATGCACGCACGAGGCGTTCCGCTGCGAACTCCTGTGCCTCGAGTGCATCCTCGAGAACCGCGCCCATCCCGAAGAACTCGTGCGTCACACCTTGGAAGTCGCGTGTGTTGACCGAGACCTGACTCGCCTCGAGCTTCATCGCGTACGCCATGCCTTCGCTGCGCAAAGGATCGATTTCGGCCGTGATCACGGTTGCGGGCGGCAAGCCCCGCAGTTCCTCCGTGGTCGAGCGCAAGGGTGAGACGAGCCTGTTCAGGCCATCCGCGGGACTGTTCAAGTACTGCCCGAAGAACCACTTCATCATCGCCCGATTCAGCGGCCGTGCCTCGGCGTTCGCAAGGTAGCTCGCCGTGTCGAACGCGTAGTCGGTCACCGGGTAGATGAGCAACTGGTGAACGGGCATCCGTCCCTTGCGATCCTTGGCCATCCGGCACGTCGCAGTAGCCAGATTGCCGCCCGCGCTCTCGCCTGCGACCGCGACGCGAGCAGGATCGCCGTCGAAGTCAGCCGCATTCTGCAGGACGTGCTGGAGAGCCGCGTACGCATCCTCGTGCGCGGTGGGAAACTTGTGCTCCGGCGCCTGTCGATAGTCGACCGAAACGACGACGGCCCGCGCGCGATCCGCGAGTGCTCGCCACGAAGCGTCGTAGAGGTCGAGGCTGCCGATGACCCAACCGCCGCCGTGGAAGTACACGACGACCGGAAAGGGCCCGGTTCCGTTGGGCGTGTAGACACGCGCCGCGATCCGCGCACCGTCGTGACCCGGTATCTCACGCGTCGCGACCCTCGCGAGGACGGGCTTCGGTTCGGGCGCGAGCTCGCCGCGATCCTGCAGGATCTGGACCACGGCATCGACCGGCGACGGCTGCCGCCGCGCTTCCACCGGCGACAAGCTCTCGATCGGCTTCGGCCCGAGCGCGGCGTGCGCGTCGAGTACGGCCTGCATCTCGGCATTGGGCGTCGGAGCGGGGTCGGATGCGGGAGCTCTGGCGGATGAGACCAACTGCTCGGCCGCCTCGGACGTCACGCGGTTCGGAGTGACTGCACGCTCGTTCTTGTAGGAGCTACACGATGCAGCCGTCAGAACGACGAGCCCGGTGAGGAGAGTGGAGCCAAGGGCGCGCGGAGGCATCGGGGGCGGGTAGTCGACGGGCAGTGGGAACGAGAGCGTTGCCGAAGGAGCGACGCGGCGAGTCCCTTACAAACGGCGGGCCGAGGTTCTGAAGTGTTCATCCGCCGGCCGTCAGGGCCTGAATGTCGGCGCCACACCGCAGTTCCACCACACTGGCCGAGGCTGGCGCGAGCCTCCCCGTCCACGGCCCGACGAACCTCGAAGTCGATCTCGCCCGGACGATCGAGACACCGATCCGAAGAGCATTCCCGACCTGCTGGAACTCCGCCGGGGTTCCTTCGAAGCGCGAGACGCATCCGGTTTCCTACCCGCGCTGCTTCATGTCCTGGAGCATCGCGACATCCACCACATGTGGGCCACGGCAGTCTGCGTGTCGGCAGCCCTGCCGAGCTTCAACGTGCTTTCCGTGCTGCGCGAGCAGCTCGATGGAGCAGGATTGCTGCGGCTCTTCCTCTCACGACCCGCTGTCGCAGCGGACCGGACGCGCGCCCTGACTAGGAGCAGCGTGAGCTGCGCAAGCTTCTACTTGCGCACGCCGTCGGCCTTCCCGCCCCCCTGGTGGAGCACCAAGGACTTGCCGTCGGCAGCGAAGAGCAAGCGGACATCGGTGTCGAACTCCGCGCGGAATTCCAGCGCGCCCTGCCACAAGATGCGAAAGGCGCCCTGTCCGCTGGCCTGCACCATGAGCTTGCTCTCGCGCTCGAAGATCTTGGCGTCGAGGCCGATGCCCGCGAACACATAATCACCACTCAAGCGCGCGATGAGTTCCAGAGGGATCGGCTCGTCCTTCACGCTCGGCCGCTCGATGCCCAAGACTGCGTAGGCGATCGCGTCCGCGAGCTTCTCCGAGGAAATCGGTTCACCGTTGCTGATCACTGCGACGTGCAAGTCCTCGGCGGGTAGCCAGAACAGCATCGAGTTGAAACCGAAGATGCCGCCGCCGTGCCCCACGCGCGGCTTGCCGGCCCATTCGTCCATCCTGAGTCCGAAGCCGTAGCTCGTGTCATGACCGTTCGGCAACACCGTCGGCGTGCACATCCTGGCGAGGGATTCCGGCCGCACGACTTGGCCCGAGCTGAGCGCCATCTGCCAGCGCACGAGATCGCCCGCGGTCGACACGATGCCTCCCGCCGCGCCCGGCTGCGCCATGCCGATCATCTGGTCGTTCACCAGTTGTTCGCCGTCCAACGCATAACCTTGCGCGCGATTCTTGATCAGGTCGCGATTGGAGTCGTACCGCGTGCGAGCGAGCCCCAGCGGCCCGAACAGTTCGGTCTGCAGCGCTTCGGCGTAGTTCCGGCCCAAGACCTTCTCGATCACCATGCCCAGCAGGTAGTAGCCGGTGTTGTTGTAGCGCCAGTCGCTGCCGGGCTCGAAGTCGAAGGGCGCCTCCTCGACCAGGGCGAGTAGCTCGGCATGCGTCAGCTCCAGCGGCCAGACTTTCTGCCAGGCCGCGCCGAGGTCGGTGTAGCTCTGGATGCCCGAAGTGTGCTGGAGCAGCTGCTGAATCGTCACCTTGCGTCCCTGCAGCGGAAACTCAGGCACGTACTTCGCGATGTCGTCGTCGAGGGCGAGCTTCTTCTGCTCGACCAGGCGCATCACCAGCGCTGCCGTGAATTGCTTGGTCACGGAACCGATGCGAAACATCGTCTGCTCGTTGGCCGGCACGTCGAACTCCGCGTCGGCCTGGCCGTAACCCTTCGCAAGCAGGACTTTTCCGCGCTGCGCGACGGCGATCGACAGCCCCACACCTCCGGGCTTGGCCAGCTGTTCCGCGGCGAGCGCATCGATCTTCTGGGAGAGAGCAAGCTCCGGTGTTTGCGCTGATGGCTCGGCCGAAACGCTGAGGGTCAGCGCGCACGGAAGGATCAGGGACAACAGCACGGTGAGCGGGCGATTCTTCATGGGGGGCGATGCTGACGGGGACGAAAAGCGCGGACTACGAGGCCGACAAGGTCCTATTCCGGGACGCGGATCGTCGATCCACCCACGACGGATCGTGCCGGAGCACGACAATGCAAGGTGCGGAGTCCGGAGGCGTGAAGGCGTTCGGCGCAGTCTGCGCGCCTCGCGTGCAAGCAGGCCCTTGCGGAACCAGCGACTGGACCATGTCGCTTAGGTGCCGCTCGGCGAGATGAGTGGAGCGCGTAGAAAACCCCAGCCGGGATGATCCCGCCCGGCCCCCGCGCAGTGGACTGCTTCAGGAGCTCACGTCACTCGGTGGCGACGTGCGGCCTCGAGACTCCAAACCCCGCTCCCCTTGCAAGCGATGTAGAGGAAGACGAAGCAGCAAAGAACAGCGAGCTCTCCCTTGTTCACCGCCGGGAAGAACGCCGAGTCGAACTGGAACTGCCAATGGAATTGGAAGTAGGCGACGGCCATCACCCCGCTGGCGACGAATGCAGCCCAAGAGGTGAAAAGACCCACGGCGATCGCGGCACCGCAGACCAGCTCCAGCGCTCCACCGATCCACAACTGCGAGCCCACGGGCGGTTGTTGATCCGCGAGGATGCCGAAGATCTTCTGAACGCCGTGGAACATGAAGAGAGCGCCCGCGACGATTCGCAGTAGTGCGTAGGTTCGTTCCGCGAACGGTGTCAGGACGGTAGCCATGCGCGCAGACTACGCTCCCGGCGTCTGCATCATCCAGCGTGACCGTGCGGTGACATCGGTGTCGCTACTCGATGCCCGAGTGAGATCCGACTCGCAGCCGTGTGCCGACTGCGGGTGTCGACGCAGGCACGATCTGTGTTTCGGCTGATGGTGCGCCCGGCGGGATTCGAACCCACGACCGGCGTTTTCCGCAACCGTGATCGCTTCAGGAAAGCGATCTACTTCCATCTCGGGTTGCCTCGATCTCTACCCGAGACACGAATCAACTACCCACAATTTCCTGACCAACCCGGACTGATGACCTCGTAAGAAATGCAGGCTAGCGCCTCGGCCCTTGAAGACTGCCTCTTCGTATCAGCGGGAGTGACGGCAGCTCTGTTCGCCGTTCACCTTCGACAGCATCAGGTGAAAGAAGTCGTTCCACCTGTTCAGAAACAACATTGTCCGCATGTACACCTCCGCCAGAAATCGCGATCGAGATCGTCATACCTGAGCGGGTAAACTCAATCAAAGTTGGCAGTGACAATCCGTTGTCACTGCCTCGCAACTTGCAACACGGCGAGCATTTTCATCAGGGCTAGCGGGTCCACCGGCTTGACCATGTGGTGTTCGAACCCGGCTTCGAGGGAGCGGCGGCGGTCTTCGTCCTGCCCCCACCCGGTAACGGCGATCAGAACAACGCCCTTACCCCATGGCTCACCCCGAATGCGGCGGCACACCTCGTAGCCGTTCAGCTTGGGCATGCCAATGTCGAGCAAAACTACATCGGGCCGGAACTGCGCGGCCACGTCCACCCCATCCTGCCCGTCGTAGGCTGTGCGGGTGTCCGTCCCCATGACGCGTAGGATCATCGCCAAGCTATCGGCAGAATCGTGGTTGTCGTCCACAACGAGGACGCGGAGCGACAACTTGACGGGCTTCTCCTCTTCACCGCGCGACGCTTGTGGTTCCGACGCCTCGACTACGATCGGCAAACGCAAGACGAATTCGCTGCCCTTGCCCGGCCCCTCGCTCTTGGCCTCGATGCTGCCGCCGTGCATCTCCACCAAACGCTTCACCAGCGTCAGCCCGATCCCCAACCCGCCCCGCTCGTTCTCCAATGACCGATCAATTTGCGTGAACATCTCGAAGATGCGGGACAACTGGTCAGCGGCGATGCCGATGCCGGTGTCCTTCACCGTCACTACCACGTCACTCTCTTGACGTCCGACGTGCAGTTGGATGTGGCCACCCCGGTCGCTGTATTTGGCAGCGTTGTTCAACAGGTTCTGGAACACTTGCACCAGCCGAGTCATATCGGCATCCACGATTAGCGGCTGCTCCGGGAGCGTGACGGTGAGTTCCTGGCCCATTTCCTTGACCAGCGGGCGGATGGCTTCCACGGCACTGATCACGACCGCAGCCAATGGGACGTGCTCCTTGCGCAGCAGGAGGTTCCCTCGGGAGATGCGGCTCACGTCCATCAGGTCATCGATCAACCGCACCATGTGCGTGAGTTGGCGATCCATCATGGAGCGGGCCTGCTCGACGGCCGCCGTCTGCGCACCCGGCATCTTCATCAGTTGCAAGCCGTTGCGTATGGGGGCCAGCGGGTTGCGCAGTTCGTGGGCCAGCGTCGCCAGGAATTCATCCTTGCGGAGGCCCGCCTCGGACAAGTCGGCGGCTAACTGTCGCAACTGAATCTCCGCCGCTTTTCTGTCGGTCACGTCCAGATTCGTCCCGACCACCCATTCGGTTTGGCCTTGCGGGTTCCTCCGCGCGGTTTCCACGGCTTCGATGAGGCGGACTTCGGCATCGTGGCCCCGGGTGATGCGGAACTCAAGTCGGCTCTGACCGGCGAGGCGCACGGTGTCCTGCAGGATGCGCTCGCATTTCGGCAGATCCTCCGGCAGAACGGCCCCGCTCCAATCGGCGTATTGCACAAAGCCATCCGCCGTGGGCGGGATGCCGTAAAGGCGAAACATCTGCGCATCCCAGCAGATAACGTTGGTCAGGACATTCCATTCCCAGATGCCCACCTCCGTCGCCTCGGTCGCGAGCCGCGTGCGCTCCTCGCTCGTGCGCAGCTTTTCCTCGGCAGCGCGGCGCACACCGATTTCCATCGCGGATGGAATGAGGTGCGTGATGCGTCCTTCCCCATCGCGCAGCGGCGCGATCTGGAAATCGATCCACACCCGCGCGTCGCCCGCCATGCGGACGGGCACGTCATAGCGCACGACTTCGCCGCTGGCGGCACGCTCGAACGCCTCCCGCAATTGCGCCTGGATTTCAGCGGAATAGCTCCACCAGTAGCAGTCCCAAAACTTTTTCCCGATCACCTCGCTGGCCGGGATGCCGGCCGCCTCCAGCGGCGCGCGGTTCGCGTAAGTCACGGTTCCGTCCACCATCGTCACGCCCACGAAGCTAGAGAGATTGTTGTCCAGCACATGGCGGGTGAATTGAAAGCTTTCGCGAAGCGCGTCAGCCGCCTGCTTGCGCGCGGTGATGTCCTCCACGACCGCGCCGAAACCCAGGACCTCACCCGCGTTGTCGCGCACTGGGTACCAGCTTTCATTCCAGAAGCGCGTCACGCCGGGCGCGGCGGGCGTCTCACCGGAGGACTCGTGATTCAACACGGCTTCGCCCGTCGCCAGGATGCCGCCCGTCAATGCGCGGAGAGCTTCGGCGAGTTCGGGCACGATCTCGGAGACATGCCGGCCGAGGTGTGCCTCGGCGGAAACGCCGTTGATCTCCGCAAGACGTTCATTGATGCGCACGAAGCGCAGATCCCGATCGAGGAAGCAAAAGCCGATGGGCGCGGTGCGGACAAGGGTATCGAGTAGAGCGCTGACACGTTGAGCCTCCGCCGCACTGCGCTTGCGCTCTGTGATGTCGCGGAGGACGGTAACCATCCCGGCTTCGGCGCCGTCGTCGTCGCGAAGCAGGGTCAGCCCCGCTTCGACCTGCAACTCACGGCCATCGTGCGTGTGATGGGTGATCTCGCCGCGCCATTCGCCGTGCTCGCGGAGGGTAACCCACATCGCGGCTTCCGCCTCCGCGGACGGCCACTGCCGGGAGAAGATGTGGCTGAGCTGACGTCCGAGTACGTCGCCGGCAAAGATCCGGTATTGCCGCTCGGCGGCGGCGTTCAGGTAGGTCACGCACTGGTCGATATCCACCGCGATGACGGAGTCGCTGACTTGCGAAAGAATCTCGCCACGGAGTCGATTCGACGTGGCGTCAGCGCTGGCGAGCGTGAAGACCTGCGGGCCCTGCGCGGTCTCGACCACGAGCGCCTCCACCTCGCCGCTGCGGATGGCGCGCAAGGTTTCCTCCGCCTCCTCCAGCCGCGCGCGCAGCTCCGCATTTTCCGCGCGGAGCTGCTCTTCGGGAGAGGTGGCGGGAGTCATGCTGGTCATCCCCTAAAGCGCGGGGGCAGAGTGTGAGCTTTTCGTCTCCCGCAGGTCCAGCCCGAGCAGGATGCGCTCGGTCTGCGACATGTCGCCGATGAAACGGCGCAGCGGCAGGGGCAGTCTTTTGATCAAGGTCGGCGCGGCGATGATCTGCTCGCCCTCGGCCAGCGTCGGGTGCTGCGAGATGTCCACGATCTCCAGCTCGTAGCGCCCTTCCAGATGCTCCTCGCAGATCTTGCGGATATTCACGATGGCCCGCGTGGAGTGCCGCGTGGTGCCGGTGACGTAGAGTCGCAGGACGTAGCGCGAAGGTTCCTGGGCGGCGGCTTCGAACGCCTCGTGGTCGTCGGGGGTGGCGTGTTTCATTTTCAGAATGCTCACTCTTTCACCGGCTGCACATCCAGGCCGACGAGCACGCGTTCTTCGTTGGACAGATCACCGATGATTTTCTTGATCGGCTGGGGCAACCGGCGCACCAACGTCGGCAGGGCGAGGATCTGGTCCCCCGCGGCGAGCTGCGGAGTCTTCGTCAGGTCGATGACCTCGATGCGGTATTGCCCGGCGAGGTGCGTCTCGCAGATGCGCTGGAGATTGGCAAAGGCTTCAAGCGACTTCGCGGTCTGGCCGGCGACGTAGAGCCGCAGTTCGTAGGTCGTGGTCTTGGTTTTGGTCATCGGGGTCCTTTTTTCGGCGCGTTACCGCTTTTGCTGCCGCCGCGCAATTGCGCCATGGCCGCGCTGTTCTGCTGCGTGGTCGTTTCCTGCAAACTCTCCTGCGCGATGGCGAATGTCACCTCGGCTGCCTCCGCCTCGCTTTCCGCATTCAGCGCGGCGATCTGCGCCTCGATCGCCTTCCGCTTGGCGGCGAGCTGCCGCAGCTTGCGCTCGTGATCTTCCCGGCGCAGCTCGGCGGCGGAGCGTTCGTGCGCCGCCTGCGCCACGCGCGCGGTGCCGGTGAGCACGCGGTCCGCGCCGAGATACACGTCCACGAGGTCGATGCCCGCGTCGCTGAGCACGAACTCGCGCACCTGGTTCGAGTGCGCCATGCCGCGCGATTTCAGCACGTAGATCAGGCGGTTGCGCTCGCCGTTGAACTCCACATTGCGCAGCAGCAGCCACGTGTCCATGAGCGACGACACGCCGACCTGCGAATCCTCCGGCGCGCTCGTGCCGCTGCCTCCCGTGGTGAGGCTGGTGAAGAGCGAGGTGATCTGCTGCTGCTTGAGGAAATCAATGAGCCGCATCAGCGTCGGCATCACCTCCGCGTCGCTGCGCTCGAGCGTGAGATTGCTGATCGGATCGACCACGACCACCGTCGGGCGGAAGGCTTTCACCATGTCGTGCATCGCCACGAGATGCTGCTCCAGCCCGCTCAGCGTGGGGCGCGAGGCGTGAATCTGCAGCAGCCCCTTTTTCATCCACGGCGCGAGAGCGATGCCGATGGAGCGCATGTTGCGCAGTATCTGCGCGCTCGATTCCTCGTAGGCGAAAAGCAGCGCCCTCTCGCCGCGACGGCACGCGGCGTCCGCGAAGTTCGCGCCGATGCTGCTCTTGCCCGTGCCCGGCGCGCCGGAGACGAGCACGCTGCTGCCGCGGAAGACGCCCTGGCCGCCGAGCATGTCATCCAGCCGCGCGATGCCCGTGGAAAGGCGCTCGGCCGGTGCCGCGTGATCGAGGCGTAGCGAGGTGATCGGCAGCACCGAGAAGCCGCGCGCGCCGATGAGAAAAGGGTATTCGTTCGTGCCGTGCGCCGAGCCGCGATACTTCAGCACGCGCAGCCGGCGGGTGGAAATCTGCTCCGTCACGCGGTGGTCGAGCGTGATCACGCAATCGGCCACATACTCCTCCAGCCCGTAGCGCGTGATCGCATTGCCCTCGCCCTTCTCGCCGGTGATGATCGCCGTCATCCCGCGATCCTTCAGCCAGCGGAAAAGCCGACGCAATTCCGCGCGGAGGATGGCATGGTTCGGCAGTCCGGCGAAGAGCGCCTCCACGGTATCGAGCACTACGCGCTTCGCCCCGATGGCATCGATGGCGTGCCCGAGCCGGATGAAGAGCCCCTCGAGATCATATTCGCCCGTCTCCTCGATCTCGTTGCGCTCGATGTGGACGTGATCGAGCGCGATCTTTTTCTGCTGCACGAGCCGGTCCAGATCGAAACCGAGCGAGCGGACATTGGCCTTGAGCTCCGCCGCATTTTCCTCGAACATCATGAACACCCCCGGCTCGCCAAACTCCACTGCCCCGCGCACGAGGAATTCCATGGAGAGCATCGTCTTCCCGCATCCCGCGCTCCCGCAAACGAGCGTCGGCCGCCCGGCGGGCAGACCGCCCCCGGTGATTTCATCGAGGCCGGTGATGCCGGTGGGGGCCTTGGGAAGGGTGACAGCGATTTCCGGTCGTCGTTTGTGCTTCATAGAATCGCTTGTGGTTTCATCCGTACGCATGGTCACCGTGCGAAGCTCGCGGGCTGAGCGTCAGCATTGATCTCCCGCGGACCGCTCCTCGCATCGGGTTGCGCCTTGCCCCGAGCACCTAGCCGCGTCCGCGCCAGTCGGACCGGACCCCGAGGGTGAGGTCGGGACGGTCTTGGTACCCCCGGCCGGAATTGAACCAGCGACCTGCCCTTTAGGAAAGGGCTGCTCTATCCAACTGAGCTACGGGGGCTTGGCAGAGCGATCGTACCTGCTCGCCCGCGGCCTCTCCAGCGACGGGAGGGCGGAGCCCTGTACGGATGTGCGTAGGCCGGGGGACGGGCGCGGGGCTTGGCCTTCGGTGACCCATCCGCCGTCGGGGGGTCGAGCCTCAACTTCAGGAACGCTTCGCACCTCTGACGAGCCCGTCGAGAACCCAGCAGCACCAGGGCAACCGTTTTCAAACGCAAGGGCGCCGAGACCTGGACGATCCAGTACTTCGACGCAAGTGGGAGGCGGCGGGAGAAGTCCAGCCGCACGTCGGACCATCGCGCCGCAGATCGCATCGCCAGCAAGCCCGAAGCCTCCGTGGCACTTCGTCGCGAAGGTGTCATCGACGGTAGACAGGACGGCATCGCCGACGCGGAGCGAAATCCGCTGGCACAGCACGTTGTCGACTATCTGGAACATTGCCGTGGGAAGAGGCTCGGCGTGCACACGGTGGAGTGCAAAGAGCGCCACCTCCGGTGGCTGATGCGGCAGCCTGGTGCGACTCGTCTCTCCTACCTGAAGCTAGAGACCGTCGAGCGTGCGTTGGCTTCGTTCCGAGCGGAGGGAAGCGCCGCGCGCACGGTGAACAGGAGGCGCGAGACCTTCCGTGCATTCGGGAACTGGTGTCGCAAGACGAGTCGACTGAACTCGCATCCGCTCGACTTGCTCTCGAAGATCCACGAGCACCGTGACCGTCGCAGACTCGACGGCCGTTTTCGGATGTTGGGCTGACGCGGCTTCTGGAAGTTGCCGAGAGTCGCGGTCGTCGCGGATGGTTTGTGACCGCAGCGCTCGCTGGACTCCGACGCCCGGCTCCCGCTCCACGCCGAGTTGCTCGCCGAGTTCAAGCGCATCAAGCCAGCGGACGCAGTCTCGTCGAAGCGCGTGTTCCCGACGGAGGTCACGAACGTGACGCGCAAGAATGAATTCGAACGGGCGAAGATCGACATCGTCGATGCACAAGGGCGCGTGGCTGACTTGCATAGCTTGCGTGGAACGCTTGGGACTCGGCTCGCGCGCGCGCGGGCGTCGCTCCCCAGGTTGCACAGCGGCTCATGCGCCACGCGGACTACCGCACGACATTGAACCACTACACGATGCTCTCGCTCGCTGACACGTCGGCGGCGATGCGGCTGCTTCCTGACGGAGGTGGAACGCGAATGGAGCAGTCCGTAGTGTTGGAAACCACCGCTCGCGAGCCCCAGCAGATTTCCCAGCAGTCGGCGCACGATGAGGCGCCAGACGAAGCGACGCCGCGCGATGAGCTGGCGGGGTGGAGGCTGCCGAGCCCGTACCGAACCGTCGAACGGAACCGACCTGGCGCGAGGAGGCGCGACAAGCTGCGACGTCGTGCGCCGTGCGTCGGAGTTCTCGCGGGAACCGAAAAACTCGCTTAGGGAACCGCCGCTCTATCCAGCTGAGCTACGGGCGCGCACGGCGTCGAAGATAGCGAACGGCGACGGCGCGTCCGCGGTTCCGCCCGCGAGTGACTGCCCTCGACGTGAGCAGCGC
>Ga0163148_10000737_pt1 | contig 44319 bp, 37 predicted proteins | sample OliLakLV19MP7P2_FD_148606 | JGI IMG/M metagenome (GOLD analysis project Ga0163148, IMG submission 148606) | Freshwater microbial mat bacterial communities from Lake Vanda, McMurdo Dry Valleys, Antarctica- Oligotrophic Lake LV.19.MP7.P2 | ecosystem: Environmental > Aquatic > Freshwater > Lake >... | reverse complement strand
CCCATTATTTTGGCGTTAGCCAACTATCTTTTGAGGCGAATAGTGGGGCTATTTAACGAAAAAGATAGGATGGATGGCGGCAAAAGAATGGCATCAAATTGGGAAGTTATTTTGACACCGTTCCTTTGGCGGTTTTTCCAGTAAAAATCCAAACATTTGTCCCCAGATGGTTACAGTAAAATATTTTCTCCGAATTTTTAAAGGGTCTATAGGTTGCCTTTGCTTTCTGCTCTTAGCTTCTTGCGGTGACGACAAAGAAACGATCGTGCAAGAAAAGGTGGCAGAACGTGTCACGGCTTTCAAGGTAAAGAAAAGTGCCGAATGCCTTGAATCCTTGCTGCAAACAGCAGAACGGAGGGTGGATTCCCTTCTATTGACCGAGGCGCAAGACGCACTAAACGATTCCTTGGCCCGCCTCCGTCCATGGCGGCCGTTTCAGCCTGCGCCCATTCAACCCATTGATTCACTTACAGTTAAGCCAATATTTGATGGGATTAAGCCATCTTCAAAGAAGGGAGGATGAATGGTGATTTGGTTATTCGAGTACCAAGGCTGGGCACTCGAATAACCAAATCACCATTCATTTTGCTATTGGTAGATTCCCAGCATTCACCAGCCTCGCCACCGGATACATCCTATGTGTTGGCTCATACCAAGGTGAATGGCGGTATACCCAGTCGAGTTGAGCCGCGCTGTCGCCAGCAAATTCTGGTTCAGCATTGCGTTTGGCTTCTAATTCGGTTTTGACTGATGGGTTTTCTTTCAAAAACTGGGCAGCCAAATCCTCAAAAACATACGCCGAGAAATATTCTTTCTGCATCAGCACTGGTTCAAAGAAATTCCAGGCAAACCAAGAGTCGGGAGCATTTGGCTCCAAAGTCTCCAATAAATAGCGGTTGGCGTTTTGATTGGTAAAAATCACGTAATCGCCTTGGTCGAACTTCCGTTTGAGTGTTTTTTTCTCCATGGTCACCCCGCTGTGGTAATAATGGCCTTCCCAGGCATTGCGGGTTTTGAAGTCTTTGATGAAATAGGTTTCGGTTTCTATCTCTAGGGCCTCCTTGAGTCGTTTCATCTCCACGCCATTCATTTCTAAGCGCTCAATTACATGCTCCCAAGCCTGGGGGATAATGTAAGCAGCAGGTTTTGTCGCCGTAAGAGATGGATTGAAATAATTATAGTAAGGGATCTGCTTCTGGTACGGCTCATTTCGGTCGTACCACAGGCGTGGAAGCCCACTTACCTCTGAGGGTTTGTATTTTGCCTCGTAGCCCTTGAATGTGATGGAGTCGTGTTTCTTTTGATCCATCGCGTAGTCGAGCGCGAAAACTTGCTTGCTACGGGTTGTTTCCCAGGCTTTGGCACGAACATCCCGGATTTCAGGAATGTGGCGTGACATGAACTGCACCACTGCATCCATGAAATGATAGGTACTCCACAAGCGGTCTTTAAAAGGCTTGAGCATGTGGGTTTCGGGCATGAAGCCAATGGTGTTCCACAGTGCAGCATAGCCGGTAGAGTACCGGCCATAATCGCAAAAACCAACGATTCCGGAGTCAGGTATTTCTTTGGGCGAGTCTACATAAGGGATCATTTCCCATTTTCTGCCTTTCATGTCGGCGTAGAGTTCGGGCAGCATGGTTTCTTGTAAAAATTGACCAAGTGGAGCCTCCAACTTGTTGTGTTGGGTAGCAATGAGCGTCATTGTATATTGATAATCAGCGCCATTGCTGGTGTGGTTGTCCACAAAAATATCGGGTAACCAAGTGGTAAAAATCTGGTTGAACGTGCGGGCGTTGCGCGAATCACATTTAATAAAATCGCGGTTAAGGTCGTAGTTGCGGGCATTCCCCCGAAAACCGTATGATTCAGGGCCTTCTTGGTTGGCACGGGAATAGGCGCCACGGTTCAAACAACCGTCCACATTGTACACGGGTATGACGACGAGCACCAAATGCTCAAGGGCTTTTTGCATGGCCGGTTTTTCCAGATAATCGCGGAGCAACAAAATTGTCGCGTCAATCCCTTCTGGTTCGCCGGGGTGAATCCCGTTGTTGATAAACAAAATACGTTTGCCCGACAGACGGATTTTTTCGGGATCAAATACCCCGCTCGTATTCAACACCGCGACGTGTAGCGGCTCGCCGCTGTCGGTGCTGCCTACGGTGGAAAATTGAAATATTGTGGGGTGGGCTGCAGCCATTTTTTCGTAACAAGCAATGGCTTCGTGGTAAGAAAGCGTCTGGTTGTCATTCGTCTCGAAGGGTATGGTAAAATGCGCCATTTTAGGTGGGTGGTTGATGTGTCGGTTGCAGGCGGCCACGCAAAGCGTAACGAGCAACAGCGATATTTTTTTCATGGTAGAAAACTCGGCGCGAAGGTAGGAAAGGGGAAGCAAACCTTGGGCCTCAGCTTGCTCAACGATCCTGCGGATGCACGCCTCCCAATACCATCAAACGGCGGATATTGACAAGCCCTTCATTTCTGTTCCCGGACCTCCACGATCTCCACCCTCCTTTCCCGTGCCGCATCGGGGTGATAAATGGAGTTTCGTTCGTCTGTGAGTTTGTCACTTATGCCTGAACGTGCAGCAGTTTCTCCAAAACTGGTTTCCGTGATTTTCAATTTTCCAGAACGGAGATAGGGTTGTAACATTCCCTCCGACCAGGTTTCAAAATGGTTGCGCACACTGCTCACGCGGCGTTTGCCGAGATTGAGGTTGTAGTCGCTTTCGGCGCGAGGGCTGGTATAGCCTTTGATAAGCACTTCGATGGCTTCACCACGTTCCAGGTGGCTTACGAGCAGGTCTGAAAGTTGCCCTAAAAGGTCGTAGCCCCGGCGGACATCGTTTTCAAAAAAATTATCTATTCGCTGTTCTGCTTCCTCGAGCAAAACACCGTCAATATTGCCCGCAAATCGCTCCCGGTATTCACCCTGGCGGTAAAGATAGGCTTGTGCGGTTTCTTCATAACTCCTCCTGGTGGAGGTGCGACGGGTGCGTTTGTCTGGCTCATCGTTGTCAAAATAGAGCGGTAAACCATTGAAATATACCAACTTAGGCGGTTGAACGGGAGGAAGTTTGAGCGGGGTAGGACTGAGACCAGGTTCTTTCTCGACGAATATTGGGACTGTATCGGCTGGTGGAGGAGCAGGATTTTCCGGGACCGGAATTTTGAAAGAAAAAATGTCATGGCAAGCCGCTTTTGCTTTTTCATCGAGGTAAAAAGCCCCTTTGCGATTACTACTCAAATAACCATTTTGGCCGTCAGGTTTCAGATAAAAATACAAGTCGTTGAAACTGGTGTTGAGGCCCGTGCCAACATTTTGCGGAGCGGAGAAATTGCCTTCTGCAATTTCAGAAACATAAATGTCGTAGCCGCCTAAACCTGGCAAGCCTTCCGAACTGTAATACAGTTTTTGTGTGGCTGAATGTAAAAAAGGTGTGCAGTCGTTTTCGGCAGTATTCAACGCTTCAGCATTTTTAGGTTGTTGAAATTCAGGCAGATGTGTAATTTTTTTGCCTGGCAGCGGAAGGTTGCATTCACAGAAAAAATTGGTGTCGAGCGGGAGCTGCCAAAGGTCAAGCTTGCCCTTGCCCCCTGGTCGGTCACTGGCAAACCACAAAACGGGGCCTTGGGTGGCCTCGTCAAAGCCAACACTCGGTTGGGTACTGGTGTGGCCGGGCAGGTTAATGGGTTCAGGGAGGCGAATGGCGGGCAACCAACGATTCCTGCGGTCAATGACGGTTAGCCAGAGTTCACAGCGTTTGTCATAAGCGTTCAGGTCTTTGCAAACGGTGAAAAACATATAGTGCCCATCAGGCGAAAAGGCTGTGTGAGCGATATGTGCCGTGTCAGTGGCTGGGAATCCACGTCCTGGTTCGCGCCCACGACCGTTTTTGGACGCGAGCATCACCTTGTGCAGTTTGGTTTTTTGCTTGCCCTTGTCGCTTTTTTTGTCGAAGCGGTTGGAGGTATAAAACAGGGAATCGCCGACTATTGTGGGAGCAAACTCATTCCAAGGGCTGTTGATTTCTTTGCCCAAATGTTTGATTTCCACGCTTGTTGGGGTAGCAGCGAGGGCTATGGCTGTGTGACAAAGATCAATTTCGGCCTGTGCTTTTTGAAAAAACAAAGACTCCGCCTTTTTGGGTTTTTCTGTCAAAAATTTCTCAAAATAGGAAATTGCGGCTTCGTAATCACCTTGGTATTTCTTTACCTCAGCCATGCGGAAGTCTACGAGCGGGTGTTTCTCCTTGTGTTTGGGCGAAGTTGCTATTTTCTGGTACGAGCGCTCGGCTTCGGGGAAGGATTGGTACATCCGGGCGCTCTCGCCGTATTTCCACCAAAGGGAAAAATCGTTGTGGTTGCGCTTCAGCACGTCGCCGTAATACTGGACGGCTGCACCATAATTTTTATTTTTAAAAGCCTCATCGCCAGCGCGTTCGTAAGAACGGAGCGATTGGGCGACTACATTGGAGTAAACGAAAAGTGTTGCTAAGATTAAAAAGACTTTTTTCATAGTAGTTCATTTATTACAACCGGTGGGGAAAGAAATGTAAGGTCGAAGGGTGTTGCCTAACGCACCGATTGTTTTTTTTGGTTTGTCCCGGAGTATTCAAAAGTTGCTCGATATGAAACGTTTTAGCCGTCGTGTATTATGAAAATCAACAAGTTAGAATTAAATAAATTACCCGATATTAGTTAAAAAACGGGGCAACATTTAACAACTTTTGTAATCGGAACTGGAACTACTCGCCATGCTACTGCAATTTCTATGCCGCCACGCCCATTAGTTGCTTCGTTGAATTTTGAGGTGTTCCAGTCATAACTAATCCCGACCAGCCAATTGTTGCGTTCCAGTTGGACCGCAGGTATCAAGGCATCGCCCAACCTGGTGGCCAAAGTAGCCCTTACTGAGGTAACGTTGGCAAGGCCAGTGCTCAATATTTGGCGCATTCCTGCCCCTATAACAATTTCTTTTGCGCTTTTCATACTTTGTGCCGCAACAAATGCTACGATGTCCGCTTGTTCCCGAATTTGATAAATGCCCTCAGAAAAAATGCTCAAACGCAGCGGCAGTTTTGCCTCGTCAATACCCCCCAAACTTACTATGGGCCTGTTGAGGTGGAACGCTCCGATGCCTATAGTGGCGCGATTTCGGGATTCTGCAGCTTGGTAATGCCATAAAAGTCCTCCAGAAAGGGTAGGCGAGGCCCCGGAACTGCGGCCAAAAGGCTCTTTTGAGGGCAAGCTGGGGTCAAAAAAATCGTTGGCCCACTGATTTTTGAATGTCAGATTGCTGATGTCAACCGTTCGCTGTGCTGCTGCTATTCCAAAGCCAATTGACACCGCACTTGTCTTGTCAATGGCGTGTGCAGCGCTAAGGTTCAACCCAGCCTGGGCCCAAGAAATGTTCGCATCGCCCGCTTGGTCTTTTTGTAGTAAAATGCCGAACGAAACAAGACTCTTCCCTCGCTGAATTGCCTTCCAATCTGCTGACAATGAATAGGTTTCGTAGGCGACAGGAACTGTTCGCCATTGGGAACGGTAGATGCCGGCCACACGACATTCGCCTTGAAATACCCCGGTGGAAGCAGGGCTTAAGTGCAAAGGATTTAGGTAAAATTGAGAAAAATGCAAGTCTTGCGCTGCCGCCGGCGCAAAAAAATAGAATAGCCCAAGAAGGGTGAGGAGGACGGGGGGATACATAGCGACGATCGGTTTGGCCGGATGTGCGAAGGTAACAAAGGAAGCTTCGCCGAAGATAGTATTTTCGCCCCATGAATTTTGAAGTCTGTGCCGCCAACATCCAATCTGCTCTTGCTGCGCAACGCGCCGGAGCACATCGTATCGAACTTTGCTCGGCATTGGATGTGGGTGGTTTGACACCTTCACGTGGGCTGATTCGCGCGACAGTTAAGGCTTTGGAAATCCCGGTTCATGTGCTAATTCGTCCCAGGGAAGGCGATTTTTGCTATTCTGATCTGGAATTGGAAATCATGCTGGACGATATTGGGCTTTGTGTTGAGGCCGGTGCAGCAGGCGTGGTAGTAGGTGCGCTGACCGAGGATGGGCGACTCGATTTGCCCAAGCTGCGGACAATGGAAGCGGCGGCGATGGGCCTGGAAATGACTTACCATCGGGCTTTTGATTTTACGCTCGACTCGGCAGAGGCTTTGGAACAACTGGTTGAGTCGGGTTTTGGGCGGGTACTGAGCTCAGGGCAATCAGACTGCGCATTTAATGGCCGGTTTTTATTGCAAAAATTGTTGGAGCAGGCCAATGGGCGTATCACTGTGATGCCGGGAGCAGGTATAAATGCTCAAAACATTCGTGCCATTGCGGAGTTTACTGGTGCAAAAAATTTTCATTTCACCGGAAAAATGAAGGTGTTGGCTAGTGGTGGAAGGAATATTCCGGGATTGGAATCGTGGCATTGGGAGAGTGAGGAGGAGGCTATAAGAGAAATTATTGAGGCCTGTTTGCCGCCGCCATAGCGTAAGCGGGTATAGTTCATCGTTCATAGTTAATGTTTACGTCAAATCATTTTCCGCTTTGATCTGGGGAACAACTCCGCCAATTCCCCGGGGAGGCTGATCCGTTCCGGGAAATGTATGGTGAGCTCGCGGATGATTTGCATCACCATTTCCTCTTCTCCTCTTTGCAGCAATTCTGACAATCGAAGTCGGACGTGTTGCGCCGCTGGCGCGCCAAAATGTTCTGCTAAATATTGGTTTAAAAATGTGGTGTATTGCCGTTTTACGAAATCCTTTTTTTCTTCTAAAAAAGCAGACTCATAGCGCTGCATCAGCGCTAAATCTCCTTGATTTTCAATCAGTTCGGCTAAATTCGCTAAATCACCTTCAGATGCCAGCAGGGCAGCGGTTTTGGCTACATCATCTTTTTCGCGGAGTTCGGCGAGCAATTGATCCCTTTCGGCTGGCCATCGTTCGGCAGCAGCGATTTTAAGCTTTTCAAACACATCTGAACTGCCTGAAAGCAGGAAGCGTTGACGGAGCAGCGTAGTTTGGCGCAAGCGGTCGCCAGTTTGTTCGGCAATGAAAAGCAGCACGTTTTCCAATTCACGGCTCTGCCCAACAGGAAAGATATTTTTGCTTAAAAAATATTCTCCTACCAGCGTAGATGCTTCCCAATGATGGAGGTAATATAATTGCAGAAAAGCCCCCTTTACCATGTCCGGTTTTTCCAAATAATCTTCAAGCACCCGAACGGCGGCCTGTGGCATATTTCGAACTGCCAGCGCAGAGAGGAAAAGTTGCAGCATAAATGGCGAGGCAGGGTAGGGAGTGTGATCGAACATAGCCCTCAACTTGCCAAATTTGGTCTCGTCCTTTGCAGATTCACCAAGAAAACGAAGTGCGTCGCGCTCCAATTCAGGCGGAAAAACACTTTTGTTGCCAAAAGTGAAAAGTGTTTCCCATACCGATTCACGGAGCTCCGGGGAGGGGGCTGAATTGTTGATGGTAATCAGCGCTTCAAACGATTTTTGACAAAAATGCAACAGCACAGCCCGCCGATTGCCTTCTGCTTTTGCGTGCAAAGGGTTGATTTTCAAAAAAATAGCCGATGCTATTTGGAACATGGCACGAAAATCCAAAGTGGCTTGTGCCAAGCCAAGTTGTTCTTCCAGCCCGTCCAAAGCCTTGCGCAGTCGGCGGAAATCAGGTTCGGTGATCTTGGCTTTGGCGCTGGGCTTAGGCAGCACGGAATCGAGTACGAGGGCATAAGGGTTTTCAGCGTCCGTCACATGGGCTGCGAAACGGGTTTTAAGCGCGAGGGCAAAATCCCGGTCACGGCGGGCGAAGTCGCGCACAAAGTCGGCGAGTGCTTCGGGCGTCGCATTGTCAAGAGCGGTCTGAACGGTAAATCGAGTAAGTTCAGTGGACGGTTTTTGCTCGGCTTTGATGCGGCGGGTTTCTTCACGTTGTTCGTAAAACTGCCTGATTTTTATCAATGTAGCTGCTATGTGTGGACACATCAGCCGACGACCTTCTGTGAAACACTCGCAAGCATACGCTTTAATTTTGTGGGGAGTAATCATCACCTCCGACTCAAAATTGCCATCATCGGTCTCTACCAACGCCACCCAGAAATGGCGTTCTATTTCACGGAGGTTTTTCACTCGCCCTGCTTGAACCAGATCGTCGGCAGCATACCAGGTAGCGGGACTGATATTGTGTTCAAAATCTTTAAGCGAGAGTTTTTGTATCATTTTGAGGGAAGAGAACCTCAAATGTAGCCAAAATTTTGGATATCAGCGGGATTTTGAATCCTTAGCTATTGGCTTGGGAATGAGGGCGTCTCATAGGTGGTGGAATGGCCTTTAGGCCGTCGGGAAGTGCGCCGTTTACGGCGCAAACGCCCTTTCCCGACAGCCTAAAGGCCATTCCACCACTTATGAGACGCCCTCGTGATCATTTAAACGTTAATATAGGTGCGTAGCCCCAAAACAAATGTTCTACCGATGTTTTAGGGCTACGCACCTGTCTCGAAAAATTCGGGATGATTCATCTGTTGTTGACGGTCAAATCGTCCAAAGTTCTATTCTAACCCCAATTTCTTTTTCACGAGCACCGTCACATCGTCGGTATCAGTGGCGAAAAGCATGGCGCCTGTGCTGGTGTCGAAAATCATGGAGTAGCCGTTTTCCTTGGCGACGGCCTTGATGGCATCGTCTACCTTGGTAAGGATAGGCTTGAGGAGTTCTTCACGTTTGGCAGTAACCATTTGGTTGGCTTCTTGCTCAAATTTTTGCAGGAACTCCTGTTGTTTTTGCAATTCGGCTTGGCGTTGTTGCGCTTGCACCGGGGTCAAAATTCCGGAATCGTATTCTTTTTGAAGCGTTTCGGCACTGGCCTGAAGGGCACGGCCAAGCGAATCGTCTTTAGCGCCGAGTTTATCGGCAAAAACCTTCAGTCCCTCATTGGCAGTTTTGGTGTCAGGCAATAGTTCTAGGAGGATTCCGAGGTTCATGTGGCCGTATTTCGGCGCAGTTTGTGCGCTGAGGCTTACGCTCAACAACAGGAATAAGAAGAAAAATGGTGCTTTTTTGAACATTTATGAGTATGTTTTTGTACACATTGACGGTAAACGGCGCAAAGGTAATTGAATGATTCTGTTAAAAATCGGTTAAGCTGCACTTTACACATTGGACGAAACAACACAGTCAAACGTTTTGCTGCCGTACCTTTGACTCGCAACATGAAAAAACTATTCGCTCTCCTCTTTATTTGCTCGCTTTACGCACGCGGCGAAGCGCAAACTGAACCGCCCCTCATCCAGTTCTCCGGCCTCATCATGACGGAAGCGGATGGGCGCTTGGTTCCAGTGCCATACGCAACCATTTCAGTCCCTCAAAAACGTCGTGGCACCTACGCCGACTATCGTGGCTTCTTTACCATCGTGGTGGAGAAAGGCGAAAAGGTACGCTTCACTTGTATTGGTTTAGAACCAGTTACCATCACGATCCCCGACACACTTACACAAGATCGTTATGCCATCGTACAACTGATGAGCCAGGACACTATTCTCCTTCCCGAGGCAGTCATCTTTCCATGGCCATCCAAGGAGCACTTCAAAATTGAGTTCCTTAAGATGGATGTAACCCCCGAACTTCAGCGGCTGGCCACCGAAAACCTTGCCAACGAGTATCTTGCTGAAGCTCGTAAAAACCCAGACATTGTGCCGTATGGCGGCCGGGAGAGTGCCAATTTTTACCTCCGCAAACAAGCCCGCGAGTATTATTACATCGGTCAAACCCCGCCCATGAATATTTTTAGCCCCTTGGCCTGGGGACAATTTTTTAAAGCCTGGAAGGATGGGAAGTTTAAAAAGCAGAAAAAGGGATGAGTTTGCAGTAACAGTTAATAGGTGCCGTGGGAAGCAGCATTCGCAACGAAACAAGCTGGTAATAATTTGAAAAACACAACCTTGATGCGATATCTCCTTTTTTTGATTGCAATTGCTTGTTTTTCATGCGAGGCCCCCGCTCCGCCCGAATCGCGCGGAGATAAATTGGCTAAGTCGCTCTGTAGCTGCACAGATCAATTGTTATCGCTCAACAAACTGGCTCAAACGGCATCAGATAGCCTTTCCTTTCGAAATGTTGCTGATGAATTTGAAAAAGCGCGCAAATGCGTTTCCAATTTGGGTATTAAGCCCGAGGAACGTGCCACGCTTGAACTTGCACTAAATACCCATTGCCCTTTGCTGGCGGCACAGGAGAATTTGCTGTCTGAATTGTTGGGGCAATAGTATTTTGACCAATGACCAATGACCAATGACCAATGACCAATGACCAATGTCCAATGACCAATGTCCAATGACCAATGTCCAATGACCAATGACCAATGACCAATGACCAATGACCAATGACCAATGTCCAATGACCAATGTCCAATGACCAATGACCAATGACCAATGTCCAATGACCAATGACCAATGACCAATGACCAATGACCAATGTCCAATGACCAATGTCCAATGTCCAATGACCAATGACCAATGACCAATGACCAATGTCCAATGACCAATGACCAATGACCAATGTCCAATGACCAATGTCCAATGACCAATCACCATGATCACCGTATATCAAATTGCGTTCGCTACCCCAGAATATGATGAGTCAGTAGCCTTGCGCTATGAAGTGCTCCGAAAACCCTTGGGTTTGGAGTATTCGACCGAACAACTGAGTGCCGAATGGTCGGACATACATCTGGCCGCTTTTGATGCCTGGGGCAAAATGATAGGGATTCTCCTGCTTACCCCTTTAAATGAGCAAGAAGTAAAAATGCGGCAAGTTGCCGTTGCGCCCGAACAGCAGGGTAGGGGTGTGGGTGCTGCGCTTGTGGCAGCGTCGGAGGATACCGCTCGATCTTTGAATTTCAATAAGATGACACTTCATGCCCGGGAGACAGCTGTTCAGTTTTACCTCCGTTTAGGCTACCAAATCGCGGGAAATCAGTTTAAGGAAGTTTCTATCCCTCATTTTAAGATGGCAAAAAGACTGTAACGCCCTGTACTTCAGCTAGCGGAACACCATCAAAGTTTGCCACGCTTCTAAATTATTAAAGCCACGGAGCGATCAATCAAAGCACGTTCGCCAACTGTTCTTTAATCTTCTCCAACTCATCCTTCATCTGTACCACAATGCGTTGAATGTCAGCATCGTATGCTTTTGCGCCTAGGGTGTTGATCTCGCGTCCGATCTCTTGCGAAATGAAATTGAGTGTACGGCCCAGCGATTCCTGTTTGCCGTCCAACTGTTCCAGAAAATATTTGCAGTGTTGCTCCAAGCGCTGCTTTTCTTCAGACATGTCCATTTTTTCCAAGTAAAAAAGGATTTCCTGCTCAAAGCGATTGGGGTCGAGGTTTTCCTTGCCTATTCCCTCTTCCATGTTGTTGCGGATTCGATCGCGCATGCGTGTAAAGCGTTCTTGCTCATAGGGCGTGACCTCCGTAAGCAGCAACATTATATTGGTTAGGCGCAAGCGCAAGTCGGCTTCGAGTACCTTGCCCTCTTGCCGGCGAAAAACTTTTAAGTGGTCCATTGCGCGGTTGATTACTTCGCACATGGCCAGCCACTCGTCTTCATCCATTTCACCTGAAGGAGAGGTCACCACATTGGGGATTCGGAGCAATGCAGTCAGCATTTCGCCACTGGGAATATTAAGTTCGGCGGTCAATCGCGAAAGCTCGCGGTGGTAACCCCGAAAAAGTGCCTCATTGAGGGATACATTGGCAGCACCGTCGGCATTTTGCACCTCCAGTAAGACGTCAATTTTGCCGCGTTCGGCATGGTCTGCCACGATTTTACGAAGCTCGATCTCCTTTTCTTTGTAGTCTCCTGGAAGCCGAAGTTTTACATCGGTAACTTTGGCATTGAGTGCGCGCACTTCGGCGGTAAGTGTTTTTTCGCCGAAACTACCGTTTGCACGCCCGTAGCCTGTCATCGAAAGCAACATATCAAGTTGATAATGAATTATGAAGGGAAAAAAAGGAAAATTTAATCAGCAACTATATTGTATTGTCTGACTAAAAATAATTTGGGAGCGGGCGCAAATGTATGCAAAACACTTTGGCTGAATAGTTGAGATAAAATTTTTGCCAATTTTGTTTGCAAATCGCTGAAAATGAGCGAGGTTGCACCCTGAAACACGGAAGAAGGTTGACTGAACAAAACGAAAGACAGAGGCTCAGTCTCTTGAAGCTAACGTATCTCTGAATTTTTCAGCCGAAAGTTTGCACGGGCAAGATATTGTGCGAACTTTGCACCTCGATTTTTCAGAAAACCCTATTTTCGTTTATAATTCATTCTAAATCAACGAGATAAAACATGAGAAAGGCTGACCTTGTGAATGCAATTTCCGAAAAGACCGGCGTTGCTAAAGTAGATGTATTGGTGACGCTTGAAGAACTTTTCAAGGAAATCAAATCTACCATGACGAAAGGCGAAAACGTATACATCCGCAGTTTCGGCTCCTTCGTTATTAAGCGTCGTGCAAAAAAAATTGGCCGCAACATCAAAAAAGGCAAGGCCATTGAAATCCCGGAACATTATATTCCGTCGTTCAAGCCCGCCAAGATCTTCACTGACCATGTGAAGAATCAAGTACACTCGTTGCCGGAGGACTAAACCTATTGCTTTTCAAAGAAAGGCGCATCCGGCTTCCGTGGCACATTCGTCGCGGAAGCCGGATGCTTGTTAGCAAACCCAACAGATGAACAAAGCGCAGATATTTACCGTTTTAGCCGCAGTAGTTCTCTTTTCGGGACTCTACTTTGGGTTTGATACAAAACCTGACAAGCAAAAAGTTACCGAGCGCTCTCGTGCTTTGAAAGGAGAAAGCACCAGTTTTGCAACTTTGCTTGAGGAAGCCACAGCTCAATTGAGTGAAAAACAAGCGATTCAAGTGGCCGACGTTGAGAAACAAATCAAAGCCACTACCGAAGAGGAACAGCGTATTAAACTGCTTAAAAGCCTTTCAGGACTTTGGTATGACCTTGGCCATTTGGCCGTATCAGGAGGTTTCGCCGAGCAGGTGGCTGAGTTGGAAAATGCAGATTCATCTTGGTCGGTAGCAGGAGGGACGTTTTTTTCGGGATTGTTGGCTGAAAAAGATCCAACGCTGCGTCAATTTTGCGCCATTCATGCGGTCAATGCTTTTGAAAGTGCTGCGTCATTGGCTCCTGAAAAGGTGGAACACCGAGTGAACCTTGCGCTGGTGTGGGCTGAAAATCCTCCGCCTGACAATCCGATGCAAGCGGTCCTTATGCTGCGTGAATTGGAAAGCAAGCACCCCGAAAATGCATCAGTTTACAATGCATTGGGACGGTTGGCCATTAAGACCAACCAATGGCAACGTGCAATCGAGCGATTGGAAAAAGCCTGGTCGCTTGACAAAAGGAACCCAAATACTCCCTGCCTTCTGGCTACAGCCTATAATGGAGCAGGAAACATAGAAAAAGCAACCGAGTACGCCACCCTTTGCAAAGGGAAGTGACTCATAACTCATAACCTGCCACGCTCGCGTGGCCAATAAATTTTCAGAGCAGTATGCCTTGCGGAAAAAAACGTAAACGACACAAAATTGCTACCCACAAGCGTAAGAAGCGCTTGCGTAAGAACCGTCACAAAAAGAAGCGTTAAGTAACTGAACCACAGGTACTTGGTCAAATTAATTCCAAGAACCAAGGGGCTCAGCGACATCGACGCGGACGTCGAAAAATAGCGAAACTTTCCGAGAGTAGTTGCTCTCGGAAAGTTTTTCGCTGTATGCCGCATTTGGACACTACATGGTCCACCTTTTTGATTGGCAGTCATTTTCAAGCAGTTCTTTGGCAAGCATTTTTACCCCAAAAGTATCCCTTCAATTAAGGGAATTCGCTGCATTTTTGAATTTATAACTCAAAAATGGATCAGCCCTCCTTGCCGACCTAACTGCTTCTTCTATGCAACGCGACCGAAACCCATTCGGTCATACTTTGCCCTGCCGATCCGCCGCATTTCCCGACGGCCATTTCCTGCCGCCTGCGCCACCCCGGTGCTTGGTGAGAGGGCTTTTGACGCCTGTGCAAAACCATATCATCCCAGTGGATAAAGAACTAATCATCAACGCAACCGAATCGGGCGTTGAACTCGCACTTATTGAGAACGGCAAATTAGCCGAACTCCACCACCAGAAAACCAACAACAACTTCACCGTAGGTGACATTTTCATCGGCAAAATCCGAAAAATGATGCCTGGACTGAATGCTGCTTTTGTAGACATCGGTCATCGCAAAGATGCTTTCCTGCATTATACCGACTTAGGTCCAAAGCTCCGCTCGCTGACCAAATGGTCGAATGGGGTCGCTAATGGCAGCATTAACACTTCTAAACTCGACAATTTCAAGTACGAAGAGGATATAGTGAAAACAGGCAAAGTGGATCAGGTGCTAAACAAGCGCTTTCCCATTCTTGTCCAGATTTTGAAAGAACCTATCTCGACAAAAGGTCCCCGCCTTTCTTGCGAAGTGACATTGCCGGGGCGTTACATGGTAATCTCTCCGTTCTCCGACACTGTCTCGGTATCAAAAAAAATTGCCAATACCGAGGAGCGCAAACGCCTCCATGCGCTGGCCGAAAGTATCCGCCCCAAGAATTTCAGCCTCATCATACGCACCGCAGCAGAAGGCCGTAAAGTGCAGGAACTACATGAAGAATTGATGCATTTGCTTGGGAAATGGGACGAGATTTTCAAGCAGTTGAAAACCGAGGCCCCCCCCGCCAAACTCTTGAGCGAACTGGACAAAACCGGCAGCGTGCTACGCGACCTGCTGACTGATGGATTCAGCCGTATTGTGGTGAATGACAAGGATTTGTTTGCAGATATACGAACATATTTGCAAAATATCAGCCCTGATCAGGTCAACATTGTGCAATTGCACAACAACTCGAAACCTATCTTCGATGTTTACGGTGTGACCCGCCAGGTAAAGGCCGCCTTTGGCAAAACTGCCACGATGAGCTCGGGCGCCTATCTTATCATTGAAAAAACGGAGGCGATGCACGTCATTGACGTGAACAGTGGTCACAAAATCGTAAGCCACGATGTAGATCAGACCATTTTTGGGGTCAACCTGGAAGCAGCGGAGGAGATTTCAAGGCAAATCCGCTTGCGCGACATTGGGGGGCTGATCGTGATAGATTTCATTGACATGAAAAACCTCGAGCACAGGAAACAATTGTCCAAAGCAATGGAGGATTTCATGCGCAAAGACCGGTCTCAGCATACGATTTTGCCGCTTTCCAAATTCGGCTTGATGCAGATTACCCGCGAGCGCGCCCGTCCAGAAATTATGGTGAACACAGCCGAAATGTGTCCCAGTTGCAATGGCACGGGCCAAGTGAATCCTACGATCCTAATGACGGACGATATTGAACGGGATTTGGAATTTATCATGCAATCAAGGCCTAAATCTCCGTTGCAACTGCGGGTCCACCCATTTTTGGAAGCCTTCCTCAAAAAAGGCTTCCCAAGCAGGCAAATGCGCTGGTTTATGCGCTACAACAAGTGGGTTCGGGTGGAACAAAACACGGATTACCATCTTACAGAATACCGATTCTTTGATGGGAATGATGATGAGATTCGGCTGAATTAAGCGAAGTAAATTTACGAATAAAAATAACAAAATGGCCTGCCTTGAGAAATCGGGGCGGGCCATTTTGATTTCGCTCCGGATGGTATCCCCTCCGGCCCCTGCTCAGATATATGAAATTTGTGACGCAACAATACGGCAAGAATAGGCAGCTGCCGTTTGGTTACATGGGCTTGGGCACTCACGGAAGTGGTGCTGGGTCAAAAAACTCCCGAGCGTGACTGGAGAATGAATTCTGTAATATTTAGTCCAAATTGTGTAACATCGTCGAACGACAAAGCACCTACTTTTGTACCGTGAAACCGATTTCACAACTAAAATTAGAGCACCATGGAAAATAGAGATTTTATGCAAAACACGCTATCAGGCGCGCACAATCAAGGCAATGGCCACTCAGCAAAAACAAAGACAGACGTAGCGCAAGGATTGCGTTCCTTGTTTGTAAAGGAGTTAAAAGATATTTATTGGGCAGAAAACGCGCTTATAAAAGCTATCCCCGAAATGGTAAAAAATGCAACATCGAAAGAACTAGTTGCAGCACTTACGGGGCATCTTGAGGAGACCAAGGCACAAGTAACGCGTTTGGAAGACGTTTTTTCGCTGATCAAAGAAAAGGCCGAGGCTAAAAAGTGCGAAGCCATGGCAGGCCTGGTCAAGGAAGCAGAAGAAATCATGAAGGACACCGAAAAAGGAATGGTGCGGGATGCCGGGATCATATTAGCGGCACAAAAAGTCGAGCATTACGAAATTGCAACGTATGGCACTCTCTACTCTTTTGCCAAGACTCTGGGCGAGGACAAGGCGGCTGAGCTCCTGCAAAAAACATTGAGCGAAGAGGTAGGAGCAGATGTGCATCTTACAGAAATCGCTGAAGCGTTTATCAATGTAGAAGCAATGGAAGCCGCTTAGGATATAAGCAATCCAACAACACCTGTTGGAAATAACACTATAGGCACATAGAACACATCGTTTTGAAAAAACCAAACCCTTTGTGCTCTATGAGCCTATATGTTTTATATAATTCCTGTTTATAAACATAAACTTACATAAATAATGGCTAAACATAAATCTTCAAATACAAAAGAGGTCGAAAACGCCAAGATCCAGGATCTTGCAAAAAATACGGAGCATAGCGATGGCCAGTTCTTAACGACCAATCAGGGCTTGCGCATCAATGACGACCAAAACTCCTTAAAGGCAGGGGAACGCGGCGCAACCTTGCTCGAGGACTTCCAACTTCGCGAAAAAATTACCCATTTTGACCATGAAAGGATCCCCGAGCGCATCGTGCATGCCAGAGGGAGCGCGGCGCATGGATATTTTGAACTGCATGAGTCATTGTCAAAATATACCAAGGCAAAGTTTTTGCAGACGCCAGGCGCCCGAACACCTGTGTTTGCAAGATTCAGCACCGTAGCAGGTTCGCGTGGCTCCACCGATTTGGCGCGGGACGTTCGGGGCTTTTCCGTTAAGTTTTACACCGAAGAAGGCAATTATGATTTAGTCGGCAACAATATGCCCGTGTTCTTTATTCAGGATGCCATCAAATTTCCAGACCTTATTCATGCTGTAAAGCCCGAACCGCACCACGAAATGCCCCAAGCAGGCTCGGCGCACGATACTTTTTGGGATTTTATCTCCCTCATGCCCGAAAGTATGCACATGATTATGTGGGCCATGAGCGACCGGGCTATCCCCCGCAGTCTGCGCATGATGGAAGGGTTTGGTGTACACACTTTTCGTTTGGTCAATGAAAACGGCGAATCCGTTTTTGTCAAGTTTCACTGGAAACCTGTGCTGGGCGTACACTCCGTAGTCTGGGATGAAGCACAAAAGATTTCAGGCAAGGATTCTGATTTTCACCGAAGGGACTTATGGGAGGCTATTGAAAGCGGGAATTTCCCGGAATGGAATTTTGGAGTCCAAATCGTAGCGGAAAAAGACGAACACAAGTTTGAATTTGACCTGCTTGACCCAACCAAGCTCATTCCCGAAGAAATCGTTCCGGTCCAAATCATTGGAAAAATGGTTTTGAATCGCAACCCGGATAATTTCTTTGCAGAAACGGAACAAGTAGCTTTTCACCCCGGACATATAGTTTCTGGAATTGATTTCAGCAATGATCCATTGTTGCAGGGTCGTTTGTTTTCTTACACCGATACACAATTGAGCAGATTGGGAGGCCCTAATTTTAATGAAATACCCATTAATCGCCCAATCGCCCCGGTACATAACAACCAACGGGATGGACACATGCGGCAAACCATCAATACGGGCCAATCAAGTTACCATCCGAATACCGCTGGCAATGGCTGTCCTTTCCAGGCCAAAGCGGCAGACGGTGGTTTTGTTTCCTACAACGAACGGATTGATGCGCGAAAGGTGCGCGCCCGAAGCCAGAGTTTCTTTGACCATTTCAGTCAGGCTACCTTGTTCTACAACAGCCAGAGCGAGTTTGAAAAGAACCATATCGTGAACGCATTGCGGTTTGAGTTGGGTAAACTCGAAACGGAGGCTATCCGGGTTCGGATTGTCGGGATGCTGACGCAAATAGACCCGACCCTGGCCACCAAAGTTGCGAAAGGTTTGGGGATGGAAGTACCTAAATCGCCCGCAAAGCCCATGAATCAAAGCATCCCTGCTGACGGCGATCCCCAAAAGTTTCAACCCATTGCAGTTACATCGTCCCTGAAACAATCGAAAGCGCTTAGTATGACCAACACGGTCAAAGACAATATCAAAACCCGGAAAATCGCCATCCTTGCCGCAGATGGCGTTGATGAAGCCTCTCTGAACGCGATGAAACAAGCGCTGGAAGCAGCCGGGGCAACAGCCAAAATCATTGCGCCGCATCTGGGTCACATCGCTTCGGCCAATGGTAAGCAGCTTAAAGCAGACCAAAGTTTACTGACCGCCGCTTCTGTGCTATTTGACGCGGTCTATGTTCCCGATGGTCAGCAAAGCGCAAATGCATTGCTGGCTGAGCCCGATGCGATTATTTTTATCAATGAAGCCTTCAAACACTGCAAAGCTATTGCTGCGGAGGGTGCCGGGGCAAATTTTTTAAATGCTACGGATGCCGGAACGAAATTGCAAAACAAAAATGAAGTGGACAAAAGCAGGGCTATAAACGGCGTTTTAGTGGATGGAAGCCCAAAATCGTTTATAGCTGCCATTGCGCAACACCGTTTTTGGGAACGTGAAAAACAAGGCTAGTGCCGCATCGGCCAAATGGAACATCAAGAACGTGACCAACATGACATGATTGCGGCTTCGAGCATAAGCAGCTGAACTGCGTGTATTGGTACTAAATACAATAGGCACAGAGTACACATAGTTTTGGAAATCAATCCGCTATGTGTACTCTGTGCCTATTATGTTTATGAAATGTCTCAGAAAGTGTGTCTTTAAAAGACTTGTTGCTTGCTCCTTTACTTCCGAATCAACTTCCCCTTCTCATCTTTCACTACATGGGCATCTTCGTAACCCATGTCAACGAGGGTATTGGCAATCTTGTTAGCACTTTCCATATCAGGGTAACTGCCCAATAGTATGATGGTCATCCCTGGCGTGAATTCCGCTTTGCGTTTCTCCACAACGCCCAGGCCATCCACAGCGGATGCATCAAAACTTTCCGGTTTGGAAAGCGCGGCAATGCGCACATAGTATGGATAAGCAGGAGCGGGTGTAGTGCTATATACAATAGGTGCAGGTGCTGCGATTCCGCTCGTATTCAAACCTTTTGGGTTGCTAGAAGTCGGAACCGCTCCAGAAAGCAGGAAGTCTTTGATATTCGGGTCATCGGCTCGCTCCGTAATGATGGTAGCATCTGGGAAGCCTCTGCGGATGGCTTCTATTTTTCCGATTTCAGCCTCCTCATAATTGCCCCACACTCCAAGGCGAACCTTGGTGAAGCCGTTTTCAGACTTGGAATAAAGATTTCCTAGTCCATTGAGGCGTGTGTAATCGCTAATTGAGATAGATTTTCCAGCAGCGAAAGAACCCAACTGAATGCCGTATCGCACGGCAGCGTTGCCGCCTTTCCCGATTTGAGGAACTGTGTTGTGCTGAACGGGAGTGAGATTCTCGTTGCCAAGAATCAGTGTTTCATCCGCGCCGCGTTCTTCCACAACCCAAGCGCCTTTGAAGTTTTTGTCTTTTAATACTTTTTTCAGGCTTTCATCAGCCTCCGAGAGGGTAGGGAAGATTCCCAAGCGGATTTTATTCATTTTGTCCTCTGACTTGACATAGATATTGGCAATCTTGGTCAGCGATTCATAGTTGCGAAGGCGGGCATCACTGGGCTCCTCAGGCATAGCCGCTAATTGGATGGAGTAGCCGTTAAATTTGTCTGCAACGGGTGTTTTTACCGTTTCCCGTGGGTATACGCGCGTTATAGTTGGATTGGAGCCATAGGTGTCGTTGTATACGATGGGCTTTGCAGTGTTATCGTATTCGACATATCCATCCCGTTTTGTTGTAGTGTTGGAAGCCCCACGATCCTCGGCATAAACTTTGTCAAGATTGACCGCAGCGATGCGGTTGTTACCGTTGTAAGGAAAATTCGTACGAACCACAGCATCGGTATAGCCGTATTTGTTGTACGAAATGAGGTAAGTAAGGCCAGGCTCCAGGTTGAGCGAATAAAAGCCCGCCTCGTCGGTGTTGGTTTCCAAAACGCCGTCAGGCAGCTGTACCTGTACTGTTACCCCACGAATGGGTGATTGCGTGCGAGCATCAAAAACGTAACCTCTGAATTCTTCTCGAACGTCGTTGCCCAAGGAGATTTTTATATTTTGTTTGCCAAAATCTTTAAGCGCAATCGTAGCCTCTCGGAATCCTTTTTTGCTCAATATTACACTACAATCAACCGGGCGCAACAATTCGTCAAAATAAAACTTGCCATCGCCACCGGTAATCCCCTTGCCGCCATAGCAATCAGCAAGGTTTACATCAGCGTCAGAAAGTGGAAACCCGCGCTCATCAGTGACCAAAAGGTGAAGACGACCTGAACCTTTTTCGCCGCGAACCTGGTCATTATAATTGATATCACTCGGCGTGAAATATTCGGCTGCGCGCGGGCTTTCGTCACGGTAAGTTGCACTCTTGCGGTCTCCAATGGATCGGCCAGCAAAATCGTCGTCATTCCATTTTTTCGTAACCATCCAGATGTCTTCGTTTCCACGACCTCCACTACGAGTGCTGGTGAGATAGCCAATGTTGTCATTAGAATTGAAAATGAAGCCATAATCGTCCCGGGGGGAGTTCGCACCTGGGCCTATGTTGAAAACTTCTGTGATTTCTTCTCGACCTAAGGATGCGCGGAATACATCAAGTCCGCCAAAACCGTTGTGCCAGTCTGAAGAAAAATACAAGTCTTCTCCATCAAAAAAGGGTGTGACCTCATTGCCGGGGCTGTTGAGCGGCGTACCAAGGTTTCGCGGTTCACTCCAGCCAGATGAGGTCCAGTTGGAAACATAAATATCCCAACCGCCAAAGCCGCCAGGCTGCGTAGAGGAAAAAATGAGTTTGTTGCCATCGGGAGACAGACAGGGGAAGCCTGTAGCGAAATTAGAGCCGTTGTAAGTGAAAGCTTTCACATTTTTCCAGGTATCTTCTTCCACGTCAGCGATATAGATACTCATGTTCATGCCCGTTTCGGCAATCTGGCGCGTCCCACTGATAAATTTGTTGCGGCAAAAAGCGACGCGACGGCCATTGGATGAAAAACTTACCGGGCCTTCGTTGCGGTTGTTCTGAATATCGGAGCGCAAGAAGGATGGTTTTTGGAGCAAGTCGCTCTCAGGGTTGCGTTGGCTCACAAAAAGGTAGTTGGTGTTGCCGCCTTGCGGATCTGCTGCTGGCTTGCCTTTTTGTACGATGTCTGTGCGGGCTGAGTTGAATGCGACACGAGTGTAGTAGAACGCTGCGCCATAATCAGCCGAGCTGGTATTGATCGCTTCGTTTTTCACTTGCCACTGCGCTTCTTTTTTAGCATTTTTTATGGCGTAGTCGGCCACATTGGCAAAATGCCGCCCAACTTTTTCGATTGTTTCGGCATAAAGGAGGAATTGGTCTTTAGCACCGTCGTAGTCAGCCGTTTGCATCAGGGCTTTGCCCAAGCGGAGCGGGACGTCGGACTCCATATTATAAGTGTTTTGGGCTTTTTGATACCACTCCACGGCTTTTTCTGGGCGATTCAGTTGAAAATTGCAATCGCCAATGCGGGCGAGGGCATGTGCGTTGGTCTTCTCTTCTTTGAGGACTTGTTCGTAGGTTTGGATGGCAAGATTGTAGGAGTAAAGATCGAACTGCCGGTCAGCACGGGTAAGCAACTCGTTGACCGTTGATTTTTGGGCTGAAAGCAAGCTGGCAGTGCAAAGGAACGCTACTGCCAACCACCCTGCACGAAGTTTCGTGTTCATAAGCAGCATGGTTTTGAGCAAGGATGATAGTTAGATTAGGTGCGATGATTTTTCATAAGCGAAAAACCAACTCCCGTTCACCAATGCTCGGTTTTTGAAAAAAGATTTTAAATATTGTAGCGCGAACCGCCAGAAAAAAGCGGAGCGTACTAAGAGGTGACAAAACGGGCGTAGAACTTCGTTTTGGCAAACTTAGTATAGTGGAGAGACTATCTTTTGAAATGAGGGACGGTGCAAAAGTAATGGGGAATACATTACCGCGCAACAAGTTTTTTTACGGTACATTGAAACGCTGTTCCAACACAATATTGCCGGGACAGCGTTTCGGTGTACAAAAGGAAAGCGCCCCGGGAACTCCGGAGCGCTTTGGTGCGGGAAGCGAGACTCGAACTCGCACGACCGTGAAGTCACAGGTGTTTGAGACCAGCGCGTCTACCATTCCGCCATTCCCGCATTTATCGTCATTGGGCCATTTGTCGTCATTGGGTCATTTATCGTCATTGGGTCATTTATCGTCATTGGGCCATTTGTCGTCATTGGGCCATTTATCGTCATTGGGCCATTTGTCGTCATTGGGTCATTTATCGTCATTGGGTCATTTATCGTCATTGGGTCATTTATCGTCATTGGGTCATTTATCGTCATTGGGTCATTTGTCGTCATTGGGCCATTTATCGTCATTGGGCCATTTATCGTCATTGGGCCATTTGTCGTCATTGGGTCATTTGTAAATGAAGAATGACCCAATGACCCAATGACGATAAATGACTGAATGACGATAAATGACTGAATGACGATAAATGACTGAATGACGATAAATGACTGAATGACGATAAATGACTGAATGACGATAAATGACTGAATGACGATAAATGACTGAATGACATGCTTCTTTTAAGCGGGTGCAAATTTAGAGAGATTTTCTTTGATGCGCAACAAATACCGTTTCTTGAAAAAATATTCTTGCACTTTTTGAAGATCAGCATCGCTGCCCGTGGCTTCGGTCCAAGTGGAAATGATGGGTTGAATGCTTGTTTCTAATTCGGTTTCAAGGTTTTTCACCGCTTGCAGCGTATTGGAGTATCGCTCCATATCAAAGTCCGAATTCAACTCCATCAATGCTTCGTTGACGTCCATCATTTCCATGAGGAAATCTTGTGGAAGGACTGGGTTTTCATGGTTTTGGCCAAGTAATCCTTTCAATTCGAGCACGTATCGCACTCGGTTGTCGGGGTCGGAGAGCGTTTTGAAGGCTTCGTTGTTGCGTGTGGAAAGCTCGAGCATGTTCGCCTGTTCAGACTCATCAGAGAGGGTGTGGAAATCAGGGTGGTATTTCTTGCTATTTAGCAAATATGCCCGACGCACTACTGCTTCGTCCACTGTAAATGCTACTGGAAGGTTGTAAAATCCAAAGTGGTTCATCTTAAAAAAGCCTCCAAACATCCAGTCCGAGCGCAAAAATCATCAAACCGATGAGTAGGAAAAAACCGACAGTGACAGCACGTTCCATGAAGGTATCACTTACTTTGCGACCAGTGACGACTTCCCAAATGAGGAACAATACGTAGCCGCCGTCGAGCGCAGGAATCGGAAGCAAATTCATGAACGCAAGTATAATGCTGAGGGAAGCTGTGACGGTCCAGAAAATCCGCCAGTCCCAAGCCGGATCAAACAATTTTCCGATACTGATAACGCTGCCGAGGTTGTCTTTAACCGAAAGATTGCCTTTAAACATTTGTCCAAAAGCCCTCATTTGGTCAGTGAGGAAGCCCCAGCCCATTTCAACGCCAGCCGGAAATGCCTGACCAAGCGTGAAGGTTTGCGTCTCTTTTTTGAAAAAACCATCGAATCTCGCACCAACACCAATTGTGCCGAGTTCGCTGATCGTCAATGACTTGGAAAGAGTATCCCCCTTCGCATTGATGATTCCAAGCGTTACAGACTGGCCTTTAAACTGGTTGGCCAATGGCCTAAACTGATCATAAAATAAAATAGGCTGTCCGTTCAAGGACACGACTCGGTCGTCTTTTTGTATTCCAGCACCAGCAGCGGGTTTGCCTACGATTGCGGTATCCACAATAAATGGGACACGTGCTGTAAGCAGTTCGGTTTTTAAAATTTTCGGCAGCTGCTTTGCAAAATCATCCGAGAAAGTGACGACCTGCGTTTGCCCGCCACGCTGTACAGTAGCTTGGCGTACGCCATCAAGCATCACCGTTTTTCTGAAATCGTTTGGGTCAACCCGGTCAAAAGGCTTATCCCCCACTTTTAGAATCAGGTCGCCCTGTTGAAAGCCGCTATTAAGCAGCAGCGAGTCGAAAGCCATGCCGTTCTCCCGCAGTTCGGAAGTAGGGATATAATTTCTGCCCCAACCCCAAAGCACCATGGCGAAAAGGAAAAAGCCGAGCAAGAAATTGACAGTGACCCCGCCAATCATAATAATCAGGCGTTGCCAGGCTGGCTTTGAGCGAAACTCCCAGGGTTGAGCCGGGCCTTTCATCTGCTCCTTATCCATGCTCTCATCTACCATACCCGAAATTTTGACATAGCCGCCAAGCGGAAGCCAGCCGATGCCGTATTCAGTTTCGCCAACTTTTCGGCTGATAAGCGAGTTGAATGGTGGAGCATCAAAGAACAAATAGAATTTTTCGACGCGGGTCTTGAACCACTTGGCGGGCGCAAAGTGCCCCATTTCGTGCAGAACGATAAGTATGGAAAGGCTGAGCAGAAATTGACAAACGATTGATAACGTATCCATTAAGGGTGAGAGATGTGAGCGGTCGTGAGAAAGTGAGAGAGTGAGAGGTGCTGAGAAATGTGAGGGTAGAAAGACCCTCCATCATTGAGGCTTTGGTTGGTAAAACGCCAAACGGCTTCCGAAGTTTGGGGCAAAACTACGGAAGCCGCTTGGACATTCTGTCAAAAAGCATACTCAACTCCCAATTTCTCGATAGCGTTGGGTGTTGGCGGGGTCTATTTTTGACATAATTTGGATGACTCGATCTTTCTGAGGCTTCGGTGCTATTTTCCACATTTCCACCAATTCGTCTTTTTTTGCATAAGAAAACATCTGGATGATCATCGAATTAAAGTATGCTGCGCTTACCTTGTCAATGTCTTCCAGCGCAAGCAAAATGGCTGCTTTGCCTTGGTCTGAGTTGGTGCTAAACATGTCCAATCCTTTTCGGTGGTAGGTAAATATTGCGTTGCGGAAGGGCCGTACGCGAGGATTGAGGAGGTTTTCCATGATCCAATACCGATTTCGGTTTTTTCCGCCATCGCCGGGTCTCCAGCCAGGAGAAGAATTGGTGCTGGAGTTTTGTATGTTGGTCACTATTTTTTCTGCAGTCAGCAAATGTGGCTCGCCACCATACTGTGAAAAGGAGTCGTAATCCATACTCAAAATGATGTAGACATAAAATGCCAGGAGCGATGAAAGATTCTGATTGTCAGGGTTATCGCGCAAAAACTCGATGGGTTGGTTTTGCTCGTATGTGAAAAGCACATCCTTGTCTAAGTGCGAAAGCAATGGAGTATCGTAACCGCTCCCATACACCGGGCGTGTGGCCTGCACTGCAAGTTCGGCTTCAAAAAAGTTGCCGTCCAACTCTTTTGAAATTGTGAGGATAAAATTGCATTTTATCCGCTCAACCTGTTCAAAATTGTCGTTGGTCCACTTTGTGTTGTTTAAAAAATCCTTCAGCGAAACCTCCAACTGGTCAAAAACCTTTCGGTCGTTGCGCTGGAGTTGTGGGGTGCTCACCCTTACGCTGGCATTGAGTTCGCCTTGCGCGTACACCGTTGAAAAACCAATGGAAAGCGCGAGAAAAAATGTGATTTTCTTTATCATAGACCTTTGATAGTTCAGCTTGAAAATGGAGGGTTTGCTTTCAAGCAATGCCCTGACGCATTATCTCTGTTTTTGGTTGGCTGTATTGCAAATTTCTGCCACAACATCTTGCGCCACAGATGTTTTGGTTTTGAGCGAAAAATCCGTGCTGGAACCATCTCGCCTTAAAATTGTAATTTTATTCGTGTCGTAGCCAAAGCCGGCTCCCGCATCACGCATTGAATTGAGCACGATAAAATCAAAATTTTTCTTTTCCAGTTTTTGGAGGGCATTTGATTGCTCATCGTTGGTTTCGAGCGCGAACCCAACAAAGGTTTGGCTTGGCTTTTTGGCTTTTCCAAGCGTAGCTGCGATGTCCACCGTTTTTACCAATTCGAGCGAAAGGTCGCCCTCCTGCTTTTTGATTTTTGTTTCTGAAAATACTTTTGGTCTGTAATCAGCTACGGCGGCGGCCAGTACTACAATGTCCGTTTCTGAAAAAACCGCTTCGCAAGCGTGGTACATTTCCTTTGCAGTCATGACGGAAACCACTTTTATCGCTTTGTTGAAAGGCTTCAAGTCTGTTGGTCCAAGCACCAGGGTAACCTCGGCACCTTGCCGCACTAGTTCTTCTGCAATCGCAATACCCATTTTTCCAGTCGAATGATTGCCCAAAAATCGAACTGGGTCGAGCGGCTCAAAGGTGGGGCCTGCTGTTACGAGGGCCTTCAGATTTGACAACCCCAATTTTTTAGGGAATGTCAAATCTTCGTCAACTGCTTGTCCGACGGACAGTTGAGTGTTCAAAAACGCTACAATCTCTTCTGGCTCGGCCATGCGCCCATCGCCCACAAGGCCACTCGCCAGCTCCCCGTGCCCGACGGGGATAATCTTCACCCCATGTTCCTGCAATCGCCGGATGTTGGCTTGAGTGGCTGGGTGATGCCACATGTCCAAGTCCATAGCCGGGGCTACAATAACCGGGCATCGGGCAGAGAGATACACCGCGCTCAATATATTGTCGCACAAGCCATTGGCGAGTTTGGCTAGTGTGTTTGCCGTAGCTGGAGCAATCAGGAGCGCATCGGCCCAAAGGCCGAGTTCTACATGGTTATTCCAGCTCGATTCAGACACCACTTCCGTAAAAACCGGGCGTTTGGAAAGTGTGGAAAGGGTGAGCGGCGCGACAAATGCTTTGGCCGACTCGGTCATCAACACCTGGACCTCGGCTCCTTGCTTCACCAGCAAACGTGTGAGGAAAGCGGCTTTGTATGCAGCTATGGAGCCAGAGATGCCTAGGATGATTTTCATAAAATGTTGATCAAACTTATACTTTCGGTCCGGCCGCTACGATCTCCGCGCTGGCTTGATCTGTATATTTTTCAAAATTCTGGACAAATTCTTTGGCCAACGACTTGGCTTTGGCATCGTATTCTGTTCTGTCAGTCCAAGTGTTGCGTGGGTTCAGGATATCGTTTGGCACGCCGGGACAAGTGGTCGGGATTTCCATTCCAAATACTGGGTGTTTTTCAAAGGCTACATTGTCCAAATCGCCCTGAAGGGCTGCCGTGATCATGGTACGGGTATAGGGTAGTTTGATGCGGCTGCCAATGCCGTAAGGGCCACCGGACCAGCCTGTATTGATGAGCCAAACCTTGGCTTTGCTCTTGCGGAGTTTTTTGCCCAATAGGTCAGCGTAACTGGCGGGGTGCAGGGGAAGGAAGGGAGCACCAAAACAAGCCGAGAAGGTTGATTTTGGCTCTTTTACGCCAACTTCAGTTCCAGCGACCCTTGCCGTATAGCCACTGATGAAATAATACATTGCCTGTTCTGGCGAAAGCCGGGAAATGGGCGGGAGTATGCCGTAAGCGTCGCAGGTTAAGAAAAATATGTTTTTCGGATCGCCTGCGGCGCGGCTGGGGTTTACGGCATTTTCTATATGGTTGATCGGGTATGACACGCGTGTGTTTTCAGTGATGCTGCGGTCGGCGTAGTCTACGGTGCGGGTACCTGGGAAGAATTTAATATTCTCCAAAATAGCACCATGGCGAATAGCTTTGAATATATCAGGCTCTTTTTCAGCTGTCAGATCAATTGTTTTGGCATAGCAACCACCTTCAAAATTGAATACTTCGCCTGTGCCCCAAGCGTGCTCGTCGTCGCCGATAAGCGGGCGGTTGGGGTCGGCGCTGAGGGTGGTTTTCCCGGTACCGGAAAGGCCAAAAAACAAGGCGATGTCGCCATCGTGGCCCACATTGGCAGAGCAGTGCATGGGCAGCGCATCTTTCGTACGGGTGGGCAACACAAAGTTGATGACGGAGAAAATGCCCTTTTTTATTTCACCTGTGTAGCCGGTGCCCCCGATGAGGAGACGACGTTTTTTTACGTTCACAATCGCGAAGTTGTGCTGACGCGTGCCATCCACTGCTGGGTCGGCCTTGAATCCGGGGACGCAAAGCACTGTCCACCTGGCTTCAAAATGAGCCAATTCCTGTTGGTCTGGACGGAGAAACATATTGCTGGCGAATTGATTGCTCCAAGGGTATTCCGTGATCACACGCGCCCGTAACCGATAGTCAGGATTCGCGCTGGCATTAGCCTCCACGTCGCGTACGTACATATCCTTTTTGCGCAAATAACTGCACACTTTGCGCCACAGTGCATCGAATTTCTTTGGCTCGAAAGCGAGGTTCACTTTTCCCCAGTTCACTTTATTGGCCGTAAAACTATCTTTCACAATAAAGCGGTCATCGGGGGAACGGCCCGTGAATTCGCCCGTATATATGACCAAAGCCCCAGAATCGGCCAACTGCCCCATGCCTTTTGAGATGGAATGCTCCACCAATTCTTCAGGGGAGAGATTCCAGTAGGCAGTTTTCCAGTTTTTAAGTCCAAGTTCTTGAAGATTGGCGCTGGGGTTTTTGTGTCCTAATTCTTGCATAAATTTAGCTTTAAAAATTGGTTCGTCAATTAAAACGCGCAAGCCTAAATCGTGGTGAGACTTGGCGGCGGCGCTAAGGTACAGCGGAGCGAGATTCATTTTTACCTTCTCCAACCAATACTTCTACGGCAATCTTATCAATAATTTTGCCTCGTTATTATCCAGCACTTTTGAAATCTTTAACCAATCCTTGTGCAACTCCAAGTCGGATGCCGCGTTACTGGATAAAATTCAGAAAATCGCCCTCACAATCACAATTTCAACAATGAACAAACTGCTTTTTGCCTTTATCGCCTTTTTTTCGACACAATGTTTAATGGCGCAAACTACTGCCGCGCCCGAAAAAAACGACCCGCAGGCCAAAAAGGTGCTCGATAAAATCCGAAAGAAATACGATGCCTATAAAACCGTGGAAGCTGCGTTTTCTTTGGCAATAGAGGTTCCGGGACAGCCTAAAGAAATGCAAAAAGGCACCATTTCACAAGAAGGCAACAAATTCCGCCTTGACATGAGTGACCAGATAATTGTCAGCGATGGCACCACCACTTGGGTTTACCAGAGAAAATCCAATGAGGTGCAGATCAACAACACCGACCCAAACGATGCCAACGCGTTGCTCACACCGAAGGATTTGCTCAGTCGCTATCAAAAGGGGGATTTCCTTTATACCATTACTGACAAAACCACTGAGGGCGGGAAACTGCTCACTCAAATCGAGTTCAAACCTAAAGACCGAAATTCGGAATATTCCAAGCTTCGAGTGGCTATTGACGAGAAGGCCGGGACCATTCAGAGCATCAAGGGCTTTGCTAAGGACGGTTCTCGGTACACCTTTGCCATTACACGGCTCTCTCCAAATAAAGCCTTCGCAGCCACTCAATTTACGTTTGACACCAGCCTTTTCAAAGGGGTGCGGGTGGAGGATTTGAGGATGTAGTTTTTAGCAACAGTTAAAAGGTGGCAGGTAGCATTTTAGCCTGGGCGGAATTGCTACTTGCTACTTTTAACTTGTTACTTCCTTATCGCTTCCACTGGATCCATGCGGCTTGCTTGAGACGCAGGGATTAGCCCTGAAATAACACCTACCACAGCGGAGGTAATGATGCCCCAGAAGGCATTGCTCATCGAAAGATGAATGTCGAAATCTATGGCGGCAGAGATACCCGCTGTTACCAGCCATATTAGTAACAGACCCAAAAGCCCACCGAAAATGCACAAGACAACGGCTTCGATAAGGATTTCGAGGAGGATGAACCAGCGTTTGGCGCCAAGTGCCATTTTGATGCCGATGATGTTGGTTCGTTCGCGTACGGACACAAACATGATATTTGCTACTGAAAACATTCCCACCAGAAGCGCGAAGCCGCCGATAAAAATACCCGCCACATTCATGGTGCCGAAAAGTTTGTCAAATAGTCCGCTGATGATAGACAAAGTGTTGAGGGCAAAATTGTTTTCCTCTCTTGGTTTTATACGACGTTCACCGCGCAAAACGCCCGTAATTTCGTCTTTCAGTTCCTCAATATCCACACCTGGTTTGGCTTTTACCTGTATACTGGTTTGCTGACCACGCCCACTGCTGCGCACTCCGAAGCCACGCCGGGCAAGGTTGTAACTCACAAGCACACCATTATCGAAGTTGAAAGGCTTGAGTAATTCTTTCCCTGATTTTTTGGTTACGCCAATGATGCGAAGTTTTCTCCCACCTACACTGATGTCTTTGCCCAAGGGGTCAATGCCCAAGCCAAATATCCCTTCAGAGATCACTGCACCAAGGATACACACGTCTGCGCCACTCTGATATTCGGCTGCAGAAAAATAACGCCCTTCGCCATCGAACTCAATGTGAAATAGTTCGTAGCAGTCCTCCGTGATTCCAAGAAAAAAAGCGTTTTCTACACTGGAGGACTGCCATTTGACCGTTTTCGAACCTAAAAATTGCCAATAACCCACTTGGTCTGCCAGTTCGAGGTCTTCTTTGAGACGCTCAAACTCATGGAAAGTGAAGTTGGGGCGGCGCATCCATTTCCAAAAGTTTTGGCCCGGGTCTTCAGCCCAGGAAAATTTTTCGATATAGATCACATCGTTGCCGAGTTTAGCCATCGAGCCGCGGATGTTGTCTTCCAAGGAATTGACTGCACTTTTTACTCCGATGATGCAGAAAATACCAATCGTGACGCCAAGCAGGGAAAGAAAGGAGCGGAGTTTGTTGGCCCATAACTGTTGCCACGCCTGCGCTGCGCCTTCGTAAAGAATTCGGAAGAATTGTTTCATCGAAACGTAGATTTGGAAATTGGGATATCTCAATATCCCAATTTCCCAATTTTGTAATTGCTCGCCGAAGGTAAAAAGCCTTTATGGGGCACAATGCGGGATTCGATGAAAAGCAAAAGTTGTTGGATGTACGCTGGGCTGTGATTTATTTCTAAGCGCTTTTCTGCCGTTCCTTTTCCCGCATTTGCTCGCTGGTCATGGTGCTGCCGTCGTGGCTCCAGCCAGGCGGGCCGAATACATACCAGAACTTGGAACGAAGTGGTTTTTTGCTAACTAAATCTTTGAAAATGTTGATCCACTCATGGAAAACGATGTTTATAGGATCCTTTTTCTCAAGTGGTTTGGTAAGTCCATAGCGTAGGGGTTGGTACGCCGATTCAGGCAACTCTGGTTGGAAGGTCCCAAACCATTTGTCCCAAACAATCAGGAACATGCCGAGGTTTTTGTCCAAATAAAGCGGGTTGGAGGCATGGTGTACACGATGGTGAGAGGGCGTGACAAGGATGTATTCCAGCCAGCCCAGTTTGCGCACATGATCAGTATGCACGAGAATGCCCCAAATCTGGGTAGCTGCAAAAACGAACAAGATGTCCACAGATTTGAATCCAACCAGGCAGAGCGGTATGAAATAGATGAAACGATACAATGGCTGAAACACAGAAGAGCGGAATCCCACCGTCAAATTAAACTGTTCAGACGAGTGATGTGTGACATGTACCGCCCAGAAAAAACGGCTAAAATGATCCACCCGGTGCAACCAGTAATATAAGAAGTCCATGCCAACTACGAGCCAAAACCAATACCAAAAGGGAGTTGTGAATTCATATAGCCGATGCACCCAAAACCATTGGAAAATAACGAGATACACGAGTCGGAAAGCCAGGTCTACTCCGCTGTTCAACAACATCAAGTAAAGGTTTGTCAAGGTGTCGCGCACCGTGTACGACTTCGTGTGGCGGTAATGACTCAACAATATTTCGGCCACTATGACTACCACATAAAGTGGTGTACTGATCAAAATCAAAAGTTGCTCGCGCAGAGATTCCATGCCTTAGTTGGTGACTGGTTTATTGGTGACTGGTGATTTGTGTAATTCAAAATGCGTTTTGTGCGACTCGGAAAAGTATCCAACTGCTCACACCCATGAGGATAAAGCCTGCAAAGCGCACGATCTTTTCAGGAACACCAGGTTTGAGCCTACGTCCGATTTGGTGTGCCAAAAGCACTTTGGCGAGATCGGTGCTGAACAAACCAATCAAGGCCGCAGCCATAAAAAACCGCAGGTAATATTCGTCGCCATTGGGAGCCTCTGCTCTAGCTGCCGTAGCCACGCCCAGCCAAAAAAGCCAGTTGGAGGGGTTTGTCATATTAATAGAAAAACCTTGGAAGAAGGCATAGCGGCGTTTGGCAATGGGTTGGGTTTCATTCATTTGCTTGTCAAAATTCCGCTTGCGTGGCCATGCAGCCGTAAGACCGAAACCGAACAGCAACAACCCGCAGACCAGTCCAAACCAACTTTGAAACAAATTTTCACTGGTTATTGCAGCCAGCCAGCCAGCGCCCCACCAACATGCCAACACCATGAGCAGATCGCTCGTGAATGCCCCTGCTACCAATGCTACCCCCTGCCGTATTCCGTGGGCAAGCGTAGTGCGGATGTTCATAAAAAAAAGCGGTCCGATGAGTAGACCATAAGCCAGCCCTGAGAGCAGACCCTTTATTATTGGCTCCATATACAGCGTCGTTACTACTTTCGCAGCGCAAAACTAATAGGTTCGAGGGTTTCAGGTATGGATCAAGCTATCAAAATCCTCTATTCAGAACACTTCAAAACCATTTCTCTCTGTTCACCAAACCATATTTCTTTTCAAATGAAAAAGCTGCTTTTTTCTGTTCTCGCGTACGCTACGTTCTTCATCTGCCTGGGATGCCCCAAACCGGTTCCCTTACCCGTCGTCAAATTCAGCATAGACCGCCCTTTTTCATTACAGGTTGGCCAAACCGGCGAATCTAAAGAGGTTCAAGGCTTTACGATCAAGTTCGAAAAAGTTTCAGCCGACAGCCGATGTCCACAGGGTGTTGAATGCATCACAGCAGGTAAAGCCGACGTGGTACTTACCCTGACAAAAGCAGGTGAATCTCAAACGCTTACCCTGCCTTTCACATTGACCAACGGCACGAGCAATGTTACAGATTTCAAAGGCCATACTGTGCGTGTACTGGGCGTTTCACCCATTAAATACAAGGACAAAGAGATCAAACCTGATGAGTACAACATTATGTTGTCTGTCACCCTCACACCACTACCTGCTCCTACGGCAAAGCTAGGCGAAGCTTTCACGCTTGGGGTAGGGGAGCGCATTGGCATAGAAGGCGATCTCGCCAGCACCATCCGTTTCGATTCGGTAGTCGGCGACAGCCGTTGCCCTGAAGGCGTTCAGTGTATCTGGGCAGGCCGTGCGGATTGCGTATTCTCTTTGACCACTGGAGATCAAATACAACAAGTCACACTCGCTACGGGAGACCTAGGCAAAGGCGGCACAGGCGAAACCAAATTTGGTGAATACATATTGAAAATAAATGCCATAGCACCACCCAAAAAACAAGGCCCCCCGATTCCGCAAAAGGATTACAAGGCTACTTTGATGTTGATGAAATGAGTTGGAAATTACAAGTGGCAAGTAACAAGTGGCAAGTCAACTTGTTACTTGATACTTGTTTTTCTGATAATACCCTACCTTGGGCGCTAGGAACAGTTTCCTTCTTTCAAACTTTAAATTTTTTTCTTATGAGCACAGGTACGGTGAAATTCTTCAATGAGGCCAAAGGCTTTGGATTTATTGTAGACAATGCCTCTAACGAAGAAATTTTTGTTCATGTCTCCGGACTCATTGACAATATCCGTGAAGGCGATCAGGTCACTTTTAGCACAGAGCGCGGCAAAAAAGGCATGAACGCGGTGGAAGTCAAGATAGCTTGATAGTCTACACTATTGGCAGTTGAGCATATTTGGGCTTTCACTCCTCGCTTTTAATCCGATATACCTTGTTTCCCAACCTTTTCTTGGCAAACTCGAAATACTAGGGCACCACTTCAAACCCCAGATACGCACGCCCATCAAGCTGGCTCACCACGGCCGTTTGTCCTGAGCCAAGAAAGGGGTCGAGGACCAGATCGCCGGGTTGACTGCTGTAGGCCAGAATTTTGCGAATGAGTTCGGCGGGAAGTTTGATGGGCGTTTTTACGTCGCCCGTCCAGTATTCGCGTGGTATAACCCATACATCTTCTTTGTCTTTATAATGGGCGCTGCCACCCTCTGGATGGAGTGCATCTTTCTTGTGGCGGGCAAGTGCCGGGCCATGCCTGCGATGCAGTCTTCGTTGAAAATGATATTAGTGGGTGTTGCTTGGAAATTGGACATTTTATGTTTGACACCTGTCTACCGGCAGGCAGGTTGGACATTTTCAAGTTGTTAGCCCCCGCAATATTTCTTCCATCTTTTTACGCTCCTCCCGTCGAATTACAACCAAAGGCGCTGCGGCGCGTTCGGCACAATCTTCCAGTGTGCAGCGTTGGCAGGTCACGTTCACCATTCTTTGGGGAATAGCGGGATCGTCCCAGAATCGAATCCGCTGTTTGGTATGGTCGTCAAGCAATACACCTAAGGTCACGCTCACATTGCGTCCAGGTGTCGGGTGGCCGGGCTTGGCGATGGCGATACAAAGGTATTCTTCGCCTGAAGCGACAAACACTTCACGTTGGATGCCAACTACTTTCAGGCTTGGGTTTTCGGATTTGGACTGTTGTGTTTTCAGATTTCGGAGCAGTGAAACAGACAACCAGCGACGGCAATAATGTTCGCCAAGCCCAGTGGCATGAGGCTGGTGGCGACGGTTGAGATGAAGCTCCTTGTCCATCTCGAAAGTGTCTCGTTCGAGATCATGTACCACGCGTTGGAAAAAAACTTTGTCGAGGCCAAAATCCTTTGTCAGCACATTGAAACGCTGGAACAGTACTTCCGGACTGGCTTGGTATTTTGTCATAAAGCCGATCAGTCTGTCTGCATCCCATTTTTCATTGGAAAAGAACTGCGCGATGTCGTGTACAAAAGACTCGCGATTCACCAAAATCGCTACGGCGAAATAGGCAGCTTTGTAGTTGTTCAATACTTCTTCAAAAGAGTTGACCCGTAAAAAATTGGAAGCCCAGGGGCGTTCTTTCAAGCCCAATTCGTTGAATCCCAATTCCTTGGCCAATTGGTAGGTCCGTTGATGTTCGTTGAGTTGGCCGTTCAAGAGAAGGCGTCGCGTGTGCGGGTTGAATACTGATCGCAACCAGAGCAGCGGTTCGTAAGTATCAAGTCCATTCGGTATAACAGTACAATTATGCGTTTTTTCCAGAATATCCGTGAGCATTGAGAGCGAAACCCCGCCGTTTTTGGGAAGTTGGTGCGCTTGTACAAAATCATTTGCCGCAAGTTCGATTTCCTCGAAATAATTGTTGCGCAATTCCTGATAGGCCCGCAAAGCAGCAAAGTAAAAATGCTCTTCACGCAGGGCGTAAACTCGTGCGATCTCGAGCAGGGCAGAGATGAAAGCATTGACTTTGGCTGGATCGCTGGCGATGATCTCCACCAGTGGCTGCATTCCGATGCCGAAAAGGTCAAGCGGTAGCTCGTTCAGAAATTTGCTGTGGAGTAGTTCGCCGAGCGGAGCAAATTCCTTGGTTAGTTCATTTGAAATTAGGAAATCGTAGGGAATCTCAAGCACCTCGGCCAAGCGCTTTCGATACTCTATTTGCGGGTATTTTTTCCCTTTTTCAATCTCGTTCAGGTATGAAATCGAAATACCTGTACGTAGACTCAGTTCCTCAAAATTCCAGTTGCGTTCTTGACGGAACTGTTTGATTTTCAGCCCAAAAATGATTCGTTGTTGTTGCGTTGCGGCCATTATGAGGGCGAAGATAGCGTGGTGGTTGGGGAATTGTTGATTGGGTGATTTGGTTATTTGTTTGCCAGGGCTTGGCTTTTGTTTTGGCTACGCCCTACTATTCCCCCATTTCCTTAACTGGTTCAATAAGGCAGCAAAATCCTTTGGCAATTTAGTGCTGAATTCCATGATTTCTCCCGTTGCCGGATGTTGTATGCGTAAACGCGCCGCATGCAGTGACGTGCGTTCCATAATCGGACGCTCCTCCTCCGTGAATTTGCCCGATTTGTACTTTTTGCCTTTTATTTCAGACAAAAAAAACTGCGCGCGACGACCGTACAAAGCATCAATGGCCAAAGGGTAACCAATGCTCTGGAAATGCACCCGAATCTGGTGCGTGCGACCTGTTTTGATTTGTGCTTCTACGAGTGTGAACCGCTGGAATCGCTCAATGCTGCGGTAAAAAGTCAGCGAAGCTTTGCCCGAATTTGTCACAGCCATCTTGCCGGGAATATGGTAGTGCTCGCCGATTGGTTTGTCAATCTTACCCTCTTCATGGTGCAATACACCGTCTAAAAGGGCGAGGTAAAACTTGTCGGCAGTGTGGTGTTCCATCTGCAAAGAAAGATGGCGGTGCGCAGCTTCATTGCGGGCAAAACAAAGGATACCACTCGTTTCACGGTCGAGGCGGTGTACGATAAACACCTTGCCATACTTGATTTGCAATGCAGCCACCAGACTTTCTTGGTTGCCAAAACGGTCGGGAATGGTGAGCAGCCCTGCGGGTTTTGCCACGACAAGGATGTGTTCATCTTTGTAAATCAGTTCGTAGTTCATACTTGTAGCCCGGAACTCCGTTCCGGTATTTGGCATCCCGGAACGGAGTTCCGGGCTACAATTTCGAAAACATCTTTACACGCCGCAGGTAATGCGCCAAAATGATGCTTCCAGGATAAATTCCTTGCTTGTTTTCAGGTGCAACTTTTTGTTTTTCAATGATTTGCGACACAGCCAGGCGTTTGCGGAGCGTTTTCCTAAAGTTGTTGTAGAAAGAAAAATGCGCCCGAAAAATAGACCAAATAGCGCGGTACTGGCCTTTGACCGCATACCTGGCACCTGCCAGGCCATCGAGCAAAACACGGGCAGGAATCAGCCAAAGAAGTTTTCCCCAGGGTTCGTTTTTCAGGAGCGAGAATAGGCTGTTTCGGAAATTGAGAAACACTTTGCGCGGGTTTTCATATTCAAGTGTTCCGCCGCCCAAGTGCCAAACAACTGACTGAGGAATGCACCATACACCATAACCTGCCCGTTTCAATCGCCAGCAAAGATCAATTTCCTCATTGTGGGCAAAATAGTCGCCGTCGAAGCCTCCAAAAGCATGGTACAAGTCAGCGCGAATAAAGAATGCTGCACCCGCTGCCCAGAAGCATTCCTGAGGCTCGTCGTACTGTCCGTGGTCTACTTCGCGTTGACTGAAAATCCGTCCCCGACAAAAGGGGTAACCGAGGCGATCAATCCAGCCGCCCGCCGCGCCAGCATACTCAAATTTTTTACCCGCCGTAGCTTTAGCGAAGGCGGGGTGACGGGTGGATTGGTGACGGGTGGACTGGTCATTGTGGGGCTGTTCCAAGGACTGAGGCCCAAAATCTGATGTCCAAGCCAATATTTTGGGTTGTGCAACGGCTATTGTGGGGTCTTTTTTCATAGCCTCTAATATCGGTTCGAGCCAGAAGGGCGCAACTTGTACGTCAGAGTTTAGGATGACATAAATATCGGCTTGCACCTGTTGAAGCGCCCGATTGTAGCCTTCGGCGAATCCCCAATTTTGTTGAAGATCAATTAGTTCTACTTCAGGGTAGTGCTTTCGGAGAAATTCCAGGGAGTCATCAGGCGAGCCGTTGTCGGCCACGATGATCCGTGCTCCTGCACTGTTGGAGACCACGGATGGCAAGAATTGTTCGAGATGACGACGGGTGTTAAAGTTGAGTATGACTACGGCGACCTTGGACCTTGGACTTTGGGTGCCAGATTGCAGACCTTGTATCTTGGACACAGGACTGGACGGGGCTTGATCCAAGGTCAAAGGTCCATAATCCAAAATCCGACTCAACCGTTTCTCTATCTCGATTTTGTCTGCTTCAATCTGCTTTTTCAATTCATCCAAACTTTCCAGTTTCTTGTCGGGGCGGATATAATCCAGGACTTCTACACTCAAGTTTTGGCCATACAGTTCACCCTCGAAGTCGAGTATGTTCACCTCTATGACCCGTTTGCCATCGGTTGATAGGGTAGGGCGTGTGCCTATATAAAGCGCGGCCTTGTTGGAGCCTACTTTAGCAGCATAGATACCCTCCGGCAACACTAATTTGTGCGGGTCTGCGATTTCGATGTTAGCGGTAGGGAAACCGATGTTTCGACCAACTTTTTGACCTTCCACAACCTTGCCAGTGAAAGAAAATGGATGGCCAAGCAATCGGTTTGCCAGCACGATGTCAGTGCTTTCGAGTGCCCTTCGGATTTTGGAGGAACTGACGGCAATTTCATCCAGTACTTGCGCAGGGATTTCAACCACCTCGAAACCAAACGTTTTTTCAAATTTTTTCAAAAATATAATATCTCCCTCACGGCCTGCGCCAAAGCGATGGTCGTAGCCGATGACAATGAATCGTGGGGCAAATTTTTTAAGCAAAAAATCTTTGACGTATTGAAGGGGAGTTTGTTGAGCAAATTTCAGGGAGAAGGGCACTACCACCACATGGTCAATGCCAGCTTGGGCGAGTAGTGCGATTTTTTCGTCGGTAGTTGAAAGGAGTTTAAAGGAACTGTCTTCTGGCTTGAGCACCGCACGTGGATGCGGGTCGAAGGTGATCACCACACTTTCGCCGCCATGTTTTCTGGCCAGCGACTGTACTTGTTCTAGAATTCGGCCATGTCCAAGATGAACGCCGTCGAAGGACCCGATGGTGACAACGGCATTGCGAAACGCAGGTAACTGAGATAAATCGGTAAAAACCCTCATAAGGGCGGCAAAGATAGAAATCCACTGCGCCTAGACCTCGTAGGTTTCCAAAAACCTATGAGGTCTCACTTATTTTATCACCGCAGCATAATTTTTTGCGCCTGTGTACCAGCGGCGTGTCTGATTTTCAAGACATACACCCCTTCGGGTAATTTTGGCGTGAGTACAGGGTATGCCCCTACATCTGGAAAAATGGCATTTTGCTGGAGTATCAGCGATCCTTTCATGTCGTAAAGTTCGATCATGACCTCAGAAAATGCACAAGATTTCACTTCGATTATAAAACCGTCTCCTTGTCCAGGCTGCTGATAAGCGTTTAAGTCGCAAGGGGGCCAGGATGGATGTACTCCAACATTGTTTTGAAACGTCGCAGTCGCCCAATCGCCGTGTTGTATTTCAGCCAATTGTGCCATTGAAGCGATGGTGGCTTTTACAACGTTTGACATGAACGTGAAACTGAGTTTCTCGTCTAAGGTATCTCCCGGCGTGTGGTAACATTCATTGCGGAAATTGGCTCCGTCGGTGAGCATGAGTGCTTTTTTCCCTGCTATCCAAAACGGGGCATGATCGCTGCGCTGCAAATCGGGGGCAATAGAACCGTCTCCTGGCACATCGAGTGTAATCACCTTCAAATCGGGCACATACTGCTGCGCAGAATTGCTGAAAAGCAGCGCAATTGACTGAGAAGCTGTGTTCCCTACATTGGTTATGAAATCTCCCCGGTATTCGTTGGCGGCAACAGCCGCCGCCGCGGCAGGGAATAAAAAAGGGAAGCCCTGCGGAAGTATCTGGGTATTTGGCGCATCGCTCCAATAGCCAATCATTTCATAGTTGAATACCCCTTCAATTTGTTCATTAGCAGGAATACCCATGCTTACATATCGTGTGCTGCCCACCAAGCCCGATTCTTCGAGGTCGAAGCCGATGAATCGAAGCGTTTTTTTGAAAGGGTAGCGGCTCAAAATCCGAACACCCTCCATTACCCCTACCGTGCCGGAGCCATTATCGTCGGCACCTGGTGCGTTGATTACGGTATCATAGTGTGCGTCGTTGATGACCACTTTTTCTGCCGAGGAAGTGCCAGGAAGATTGCCGATGAGATTTTTTCCGGTATAATTTCCCAGCGGAACGGCCTGTTCTTCATAGTGCAAACCCGCAATTAGGAACAAGTTTTTTAAAGAATCCCGTGTAGCGTTCAGATGGGCGTTGCCAGCAGTACGGTGGCGGATTCCTTCTACAAATTCGAGCTTGGCGCGGAGGAGATTGCTGTCCACATCGTTCACCAATGCTTGAATATCAAAAGCTTGCTTGTCGTCGGCAACCAATCTGACGGTGAAAGAAGTGGATATATTGGCCAGTACCGCAATGTCGCAAGTGATGCTTCTGTTGCCGGGTTGAACGGGGAAGCCTACGTCGCCAGTAACGGGGATTTGGCCGGTGAGGGAATAGGTTTTGCCGCCATTGTCAGAGAACTGGACCAAGATTTCTATCGGGTCATTTTCGTTGTCGGCCACTTCGTAGCTGATGTCGAGGCTTAGGTTGGCCCAATCTGGCGTGACGCTCAGATTGGTGATGAGGGGCACTTGGTTTTGGCCAAAAAGCAAGATAGTGGCTAGGAAAGAGAGACAGGAGGCTGAGATTTTTTTCATGGTGGAAGGTTTTGACTTATTGGTCTGACAACACCAGATCGTCTGACCAGTAAAGCGCAGCGAATCACAAAGAACGTAAAGGAGCTTTGGATGGCAAAATGAATTTCATGCGATGCCGAACGGTGAAACGAATTTCGCCCTACAAAATACAAAAGGCACGCTTAACAGCGTGCCCATTGAAACAAACAAAACCAACTAAAAAACCTGCTTTTTCTCTTCGCAAAAACTGTTTTCTGCGAAAGATGAGATAGAAACGAGCGAGGCTTTCCCTTCGCTGCTTGTGGCTTGAAATTTTTTTGCTCACCAAAAACTTCGTATATGGAATTGCCGAACCAGCACCGCTGTATCCTGGATAGCAGTATCCTCAAAACGGCCATTTTTCCACAATAATAGGGATGCGGACTCATACACCCGCTCAAGAGGCTCGTCGCCGTTCGGCACCATACTGTGTTGAATTTCTCGCCGGACAATGTCTTTTTTGTCGTCGCCGTTGTAGTCGAACAACCAACTGCCGATGAGCACCTGACCGCCGTCACCACCATACCATTCGGCTACAGTGATGCGATCCGTGAATAACTTTTTAGACGCGTCGTACAAAAACAAGGAATGGTGTTGAAACCAGAACTGCCTGATTTCCACCCAATAAGCGGTAATATGGTTGTCTATGGAGAATTTCTGTCGACTCAGTACAAGGGCTTGGGAGGAGTCCGCCAGGTAGTCAATGGATTGTAAAAGTGCCGTTGGAATACTGGTGAAAAATAGCCGATTGGGAATAGTATTCCCTTGTACAGCTTCTTCGTCTGAAACCTCGATGTGAAGGGTGTCTTTTTGGGCTATCGGCTGGAAATAAGCATTTATCGCCGGGAATTGAATGTGACCAGGTGTTTGGCAGTTGGCCCAAAGCACTAGCATGCCGATACAGAGGAAATAGCGCAATGCGTTGTAATGGAACATAAGTTTTCTTGATTGCCTTATACACCGCTGGATTTGGATGCCAGCCGCCTCAACTACGCCATTATCGGCACAGGCGTCGGGTTTGCAGTCATTACTCCGACGCAGGTTCTCTCTCTACGGTAATAGTACATTCGCCTATCAATGCCGCCATAGCACCCAATGCGGCTAGAACGGGCGCAATCAACGCGCCGACCAGTCCAAAAGTCAATGGGAAAGACATCAATTCCTTTCCCGATTTATCGTGAATGCTGATTTTTCTGATGTTTCCTTCAGCAATCAGTTCTTTTACTTTTTTTAAAAGAATTTCGCCATTGATGCTGAACGATTCGTGTGTTTTGTTTTCCATGATAGTTGTATTTATTTTGAAACAGTTTAACGATAGAAAGCGCATAAAGTTGAGTATCTCCTTGCCGGGCACCATGTTAAAAAGCGCTATTCATTCCGGCCATTAAAGATCGCGGAGCGGTTTTTAGGCGCAAAATTCTAAGGATATACGTTTTAAATCCACCCATTTCCTACTTTTACTGCCGTCTTTGCGCCTTATACAATTCCTTGCCAATGCACGAACCAATACTTCACAATCTTCTTCAACAAGAACTTATCGTACCCGAAGACGCAGAAAAGATCACTCTTTTTGAATCAAAAAGACCCTTTTCGCTGCACTGGGAACTGAAAACCCTGCTTTACCTCGGAGTGCTTTTGCTCAATATCGGGCTTGGATTTATGATTTATGAAAACATAGACACTATTGGTCACGCCGTGCTCATTGTACTGATTGGGGCAGTCAGTGCGGGTTGCTTTTGGTATGCAGTTCGCCATCGGGAGCCTTTCTCCACAGGCGAGATTAAAAGCCCGACGCCATATTACGATTACATCTTGTTATTGGGCTGTCTGACTTTCCTGATTATGGAAGGTTATTGGCAGTATCAATACGAGATTTTTGGGACGCGCTATGGTCTGGCGACCTTTATCCCGATGGTGTTGTTTTTTGCACTGGCTTACTTGCTCGACAATCGGGGTGTGTTATCGTTGGGTATCACGCTTCTGGCTACCTGGCTCGGCATAACGGTTACCCCACAGGAACTGCTTTCAAAAAATGATTTCAACAACGCAGCCATTGTCCAAACGGGTGTTTTCCTGGGCGCATTCCTTACAGTTGTACCGTTCTTAAGCGAGCGTTGGGGGGTGAAAAAGCATTTTTCACTGACCTATCTCAACTTCGGGGTACATATTTTGATGATTTCCACTCTCGCTGGGATGATGGCATTGGGGCAGACCTTGCTTTATTTTCTGGTGCTGTGTTTGAGCGTCGGCTTTTTTTTATGGTACGCCCGTACGCGCAATTCACTCTACTTCCTCACCGTGGCCGTTCTATATGGTTATATTGGGCTTACGTATATGCTTATCATACACACCGAAAGCCTGAATTTGGGTTTTAGGTTCTACCTCTTCTACTTTGTGCTTTCCTGCGCTGGGGTGATCATTTTTCTAAGCAATTACAAACGCTTTATTAAAAACGACCAGCCATGATTGCTTACAACAAAGACTGGCTGGATGCCATTTTGACCAAAGACCGTGCCCGCGAATGGCACGAGAAGGGCTTACTTTCTGATGAAAAATGGCAAGCAGTCCAGGAGCGTTACCACTCTAATTTCTACTCGCCAAATCTATTTATCCGCATCGGGTTGGCGATTTTCACCCTGATCCTACTGTTGGCGGCTGGAGGATTGGTGGCCATGGTTATCGAGCCGAACTCCGAATTTGCTTTTTCAATTTTCGGCCTGTTCTGCGGTGTTGCTTGCTTTGTTTTTCTGGAATCGCGAGTCATCAAAACCGGAAGGCATCGCGCCAGTGGCATAGACGATATGTTGCTCTATGTGAGTATCTGGGCTATTTTGGCCAGCCTTTGTGTTCCATTGGATTACAACACTCCTGCTTTGGTGTACTTCATTATCGCATGGCCGTTTCTGGTGGCAGGCAGCATCCGATATCTCGACCGCATGGTGGCTGTTGCGGCGTTTATGTGTTCGCTGGCCATTGTTTTGTTGATGGTCAAGGAGATTCCACGATTGGCGGTTTACCTATTGCCCTTTGCCGGGATGTTGTTTTCGGCTGCGGTTTATATTTTTTCAAAGCAAGGCCAGAGTCGTTACGCGTGGCGGCACTGGCATGGAGTTTTATTGGTGCTGGAATTGCTTGCGCTGGCGACTTTTTATGCCAGTGGGAACTTTTGGATTGTGCAACAAGCTGGTGAGATGTGGTTCCAATTAGACCAAGTGCCAATGGGTTGGTTTTTCTGGACATTCACCTTTGTAGTGCCCTTAGCCTATATTTTTGAGGGCATACACAGCAAAGACCGCCATTTGTTGGATATTGGGTTGGGTTGTGTAGCGGCGGCAGTGTTTTCGTTTCGATACTATTACCATGTGATGCCACTGACCTGGGCTGCTGTAATCTGTGGTGCGGTGCTGTTTTTAACGGCCTATTTTTCTATTCGATACTTGCACCAAAACGGGGGAGTCTATACCTGCGAAGAGGATTCAGAGACCTCTTTGCTGCAAGAAATCGAGGAGCAACTCATTGAGCAGGCCATCGTCAATCAGCCTGGACCAACGCCTGATAAAAGGGAATCCTT
>Ga0163148_10000733_pt1:17500-44420 | contig 44420 bp, 35 predicted proteins | sample OliLakLV19MP7P2_FD_148606 | JGI IMG/M metagenome (GOLD analysis project Ga0163148, IMG submission 148606) | Freshwater microbial mat bacterial communities from Lake Vanda, McMurdo Dry Valleys, Antarctica- Oligotrophic Lake LV.19.MP7.P2 | ecosystem: Environmental > Aquatic >... | reverse complement strand
TGCGCGCAGTGGTGACGCATGCAGTGTTAATATACAACACCAAGAGAACTCACTGGAGCCTGGGACTGCGTACCCCCATGGAGATGTATGAACAGGCTGCTTGAGAAACCGGTTGCAGATTGGGCGCAAAATAGGGAAGTTATCCACATGTGGATTCTTCCCCCTTCAACCCCCTTCTGCTACTACTACTGTGTAGACTTATTTTAGGACGAGAGATTTTCAATTGACCTTTTCATACAGTCTTTACCCATCTCTTTTAAATTTCCTTTATAGCAGCAACTCCTATCGAGAAGCTGGCGCTCTAAATACTCAGCTCTAATAATTACCTTAGTTCTGCCAAGTTTGTATCCCTAACCGCCATTTAGTCAATCAAATTCCAACGAACGGGAGGTTTGGTTCATACGCGCATTCAGTTAGGAACTTCAATTGCAAACCAAACTGCAGTTGCAAATAGTTCGGAAGCTTGTCGGAACTTGTATGCACACTTAATTACTGGCGAGGTCTAACTAACCCACTGGACACCCAGTTTGTCTATCATACACTGTCCTGAATCATGAGATCATGGCTTTGGAACGATTGTGAGCAGCCATGTTGGGACATAAATCTTACTGTCCCGCAGGCACCCCACCTACTCCCACAATTTTTTTAACTTGAACTGGGAACTCAAAGAACATTCCCAGTTCTGGATCACGCCTAAAATTGTACTCGCCCATTACGCTCGATCGATTGTGTACGCTAACTAACTCACTTACGAGGGTGATCGGATTAAACGTTTGCGCTACCGATAGTCGCTCCCCAAACAGAATCGCCATCTCATACGCACTTGCAGCAAATGTAATCTGCGCCGTCTGTCCAAAGTTCTGACGATATCGTTCGCGAAAAGCTACTGATACTTCATTATCGGGATAGAGACATCCCTGAAATATCGAACTATCGGGGGCAGTTTCTGCCGCTGTCTCAAACAGATCTGTGCCAAAGAAAAGGGTGTGAAAATTAAGTTCCTGTGCCTGCTTGAGAAACTCGATGAGCTGCTCGGGCGCTAGGAAAATTCCCGTTGGTCGAGTTTTTTTCGTACCTGACATCGATTTGAGTCTAATTATGGTCGCTCTGAAATCTGTTTCTGTAGGATTATATCGTGCAAGAACATCAACCACACTACCCACAGCCACCGAATCTTCGAAACTCTGAACCATTGAGTTGAAAAATAGTGATTCCGACTGAACTACATTAAACTCAACTACTCCCCTAGTTTCAAAATAGCTTGCTAGGACCTGCATATATTGGCGGGTGTGATTCATCGAACGAACCAGAAGCTTACGACCAATAGCGGCCAATGCATCAAAATTAAGATTAATTAGTAGAATGTTATCTTGATCTGCCATGGGACCCAGAACAAGCCCGAGCGTTGATCCAAGTCCAAAGATCATTGCGGATTCATCAATGTCTCGTAGCTTTCTGTAGGCGGCAATTGATTGTTTGATATCAAACTGGTCATCCTCGTAGATAAACCTCATCTTTCTAAAGAGCTGTGGATAATCAGAACGAGCAAGTTCAATTCCATTTCTAACAGCAGTGCCCATAGTGCCCATTGCGCCGGTTAATGGAACGATAACTCCAATTGTAATTGTGTCCTGGTTATCTATCGCTGAACTAGACACTGGGGAAATGCACCCGATACTGAGCAAGCTCTGAATAGCAAATGCACACAGAAATCGCGCTAGCTTTTTCATTGGATCCCCTTACAACTACATTTAGGTTGATAATGAACGACAGATTGCAGCTGAAATGCTTACTAATCAAAGAAATCAATGTATGAGGCCTCAATTAAAAGTTCTTTTTAAATTTACTATTCTAGCCGATAATCATCAGCATGCTCGTCGGGATAGATCCTCTACTAGGAGATTTGATAGTCACGCTTATCGCGGCCTCCGGACCGCAAGATGTGCCGCAGCTCAAAGCCGGACTTGCAAAGATCGGCAAGCGCTACACTATTCAAGCCATCTACTACGAGCTTCGTAAATTAATTCGCCAAGGCGTGCTGGTTAAAGAGCAGACGCGCTTCAGCATTCGCATTGCCTGGGCACTTGAGCTAGCAACACTTAGCGAGCGAATACATCAGACCGGAGTTACCGGCGGCGCTGGGACACAGATTATTCCCAAGCCAGGCGAGAAGAGATCGTGGCGCTTCTCAAATTTATTGCGATTGGATGATTTTTGGGTCGAATGTATGCAGCGAGTATTCGACATTTCAGGAGCGGATGTTTTGTATAACTGGGCGCCTCGCCCATGGTTCTACTTCGCACAGGCAAGAAAATTGGAGCAGTTCTATCGCAGCTTGATTCGCAGGAATCGACGGGTTGGTTTAGTCCTTGGTGGTAATGATCCACTCGATCGGCTTTACTCTTCACGTATGACTACCAAGGTCTTTACAATAAGGCATGACGCAAGTTTTTTTCCTAAGCTAACACGTCAGCATATTCAGGTTGTTGGAGACTATATTCTCAAGGTAACGATTGCTCAACGCTCAATGGGCGAGATTCACGATCTCTTTTCCACCACCAAAAGTATCGAGACTATCGACTGGGGACGTACGCAACGAATACTTAATTCATCTACGCATGCAAGCCTTGAGATTACACACTCATCGCTACAAGCACGAAGATTGCGGACCAAATTTCAAAGGTACTTCGGACCAATTGATCGCGAGCGCTCTTCGTGGTGAAAAAAGTTCCAAATTAAGTCGATCTCAGAAAGACTTCTGAAATTAGTCACTATATGTTATTGGACAAATAGCGCGCGCAAACTATTCAGCCACGCTCCAACGGTTACGGCTTTACCCAACTTCTTGTTTGTTGGTTGCAAGACTTTGATCTTCGAATAGCTCGTACTGAGCCCTGGGCAACTATATCCAGCGACCAGATAGACACTAGCGCCATTAAATGTACGTCGATTCATCTTTGCACTGGCAATTAAGCGTGTCCCAGAAGGTGCGACCGAAAAGATCGTCCTACCACCCTTAGCTTTGGCTGATGTTGGCGCGCCATTTAGGGTAATCACACATCCATCGGCAACTGATGCAATATCAATACGTGCCTTGAAATTTGCGCCACTTAGGCTTGCGCGTAGCGCAATAACCGGACTCTTGTTCCCTGGCACACTTGATCCATCCTCATAGTTAAGGCACTGCGAATTCTGAGAGACGTAACTATTAATCTGCGAGAGGCTTTGGCTTGAAAAATTAGTCGGAATCGGGTCACCAAGGGATGTCATCATAATGCCGTTGGATACATGCTCGGCCCCAAAATTATGCCCGATCTCATGTGCCGAAATAATTGGAGTCAAAGATTCATTTGTATACTGTGAAAGTCCGTAGCCAAACTCGACGGCGCTACATACGACACCGACATAGGCTAAGCCAACGGTGGAGCCATCCATGTCGCGCCCTGTCATCAGATGATACAGGTCAGTTAACGGTCGTTCGGAGTCAGCCAGGGACATTGATTGGAAATGATTCAAAAGGTCCTCAGCGTCACTAAGTCCGGCTGGGTAAGATGAACTACTAGTCCGAATAGTTGTAGCGCCAAGCTCGAAAGCAAGAGCTAGGTCGCTTCGATATATTCCATCAACTACATTGAGAATTGAGGCCAATTCAGCTGCCGAATCCTGACCAAAGGCTGCATGGAACAGATGATCAGCCTCCATTGCAATCTTGGAGTATAACACAGCGGTAGAGCTGACCATCACACTCTGCATAGGCGGGATGTTCGCCTGTCCGCCATTAAAGTTAGCCGCGGCGGATACTGGAGCACCACCATCGGAACACTCCATTCCTGCCAATGCAAAATCGGGAGCCCGTGAAACTCGAACCCTTAGCTGTTGTCGATCTGATCTAAGTCGCGCGATCACTTTAAGATAACGCTTATGCCCATTGACACCTTGACCATTAAGATAGAACTCAACTTTTCGCTCGTTGCCACGTTGCGTAACGATACCAGCTATCGGCTGAATCCTCAGACGCTTTTCACCGGGGGTGCGATCACGTGCTCGACCTGTTGCCGTTCCACGCGTTAGAATAGTTTCAGTCGTGTCCTCACTGCGATTTCCAGCCCCATCAATAAAGTGTGCTGACCAATCGCGCTTGCGTAATCGGTCAAATTTAACCGCGACAATCCCCTCACCAAAAATCTGAACGTTGAAACGCAGTGCAGCAGATCTCCAACCTTTGCCACCTGAGCGGGCAAGACGCTGGGTTGCTGGAACATCATAATTCATCACAGCTTTGGCATTGCGAAGTACGGCCACACGTGTGCTTGATTGCGCCAAGGCGTTTGATATGCTGACGATCCCGATCAGGATCACCGCAACTGTTAGTCGTAGTGGGCAGATAGATAGCTTCATTCGCTGATTCTCAAGTAATGAGTTCCAATAGGGCCTGAAGTACCTCCAGTGTACTACTCTATAGCGATTATCAAAAGTCGGTGCCAATATGAATGGCAAGACCCTTGATATTAATCACTATATTTAATGACAGCTGGAGCATGCCCCGACCGTATGATCCCACCAAACACCCCAATTGAAACCGCATCTACCAGCTCCGGCTCCACTAACTCCGGTCTTCTGCGTGGCACGAGCATCGTTGGAGGATTAACACTTGGCTCTCGGTTACTGGGTTTTGTGCGCGACCTGCTAGTTGCGCGTCTTTTCGGTACAAGTGGATTCGCTGACGCCTTTTATGTGGCGTTTAGAATTCCGAACCTTTTGCGAAGTGTATTTGCCGAAGGAGCAATGACTTCAGCTTTTGTTCCGACATTCTCAAGCGACCTTAGGCAAGGCCACAATGCCGCACAGCGGACCCTCAGTGCGATCACAACACTGCTGATCTGCAGCACCGGTTTACTATCAGTTATTGGGATTATATTTGCACCCCAACTTGTAGATCTGATTGCGCCCGGCTTTAGGATCCAAGCCAATCCTGATCAACCCGATCGTGCCACCATCTGCGTGATGCTTACCCGCTTAATGCTTCCTTACATAATATTTGTAAGCTTGATTGCAATGCTTAATGGGGCACTAAACTCGGTCAAGATATTCGGGGCCTCCGCCTGGGCCCAAATAATAATGAATCTTGTATTAATCGTTGGTGCTCTAGTCGCGCAACAGTTTGAGAACCATAGCGCTGCTGTCGTATTAGCAGTGTCAGTTATCGTTGGCGGTTTCGTTCAGATCCTAGCGCAGATCCCGGCCATGCGTCGGTCCGGATTTCACCTACGCTTAACATTAAGCTGGTGGACACCCAGTGTACGCGAGATGCTTTGGTTGATGCTTCCAGCAATTATGGGCGCGGGGATCTATCAGATCTCAATCTTTCTCAATACTATCTTCGCTTCACTTCTCGAACCGGGTAGCGTCTCGTGGCTCTATTATGCCGACCGTATTACGCAGTTACCAATCGGAGTATTCTCGATCGCTCTAAGCTCAGTACTACTCCCCACTTTGGCTTCTGCTCATGCTCGAAACGGTGCGGCGGATTTCTCGCAAGGGCTAATCGATTCACTGCGGTTCACAAGTTTCATTATCCTGCCGGTTGCAACAGCGGTTGGAATCTTTGCCGTTCCTATTACCGAGCTTCTTTTCCAGCGCGGAGCATTTGACGCCAACTCGACCGCCCGAACATCCTCAGCAGTGCAGGCGCTCGCCTTAGGACTTTGGGCCGTTAGCTGCTACTCCCTAGTAACGCGTGCCTTCATCGCCCGCAAGGATACCAAAACTCCAACCCTTCTAGGGTGTGGCTCGCTTATAACAACGGTGCTTCTATCGATCTGTTTAATGGGGCCGCCAAATGGCGATGAACACGGTTCGCTGGCCCGCTTCATACTTGCAGTACAGGGTCTCTTCTCAACTGGGTTCGAATTGCCCCACCTAGGTCACGTAGGATTGGCACTTGCCTCAAGCTGCTCTGCCACAGTGATGCTGTTTGTAGGAATTATGATCTTAAGGCTGCGAGTTTCTACTATAGTCTGGCAGTCATTTGCCAAATCGACACTTAAGACGATCATCTGTTGCTCCGTTGCAGCCCTTGTATGCATCCACGCGAGTAGCTACTTCAGTAGTCATCTCAGTAGGTTAGCCGTCCAAGGCTGTGCGTTTTTTGGTATTCTCCTGATTACGATGAAAATACTAAAAATATCAGAATTTCAAGAAACAATTGCACGAATTGTTCGATACATGAGTGCGCGACGGGTTAAGTGAACGTCCCCCGATCTGGGATTATTAGTATTCCTACATCCGTTTGTGCGATGGCTACTTTTATGGAAGTTCGCGCATGGAGATCAGGGCTAAGTACTTGGGAAACTCAAGCGGAGCAAACGACCTGATCGATGCCGCACGCGAAATTCGTGACTATGCCGTTCAGGAGGCGGTCCACCTACTTCGTAACACTCGCCGGTCGATCGCTGAAAAGGCCAGAAGCGTTAGGACGCGCGCTCGGAGAAACGGATTGCGACATGCTGAGTCTGAGTTCCAGATACACAGAGTAAAACGGCTCCTCGAACTATCAACTCGTTATCAAGCGCTAGTTAAGCAGGCCAATCACGAATGTCTAGAATTGGCAATTGCAGTTGCTGGTGAGATCATCGGTACCTCCGTCAAGATCGATACAGAAAGCTTAAGTCAAAGAATAGCTAGTACCCTCGACACCACCCTTGCTGATCGATCAATAACTCTGAATGTTCATCCAGATGCTTTAGTGCAGATCACCAGTCAACTGGGACGTTATCAAGATTCTCATCACTTAAAAATTGTTGGTGATTCATCAATTGCGCATGGTGATGCAGTGATTGAGTCAGCGATGGGGAAGATCCTCGTCTCATGGCGTGAAACACTCGCGGCAATCGCCGACCACCTTGCGATGCAGATCCAGAGGCAATCAGATCGTGAGGAAGGCTGTGAAAACTGACTTAAATGCCGAGGATAATCTACCCGGTCTCAAGATAGGAGGATTAGCAAAGAGTCTTGGAGCAATGCGCAATGTTATCAAGATGAGCGGCATAGTTACTGCTGTGCAGGGAGCGGTTGTTCAGGCGCGGATTCCCTCGGTAGCAATCGGCGACCTATGCGAAATTACTACCCGTAACGACTCAGTCATCCCGGCGCAGGTAATCGCATTTCGTGAGGATACAGTAACCCTTGCTCCCTTTGATTCAACTGACGGAATATCCCCCGGAGCACACGTTCAAACAACGGGGGCCGTACCCAGCATTCCGGTAAGCAATTCGATGATTGGACAGGTCGTTGATGCGCTTGGAAAGCCCCTAAACTTCGACACTCATGTTTTGTCATCACCAGCGACACTTCGCGGCTCGGGGCGTTCACTCTCTAGCGCTGCTCCAAATCCATTAGCCCGCAAAGATATTGATCAGGTCTTCCTAACCGGAGTCACAGCGATCGACTGCCTATGCACCTTGGGACGAGGACAACGTGTTGGACTTTTTGCGGGCGCCGGTGTCGGAAAATCAACACTACTTGGGATGATCGCACGCAATGCAGATGTGGACGTTACTGTGATTGGACTGATCGGTGAGCGTGGGCGCGAGGTTAATGAATTTCTGCACGACTGTCTCGGAGTCGAGGGATTGAAGCGTGCGATTGTGGTTGTAGCAACCAGCGATGAGAGCTCCATTAGGAGACTAATGGCAGCAAAGGCAGCGACCACGATCGCCGAGCATTTTCGCTCACAGGGCAAAAGAGTGCTCCTTCTTCTGGATTCACTAACTCGAACCGCTCGTGCAATGCGCGAATTGGGACTCGCGGCGGGCGAACTTCCGGTGCGTCAGGGGTATACTCCATCAGTCTACACAGAGCTTCCAAAGCTACTGGAGCGGGCGGGCAACGATGCGAGAGGTTCAATCACAGCAATCTATACTGTGTTGATAAATAGCGAACGCGAAGCTGATCCGCTTGCTGAGGAGATCAAGAGCATTTTAGATGGTCACATGGTCCTAAGCCCGTCTGTCGCCCAGGCTGGAATTCGTCCGGCAATTGATCTGACATCTTCGGTATCAAGAGTTCTATCGAAGGTTTGCTCCGCCGATAAATTATCGGTTATCGGCACTATCGTCCGGGCGTTGTCACGCTTAAAGAATGACAGAGATGTTGTGTTGCTCGGCGGATCTCCGGATGCTGAACTGAAGGTCGCTCTACAGATGGAGAGCGAGCTCAAAACGCTTCTCACCCAGGATCCCTCAACCCAGCCGGACTATTCATCCTACTCCGCAAAATTAAACTCCTGGGCAGAACGCTTCCTCAAGAACTCGTCAAGTTCTATCTAATCAGGCCGATCGTATCTCGAAGTAGATTATTCGCAGCATTCAATGTCTGTGACGACGCCTGATACCCACGTTGATAGAGAACAAGATCGATGAACTGGTTGGCTAGATCAACCGTTGAGCGCTCCAACGACGAAGGTGCAATCTCAGCTACACCCAAAGCACCAGGTAGAGTTATACTCCGCTCGCCCGCCGCATCACCTGCTATGAAACGATTTTGTCCACCACGCTCTAATCCGTCAGGATTGATAAAATTTGCAAGTGGTAGAGTACCCACTTGTAGTGTTTGGCCAGTATCTAGCTTTGCGAACAGCGAGCCGTCACTACGAAACTCATATTCACTAATCGTTCCAGTATAGCGACCATCACGGATAACGCCACTGACCTGATTTGTACCAGAGTATTGACTTATGTTGCTTAAATCTATGGTAAATGCACCAACTGCAGCACTATTCGAGTAGGCTGGGGCTGCATTTATAATTGCGGCCGCTCGGCTTGCCTCGGTAATTCCACCATTCTCATCAAAGCTGAGAGCGATCTCAGCACCGACCTTCGTTGGCACCCCTTTGATGCCTCCGACATCCCCTCCGTCAATGTATGCCTGGGCAGTAAATGCGCCGGGTGCAGTCTTAAAGAACGCAATCGATAAATCGTGAGATTCACCAAGTGAATCAAATACGTCAATTGCAGTAACGAAAGAGGCAAGACTTGCTACCTCATTGAATGAATCTGGTTCCAGAGGTGCCGCCGTCTCGCTACTTCTGCTATCTACATTGGCAAACACAGTGGCTGCGGTAGTTGGCTCAGCCACAACATTAAGATTTCTGGTATTTATGTTTCCCAGGGTGGTTGTATCGGTACCTGAGTACCCTAGAACGTTCTCGCCATCAGCAGTTTTAAGTAGCCCATCACTGCCGATCTGAAAATTGCCGGCGCGACTATACTGCGGTGCCTCAACGCTCCCGACCATGAAGAATCCCTTGCCCCCGATACCGACATCGAGAGCGCGGCCAGTGGTCTCAATTACCCCAGTGTCCAGAATTGGACGAACGCGACCGACACGAGATCCACTTCCAGTAGTCGGCAAGTTGCCGGCCTGCGCACCTCCCGGAACAAGATCTTCAAACTCAACACGATTGGATTTGTATCCAACTGTGTTGGCATTCGATACGTTATCACCAACTACTGAAATTGCTTGTCCATGAGAGATCAATCCCTCACGGCTTGAGAAAAGCGCTGATTCTAGTCTCATAACTGTAGGCTCCTTGCGAACGGCAATCCTTGCCGCGTTCTAAGTGAGCCCGTCTAATGACAGCGAATTACTCGGCACATAATGCCGACTCTATACGCCTGCAGCGTCATTTAAGACTTACTCGCTCAGTAACTGAGGGTTAGTGCAAGAAGGCAGCCAACGCGTTAGAACGGGAGGATTGGCGTGGATTGAGAAAGGATTTGCAAGAAGTATGACACGAATAGCTTCAACGAGGACGACAACTTATTTGAAAGCGTTAAGGCAAAGAGCTATCCGATCTGATAGGCACTCCAGATCGGCTTATCTCCAGGGTGAAAAACCCCAGGGCTACGATCAATCACACAGCAGTAGCCCACAACACTACCGCCAGCTTTCTGCACAGCCTGAGCAGCAGCCTGCATATGGTGTCCGGTATGAATCACGTCATCGACTATCAATACACGCCGCCCCTGCACACTTGGGCCGGAGATCACATTGTCTTTCTGAAAGATTGCGACCTGTTGATTTGAGGCTACGGCAGCAGAGAATAAAATTCCGCTATAAGCCATGCCCAACACCAGATCAAACGTACCATCCCCAAGGTGCCCGACGGCTTCAGCTGCCAATCGCGCCAGATCATTGGGTGTTAGCAAGCGACAATCGTAGAAGGTCGTTACACTATCGCCGCCGGTAATCTCACGCGGGGTGTCGTAGTTAATCGTAACTCTGTCAATTACAGCTTTGGTAGTGTCATCCATTTATAGCTCACAATATTAAGGTTATGAACCGGTGCACTTATGATAGCCCGATTTATAGGGAACCTCGCAAGTCAGGGAAGCACTAGAACGGAAGTATCCGTACCGTAGTGACTACCTGAACAAGATGTAGGTAGAAAGGCTAATCGAGATTCAACTTCAGTACCTCGCCCCCGGTGCTTGCTGCTACCGTATTAGGCGATTCGCGCTTCACTAGCGGCGCTTCAGGTGCTGGCGCTGGTGCCGAACGCCGCCCGGTATCTGAGAGTTTGCGATGTTCAAACGATGCGCCCTCTTCATCAAGTTTTACTCGTAGGCGTAAGTTGTTGGCGCTATCTGCATTCTTTAGGGCCTCCTCCAATGAGATCTTGTTGGCCTTGTATAGATCATATAGGGCTTGGTCGAAGGTTTGCATGCCGAGATTTGTGCTCTTCTCCATCGCCTCTTTAATCTCCGAGATATGCCCCTTATGCACTAGATCCTTGACCCGCGGTGAATCCAATAGCACCTCGACTGCGGCAACACGACCATCGTCAGCTGTACGTACAAGTCGCTGACTGACGATGCCGCGAAGATTCAAACTCAGTTGAAGGTAGATCTGAGCATGGCGCTCGGCTGGAAAGAAGTTCATTACGCGCTCCATCGCCTGATTGGCGTTATTACTGTGAAGCGTTGCTAGACATAGGTGGCCCGTTTCAGCAAACGTTACCGCTGCCTCCATAGTTTCAAGATCGCGAATTTCACCGATCAAGATTACGTCGGGCGCCTGACGTAGTGAGTTCTTGAGTGCCGCGTGGTAGCTTTCGGTATCCATCCCGATCTCGCGCTGCGTAATAATGGATCGCTTGTGTGCATGCACAAACTCGATCGGATCTTCAATTGAGATAATGTGCCCGGCTGAGTTTGCATTGCGATAGTCGACCATCGCCGCTAAGGTTGTTGACTTACCGGAGCCTGTTGCGCCTACGACTAACACCAAGCCGCGCTTGGTCATTGCAATATCCTTTAAAACCTGTGGAAGCTGCATGTCATCAATCGAGGCGATGCGGGCCTTAATTTGCCGCACCACAACGCCCATGTTTCCGCGCTGACGAAAGATATTCACTCTGAATCTGCCAAGCGCCGGGTAGTAGAGCGCCAAATTAGCCTCACTAGTGGCGACGAACTCCTTCTGTTGGCGATCGTTCATAATGCTGTAGGCCAGGGTCTCGGTATCGGTCGACAGGAGGCATCTATTGCCAGCCGGTCGCAGCGTCCCAGCGATCCGATACATTGGAGGACTCTCGACCGTGAGGTACAGGTCTGAGGCCTCATGTTCAACCATTACCGAAAGTAGTTTTGTAATATCGAGCATGGCTATCCCCTTCTATTTTTTCTTACCAGAGGCCAAGGCTTGGTCCATCTCTTTGAACATGTCGGCGTTACCGGTCTTTTCTATCGCTGTTTCACGAGTGATTAAATTCTTACTGACCAACTCGCGTAGGTGCATCTCAAGCGTTTGCATTCCAACATTCTGAGAGATCTGCATTATCGAGGGGATCTGATGAATCTTGCCTTCACGAATTAGGTTTCGCACGGCGGTTGTACCGAGCAAGATCTCAAGCGCTGCCACACGACCACCGCCAACACGCTTACAGAGTGTTTGAGTAATGATCGCTTGGATGGACTCTGCGAACATCGCCCTTATCTGCGCCTGCTGATTCGGTGGAAACACATCAATAATACGATCAACAGTTTTCGGCGCGCTTGAGGTATGCAGGGTTCCGAATACCAAGTGACCGGTCTCTGCTGCTGTAAGAGCAAGCTGGATAGTCTCTAGATCGCGCATTTCGCCGACTAGAATAATATCAGGATCTTCACGTAACGCTGCGCGCAAAGAGGCATTGAATGATTGAGTATGCGGGCCAACCTCGCGTTGATTAACGAGGCATTTCTTGCTTTTATGCACGAACTCAATCGGATCCTCAATCGTCAGGATATGACCCTCGAACTCCTCGTTAATTAGATCGATCATCGCCGCCAAGGTCGTTGATTTACCTGAACCAGTTGGTCCAGTAACCAGGACCAGACCCTTTTCACGATGTGTTAGTTCAGCCAAACCAGGAGGCAGATTTAACTGTTCAAAGCTCATGATCTTTGTCGGGATCTTACGAAATACGGCGCCTAGTCCGCGATTCTGGCGGTAAACGTTCACGCGGAAACGCGCCACATCGCCCAGTTGCATCGAGAAGTCGATATCATTGCTGGCCTCGAAATTCTTACGTTGGGTGTCACCCATAATGTCGTAGAGCATTGAATGGGTCTGTTCAGCCGTCAAAGCTGGTGCCTTTACACGCTTAACATCACCACTTACCCGCACCATCGGGGGCTCGCCCGCGCTGATGTGTAGATCGGAGGCATCATGTTGACAGGCAAACTGGAGTAGCTGCGTAATATCCATGGGCAGAGTCCAAAGAAGGGCTAGACACTTAGTTGGGAAAAGAACCTGAGACGCGCCGTGACATACGCATATCTCTCACTTGGATCTATCGGCTCCAGGGTAGGTTGTTCTTTAACTTAGAAATTAGAGAGCGATTGTGCCGCTTAGTGATAGTTCAGGCGCTCCTCTTGTAGGCTTCGGTGCGGTCAAGAATACTTGCTATATTTTCAGCAAGTTAGCAGCGAACACCGGGGGTAATTGAGGTAGCAAGCGCGCTGCTTAATTTATTGTTGGAATTATGTTGGAACAGATATTTAAAGTAACACCGTATCGCGGCAGAAATTCTGAACTAGACCGACCTACATCACCATCTCCAACGAGACATTAATCTCGCTAAATTGTGCGCTGACCTTCCCACCAAATGCCTTTACGGCGACCACTGCAACTAGGAGCACTAGCATAATCAGGATTGCGTACTCGACCATCGAGGCGCCCCGTTGAGAGTTGCAATTAAGGTTCATAGTAACTGGTCACCATGAGTTTTTGCTAGTTTTACTATTTCACACATTTTATAATGGCACATGTAACTGGTCAGCATGTTTTAACGAATTAACCTAATTTGGTGATTATCCTGGATGTTTACGCCTTTCTTAACTTTCAGATCTTTCTTGTCAGCCCCTGGTCGGGGCAGTCAGTTTTTGACCAGTTACTTGTTGTCCCTCCGGGGGCGCCTTCGGCGAATAAAAAGGCACCCAATTTGTTAATTTGCGACGATTTTTGCACCCCCCCCGTGAACGCTTACATTTTTTAAGTGCTGACCAGTTACTGGCATATAATACTTCGCTTACCTGGGATCCTTTCTTGTCAGCCCCGGATCGGGCCAGACCTTTCTGTGACCAGTTACTTGTTGTCACCCCTATTTGCTCCGCAAATCGACCCCTGAGGGGTGGTTGTTGCTTACTGATTCTGTTTTGCTTACTGACTAGTTACGGTTCATAAATCACTTTCGCATACACGTAACGGTTAACAAAGTCGGCCCATGGTATAAGCTTCTAACCTAGGATAGGCTACCCGGTTCCGACCGGCCGATAAAGCGTAAATTATGTCTGCACTTTCAAGGTACCGAAATCGACGCTACCGTGGACTCTACGGCCTTGCCAAAGCATGGCACATAGCGCGCTGCGCTGCTGAACTGCCACACATATTAGTAGTTGAAAAGAACGCCTCTGCCGCTGAAGAGCTTCGTGATGATCTGGAGTTCTTCCTCGGCGCGCACCGTGTCGCATACTTCCCGGCCTGGGACACTCTACCGCTTGAACCGGCCTCTCCACTGCCTGATATATCAGCCCAACGATTATTGGTGCTGGATCGATTACACGCCGGAGAAGAGCTAGTAGTCGTGACGAGCGTCGATAGTATCTGCCAACCGGTGCTACCAAGGGAGTTCATCAGCTCGACATCCTTCAAACTCACCACCGGAATGACGTTGGGTCGCGCGGCCCTGATCCAGAAGCTAGACCTCGCAGGATTTAGGCGAGTGCCAGTGGTCGAGGAGGTCGGCGAGATGGCGGTGCGTGGGGGTGTTGTTGACCTATTTCCGTCAACAACTATCGACAGCAATGGGCCCTACCCCATTCGAGTTGAGCTCGATGACCCCCAAATTGATCGCATTCGCGCCTTTAACCTAGAAACCCAACGCACTACTGCAACCCTCGAATCTGCGCAGATCACCGCTGTACGCGAGATTATTAATTTTAGCGAACTTGAGCCATTTAGGGATCTGATGCCTGAGATTATCGGCGCTATTAAGGCGCGTGGTAAAATCCTTGAAACACCCCCCCGTGAAATTGCCCGAGCAATGAGCTCGGTTCGCAGTGGCGCTCATCAACCGGGGATCGAGCTATTACAATTAATTGGACTGCCAACTGTTGCCAACTTAACAGACTACCTGCACAGCGATACCCTGGTGATGATTGACGATCAACTTGCAATTAAACGCGAGCTAGATCTGTTCAGTGAGTTAGTTGAAGAGCGCCATGCCCGATTGGCGGCAGAGCATATTCTAATTCCACCGACATCCCTATTTTGTGAAGCCACTGCAACTCTGGAGCGCTTGGCGCGTTTTCCCTGCTGTTACCTCGATTACCTAGAGGTCAGCGAATCCTTGGATCAGCCGAGTGATGTGAATCCGATTCGAGCGATCTCAAATTTTGAGCTTAGCACCAAGCTAAAAACTCAGGTAGGAACTGGTCATGCACTAGCTCCCTTGCGACAAGCTATCACACGTTGGAGGCGCGATGGTTGTCGGGTGGCGTTTATCGTTGGCTCACATCACCGCGCAGAACGTCTGCAACGACTCCTTTTAACTATTACGATTGATGCAGCAATTATACCGGCGGAGACAGCCCGTCACGCTAGTACTCCTGTGGCTGAGTGGATGGCCAATGACCACCGCGCTGGCGTTGTTATTCTAGCTGGGCGGGTTACCGCCGGTGTGCAGTTGCCCGGTGAAAAATTGGTTTTTGTGGCGGAGGGCGAGATATTCAGCGATCGCTCGTATCGCACAGCACGCAGTAGTGAACGCGCCCTGAAGCGGCTAATGAACTCAGTCGCTCAGTTGCAGGATGGTGATTACGTAGTACATACCGATTACGGGATCGGAATGTATCACGGACTTGTACACTTAGACGTAGAGGGCACAAATAGCGATTTCCTACACATCGACTATGCCGACAGTAAGCTCTATCTACCTATTCAACAGATCGGTAAGATTCAAAAATTTGCTGCCTCTGAGGGCAAATTACCAACCCTTGATAAACTTAGTTCAACTCGCTGGCAGCGAACGAAACAGAAGGTTCGGGATTCAGTCGTCGTACTTGCCGGGGATCTAATTAAACTTTACGCCGCGCGCTCCGTCGCCAAGGGCTGGCGCTATGAGCCCGTCGGTGCCGAAGACGAGCGTTTTGCCGATGGCTTTGCTTACGAGGAGACCCCCGATCAACGCAAGGCGATTAAGGAATCACTCGCTGATATGGCGCTTGATAAACCGATGGACCGATTGGTCTGCGGAGACGTTGGGTTTGGCAAAACCGAGGTCGCTCTACGTGCAGCTTTCAAGTGCATTCAACATGGTCGTCAGGTCGCCCTGCTGGTACCAACAACGATCTTAGTTGAACAACATAAGCGAACTTTTATTGAACGCTTCATGGAGTACCAGGTAAAGATCGGAGCCGTAAGCCGTTTTTATCACTCCAGTATTAATCGTCAGACCTTAACCGAACTGGCAAACGGGGCGGTTGATATTATCGTCGGCACCCACCGTCTGCTGCAACGTGATGTTCAGTTTAAGGATCTTGGTCTTGTGATCATTGATGAAGAGCATCGCTTCGGAGTAAAGCAGAAGGAGCAGCTCAAACTGTTGCGCAAGCAGGTTGATGTACTAACACTCACGGCAACTCCGATACCTCGCACACTACACATGTCACTCCTAGGAATTCGCGATGTAAGTGTTATCGCAACACCTCCACACGACAGGCGCGTTATTCGAACTCACGTCGCTACTCATAGTGAGGGATTAATTCGCGATGCGATCATGCGCGAACTGCAACGTGGTGGTCAATGTTTCTTCTTACACAACCGTGTACAGGGGATTGAGATCGTCGCCGCTGAACTTGCCGCGTTGGTCCCAGAGGCGCGATTTCGCTTCGCTCATGGACAGATGCTGGAGGGTCAGTTAGCCCCAATAATGCAAAGTTTCGTTAACCATGAGTTTGATGTGCTAATCAGCACCACTATTATAGAATCGGGGCTCGATATCCCCAATGCCAACACGATCATCCTCGACCGCGCCGATATGTTAGGATTAGCACAGCTCTATCAGCTTCGCGGGCGAGTCGGTCGCAGTACGCGCCAGGCCTATGCTTACCTGATGATCCCCCCTGCGAATCGTCTATCGGCCGATGCGATGAAGCGCTTACGCGCACTTCAATCCCTGGACGAACTCGGATTGGGATTCAATTTAGCGATGCAGGACATGGAGATCCGCGGGGTCGGTAACCTACTTGGACGTGAGCAATCCGGAAATGTAATCGCTGTCGGCTTTGACCTCTACACGAGAATAGTGAAGGAGGCTGTACTAAATCTGAAGGGCGAAGAGTCCCCGCTAGAGGATACCCTTGATCCTGAGGTCAAGATTGGAATCAGCGCATTTATTCCGGATGCTTATATTCCAGATATATCCGAGCGCCTTGTGCTCTATCAACGGCTTGCATCTCTTGTTGATCCGTTCGAGGCCGATCAACTACGCGATGAGATTACCGATAGATTCGGGGAGTTCGGAGTTGAGGTTTATAATCTAATCGAAATAATGCGCCTGCGAGCTGTACTAAGACAGTGTGGTGTCAGCAAAGCAGAGTTTGCGCGCGGCAGATTGCTACTGGCGTTCTCACCACGCGCACCCGTGGATGCTCAAGCAATGCTAGCTCTAGTTCGCGCAAAACCTAAGCTATATACCCTCGGCAAGAATCTAACGGTCGGCGTTGAATGGGGTGCAGAAATGATTGCGGATCCTGCAGCGGTGCTCCCTGTAGTACGAGAGCTAATGGAGAGGATCTTGGTGCGAACACCCGTGCATGAATCGGGTGTCGGGCTATAGCAATTCTCAAAGGTCGATGCCAATAGAATTGACCAGTGTTTTGAATTTTAGGTAAGCGTTCACGGTGGTAATAAAAGCGTCGCAGCCTCTAATGTATCACGATCTTAGATTTATCATTGATACTTTCAACCTCTACGAACTCTGTCTGGCGATCGATTCGAGATCCGCCAAATCCAGAATGCATCTGGGAATTTCCACCAAAGATAACTGTTCCCTGAATCACCGCCGGAGTACCCCCGCTGCCCTTTAGCTGCGAAGCTACCTCTTCTAAACGGGCGCGTAAACGAATCAGTTTCATTGCTACGAAACCAAAGCCGATCCCCAGCAAAACTAGAAATCCAGCTAACAGACCCAGGATTAGCGCTGGCATTAATAGCACCGCAGCTCCAAGCGCAAAAAAGGCTAAGGCAGGCATGAACCACAACCAGTTCCTCCGAACTCTGGTGGCGCTCGAGGTAACGCTACTCAGGAACACTGACGATCGTAAATTAGCGACAAAATTACCGATCAGGCCAAATCGCATAATAGATAAGCTCCGTTATTATTGTGAGGTGTTAGACTATCCCCTCACAACAGGAAAGGCCAGCCCAAGGGTTTCAGCAAGGGTAGCATTTCTGAGAATATCTCCATAGACTCCCCGTATGGAACAGTTTGACCTAAATTTTAATCTAAATTACTGGATTCTCCAAAGCATCGCTATGGCGGTTACGGTGCTACTTATCCCGAAGCTGCGCGTAACTAGTCTCTTTGGTCCTACCGCTGCGGTAGTGGCGCTGGCGTTTGTTAATGCTCATATCTGGGATGCTGCTCTATTCCTGAAAATTCCCGACTCAGCAAGTACCAAGGCCTTGACGGTTTTTCTTGCAAACGGAGCTATTTTTTGGCTAATCGTGAAGATTCTACCCGGGATTGAGGTGACGGGGGTCCTGCCAGCATTGATTGCGCCGGTTGTTTTCACGGCCACTAGCGTGCTCATCGCTAAGTATGGTCAGTCAATTGATTTTCTTGCTGTTGGAAAGGAGTGCTTAGATTGGATCAAGGTTCAACGCGATCATCTAATGGCCTTTGAAGGGGCGCTAGAATCCACCCGACAGTTTCTAGCATGATTGCAACCGTCATAAAGGCCTCGCGTCGTTTTATAACGCTCCTAACGGAAGCTGGCCAGGAGATTGAGGCGACTTCGTCGACTAAGGCCTTAACGATTACTGTGGGGGATCAGGTTGAATTTGCAACCGATCAAGGCGGAAGAGCGCTTGTAAGTACTGTATTAAAGGCTAAGAACAGCCTTGAGCGAACTTTTGATGGCCAAACACGCATGCTAGCAGCAAATCTTGACCATCTTTTTATAGTTGCTGCGACGACTCCACTCTTTAATACAACCTTCATTGATCGAGTAATTGCAGTCTGCGAAATTCAAAGGATCCCCTTCACAATTGTTGTTAATAAGGCAGATCTGCGCGATGCAACAGAAGCGAGTCCAGATCTAGCCCTTGTTAGAATCTATCACGAGCTAGGCTACGCCATCCTAGACACTAGCGTGAAGGAATCCGTCGGAATAACAGAATTGAGTTCGTGTATTACTGATCCGCGATTTCGAATAGTTGCATTCACAGGAATCTCCGGGGTTGGCAAAAGTTCCCTGATCGGCGCGATCATGCCAAACCTCGATCTTCGGATCGGAGATGTCAGTAAACGCACAGGACAGGGTCGTCAAACTACTTCACAGCCACAGGCCTTCCGCTATGATCGCCCAAACTCCCCACCTCTATTGGTTATTGACCTGCCAGGAGTACAAAACTTTGGAGTAAGCAACCTAGATAAATCTGATATTGCTGATGCATTTATTGAGATTCACAAGCATCGTCAGTATTGTCAGTTTACAAATTGTGCTCACGTCCAAGAGAAGAAATGCGGCGTTCTCACGGCGCTCGAAAAGGGGGAGATCGCCCCATCACGGTATGAGTCCTACCTGAAGATCCTTGAGGAGATAAGTGAAGCTGCGCCATATTAGAGGCAGTTGCCAAGATTGGAAGAATTGATGGAAGCATCTGAGCCTGCACCCAAATTAGAGTCACCACCCATCCTTACATGGCGCGATGTCTTGGCATCTGAGCGCCAGAAGCCTTACTTTGTTGCTCTCCTGGAATTTGTCGAGAATGAACGGCGCGCAGGCAAGGTCATATTTCCGGTTAACCACAACGTATTTAACTGCCTGCATTGTACACCTCTCGATAGGGTTAAGGTTGTTATCTTGGGACAAGATCCCTACCACGGACCCAATCAAGCGCATGGGCTATGTTTTTCGGTCCTCCCACCTACACCTCCACCCCCATCACTAAAGAATATATTTCTCGAACTGAAATCAGATTGCGGCATCAAACCAGCTAAGCACGGCAATCTCGAGTCTTGGGCAAAGCAGGGAGTCGTGCTGTTAAATGCTGTGTTAACCGTCGAGAGTGGCAAGCCACAATCCCATGCTGGAAGGGGTTGGGAGACCTTTACCGATCAGGTCGTTGCGGCTGTAAATCAACACTGCAAAGGTGTTGTGTTTCTACTATGGGGATCCCCAGCTCAACGCAAGGGCGCGATGATTGACTGCGCAAAGCATCATGTGCTGCGCGCTCCACATCCATCCCCGTTATCGGCTCATCGCGGATTTTTTGGGTGTCGCCATTTTACACAAGCAAACTCGATTCTCGCTGCTAGCGGACGCAGTTCAATTGATTGGGCATTACCGGAAATTGCATGATTCTTAAGAATTGTTTGATCGTTGGTTTTGGCGGTGCAGCGGGTTCAATGCTGCGATATCTTGTCGCCTTAGTGACGACACAGGTTACACCGGCCTCTCAGCTGCCGATCGCCACGTCGATAGTTAATCTAGTTGGCTGTTTTTTAATCGGTGGAGCATTGGCATTCTTTGAGCGTTACAGCCACCTCTCTCCCGAGTTACGTCTACTTTTTGTTACCGGAGTTCTTGGGGGCTTCACAACCTTCTCGACCTTCGCCGCTGAGGTTGTTGGCCTGCATCGAGGTGGTATGACGTTCATGGCTCTCATCCATATAGCGTTGCAGGTTGGAGTCGGTGTGCTGCTTGTGATGCTCGGGTATTGGTTGGTGCAGCGTGTGACCTGTAGCGTTTTGCAATATTAGCGCGCTATATCATTGACTCTGGAAACGTAACCGCTCACGGGGGTGGTAAATTTAGAGAAGTTTGGTTGATTAGTTCGGTTGTTTCGTATTTCAAGACCCATTTTCCTTTCTTGTCGCCCCTATAGCGATTATCAAAAGTCGGTGCCAATAAAATTGGCAAGCCTTTTGATATTAATCGCTATAGGTTGTTGTTTTGATTCGCTTTCGCGAATCTATAGCGGTTTGCAAAAGCTAATATATCGCTCGCGACTTTTGCAAACCGCTATAATCGGGGCATTTTTTGTGAACGGTTACTTGTTGTCCCTCCGGGGGTTCCGCCTCCGGCGGAAGGTTTAGGATAATTGGTATAGTTTGCGTCGATTTTGCTACCCCCGTGAACGCTTACCTGGAATCTACTTAAGAAAGAAAAAGCTAACTAAACTGCTGAAGCTCATTCGCCAATTCCCTAGCCAGGTGCTGCGATGTCAGCAGTCTTGCACGCTCCTGCTCAACAAGTTCAGGCTTTGCCGATTTAGCGAAGGCACCAGCGAGTTTTGCCTCAATGTTTGCAACAATCGCTTGATTCGAAGCTAGATCCTTCTCTAACCGCTTTCTATAAGCCTCGCGATCATCAACCTCGCAGATAATCACACCTTGCGAGAACGGTTTCCGAAGAGCCTTAGCCTCGGGGATCTCAACCTCAGCAACCAGTGTTACCCTTGCAAGATTTGTGAAGAGCAAGATTGATTCAGAACCTAGTTTAAGATCCATACTGACGCGAATGTTCTTGTGTGGAATCGCCAACGCAGCCTTGATTGAGCGAACTGCTGTTACTATCTCCATAACCAGCGGAATTGGTGAAGCGGTTGCTGAAACAGATTCTGCGTTCGGCCACGTTTCGACCGCCAAGATCGGCCCCTTTTGAACTATCGGCAATTTCTGATAGATCTCCTCAGTAACAAATGGAATGAAGGAATGCAGCATAGTTAAGATTGAACGCAGTGAACTAATCGTTGCACTAGCAACCTCAGCGCGCTGAGCCTCGCTGCCGTGCTCAATCAATACCTTCATCATCTCAAGATACCAATCGCAGTAAACCTGCCAGGTAAAACTATAGAGCTCATCTGCGGCCATTGAGATCTCGAATTCTCGCAGATGCTTGGTAGTTAACTGTTGGGTTTTAGATAGTCCTGCCAACATCCACGCGACTGTAGCGCAAGAACTAGACACTGCCCCTCCAGCCGCAAGGATCTCAGGGCTAATCTTCATTTCAACTAGCTTGGCTGCGTTCCAGAGCTTATTAATAAACTTGCTATAGCCCTCGATCTTGCGCTCGCTAAGACTCATGTCCATACCAGAGGACGCCCCCATTACAAGCCCTAATCGAAGTGCGTCTGCACCATAGCGATCAATTATGGCGTTGGGTTCAATGCCATTTCCTTTGCTCTTAGACATCTTCTGGCCATGCTCATCACGAATGAGCCCAGTGAAGAAAATATTGCGCCATGGCACCTCGCCCAATCGATACGTAGTCAGCAACAACATCCGACAGGCCCAGAAAAGCAGGATGTCGCGCCCCATCACCATGGTGTTGTTTGGGAAGAAGTCGCTTTTAGCCTTTCCATCAAGGGAACCAAGCCCTTGCGCGGCGATTGTTGAGAAAGCCCACTGCCCTGAGGAAAACCAGGTATCAAAGGTATCGGTCTCTTGTCGCCATCCATCCCCTTGAGGTGCAGCCTGACCAACAAAGATCTCTGGAGACTCCTGTGAACCGCGATACCAAACTGGCATGCGGTGTCCCCACCAGATCTGGCGCGAAATATTCCAGTCATGGAGATTCTCAAGCCACTGCACAAACATGCCGCGAAAACGCTCGGGATGAACATTAATTTTCCCTGACTTGATTAGCTCAAGCGCTCGTCCCTTAAGGCTATTTCCCGGCTTGTCGACATTTACAAACCACTGTTCAGACAACAACGGCTCAATAATATCCTTACCACGCTCTCCGATCGGGACCTTATGAGTAATCGCAGCAGTATCAAACAGTAAATTCTGATCCGTAAGGCGCTGAACCACGGCATCACGACACGCTAATGTAGTCATGCCAACAAACTCCGGTCCGGCTGCCGCCGTCATCTTTCCATCTTTTCCGATAACCTGAATCGCTTCGAGCTTATGTTCAAGCCCGATCTCCGCGTCAACGAAATCATGTGCTGGTGTGACCTTGATTACGCCAGTTCCATAGGCTGGATCAACGCGGCGATCGGCCACCACCTTGATGCGTCGACCCACTAGGGGAACGATTACTTCGCATCCGATATAATCCTTATAGCGTTCATCGCTCGGATGTACGGCCAAGGCAGTATCACCTAGCATCGTCTCCGGACGAGTCGTCGCTGAGAAGAGCCCGGGCTGTCCAATAGTTACCTTGCTACCACTAGGTAGGGTCAATTCATGGCTTGATGGTTTAGGGCTTACTAGTTGATAACAGAGATACCAGAGCCCTCCCTCAACTTCTTTATATTCGACCTCAACATCTGAGATTGCGGTCTGCGAGAATACCGACCAATTAATGATTCGCGTTCCACGATATACAAGCCCATCGCGCCACATGCGCTCGAATGTTTCAAAGATGATCGAGTTTAAGCGCGGATCGAGGGTGAATAGTTCGCGTGACCAATCGGCTGAGATCCCAATGCGCTTTTCCTGTGCGCGCATATAATTTGAACGATCAATACAGAAATCGTAACACTGTTTATAGAGAGCATCGATGCCAAGCTCTTTGATATCTACCTTTTCCGCCCGCAATCTCTTCTCAAAAACAACTTGGGTTTGAATGCCCGCGTGATCTTTGCCAGGAAGCAACAGCACCCGCTCTCCACAAAGACGGTGAAACCGTCCCAGGATATCCATCACTGTATATCCAAAGGAGTGCCCTAGGTGGAGTTCGCCATTCGCATTGGGAGGCGGCATTGAGATGTTAAACACTGGAGCGGCTTGGTCCTTAGCCGTCTCAGGGCTGAATAACTTGGCGCAATCCCAGAGATGATAGAGCTCGGGTTCTCTAGACTTAAAATCAAAGTGCTTCTCTAAGGCACTAGTGGATGGTGGGGATGACTGGTCTTCCATAGTGGCAAGGTAATTAGCATAGACTGAGCTAAAGCGTAAGCGTTCACGGGGGGTTCAAGAATCATCGCAAACTAATCAATTGGGTGCATTTTTATCCACTGGAAGCGGCTCCCGCGAGTGGCGGGCTTTCGTGCGAAGCACTGTAAGCCCCAATAGCTGATGCGAACCAGTGAGCATCTATCCTATCCAGGCGAAGCGCAATCGGCCCTAACATGGCGGAGGCGAGCCAGCGAGCGTCCGATTCCATCATACAAGTAACCGTTCACAAAAAATGCCCCGACTTGTCCCGACGTAGCTTTAGCGAAGGCGGATTAGGGGCGACAAGAAAGGGAAACAGGTCTTGAAATGCAAAACAACGAAGATAATTGACCAAATTCCTGCAAATTTACTACCCCGCGTGAACGGTTACGCTAAAGCTCCATGTAGGTAGGAAATCCCCTAAAATCCGGTAGTTTTTGCCGCGCTAAAAGGACTCAATTCTCCTTAAGATTCCCATTCCGTACCTAAGTCAGTCGTAAAGAGAAGGAATCACAGATGAATTGCTCTTTGCAAAGAATTTCGACTAGCAAACTTGGGGACAAGCATAAACTTTGCAAAGGTACGGGATAGTCATACTAACTTTAACGACGGAAGCAAAAATGAGTATAGACCGCGCAGCTCGCCAGTCAGCCTTTGTAAGTCACAACCAACCGATCTGGGCCCGCTCCCAAGCAACCAGGGCTAAACCTGTCGATAAGGCCGACATGGAGCTTCCCGGTATCGGAACCACTAACCGCGCTGCCGACTCCGCTACCAATCCTGCTGGCAACCGTGATGCTGTGCGCGTTTCGCTATCAACATCAGCAAAGTTAGCCCCCCAGACGCCGGAGAAGGGTGTGTTTGCGGACTTTGACGGTAACAAAATCGTTGATGGTGCGGATTTAGGAATGCTTCTCGGAGCTTACGGTCAAAAGGGCAGTAAGTTAGACCTGGATGGTGATGGTATTGTGAACGACGCGGATCTTGAACTGCTAATGGGCGCTTGGACAAAGCCAGTTGAAGAGCCAGCAAAACCCAAAATGTTTGGAGATCTGGACGACAACGGAAAAGTTGATGGTGCCGACCTAGGGCTTCTTCTTGGCGACTGGGGTAAGACTGAGAGTAAGATGGATCTCGATGGAGATGGCTCAGTCAATGGTTCAGATCTGAAGCTCTTGCTGCAGGCCTGGGAGAAGCAGGGCCAATCGTAAGCGGCTCTTCGCTCTATTGCGATTATATCGCTCGCGACTTTTGGAAACCGCTATTGCACTCCTATCTCTCAATTCTGCTACTCTGCGATAGTGCGCAGAGTAGGAGCTGGTTGAACAGAGTGCCAAGTTGAATTCCAAAATTATCAAAGTAAGATCCCAAGACAATCACTTTCAGCATGTCGAGGCGATTAGGCGTACTCGCGAAAAGCGCAAGCAGTACGGAAAGTTCTTTGTCGAGGGCGTGGCAGCGATCAATCTCGCTATTAGGTACGGCTGGGTGCTAGATACCCTAATTTTTAGCTCAGCACGCACTCAATCAAGCTGGGCAAACCGCATACTTGAAACATCTGCGTCAAAGCAGATTCTTGATCTATCCCCAGAGCTGCATGCCGCATTAAGTGATAAGTCGGAGCCTTCTGAAATACTGGCTTTGGTGGTGATGCGGCCCACGAACCTAGATGAGATTTTGCCATCAGATAAGGGTTTACTTGTGCTTTGCGATCGCCCCACAAGCCCCGGAAATCTGGGAACCATAATTCGCTCGGCAGACGCGTTTGGAGCAGATGCTGTCATCATCAGTGGTCATGCCGTTGATTCCCATGATCCGCAGGTCATCAGGGCGAGTGTTGGAACCTTCTTTGCCCGACCAGTTATTCGGATTGAGTCTGCAAGTGACCTGACAACCTGGGTCGATTTAACCCGCGAGCGGGGGCTGCACTACCGTTGTATAGGCACTAGCGCTAAGGGTATTCAGAATTGCAGTGACGCCGATCTACGCGGTCCAATGGTGCTGTTAATGGGTAACGAGACAACCGGACTCTCTAGAGCCTACATCGCTGCCAGTGAGATCTTACTGAAGATTCCGATAGACGGAGCAGCTTCATCATTGAATGTTGGTTGCGCAACGTCCATTATGCTCTATGAAATTAACCGGCAACGCAGTCAGCTTGCGCAAACTCTTCTTTAGCATGCCTGGTACCGCGTAGGGGACTTGCCCAGTGGGGGTGTTCAAAAACGTAGTTCCCGTAGAGATTACCAATCAGGTTCGAATGGTGATCAGCCTCATGTAGATTGAACATTCTACTAATCATATTTAATGCACAGTTTTTAAAGAATCGGCGCTAAGATGCACGCTCAAAGTTATAAATTTGTGATGGTGTGAATCTTTTGAAACCCGGGGGGGCTGCTTATGGAAAATTGCTGTGTAGGTGAATTTAGCGAGGTAAATTCGGATGCGATTATATCGAACATTGTGGAATGGGATACACTTGCTGGGGACGGGGTAGACAATACCAACAGCGCACCCGAATGGACCTGGCGAACACCCGAAAATAAGGTTCGCCCAGAACATTGGCGACTAAAGCCCGGTGAAGTAGAACCCACTAAAACTGTATTTAATAATTTAGGTGGCGCCCAGGTGCGTCTCGCACGACGTGACTTTCAAAATGTTATTAAGATAGAGGCGATCTTACCGGAACTTTCGGAAGCGGTTACCTGGACGATCGAGTTATCAAATCGCGATCTCGGAGATGAATTCGTAACATCAGCGACATATCGGCTCATCGAGGATCTAATTTATGACTACCGAGTCGCTCTTAACGGAAAGCTCTGACAGAAAACGGGAAACAAAAAAAGGCCCCTAAACTCTTTCAAGTTTAGGGGCCAAAAAATCCTGGCAACGTCCTACTTTCCCGGGAGATCCCAGTATCATCGGCTCCGAAGGGCTTAACTACCGTGTTCGGTATGGGAACGGGTGTGACCCCTTCGACGTTATCACCAGGAATCACAGAACTCCTATAGAGTGCTCTGATTCTTAGTGACTAAAACCTAGCTCCTGGGTCACTGTTAGCTCGGAGAGCTAACCAACAATACAGCCCCTTCGCCCGCCGTGCAGACTGCCAACACTGCCAGGCAAAAACAATACGTATCACCAGGAATCACAGAACTCCTAAAGAGTACTCTGATTCTTAGTGAAAACGTAGTCACTGCGAATGCATATACCGACCGCCTTGCAAGCAATCACTAATGCGAACGTAAAAACTAATTCTAG
>Ga0163148_10000733_pt1:0-15000 | contig 44420 bp, 35 predicted proteins | sample OliLakLV19MP7P2_FD_148606 | JGI IMG/M metagenome (GOLD analysis project Ga0163148, IMG submission 148606) | Freshwater microbial mat bacterial communities from Lake Vanda, McMurdo Dry Valleys, Antarctica- Oligotrophic Lake LV.19.MP7.P2 | ecosystem: Environmental > Aquatic > Freshwater >... | reverse complement strand
CTTCGCTCCGGGTTGCCCCTTTGCTCGGCATCACCTCTCGGGATTATGTGAACGGATTTTCCTGCTCACCACCCTTAGGCTTACACCACAATCCAACACGTGGATGATGTACCCTTCTCCGTCCCTCCATCGTTCAAACGTCTAATACTGGCGCGGGAATATTAACCCGCTTTCCATCGTCTACGCCCTTCGGCCTCGACTTAGGTCCCGGCTTACCCTGGGAGGATGAACCTGGCCCAGGAACCCTTGGGTTTTCGGCGTGGGAGTTTCTCACTCCCATAATCGTTACTTATGTCAGCATACTCACTTGTCTGAACTCCACGTGTCCTTTCGATCACGCTTCAATGCACAGACAACGCTCCCCTACCACTCCTCAGATCCGAAGATCTGATAAATCCATAGCTTCGGTAACATGCTTAGCCCCGTTGAATCTTCGGCGCGGGCTGACTTGACTAGTGAGCTATTACGCTTTCTTTAAAGGATGGCTGCTTCTAAGCCAACCTCCTAGTTGGCAGAGTCTTCCCACATCCTTTACCACTTAGCATGTATTTAGGGACCTTAGCTGATGGTCTGGCGTCTTTGCCTTTTGCTGATGGACCTTATCACCCACCAACTGACTCCCGGATTCTTACTTTATCGGCATTCAGAGACTATCTGGATTTGGTAGCCTGGTAGGGCCCCTAGTCCAATCAGTGCTTTACCTCCGATAAATATGTTGTCCGAGGCTATACCTAAATATATTTCGGGGAGAACCAGCTATCACCCGGCTTGATTAGCCTTTCACTCCTACTCACAGCTCATCCGAGAAATTTTAAACTTTCACCGGTTCGGACCTCCACGAGGTGTTACCCTAGTTTCATCCTGGCCATAAGTAGATCGCACGGGTTTCGGGTCTACTTCGTGTGACTAAACGCCCTTTTAAGACTTGCTTTCGCTACGGCTACACCTCAACGGCTTAACCTAACGCCACACAAACGTAACTCGCTGACTCATGATACAAAAGGTACGCAGTCCCGCAGTAATCCGAAGATTACATCGCGGTTCCACTGCTTGTAGATGCACGGTTTCAGGTTCTATTTCATTCACCTCATCGGTGTTCTTTTCACCTTTCCCTCACGGTACTAGTTCACTATCGGTCACTGGTGAGTATTTAGTCTTGGAAGATGGTCCTCCCAGCTTCCCACAGGATTCCAAGTGTCCCGTGGTACTCAGGAACGTACTCATCGCCGTTGTTGATTTCGCTTACAGGAGTTTCACCTTCTGTGCTCTAGCTTTCCAGCTAAGTTCAACTATCAACTATGGTCAACTTTATTGTACGCCCTACAACCCCTGAAGAACCGAAGCACTTCAGGTTTGGACTATTCCCTTTTCGCTCGCACTACTGGGGGAATCTCAATTGATTTCTCTTCCTTCAGGTACTTAGATATTTCAGTTCCCTGAGTTGGCTCCTCTTGCGAGGCGACTGTAAACAGTCAGGTTTCCCTATCTCGGACATCCACGGATCAAAGCTTATTAGGCAGCTCCCCGAGGCTTATCGCAGCCATACCACGTCCTTCATCGCCTACCAGTGCCAAGGCATCCGCCGTGCACCCTTAATAGCTTAAATTTTTTCTTAATGTCTTTAAGCTGTAACGAACATAATTACATATTTCTACATTTTTTATACCAATCGCGCTCGAGAATATTTATTCTCAAACATTCCGCTAAAATCGCTGAGAAAGACTGCTGTATTTAATTAATAAATACCGCACAACTCTCACGGCGATGGACTAGACGGCAGCACTGTTTAAAAAACAGCCGTGCCGTCAGTATATCGTCTACCCATTACCAAATTTTTAATACCATTCTGTCTTGCAATAGCAAAACTTCTGTTACTGTACCTTTCTGTTACTGTACCTTTCTGTTACTGTACCTTTCTGTTACTGTACCTTTCTGTTACTGTACCTTTCTGTTACTGTACCTTTCTGTTACTGTACCTTTCCGCGAAAACATTCGCGGAAAAAACAAAACGGCTATCGATAGAAGCTATTCGGTTCTGCCGTAGCGATCAGTAAAATAACGATAAATCGTCAAATACCAATCATTCTAAACAGCTCTTCAAACAATTTAACCCCGTTTAATGGCGTTTCCGCCGCTTTGCAAGTGGTCTTACCTAGGTGTCACAGCACTTACCTATCTGTTTCCGTTGCATGATATCTTTCCGAAGAAAAATAGAAGGCACGGTTTCCGTCGCTAGTCTTAATTAAAAGACAATTCGCTCCCTGGGGAGACGAATGCGAGAAGTGCCTTATGAGAACTTATATCAACTTGCGAAGATATCAAATCCTATTGACTCCATAAAAGGAGGTGATCCAGCCGCTGCTTCCGCAACGGCTACCTTGTTACGACTTCACCCCAGTCATCAGTCTTGCCATCAAGAGCTGCCTCCTTACGGTTAGCGAGCTCTTTTCAAGCGAAACCAACTCCCATGGCGTGACGGGCGGTGTGTACAAGGCCCGGGAACGTATTCACCGCGGCATGCTGATCCGCGATTACTAGCGATTCCAGCTTCATGGAGTCGAGTTGCAGACTCCAATCCGAACTGAGACCAGTTTTCTGCGATTAGCTCCATCTTACGATCTTGCGTCGCTCTGTACTGGCCATTGTAGTACGTGTGTGGCCCTGGGCGTAAGGGCCATGCGGACTTGACGTCATCCCCACCTTCCTCTGCCTTATCGGCGAGCGGTCCCATTAGAGTGCCCAACTTAAAGCTGGCAACTAATGGCAGGGGTTGCGCTCGTTGCGGGACTTAACCCAACATCTCACGACACGAGCTGACGACAGCCATGCAGCACCTGTCACCGCGTCCCCGAAGGGAACCCCTACTTTCATAGGGTAGCGCGGGATGTCAAGCCCAGGTAAGGTTTTTCGCGTTGCTTCGAATTAAACCACATACTCCACCGCTTGTGCGGGCCCCCGTCAATTTCTTTGAGTTTTAACCTTGCGGCCGTACTTCCCAGGCGGGATACTTAATGCGTTAGCTACGACACCAAGCGGGTAAGCCGCCTGACATCTAGTATCCATAGTTTACGGCGTGGACTACCAGGGTATCTAATCCTGTTTGCTCCCCACGCTTTCGCGCCTCAGCGTCAGTTATAGTCCAGTGAGCCGCCTTCGCCGCTGTTGTTCCTCCTGATATCTACGAATTTCACCTCTACACCAGGAATTCCGCTCACCTCTCCTATACTCTAGTCTGACAGTATCCAATGCACTTCCCGAATTGAGTCCGGGGCTTTCACATCAGACTTATCAAACCGCCTACGCGCCCTTTACGCCCAGTGATTCCGAGTAACGCTTGCACCCCATGTATTACCGCGGCTGCTGGCACATGGTTAGCCGGTGCTTATTCTACAGGTACCGTCATTTTTTTCGCCCCTGCTAAAAGAGCTTTACAACCCGAAGGCCTTCTTCACTCACGCGGCGTTGCTGCGTCAGGGTTTCCCCCATTGCGCAAAATTCCTAACTGCTGCCTCCCGTAGGAGTCTGGACCGTGTTCCAGTTCCAGTGTGGCTGGTCGTCCTCTCAGACCAGCTACCCATCAAAGTCTTGGTAGGCCATTACCCTGCCAACTAACTAATGGGACTCGGACTACTCCACTCGCGCCTTACGGCTTTACCGGTCAAATCCGCAGATTCGAACGGTTCATTCGGTATTAGCCAAGCTTTCGCCTGGTTATCCCCAGCGAGTGGGCGCATTATCCAAGTATTACTCACCCGTGCGCCACTATACTCATCCTTGCGGACTTTCCCGTACGACTTGCATGTCTTAGGCACGCCGCCAGCGTTCACTCTGAGCCAGAATCAAACTCTCAAATTAATTTATACTTGCTACGTGTATGGTCAGCTCTCGCCGACCACGTAAATCTTTTTACCTATACACTTACAAAACTAGGCTCTTGATCACTTAGATTTTGTCGTTAGACAAAATCAATATTAAACAAAAAACATTTAAACGGAGAGAAACTGATTTGCAGATATACTGCTTAAATCAGTTCCGAATAGCTTCTACCCATAACCATATTGTCACTCGAGCCTGACTTCTTCTCATCGAAGAGAGTTAAGAACGAGGGCCCCCTTTTTCAAGGGAGGCGGAGTTTACTCTGTCGCAAACCAAAGTCAAGCGACCCCAAATAATATCTTGGGGCGCTAAAAGCTGGATAACTACTTGAAATTACTGCGAATAAGCAATCTCCGAAGGCCTCACACGGTAGCAGCAGTTGCCTGGCAGTGTCAACGGTACTTTGAAAGATTTTTGAAAAAAGTTTGGGGACCGGTTTTTTTGCTATTTTTCCGGCTTGACCCTACTTCAATCAATATTTATCCACTCGCGTTACGCGGCGATTGTTGGTTCAGTGGGCTTAATGAATGCAACAACCCCGATTCGTATAGCTTTTAGCGTTGGCGAACTCTCAGGAGATGAGCACTCGGCGCGCGTGGCACTCGCACTGTCCGAGCTAATACCAGAGTGCGAGCTGCGCGGAATGGGCGGTAGAAATATGCGCGCCGCCGGCGTTCAAACTATCGTTGATTCAGAGGTCAGTGCATCCGTGATGGGATTCGGTGCGATTCTGGGTTCTGCTTCGAAGATCATTAACGCAATGCGCACTATGCGTCGCCTAATTGACGAATGGCATCCAGATGTATTGATTCTAACGGATTATCCGGACTTCAATCTACGCCTTGCGCGTTACGCTCATCAGCGCAGAATCCCAACTCTATATTTTATTCCTCCAAAGGTATGGGCATGGCGCGGCTATCGCGTGAAGCAGATTGCAGCGACGATTGATCAGCTCGCTGTAATCTTTCCGTTTGAATTGGACTTCTATCGCTCCCACGGAATCAATCAGGTTGAGTATGTCGGGCATCCGATGAGCGACACGATTGATCGAGAACCGCTGCCAACTGAAGAGCGAGCCGCCCAGTTGCTAGAGATAGGCCTGGATTCTACGCGTCCCGTAATCGGATTGTTTCCGGGCAGTCGTAAAGGCGAGGTCAGCCGCCATCTGCCTCCGATGCGCGCAGCGTTCGACTACGTTAGCCAACACATTGCTAATGCGCAGGCGATTATATCTATCGCGCCAACCATGAATCCAGCTCTGATTTCACAGTACGGCAATCTTGCTCCACATGTTGTCACCTCATCAATTGACTCAGTTTCACTGTTGAAGCTTACGGATGCCGCACTTATGAAATCCGGCACCTCAAATCTTCAGGCTGCTTTTGTTGGAGTGCCGTTTGCGATGTGTTATGGAGCCGCAAAGTGGACGGAATTTATTGTCAGGCCTCTTTTAAGGATTAAGCAGTTTTCACCGGTTAATGTGGTGCGAGCAGATACAGTGCTTGAGCTTCTGCAAGAGGAGCTAAAACCAAACGTATTAGGCCCCGAGCTGGAGCGTCTTGTTACCGACCTAGATTACCGCAGGGAGGTGCAAGCTGGCTTGCAACAAACTGTGGCATTGCTATCAAATGCTGCCACAAGCGGCGCAAAGACTAGTGCGGCCCGGGTAGCGCTGTTGGTGCTGCGATTGATACACGCGAAAGGATTAAGCTAAGCCAGAGTATTCTCCGACAAACTCTCAATCAATCGATCAAGGTTCTGCACGCCTGAATAGCTGCCCATCAGGCGACTACCGGCCTGTTTTGCTTTACTAGCAATGAGTAGCGCTGAGATCTTATCACCGTGGTGGTAGAACGCTTCGGCTAGTACATGCATCGCAGCGGGGCTTTTCCATCCGGCGCTTTGGCACGCTTTGGTGGCCTGCTGAACGGCGTACTCTGCATTGTAGAACGGCCCGGCTTTAAGATACGAAAGCGCAAGAATTTCAAGTATGCGGGGATGGTCAGAGGCTACTGTCATCGCGCGCCGTAACTGTCGGCGGGCGTGGGCAACCTTTCCCTCATCAACTAGAATCTTAGCAAAAGCTAAAATTGCATCAAAAACTGCGCGTTCACGACACGCCATCTCGGCGATCACTTCACGCCCGCGCTCCCGATCACGGCGCTGATAATCCAGGCGCGCTAGCGCTAGCTTCAATCGTTCATATGATACGCCGTCCTTTAATTCGATCGATTGAGCTGCCTGTACTGCCTCTGCAATTAGGTACGCAGGAGCATCAGCATCCAGTACAGCAAGCAAAAATGTTCCGGCGGTTTCAGCATCAACGGCAACTCGTTGCAGAGCTCGTCGCATCGTCCAACCGGCTTCAAGTGAATGCCCGGTCCACATCTGCAATCGCGCCAATCGTAGATAGCCTTCACGTGAATGCGGAGAGCGGGTAGTAACGTGACGCAGATGGCGCTCAGCTTCCTCTAATTTTTGCTGCTTGAAGAGGCAATAGGCTAAATCTAACCGCGCACAGAGATTGGCTGGGTGATCGGGATGTTTAGCCAATCCGGCTAGATAGTGGCGTTCGGCGATTGAAAATTTGCCAGCTCTGTAACACGCAGCAGCCCGTACCCACGAGAACACCGGAAGAGTCTTCCAGGTAGTCCACCATTTACCAAATAACCTTAATGTTTCCGAAGACTTCATGACATCCATTTGGACCCCTGAGATCAGCTAAAAGCAGCTCTGTATGTCTATTAGTCCGGGGTTAGCAGGAGAGTGCTTCTGAAGGAATCAGGGGCTAGTACCGAACTATCTGGGCTGTTCTTTAATGACCAGGCCTATGAATCTACACCGGGGAGGTTCGGTTGGTAGAAAATTTTGTACTCCAGCTTAATCATTACACAAACTTCAGATAATTCTCACACGCAAATAGATATTGCTGCACAAATAGTTTTTGCAGAGTGACTAGTGAATTTCTCTCGTAAAAAGTTAACATCGCCTCGCGATAGCTCAACTCACCAATACTGCGATATGATAGGGGTGCGCAGTTATCGGCGAGCAGGATAGCATTTGCTGTTAAGCGTGATGTCCGTTTGTTACCATCCTCAAAGGGTTGGATATAACCGATTCCAGCCAACGCCAAGAGCGCCTTACTATATGGATCTTGCTGACGTACGATTGCGGATAGTAGTGACTCACAGGCCTCCTGAATCTGAGTTGGCACTTGCAGCGGCTTATACAACGAACCCGTGATACCTATAATCCTATTGCGGAGCCCAAAAGATATCTGAAGATTCTCCACTAATAGGCGGTGGATATCCTTGATTGATGAGATCTTCAAATCAACGAATTCAGAACGCTCTTCCAGAATAAACTCAAAGGCCCTCTTGTGGTTTAGAATCATCACGGCCTCTTCCCGCGAACGCCCGGTCGCTTCAATGCCCTCCTTAATTAGAAGTTCAGTATCAAGGAGCGAGTATGTATTGCCCTCAATCTTTGAGGACTTCCATGCTAATTCGATTACAAATCTCTCTAGTTCACGGCGTTGAATAGTAGAGCTAGCCCCCTGCGCAGCATCTTGAAATTTTTTTGTGGCATCCTGAAGGAGGGAGAGCTGATCTGCCTCAAAGAGGGTCTTGGGCACATTTGGGAACAGTTCGTGATTAAAGCTACTATTACCCACTCGCTCATCAATATCCTTTTGGGCATATTCGTGGGCATCAAGCGGGGCAAAAATCTGATTGCTAAGATCAAGCTCGTACTTTGTTGATTTGCGATCCCCAACCTGCTTGAAGAATCTTCTGGCAGTCAATAATGCCATGTCGCGTCGCAAAGTCGGAGCAGAGGGCACCGGGCGCCCCTGCTGACCCAGGATCGATGCTATCTCGCTCAACGCATACGTCCGCGATCCCCCGCAAAGCAATAGTAGCTCCCGTTGCCGGTCGGATAACTTTTTATCGCTCATAGTCGGTCATTTTATAGCTCATCATGAGCGATAAAAATAGGCATTTTGAGCGATAATCACCCAAGAGCGAACAGAATTCTACTCAGGTCCTCCCGACTCTACTTCGCAGGTACTCCGCCCTCTCCCCGATCACCTTCTCGTACCCACGCTGACTTGGCTCATAAAATACCTCGCCTGCAATAGCATCCGGCAGGTAACTCACGCCGGCCGCGAATCCCTCTTCGGTATCATGCGGATACTGATACTCTGCGCCGTAACCTAAGCCCTTCATCAGACCGGTCGGAGCGTTTCTTAGATGTAGCGGAACATCACTTTTTGGAGTGCGTTTAACCGCCGCAATAGCTCGATGCATCGCCACGTAGCTGCGATTAGATTTTGGCGCCCCGGCTAAATAGGTAATACAGTGCGCAATCGGAATGCGCCCCTCGGGTAGCCCTAATCGCTCGTATGCATCCGCGGTTGCAACAGCTAACTGTAACGCGCGCGGATCGGCGTTACCGATATCTTCGCTGGCAAAGATCATCATCCGGCGAATCAGAAAGCGTGGGTCCTCGCCACCCTCTAACATTCTAAATCCCCAGTATAGCGCCGCATCTGGATTAGAACCACGCATACTCTTTATAAATGCCGAGACTACGTTGTAGTGCTCTGCGCCGGATCGATCGTGGAAAAAGCTGGAGTCCGATTTCAGGAAGTCCTGCACCATCGCCGCAGTGATCTGTGAGCCAGACTTTAGTTCAATGCGTGCGCCAACGAGACTTTCGACTACGTTGATCGCTTTGCGCGCATCACCTGCGGCGAAATTGGCAACTAGCGCAACTGCATCATCCGCAACACTGACCTCCAATCGAGTCGCGGCTAGGTGCAGAATCTTGGTAATCTCGGTGATAGCGAGACTCGGCAGCACCAACACCTTACAGCGCGAAAGTAGCGCGCCGGTTAGGTAGAAAGAGGGATTCTCGGTCGTGGCACCAATTAAAGTTAACGTCCCAGTCTCAACGTGCGGCAAGAAGGCATCCTGCTGGGCCTTATTGAAACGATGGATCTCATCAATAAATAGTATCGTCGGGCGAGTGCTGGATTTCGCCTGCTCTACAATTTCGCGCACCTCCTTTACTCCGGATAGAACAGCAGATAGCACTATAAAATCCGCAACGAAAGACGCACCTATTAGTCGCGCTAAAGTTGTCTTGCCGGAACCAGGTGGGCCCCACAAGATTAGCGATGGCGGCCGCCCACGACCTTCACGAAATTGGCGCACTAATCCAGTATCGAGTTGATCGAGACCGCAATAATCCTCCCAGCGTGAGGGGCGCAGCTGATCCGCCAGGGGCGCGCTAGTAACTTGAGCTTCAGCCGTATTCATCTGCTTAGCTCGGAGAGCATCAATGAAACATAAAGATAGCCCTGCTTAAACTGATCAATTGCAAACGATTCATTGGGTGCGTGAATGTTGTCCTCCTCCAAACCAAAGCCCACCAGTAACGGGGCTGCACCGGAGACCTGCGCGAGACTTGATACAACTGGGATCGAGGCACCTTCCCACATATAGACCGGATCAACTTCACAAACCTCCTTCAGAACCTTTGCGGCGCACCTTACAATGTCGGTCTTTGAGCTCAATCGGAGCGCCGGTCCTCCAACCGACTCCTCGGTGATCTCAAGTTCAACACCGCGGGGCGTGTTACTCTCAAGATGCTTACGAATTAGAGAAAGACAGTGCTGCGGATCCTGTCCCGCAACCAAGCGTGTTGAGATCTTAGCAAACGCAGTCGCGGGTATAATCGTTTTACCGCCCGGACCACCATATCCCGAGTGCACACCGTTTATCTCAATCGTTGGACGAAATCCGCGCCGCTCCCATGGAGTGAACGCCTGTTCGCCACCCTCTGGCAAGGTGCCGACCATCGCCGCATACTCTGTCATTGAAAGCGGAAAGGCATTAGCAAGCGCGCGATCACTAGCATCAATTGCTGTGCAACCATCATAGTATCCAGCAACGGCGATGCTTCCATCGGGATTATAGAGCGAGGCGAGCAGGCGTGAGATCTCTGCCGCTGGATTTCGCACCACACCACCGTGAACACCTGAGTGTAGGTCTTTGTTTGGACCCTTGAGGGCTACCGTTAGATGGGCGATACCCCGCAAGCCCATGGTGATCGCGCCAGTACCAGCCTTGACCGTGCCCGTATCGCAAACCATCAGTACATCAGCCTGAAGTTTTGAGCTCCATTCATCAAGTTTGGCGCTAAAACCTTCACTTCCGCACTCTTCCTCTCCTTCAAGCACGATCTTTAGATTACACCTTAGGGTTCCGGCCTTAATTGCGCTCTCAACCGCCTTGATAAAGTAAAACGCTTGGCCCTTATTGTCCTGGGCCCCACGCGCATACAGGCGGCCATCACGCACCTGCGGATCAAAGGGATCGGATGTCCACAGTTCAACCGGGTCCACGGGCTGAACATCATAATGGCCGTAGAACAGAACAGTTGGAACCTTGTCCTTCGATACTGGCGCTGTAAACTCCGCGAATACCGTAGCCTTGCTCGGGGTCAACCAGAGGGCAGACTCCATTCCGATCTGTTCTAAGTGATCAACAAGCCAATTGGCACAGCACTGACACTCCTGAACATAGCTGGGATCGGTACTGATACTCTTGAATCGCAGTAGCTCACTCCACTCCTTTAGAAAGTGTTCCTGATTAGCCGAAAATTCTGTTTCAATCGAGGTTTTGTTCATTGCGCTATGTGGTTACTGATTGTAAAAAGGTCGGGCCCCTGTTGTAGCAAACCGATAACCTAGGTGTCATTAAAGAAGCCCAAAATCATGAAGATCTTCGCAAAATTCTCTCGCATCGCTTTCACTATCGCTGTTATAGCAATCCTGGCAGCCTGTTCATCAACTAAATCTAGCGGATCAGGTGAAGGAGAGCTATCTGAGTCCGACCTGGCCGCCCAGCGCGAAGCACGTTTTGGGGAGGGTGGCATTCCGATATCCGAAGAAGAGGGGTTTTTTAGGGATGTGCGATTTGACTACGATTCATCGATCCTGAGCGATTCAGCGCGCCAAGACGTGGAGTACAACTATCAGGTGATTATTGCTAATCCGGAGATTCGGGTGGTGCTAGAGGGTCACGCCGATGAGCGCGGAACGGCTGAGTATAACCTGGCCTTAGGTAGCAAGCGCGCGCGATCGGTGCGCGATGTCTTAGTCTCGCTTGGGGTTGCTGATTCAAAGATCGACTCTATCAGTTACGGCGAAGAGCTACCGCTTGACCCAGGGCATACGGATACGGCGTGGGCTAAAAATCGCAGAGTACATTTTTCCGCAACGAAATAGCTCTCTAAGGAGATTAGCGCTTATATGATTAGATTGATCACTCGCCTTTTAATTTTAGGTCTTATGCCGCTCGGAATATCGGGGTGTGGCGATCTAATGAATCCAAACTTCCCGTCGAATAATAGCGGCTACAACTCCGGCGGTTATGATAATGATTACTACCGCCGTGAACGTGAGCAAGACCGAGAGGAGCGGCAACTTGAGAGAGAGCGCGATGACCTTGAGGATGAACGTCGACAACTTGAGCGAGAGCGGGAGTTGTATCGCAATCAGCCACGTCCGCCAACGCCCACTCCCGTTGTCCCTACTCCCGTCGTCCATGAGAGATGCCCATCGGGCTACTCACCCAGTGAACGAAAATGCACACAGGCTGAACGTAAGAAGGGCTGCAAGGATATGCGGCTGCCTGGAGGATTGGGGTGTGTGCGGAGGTAGGAGGCTAGACTCCGTAGAGTTCGGAATAGTGGGCGAGCGATCTCCGCTGTTCCAGTAGCTCCAGTGGTTGCAGTGCGCAAGAGTAGATCAGATATGATCACTCGAATGCCAATAAATATCTTTCGAGATAGCACGCTAAAAGTAGCCCTGAAGGGCCACACTCAGAGATTCGCGCTCTAAAAGCTCTGTTATATATATAACATTATCTGACAGATTTATACTTTTATATGTTTTTCTTTGCTAGTCTTTGGGAGAAGTGGGAGAAACTCGTATTCCGTTTTGTTTTGCGTTGGTGAATTCAAATTAGATCGAGCCTATAGCGATTATCAAAAGTCGGTGCCAATAAAATTGGCAAGCCTTTTGAACTTAATCGCTATAGGTTGTTGATTTGATTCGCTTCCAGCGATTCTATAGCGGTTTGCAAACGCTATTATATCGCTCGCGACTTTTGCAAACCGCTATATTTAGGAGTTAAGTATGCCAACTTCTGCCGTGACCGTAACAGCATTCACCAATTTTGCGATCACGACAGGTCGAGCTATTGCAGATGCCGCAATGCTTGCTGAGACGGCTCCTCCGCTAGTAACCGAAGCTGCCTATCTACTGCCAAGGCATATGAATATGCGACATGCAGCCTTGGCAGTGTTGTTGTTTTAGCGCGCATCCGCGCGCTATTTACTACCGGAACGGATGCTTAATAGTGGCCTATTCATCTGCCCCGGTAGTAAGCGTGCAAACCGACAGTGGTCGGACACCGTCACCTGAGCAGTTCAACCAATTTGCGGCCAAGCTAGGCACCTCGCCTGGTGGTAGCTCCCAACTTACTGGGGCTGAGATGTTCAGGCGATTTACCGAGGGCTATGCCGCCATTGCATTATCGACCTCGGGAGAGATCGTTGGCTGTGCGGTACTTGAAAGGTTACTAACTTCCAGAATGGCTTTAACTTTAGATCTTCCTAGGCAGTTTCCTACTATTACGGAGATTCGCTATTCGATCTCTGATCCAGAGGCCAGAAGTTATGATTCTGGATATCGACTAGCATTGTGCCGAACACTTCTTGCGGCCCGAGCGAATGACATTGCCTCTAAAAAGATCGTTGCCCTTTCTGGCATTGCTGAAATTGATGAACCAGGTAATCAGAGTGGCGCTAGCATATGGATCTCCCAAGGGGTCTCCGGTCGGACATTACACATTGATATTCCGGGCAAGTTTAGTGCCATAATTACACTTCGCCCTCACTCGACTACATGATAGTAACCATGGGATAACCATAACTATCGCAGCATGAAAAAGATCAGCGACGCCCTAAATGAGATTATTTCCGGCAATTCTCTGCTCGAGATGGGCATGCGTCACGGGATTCTGAACCTGACTCAAACCGCGCACTTCATTGCGCCTACTCTTGCGGCACGTTTAAAGAAGAATGTTGAGCCAACTGCCGTGACAATGGCACTTTCGCGGATGCAGCGCCAAAAGGCTAAGAGATCAGGTCCTCGGGATGGCAAAATTCGACTCGATGGGATCGCTATCACGCCGGGACTATGTGTTGTTACCTATTCCAGTACGCCGAACCTAAAACTGCGGATTAACGCATTTCTACACAAGCAACAACGTAAAGAGAGCTTCTGTGCAGTTACGCAAGGACTACAGCAGTGCACTCTATTCCTGGAACGCAGTGAATTGAAGGCCTTGCAAGAGGCGATCTCAGAGAAACCGCTGAGATCCGAGCAACATGTAGCCTCGCTGGCAGTGACGTTTCAGACAAACTACGCCCATACGCCCGGTTTTTTCGCGCTGATCTTTCAGAAGCTCTACCTACAAGCAGTCAATATTGTAGAGCTGGCGTCCACTAGCAATGAACTGATTCTATACATTCACGATAGAGACGTAGAGCTAGCGTTTGAAACCTTGTATCACCATTTTATTCAGCGTGAGCGCACTTCATAGCTCTCATATTTAGGAGTTATAGCCGAGAACTTCCTGCGGAGGCTGACTGCTAAGAACCAGTTTTGGCGGACCTTTAGTACTCTGAACTCAGGACATACAAAGCGGTTATCAAAAATCGCGAGGGATTTAATAGCCTTCGCAAACCGCTATGAATTCGCCGTTGATATGGGATTCAATGATATTTTTTGATTGAGTATACCTTGACGGATCGAGTACATTCCCATCCATGGATCCAGTAGATGAGCCACAGCGAGCTTCGCCGCCTCTTTATGAGCCTCCACTAGTGGTTATTGCAATGACCGATGCGGTCGAGCAGGAGGTAGTAGATCGCCTAAACAATGCAACTCTCCGCATCTCACCAGAGGGCAAGCTCGCCGATTTGACTCTTGCAGCCCCACAGCAGTTAGTCTTGATTACAGTTGTGTCTGAGGGTGCTGGCGATGAGGTTGGATTCAGAGTTGAAATCCGAGAGCAATCCGACCCCACTCGCGCTTTCAATGTGACCCGAGTAGGTATTCATGCAGTAGAGATCTCGACTAAGGATCAAGTCCCGATCGACTCAGTCAACCGAGCCGATCACATCATTGCGTGTGGGCCTCTTAAATCAGATTCAACCTATCTTCTTATGGTGCTAAAACCGCCACCAAAGGTTTCGGTGCGAGGGATATATCCGGATAACTCACCGAGGTTTACAGAAGACAGTACGGATAGCTGGAAGAGATTGCATGGGCCGAAAGCTGCTGGTGCCACTCCTTCAGGACAACGGGTCCCGGCGATGACGGCGAGGGATCGAATTGTTGGCCCTGAAAGTAGACAACTTGGCCTGACCGGATGAGATTGAGCAAACCGGGACCGATACATCGTCACCCCTTGGTATTGGTATCAAGGTCGGTATCGAGGAGATTCCCCAAAAGTTTCAATCTACAGGCTCATACACTTTCTCCAGAGCCGCGTTCTCCAAAGACGCGATAATCTTTGCACGGTCCAATCCACCCGCTACCTTTGTCGCATTGCGCGCAACTGCGCCTGCGTTTACCGATCCAGTCAGGTCACTCGATACTCCAACAACTATAGCGATTATCAAAAGTCGGTGCCAATAAAATTGGCAAGCCTTTTGATATTAATCGCTATAGGTTGTTGTTTTGATTCGCTTTCGCGAATCTATAGCGGTTTGCAAATGCTATTATATCGCTCGCGACTTTTGCAAACCGCTATATATTTGTTGTTGGTTCGGCTCCGCCTCACAATACTCGGTGAACAGTTACGATATTTCAAGACCTTTTATCCTTTCTTGTTGCCCCTAAACGGGGCATTTTTTGTGAATGGTTACTTGTATGATGGAATCGGACGCTCGCTGGCTCGCCTCCGCCATGTTAGGGCCGATTGCGCTTCGCCTGGATAGGATAGATGCTCACTGGTTCGCATCAGCTATTGGGGCTTACAGTGC
>Ga0163148_10000729_pt1 | contig 44459 bp, 43 predicted proteins | sample OliLakLV19MP7P2_FD_148606 | JGI IMG/M metagenome (GOLD analysis project Ga0163148, IMG submission 148606) | Freshwater microbial mat bacterial communities from Lake Vanda, McMurdo Dry Valleys, Antarctica- Oligotrophic Lake LV.19.MP7.P2 | ecosystem: Environmental > Aquatic > Freshwater > Lake >... | reverse complement strand
CCTCGAGCTGTAACAATCGAACACTGCTATATGCCGGACAAAATCGCGGGGTTTGGGGCAGAGCCCCACTATAAGAAGAATTCACTATTCCTGCCTTGCTGGGTGTGGTGGCTTCATGCCTAAATTATTCTCGCTGATTTGCTATCAGCTACTTGACTATCAACACAGCCTCTCGGTGGTGAAAATCCCCCTAACCCGTTGGGTGACTGGAACATTCATTGATTCTAAATTCATTTCAAATAGATACGTACGAACATCGAACATCATTTTCGACTGCGTTATCTAGGTTGAACAATAGCGATTATATCGCTCGCGCTTTTTGAAAACCGCGATATCAGAATCTGACGGCGTAATCCATTGAATTTAAACACTATAGCGATTATCAAAAGTCGGTGCCAATAAAATTGGCAAGCCTTTTGAAATTAATCGCTATAGGTTGCTGTTTTGATTCGCTTTCAGCAAATCTATAGCGGTTTGCAAAAGCTATTATATCGCTCGCGACTTTCGCAAACCGCTATATAACTTCTTAAATCCATACATTTACAATCATCGATTTAGCATGCATAATGCCAACTATGCGGTTAAGTGAGCTCTATAAAGCGTTGGCGGATGATTCCAGATTGCGACTGATCTCAGTTTTGGCGCGCGGACTCTTCAATGTGCAGGAGCTGACTGCTGTTCTAGGGATCAGCCAACCAACGGTTAGTCATCATCTGAAGGTTCTACATGGTGCCGGATTAACGCGAGTTCATCGTGAGGGCACCTGGTCGTATTACGGGTTGGCAAATCATATCGAAGGAGAAAATGGGACGAGTGCTAACTCCCCGGTCACCAGCCTAACTCGCGAACTCAGTACCCTCCTGAAAAATAATCCCCCACACGGTAGCGAGCACGACGAACAACGCATCGCAGAGATACTCGCCGCCCGCCGCAACCAGGCCCATCAATTTTTTGAAAGGGTTGCTCCCGAATGGCGCACACTGCGCCATGAGCTGGCCGAAGATGAATCATGCGTTGAGCGTGTGTTGCAGAGCGTAGAACCGAACGAGACTGTTGTCGACCTCGGGTGCGGATCGGGCGCGCTCCTTGAGCGCCTTCTTCCGCGCACCGGTAGCACAATCGGCGTTGACTATTCTCAAGCTATGCTAGCCGAAGCGCGCCGTGCACTTGGGGATCGAGTTGCCCAGGTTGACCTGCGGATCGGCAGCCTTGAGCATCTGCCCCTCGCCGACGAATCGGTCGACCTGGCGGTCGCCTACATGGTCTGTCATCACCTACCAACGCCAAGCGAAGCTCTCGCCGACGCCGCACGAGTGTTAAAACCTGGTGGCAGATTGTTAATCGTAGATCTAACAAAGCACAACGATGAGCATCTGCGTGAGCGCTTTGCGGATCAGTGGTTGGGTTTTGATCTGAACCAATTTTCGGAATGGATTTTAGATGCTGGGTTGAGTCCTCCAAAGACAGAGCTCGTGGGTATTCGCAAATCAGTATTTTTTTTAGAAACGTACAAACAAGGAAAGTAAAATGAAAGATGACCTAAAGGACTATAAAGTTGCCGACATCGCGTTAGCAGCATGGGGCCGTAAAGAGATCGAGATCGCCGAGAAGGAGATGCCCGGTCTTATGTCACTTCGTAAGGAGTACGCCACATCGAAGCCTCTAAAGGGCGCGCGTATCGCTGGTTGCTTGCACATGACCACTCAGACGGCTGTGCTAATCGAGACCCTCACAGCTCTTGGCGCTGAAGTTAGGTGGTCAAGCTGCAATATCTACTCGACCCAGGATCAAGCTGCTGCTGCAATAGCTGCTGCTGGAGTTCCAGTCTTTGCCTGGAAAGGCGAGACCAATGAGGAGTATGACTGGTGTATTGAACAGTCACTGCTATTCGGCGACAAGGGCCCAAACATGTTGCTCGATGACGGCGGAGATCTCACTCTAATCGTTCATCAAAAACACCCTGAGATGCTCAAGGATATCAAGGGCGTTTCTGAAGAGACTACCACTGGCGTTCACCGTCTGTATCAGATGCACACCAAGGGCGAGCTCAAGCTCCCAGCCTTTAACGTTAACGATTCCGTTACTAAGTCAAAGTTTGACAACCTTTACGGTTGCCGTGAATCTTTGGCCGACGGATTGAAGCGCGCGACAGGCGTAATGCTTGCTGGCAAGACGGTACTTGTCGCTGGCTATGGAGACGTCGGTAAGGGCTGTGCGCACTCGATGCGCAGTTACGGATCGCGGGTTTTGATCACTGAAATTGATCCGATCAATGCCCTGCAGGCCGCGATGGAAGGTTTTCAGGTGACAACTATGGAGAAGGCAGCTCCACAGGCTGATATCTTCGTAACCGCCACTGGAAATCTGAACATCATCGCTGACAAACATTTTGGATTGATGAAGGATCAGGCGATTCTCTGTAATATTGGCCATTTCGATAATGAGATCGATATCGGCTGGTTAGAGAAGAACAGCGCCAAGGAGATCAACATCAAGCCGCAGGTCGACAAGTTCGTTCAGAAGGATGGTCGTGAGTTGATCGTTCTAGCGCGCGGTCGCTTGGTCAACCTAGGTTGCGCTGCTGGACATCCAAGTTTTGTGATGTCGAGCTCGTTTACTAACCAAACCCTGGCGCAGATCGAGCTCTTCACCAAGCACGGTCAGTACAAGGTCGGAGTTTACACCCTGCCAAAGATCCTAGACGAGAAGGTTGCCCGTCTACACCTTGGCAAGATCGGTGTTGAACTAACGATCCTCTCGAAGGACCAGGCCGAATACATCGGCGTGCCGCTTGAGGGACCGTATAAGGCAGATGCTTATAGGTACTAGAGTTGTAACTGGTCAGCACTTAATAATTGACGGAACACTACCCATGCCCCTCAGGGGCCGATTTGCGGAGCAAATCGGGGGTGATAACAAGTAACTGATCAAAAATAGACTGCCCCGATCAGGGGCTGACAAGAAAGATCTGAAAGTGAACAAAGGCGTAAACATCCAGGATAATCACCATATTAGGTTTATTCGTTAAAACATGCTGACCAGTTACCTAGAGTTTTAGAGACTAGTAGGCGATTTTGGGGGTGCTCGGATTTCTATCTGGGCGCCCCCTATTTTATTCAAGATTCTGGCACAACTCACTATAGCGGTTTGCAAAAGTCGCGAGCGATATAATAGCTTTTGCAAACCGCTATAGATTCGCTGAAAGCGAATCAAAACAACAACCTATAGCGTTAAATTTCAAAAGGCGTAACCGTTCACGGGGGGTGCAAGAATCATCGCAAACTAATCAATTGGGTGCATTTTTATCCGCTGGAAGCGGCCCCCGGCGGGACAACAAGTAACCGTTCACAAAAAATGCCCCGTTTAGGGGCGACAAGAAAGGATAAAAGGTATTGAAATGTCAAAAAATGAGACAATCCACCAAAAGTTTTTAGATATAGTCACCCCCCGTGAACGGTTATCAAAAGGCTTGCCAATTTTATTGGCGCCGACTTTTGATAATCGCTATAGTTTACACTTTTACTACAAATGTAGTAAAATAGCTTACATGAAGAAAAGCTATAAACTAAATATCGATTTTTCCGACGAGCCCAAACTGATTGAATTGCTCAGACTTCAGGCGGCCAAGCATGGACTGACTCAGAAATCTGTTTTAATCGAAGCTCTGAGCCGCTACTTCTCGGATAAGCAAGAGGAGGAATTTGTAATCTATGCGGCTAACAGATCTTTTGTAGAGTGGAATAATCCTGAAGACGATGTATATGACACCCTTTGACGTCGTTCTGGTTCCCTTTCCGTTTGCCGACCTATCATCGAACAAACGCAGACCATGTCTAGTTCTCGCTTCGTTTCGCCCTAAAGCATTGGGGCCGCACATCATAGTCGCAATGATGACTAGCCAGATTACACCGCCCCTGTTTCCATACGATGTAATACTCCGCGACTACGAGAAGGCAGCGCTCCCGAAGCCAACATTAGTGCGGCTCAGCAAGGTCGTTACATTGGATGCTAAACTGATTACAAAGAAGCTTGGTAAGTTAAGTGAATATGATCGCGAAACCGTTAAGAGGGAGTTCTCCAAACTTTTCGACTTAAGGTGACTACCCCTGCCTCCCCAGGATCCGTCAGCCCCAAACCACCCCCTGATCCACGAATTACATTCGTCGCCAAGGTGATCATCGAGCTGACATCAGCAAGGTTTGCTGGGACTACGTTCAAATTGCCAGCCCTTGCGATACCTTCCGAGGCCACCCTTGAGAATACCCAACAACGATACGCCATCAGCCTGTTAACCTGACAGCAAGCGTGCCCAAAAACTAAGGGTCGATACCAATCAGATAAAATAAGAACTATAGTGGTTAATTTCAAAAGGCGTAACTGGTCAGCACTTAAAATATGTAAGCGTTCACGGGGGGTGCAAAAATCGTCGCAAATTAACAGATTGGGTGCCCTTATATTCGCCGAAGGCGCCCCCGCTCGCCTTCGCTAAAGCTTCGGCGGAGTCCTTTATACATAGGTCCCGCCATAGTTCGAAGAACGACGGCGGAGAGGGCCAACAAGTAACTGGTCAAAAACTGACTGCCCCGACCAGGGGCTGACAAGAAAGATCTGAAAGTGAACAAAGGCGTAAACATCCAGGATAATCACCATATTAGGTTTATTCGTTAAAACATGCTGACCAGTTATCAAAAGGCTTGCCAATTTTATTGGCACCGACTTTTGATAATCGCTATGGTTGTGCAAGTGTAGTCTATGGGCTACACTTGCAGTGATGGAAGCGTTCCCTCGAATTGTAAAAATGTACCAACGCCAGGACGGCACGATCCCGTTTACCGATTGGTACAAGAACCTCAGGGACGTGCGCGGACAACAGAAGATTCTTGCTCGTATTGATAGAATGAAGCTTGGGAACCTCGGCGATCATCGATCTGTGGGAGAAGGTGTAACTGAGCTCAGGATCTCTTTTGGGCCCGGCTATCGGGTATATTTTGGACAAGAAGGTGACGAAATAGTTGTTTTACTCGTCGGGGGCGATAAGGGAACACAAGATGATGACATTAAAACCGCGAAGATCTACTGGGAAAATTTCAAGAAGGAGAAAAAATATGGCGATCGTTGATTACGATGAGTTTTTGCATGAGCAGTTAAAAGATCTAGAGTATGCCGCAGGATATCTCACGGCATGCCTTGAGGAAGGTGAAGACGTTTTTCTTCTTGGAATTCGACAAGTCGCAAAAGCTACTGGTGGGATGAAATCATTATCGGAAGCCACTCAGCTCAATCGCGAAAGCCTCTACGACATGCTCTCGAAAACTGGTAACCCACTTTTCTCAAGCGTTACTACCGTTCTCGACAAACTTGGGTTCGAAGTAACGTTCACCCCAAAACTTCAGGGGACTAGAGCGGCCTAATCTTCAGGTTTCAGCGCATGCCTGATTTCTACTAAGGGAACTTGCTAAAAGGCCGGAACATCCGGGAAACCACTCATACATAAATGGCGACCTCCCGGACCTCCGCACTATTGTCGCACTATTGTGAACAGGTACCGCTGCAGCTCATTGTGCAGACTCCCTCCTGAACCGATATCCTCTACTACCCCTGCCGTCCCCGAATCCCTGGATCCGTCGGCCCCGCGCCACCCCCTGATCCACGAATTACATTCGTCGCCAAGGTGATCATCGAACTCACATCAGCGAGATTCGCTGGGACTACTATTGTGTTTCCGGCCTTTGCAATCTTTCCAAACTCCGCAACGTACTGCTCTGCCACGCGTAGCTGCACGGCTTCAATTCCGCCCGGTGCTCCGATCGATTCGGCCACCTTGCGGATACCTTCAGATGTTGCACTGGCGATCGCTAAGATCGCCTGGGCATGGCCCTGAGCTTCATTGATCTGCTGCTGGTAGCTTGCCTCTGAAGCCTTAATTACCTGCTGCTTTTCACCCTCTGCGCTATTAATCGCCGCATCACGCTCCCCTTCCGAGGTTAAGATCACGGCGCGCTTTTCCCGCTCGGCACGCATCTGCTTCTCCATCGCCGCCAATACATCGTGAGGCGGAGTGATGTTTTTAATCTCGTAACGCAGAACCTTGATTCCCCACGGCTCAGTTGCCTTGTCCAGCTCATCTACAACCTGTGAATTAATATGATTGCGTTCCTCAAAGGTACGATCAAGCTCAATCTTGCCGATCTCACTTCGCAGAGTTGTTTGAGCTAGCTGTATGATCGCAAAGATATAGTTCTCAACGCCGTAAGATGCGCGCTCAGCATTCAAAACCTTTAGATAAAGCACGCCATCAACGCCAACCTGCACATTATCACGAGTGATACAGATCTGTTCAGGGATATCCATCGCCGTTTCTTTGAGGGAATGGCGGTAGCGGATCTTGTCGATGAAGGGAATCAAGATATGAAATCCGGCGCCTAGCGTCTCGCTGAAGCGACCCAATCGCTCGATAACGATCGCAGTCTGCTGTGGTACGACCACGGCAGTTTTAAAGATTACAATAAAGACAAATCCGAGGATAAATAACGCTAAAATTAATCCGTCTGGCATAAAGATATCTCCAAAAAAGATCTGAACTAGGTTTACAACTGGGGTTTAATGTTCAATGTAAGGCCATCAACTGAATCAACGAGACACTGCTGCTCTACATGCAAACCTTGAGCTGTCACATTCTTAGCATTCCAGGTCGTTCCGCGTAGTTCAACTCGGCCGGTACCGTGGGGGCCAATCTCGTTTAGTATTAATACACTTTCTCCAACTAACTGATCGGTGTCGGCAGCACTTGTACCCTTGGCGCCATGCATACAGGTAAAGTGCTTACGCAACATTAGCAACATCCCGATTGAAAGTACAGAAAACATTAGCCAGCGCATCCAGCTCGGCTCACCAAGGTCAAGCGCTGCAAGCGCGCCAACCACTATCGCGCCTAAGCCGAAGAAGAGTAGAAAAAAACTCCCCGGGGTCATTATCTCACCGACTAACAGCACCAGCCCCATTATCATCCACATCCACCAGGTCATTGTCATGCTTCTTATAATCCTCCAAGGAATAAACTAGTGGAATCTTATATCAGGAATGCTCTTGTTATGCTCAGTTATTTTTAGAGCTCTGGACTAGTGATACGTAATCGGATAAATCAGCTCAAATCGCGGGATAGCAACTTTAAAAGCCACCCTTGAGGCCGCATCATCAGCTCCCCTATCAATCGCCCGATCAATCGGCTGAAATAGATACTCGCCCTCCATTGCTCCAACCGGATCGTTTATAACTGCGGAGCTTGTGTACTCAAAACCGTGTCCCGGTTCCAGAACCGGCAGCTCTCCGACAACGCCCGGTCCTACAACCTCTGCCATGCGCGTGCCCCCTGAATGAATAACCCAATGTCGCTCTAACAGCTGGCACGATTCACGGCTGATATTCTCGATCAATACAGTATAGGCAAACGCAAAAACACAGCGGGATTGGTCAGAGTGCTCTGGAAGGGCTTGGGGAGTAACTGAAACCCTAATTCCGTTACTGACTAACGAATAGGAGTCTTTATGATCAATTGCTGTATTGGGCATAGGCCCTAAGTAGCACGGGAGGGTAGGCGCTAGGAAGACATTATTCGGCGGGGGTAATCTTCCCTGAGTTTACCGCATATACCTTCCAAACCAATCCCTGCAGAACGTTATCTTTATTAAAGGAGAAGTTTACACCGTCGATCTCTGTGACAGAGTTGCGAATTGCGGCTTGGAGATCTGGCGCCTTACTGTTTCGTGCAAAGATCATCGTCCCATAGTAGCCAAGGTCAGCATTCAATTGAGGCTTCTTGCCATACTTGGCAACAAACCGATCCTCAAAAGCGGGGGCGGCGCTTGAACGCTGCGTAAAATAGAGGTTGTCCTGCTGGTCTACTGGGATTAATCCCTGCTCGATTGAATTCTTGATCGTAGTATTTCCTATAATCGGAAGCGAACTAAGACCTAGCTCTGCGCGCTTTTTTATGAAACCAACAACACTCTGAGGTTGACCATCGAGGTAAACTACATCTGGATCCAATTTTTTGGCGCGCAAGATTAACATCCCAGCCTGAGCCGCCTCAACATCCTGATACTCAACTGCGCCAGCGAAAGCCCGACCCGGCACATCAAATCTGGCTCTCAAGGCATCGGCTAAGGTATATCCAAAACCTGAAATGAAATGAACGATCGCCGCGCGCTTCCAGCCCTTAGAGGCAAACAACGGATCATAAGCTGCGATCCATTCGCGAAGATCACCGCCAATTACAAAATAGTTCGGTGAAAACACAAAATCGCGATCATATACTGTTTCTACCGATAGAAAGGGGATCTGATCACGCTCTGTAATCTGCACTAAGTTGCGAACCCACCAGCTGCCAGTGATTAGGGCATCAATTTTGCCTCTGCTCTTTAAGCTTTGATACGCTGTGAATGTTTGATTCGATTGGGAAGAGTCATCTTCCACAAGTAGCTCGACTGATATCCCCTCTTTTTTGAGCTCAGCTACAGCAAGTTGAATACCCTCAAGTACGGACTGACCATAACTTGCCGCAAAACCTGAAAGCGAGGTGATCACGGCTATTCGGAGTGGTGCGGAGGCTTTGGTTGCTGCTGTGGGAGCATCCGGAAGCTTAGACTCCGCAAGCCCACGATCGGCCAGGAGCAAGATTGCGCAAAAGACACTTAAACTACAGCACACCAGCCTAATTAAACTCTTCATAGGGCGACTCTAGCGATAAAATTAGCCGCTGACGCGGATCGAACGCGTGGCCTAGTGATTACGAATCACTCGCTCTACCAACTGAGCTACAGCGGCGAAAACTGTGGCAGTATCTATAGCGTATTCGCAGCAGAAAGTAACCAGGCTGCTTTGAAGTCGACAAACTGACTAAATCGCTAGATAAACATAGCCAATAATCACCAACGCCCCAGCAATATCAAAGAATACCCCTGCGCGGCGCATCTCTCGCGCTGGAACTTTTCCCGTGCCGTAAACGATTGCATTTGGCGGAGTTGATACTGGCAACATAAACCCAAAGCTCGCACCAAAAGTGGCGGCCAATACAAGTGTCATGGCGATATGTTGGTCGACGCCTTGATGAATCGTAGCACCGATAATTAGCGGAATTAAGATCGCTGCGGCAGCAGTATTCGAAGCAAACTCTGACATCAGAATACTTGCAAGAATAACGATCGCCCCAATTATGACTGGCTTTGAAAGGTCTCCGGCAAATAATGCCCCACCGATATCCTTTGCTGCGCCACTCTGCTCAAGGATCAGGCCCAGCGTGAGCCCGCCGCCAAACAGCATCAGTGTTCCCCATTCTATTTTATTGGTTTCCTCCCAGGTTAAATTCGGGTTCACTGCCCGCTTATGCTGGACAGGGAGAAAGAACATAGAGATCCCCCCCATTAACCCAACGATGCTCATCGTAAGTCGCGAGTCAATCGTTGCGATCGTTGAACTTTCAGGGAACAGAGATTTTAGTACGCCGGGAAGTACCCAAAGCGCAATTGTGATGAGAAATACCACAGCGATCTCAATCTCGCCGACCTTCATCGGGCCAAGCTCCCTAAGGAGCTTATTAAACTGCTTCTGAATGCCAGGAAATTTAAGATGCCGCAACGGAAAGCAGAGTTCAAACACGACTAACATTACAACAAGCATGACGACCGAGATCGGCAGTCCAATAGCCAACCATTCAATAAATGAGATCTGTATACCTTCGCGAGCTAAAAGACTCACTGCGATTAAGTTGGGTGGCGATCCTACCGGAGTTGCAAGTCCCCCAATACTCGCGGCGAATGCTACAGTAAGAAGTAAACGCACAGAAACACGCTTACGCGTTGGCTCATCTGGAATATGCTGCTCCAAACTCGCTAGAATCCCGATCGTTACCGCCGTTAGGATTGCGGCCGCCGATGTATTCGAGATCCACATGCTTAAGGCAAAGCTCGCAAATCCAAGAACTAGGTTAATACTTAAAAACGAGGATCCCGGCAAACACTTGCCGAGTAGAAAGTAAGCAAGCCGCTTATCGAAGCCGTACTTCTCCATCGCTCGACTCATCAGGAAACATCCCAGAAAGAGAAACAGGATGTCACTACCGTAAGAGTCAAATGCTTTCGGTGCCGGGAGCACGCCATACCAGGCGGCCAATACTGGAACTAAAAGTCCGGTCGCTGGCAGAGGAACCGCCTCCGTTAGCCACAGTCCGATAGTTGTAATAAAAATCGCCGCGACAGCGGGATGCGGCAGATCAAGACCAAAGCAGATTATGGGAGGAAGGGCGAGTAGCGCTATAACTAGCGGGATATTAATGGTACGGGGGGATGGCATAGAGACTGCAATTAGTTGATAGACCAGTACTAGTAGCGTGGGAGACTAGTTCAACAGGTGCACAAGATAAAGCATGGTTCTAGCTGGCATGACTTAAGCTAGGTAGCTTACATAGGTAGATGCTGATTGAAACCGGCATGCCTTTCGATACTAATCGCTATATGTTTCACTGAGTATGTCTAAAAGTACCTTTATAATTAAAGACTGGTCTACCGCAGGACGACCTACCCATTAGACTAGATACGGCGCATACTTCGTGATTTTGAACTTATGACTAGGGGATTTCTGAAAATATCGCTCGGATTCTTGCTTGCAGGCGCATTGTATCTGCCCCTCACCCTGCACGCCGATAATTGGGACCCCAATAGCCTGCGCGGGCCACGCGATTATCCACTGCGTCGACCGTTGTCACAGTTAGAGAATCTAGCAGATGCATTTCAAGATTCGAGTCCGACTGTGCGCATTAATGTAGTGCGGGATCTGGTCCTACTTTGTCAACGCACTCCAAGTTCCTGCACAAGGGCCCGCGAGATTCTGAGTATGGGACTGAGCGATTCCGATCCTGCACTTCGTACTTTTGTGGCCCTGAATGGAGGTCAGGTGGGATTACCTAAACAGGTAGTTCGTGATCAGATCTTAATGCAGCTTCTAAATGATCCGAGTCCAAATATCAGATTACGCGCATTGAAGGAGCTGACCTCTGGGCCAATCCCTGAGTCGGCAGCGCCTCTAATTACTAAGCTTTTAGGGGATCCGATAGCAAAGATTCAATCACTCGCTCGCACAAGTTTAATCCAGAATGGACACCAGGGGCTTGTTAGCGCCTATGATGAGATCGCCACTAACACTGCGCAGCAAGCGGATCTACGCAAGGAACAGGAGCAGCGCACAGCGATCGCGGCAGCTCAAGCCAAAGCACAAGCCAAAGCCGCTGAGCAGGAAGCAATTCGACAACGGTTCGCTGAACAGAAACGTGCATTTGTTGGCCCGTCAATACTTGAAGCAGCTAAAGAGACTGGAGATAGCACAGAGGCACTGGTCAGTGCCGAACAATTTGCCGCTGAAAAGGCCGAGCGCGAGCGGCGAGAAATATCTGTAAATGCATTTAGGCTCGCACAACAACCGCGCTTTGAATCCTTAATGGGCGGGACTATCGATGATGAGGAGATTCGACGTTATATCAAAGAGTACGCTGAAGAAGCCGAGCAGGAGAATTTCGATGAGGCGAAGCGCCGCCTTGACCTAATTCAGCAACGCCAGGCTATGTTAGAGCTGCTGGCGGAGTGATCGCACCCTTTCGGTAATGTAAATATCCAATAATTTCAACCGGTTGACTGAAGCCAAGTGCAGGGCCACAAGAGCATGTTCTCAGGGAACTTGCTAAAGGGGAGCATGTTCTCAGGGAACTTGCTAAAGGGAGCATGTTCTCAGGGAACTTGCTAAAGGGGAGCATGTTCTCAGGGAACTTGCTAAAGGAACTTGCTAAAGGGAACTTGCCAAGAGCATGTTCTCAGGGAACTTGCTAAAGGAGCATGTTCCCAAGAGCATGTTCTCAGGGAACTTGCTAAAGGAGCATGTTCTCAGGGAACTTGCTAAAGGGGAGCATGTTCTCAGGGAACTTGCTAAAGGGGAGCATGTTCTCAGGGAACTTGCTAAAGGGCATGTTCTCAGGGAACTTGCTAAAGGAACTTGCTAAAGGAACTTGCTAAAGGGGGAACTTGCTAAAGGGAACTTGACGCACTCCCGACCGCATTTCAAGCCGCTACCTACGCAATCCTCGTAGCCCTAAGTCCCTAAAACTTCGAAGTTTTAAAAGTTCGCACCGAATCATCAAGCCATCTGCCTTTCCTAACGACAGCTCTCTCTGGCCGAACGATATCTCGTGACCTTGGAACTATGCAGATTATCCGCCCCTCAAATGCTGGAAAACAGCCTACAGTTAGCACGCTCGTGGCTACGATCTACTCATTATGCGCTGTGTTATTCCTCTGCGCTGCTGCGCACGCCGAGGAATTTACGATCCAGATCAAGACCGCTGCTGGAGCACCGGTTGAGGGTGCAAGAGTCAAGGGAACCAACGGAGTAAGTGAGCTTCCGGGACTGTTTACCGATTCTCAGGGACGTTGGAGCTTCAACATTGGTGATATCGACGCACCAAATCCGACCGTGGCCTTCTCGAAGATCTCCGCAGGATTGCGATTTGAGCCATCTGAGCTAGTCATTAATAGCGAGAACTGTCCGAATCGAAACTGCGCTGTGCTGGCGATCGCCGATGGTCACCCTACAGCGATCATTGACTGGTCGGTTATTAATAGCCAAGGGCAGCCAATGCCAGGAGTTCCCGTGGCTATTCCTGACTCAATCTCCGGGTGTCCCAAATTCAGCGACGTTAACGGTTATGTACTCTTCGCTGTCAAACAGAACGGCGTGGCGTGTAACGATACAGACGCCGACATTACGAATAATTTCTACTCTGTCCTACCCCTGAATCCGCCAGGCCGCGACTGTACATTTATAACCAAGCTCTTGCGTAAATATAAAGCCTGTACAAATTCCGGCGATTTTACTGGGTATGTAACAGCCGCGTGTAGTAACCGCGCTGCTATAGTTCCAGGAACAAGCGTAGACTACCAGGTCAAAGTCACCGTGGATTATACATCAGCGGCAACAGATGTGACCTTCTATGGTAACGAGGGGATCAACGCCTTAGCCAAGACAGCACGTAGCACTGATTCACAGGGGATCTGGCGCTTTAACTCTGGCGCGGTAGGAGCTGCTAGCAGTACGTCATTCCAGGTTGTACCGACCGGCGACTATCAGTTCTTCCCTCCGGTTCTAACACTCTCTCCAAATTCATGTCCTGGTAATATCTGTCGCGTATGGGCGGTACGTAACGGCGTAAAAGCGAGTGCGATTCAGTGGAAGACTGCGGATCTAACCGCTAGCGCATTGGTCGGCGTTTCGGTTGAGTCACAGCATATTCCGCAGTGCCTTACCAATCAGGTACAACGAACTGACAGCAATGGTCAGATTATCCTAGCCGCTCAACGCCAATCTGCCTGTAATGACTCAAACTCAGATCCTCGCGATGACTACATCGCTATGATGCCATCAATGAACGGCTGTAACTTTAGTCACAGTAGCGGGACTCCCTTCCAGGTCTGTCCTTTGACTGAGCTAGTTACGGGAGACTACCGCGGGGCTTGCGGCGGTGTCGCAGCACCACAAACCTACAACATAAGTGGCAAGGCGTTTGACCCCGACGGCTTCCCACTTGCGGGCGCGAATGTACTCTTGAACAATACCGCAGCCGCCACCACCAATTCACGAGGTGAGTACTCAATTAGCGTTGATGAAGGTCAGAACTATAAGGTCGAGGCACGCTCAAGTAACATAACATTTGATCCCTCGTGGCTAGGTTTAGTAGCCGTTGATCGCAACATTCCAGGCGTTGACTTCCGCGCTGTATTGCCACTTCCTCAGAGTGGTATTACTCCGCCCCGAACACCGGACTGCCCGGTTAAGAGCCATCAGGACGTGCGTGGCATTACTCTCGATCGCCAGGGCCGCCGCATAGCGAACGTTGAGCTCTACAATAATCATCAGCTGCTAACTGTATCAGACAGTCTAGGTAACTTTAGTGTGACCGTTCCAGCCGCAAGCAACGTATGGTTAACGCCAGAGAAGGACGATGCCTTCTTTGACCCAGCCGGTATCTCAATTCCAAATATTCGATGTGATACTGCAGATTCAAACTTCCGGCAGATCGATGTGCGCAGTTATATTCTTGCGGGGCAGGTACGCGATACTAACGGCGTTGTGGGCAAGGATATCAAGATCCGCTTAACCTATCGCGACTTCGTTCGTGAAACTACTACCGATTCGACGGGTCACTACACCCTAACGGCACCTCAGAATGAAGAATACGTCGTCACGCCCGTCATCGATGAAATAGTCTTTGAGCCATACGTTTATTCCGGCAACGTCTTCCGCAATGAGTTTGAGTTAGATTTTGTAACAGGTAGCATCTTGGGGCCGACACCCACCCCGACCCCGACAGCAACAAACACGTCTACCCCGACCAAAACTCCAACACCGACTAATACCGCTACTCCAACACGAACTCCGACGATTACCCCAACCTTTACGCGTACTGCCACGCCAACGATAACTCCGATACCGCTCAATACTCATACCCCAACACGAACAGCGACCCCGACAGTAACTTCAACTCCGACCCACACGCCGACGGCGACTGCTACCCCAACTAAGACAGCTACCCCCACGAAGACATCAACCCCAACGATTACATCTACGCCAACACCACATAATGTAGCGATCTGCCATCTACCGCCGGGGAATCCAGAAAATCGCCATACTCTATTCGTTGGGGAACCGGCCGTAAAAGCCCACTTGGACCACGGCGACTACCTGGGAGAGTGCGTACCCAACACTGCAACGCCAACAAGTACACCCACCAGGACTAATACGCCCACACCAACAAAAACTCCAACGATTACTCCAACCCCAACAAAGACAGCGACGCCAACTAACACGTCAACACCGACGAAGACTTCTACACCTACAGCCACATCTACCTCTACACCAACGCCAACAGCGACAGCAACGCCACAACCAAAGCTGATCCTAACCTCGATGTGCTCGGATGTTCCGTCACAACAGCTACGCTGGAGAGTTCGAAGTACTTACAGTACTGATCAGGCTGTAACTTGGGACGTGTATGGTACATCTCAGAAAGGCGCACTAACCGCCACCGCGTTAGGTGACTCGTACTTTGACACTCTCACGGTACCGAATAGTCCAAACACTACGCGATTGTTCCTAGCTGGCAAGCAGGTCGATGTTAAAGCCTCCGGAATGGTTGCCTGTCCGCAAACCCCTACTCCAACTCCGATCCCGACATTCACACCAACCCCGGAGCCGACCTCGACACCTGTACCGGATGCTACCCCTACACCGATCGAGATGTTCCTAATCAACGGAATGCTAAAAGGGGTTAACGGTCGCAACCTATCGAGTAGCGAAAAGAAGACCATGAAGGGAATGGAGATCACCGTCCTTGCAACCGATCGATCGGGGAATCAGTATGCGGCAACGGTAGCCTCAAACTTCACCTGGTTTATGGAGGTTCCCGACGAGTACTACAACATCAGCTTAGAAAGCGACAAGAAACTAACTGTAACTTCACGCCCAAGAACCTACCGTATGTGGGTTGAGGGACCACAGGGTGGCCTGCACTTCGCCGTACGTCCGCGCGGCATTGCGGTTTCGGGAGACAGTGGCACCAACACTGGCGCCAATGGCGGCAAGGCTAAACCAATTAAACGCATTAAACAGAAGGGGAGGTAAGAGTGAAACTACAATCATATCTCCTTAGTGTTGGGCTTATCATTGGTTTCATTCCGGTTGCAGAGGCGCAATTGGAACCGGTATCGGACGGCTATACACCGATTGAAGTATACCGTGATGAGTATGTAATCACTGTCAGCACAGTTCCCGCACTGCGTGACCGCGCTGTTGCGATCCTTGATGACTTAACAAGGGACGACCTCGAGGTTATAGAGGACACTTCACGGGCACTATTAGTTGCACCCGAAGAGCTTCTCAGCGGCGAGCAGGAGCGTGAGATCGCCGAATACGATCCACGCGACGATCTCTGTGAGAAACTTCGCAAGGCCAATCGACTCGACCGTGTGCAGCGCGCGGCAGATGGAACAAATGAGGTGATCCGCCGGATCAGCTGCTCACCCAACACCGTTATGCGCATAGCTGCTGTGCCGAATGATCAGTACTACTCCCTAGAATGGGGCCTAAGTCAAAGTAACGATATTGACATGGACCTACCGGAAGCATGGGAGATCACTAAAGGCTCGAACGAGGTAGTTATCGCGGTGATTGACACAGGGGTCGATTATAATCATCAAGATCTAGCCGAGAATATGTGGCGCAACCCCAACGAGATCGCTGGCAATGGAATTGATGACGATAATAACGGGGTGATCGATGACGTTTACGGATTCAATGCCGCCAGTGATAACGGTAATCCGATGGATGACCAGTATCACGGCACTCACGTGGCCGGCACCATCGGTGCGGTATCCAATAACGGCATCGGCATTGCTGGCGTAGCATGGAATGTAAAAATTATGGCGGTTAAGTTCCTCACCTCAACCGGCAGCGGATCACTATATGACGCAATTCAAGCGATCGATTACGTGACAATGATGAAGAACCGCGGCGTCAATATTGTAGCCAGCAATAACTCTTGGGGCGGTGGCGGGTACATGAGTACGATGTACGATGCAATCGCGCGTGCCCGAAATGCTGGCGTACTCTTCATTGCGGCGGCGGGAAATAACACTAATAACAACGACAGTAACCCTTACTATCCGGTCGGCTATGCAGTCGACAACGTGGTTGGAGTTGCCGCCCTCGACTCTAGTGGCAATCTTGCTAGTTTCTCTAACTACGGCGCTACATCGGTGCATGTTGGTGCCCCCGGCGTCTCAATTGCAAGTTGTAAACCGGGCAATCAGTACCAGTATCTAAACGGCACCTCAATGGCAGCGCCACATGTCTCGGGAGTTGTTGCGCTTTTGAAGTCCTACAATTCAGGTTTAAGCTACACTGCGATTAGAAATCTGTTGCTCCAGACCGGCGTGCAGATGGGAGCACTTGCTGGCAAAACCATAACCGGTCGGATGGTCAACGCCTATAATGCGCTAACCCAGGCCGCACCGCCGGGACCAACCCCTACGCCGACACATAAGCCTACTCCTGCGCCAACAGCTACGCCGACAAACACACCAACGCCGACTCCAAGTCCGACACCAACGCTGACACCTACTCCTCAGCCACCCGGACACTGGGCTGCACGCGGTAGCGTATTGTCAAATCTCGGGGCTCCGTTAGGAGACGTCAAGCTAGTCTTGAGTACCGCTAACGGTGTAACAATGGAGCGCTACTCCAGTGCGAACGGTGCTTTTAGCTTTGACTCAGTCTTGGGACCTACGACATTCACAGTTATAGCAACTAAGGCGGGATATCAGATTCCAGTTTACTACGGCACGCTGAACGCCGACCAAACAATTACGTTAGCAGGGAGTGCTAGTGGTTACGCAGTCAGTGGAATCGCAATCTCGCCAAACGGGGCGGCCATCGCCGGGGCTAACATAAGTGCTGGTGATTTCGGTTCGGCAGTCAGTGATGCTTTAGGGCGCTTCACATTCACTATCCCTTATGGAGCGAGCTATACACTAAGTGTTGAAAAAACCGGCTACCGATTCTCGCATTCTCAGCTATCGGGAACCGTGCTCGGGGATGCCTATCGGGTGATGGTTGGGGTGCAGTAGAGCGCCGACTAACCGTCGTGTCCAAGTAATACTATAGCGATTATCAAAAGTCGGTGCCAATAAAATTGGCAAGCCTTTTGATATTAATCGCTATAGGTTGTTGTTTTGATTCGCTTTCAGCGAATCTATAGCGGTTTGCAAAAGCTATTATATCGCTCGCGACTTTTGCAAACCGCTATAAAGGAGCGTGCGCAAACTCAGGATCCCTTAGAACCGCTCTTTATCAATGCCGAAGGTAATCGGCTTACTAGATTCGGCGTACGTTACATCGTATCGCATCGGGTTGCTGAGGCAGCAAAGGTGTGCCCCGCTTTGCTAACTCGCCGAGTAACGCCGAATACCTTCCGTCACACTACGGCAATGCACCTACTTCAGTCTAATATTGATCTTAATATGATTCGCTCCTGGCTTGGGCATGCTTCAATCGAAACTACCAACGGCTATGTTGAAATTGATTTGGAGATGAAACGTAAAACCCTTAAGTCTTGTGAAAAACTTATCCCGAAACAGGGCAACCGCGGTCCCTCCTGGAAACGAGTTGATGATATCCTTAGCTGGTTAACGACCCTTTAGTTATGTAAAGCACTTTGGCTAGAGTTCTGAATGAATAGTGGTTTATTCACCACGTTTAACTATCTTACTTCACATAATTCCGAGCGCCACATAACACAATTTATGTGATGCGTCATATAAAGAGTGGCTTACCGCTTCTGTTTTGCCTACTGACTAGTTACGAGAGTGATACAGCAAGCCGCCCATCGGCTATCGAACCATAGGTAAAACTATAGGTAACCACAGGTCCGTTAGCGATGGACGGCAGATTGCTCTAGCAACAACTAGAGCCCGATGTTTGGGTCTTTGGGGTCTCGTTTGAACAGCAAGAATCAGAGCTCTTGTTTTCGGCACTCTTGCTATCAGAGCACTTGCCATCTGTGCTCTTTACCTGGCCCTGCTCAGCACCACCACAACAGCCCTCTTCCTTCTTCTTTGTATCTTTTGGAGTATCATTTGGATTAGTCATATCTGCTCCTTAAAAGCGTTAAATAGAGTAGAACCTTGCTAGCGGTGGATTTCGCTATCTTGGGCCTACTCAACCTAGTCATTATGTACTCATTCTGGTTACAATTACAAGCCTCCTTATTGAAAATCTGCTAACGGGTTGAATTAATTGAAACCATTCTGGTTACAGAAAGAACGGCGCCGGTTTTTAGCCGATACTGCGCACAAGATCGGCGATAGTCATGCTTTTAAGCTTGCCCCTCACGGCCTTCTCGGTTGCGCAAAAGATCTTTGCCATCTCCTCTTTCATGCAACAGCTAACAGCACATGCCCTATTAGCTGGCTTACGTGGCGCAGCAAAAAGCCCTTCGGGTTCAATGGCGTCGAAGATCTTGTCGAGGGTAAGCTTTGATGGGCTCTGCGCGAGCCGGGCGCCGCCACCTTTGCCGAGCTGTGACTCAATAATTCGCGCTTGATGCAGCGCTGCCAGTAACCTTCTAATAACTACCGGATTTGTGCATACACTCTTTGCGATACGGTCTGACGAGGTATATTCGTCGCCATTACGGGCTAAAACTGCTGCAATGTGAACCGCTACTGCAAAGCGGGTATTGGCTGCCATAATGTAGGATCATACATGGATATGCGCATTTGAGCCAAACATATAACCGATGGCACTGTGCGGGCGTCACTGCGCGATGCCACATACCGCGGTTTGCAAAAGTTGCGAACGAGATAATCACCTTTGTAAACCGCTTACGGTAGCGTCCGGATTACGCCTGCTCTTTGAGTTTAGTCCAATCGCTTCCTAATGAATATGAATTCATTGCGGATGCGAGCGATTCGGTTTCGGGACCAAGATTCTTCTGAAAGACCTTCCCATCGACACTAACTATAAATGTCATAACTCCTGAGACTCCCCATTTCGCCGGTGATGCCAATATTGCAAAGCCACCTGTGAGATCGCCTGATGGCGAACGTAAGCTCCGACCATTCTTCTCAGTCAGCACTCGAAAAAGATACCCATGATATGGTTTTGGTTGTCCATCACTGGAGTAACCCTCGGAAGCCGCGGTAGCAATGAGTGGTCCGATCGGACTCGGGCTCTCACCAGGCTGACGGGCCCAAAAAAGACCGTCTCGTTTGCCTGGAGTGCTTAGAATCTTTGTTGCGTACTCCTTTACCTTGTCGTTATCAGGATCCAGTTTGAAATACTCCTTCTGGGCCCGAGCGAGTGTTCTACAGACTGAAATTGCATTGAGTTCGTTCTGCCCAATTCTTCGATTAACGATCTCATCTAATCCTTCCTCAGACTCGAAGTACCACTTACCACTCTCGGCCCGTGCCAAGGGTACTGGGAATGGCCACTCCATTTTGCCCAAGACAAGAGCCTTGTCTCCATTAAACTCCGTTTCGATGCGACTCTGCTCAGCATATAAAGCGGCAAATATCTTCTGTCCGTTTCGATCTGCTGTTTCATCGCCAGAGGAATAGATCTCGGACATATCTGAACCAAAGATTGTCGCCAGCTGCACCTTGTCGCCTTTTGTGACGGCAGATCCTAATGCTTCAGCGGCTTCCTGAGGTGAGTTAAACTGCTGTCTGACGCCGGTCGGCGCACCAGTGCTAGCTGCACAGGCGCAAAGAAAACCAGCCATGGTGCACACTGCAACGGTTTTAAAGATCAGATTAGAAAGATTCATATTGACTCCCTTATTTGCCAGAAATTTTAATAAAGCATTCTTCAATACCAGCTCGCATCATTAATCTAGCTAGGTAGCACTAACGCCTTCTACCACCGCCACCACCACGTCCCATTCCGCCCCCACTTCGCATCCCACCACCTGATCTGGAAAGACCGGCCGAAGACCTACTCGTCGAGCCACGACTACTCCAGGCAGATGTTGATGCTTTCGAGCCGTAGCCACTGAATCCTGAGCCGCTTTGAGTTCCAGAGCGATTGCTAGCCTGTCGAGTGCTCCAACCACTAGTGGAATCGGTGCCCAGGTTGACCGAGGATCGTTTAGACGAAGCATCGGGGACTTTACTTTTCACGTTCTGTTTATATTGATCGCGCTCGGCCGAAGTGGAACGCGCTCCCTGCTGAACTTCGCTCCTCCGATTGGTAGCATTTTGTTTAGCCTGTGATCGATTCTGATCTCTTTGCGCTTGGTTCGGATATTTTCCCTGCTCATACATATCTTGGCGGAAATCTTGGCGGTTACCTGACATATCTTGGCGGTGATCTTGTCTATCCCAAGCGCGATCGTTGTGATCCTCCCAAACTGCTCGACGATTATCCTGCCATTTATCTACATTGCTATTTCCATACCAATACGAGGGTCCACCCCCGCCACCCCCATAGTAATAGTCGTTATCGTCATCATTAATCGCCATACCCAGGGCCAGTCCAACTCCGAAAGTTGCCAACGGAACAAGAGCGGACGATGAGTTATAATTATCCGAGCTAGTAGATACGACCGTAGTTGTCGGAACATAAATGACCTCTGGATTGGCAGGTTGAATTACAATTACTGTGCCGCTACCTGGAATTTCAGTAGTGCTTACCTTCTGCTGCTCATTGGATTCCAGATCACCTTTGAGCTTGGCGGTGTATCGTTGCGTTTGAATGGCGCTCAATACATCCCGCGGTTGGTTAAGAAACGCTTGCCCCAGATCCGTCGTCCACTCAATCTTCTCAAAAAGCATCTTGAGAACCCCAGGATACGTGGCAATGACCTTGACACTATCATCCCAGGTTTATCATCCCAGGTTTGATCCTTAATTCGCTGCGCATCAGCTTTGGTCTTTACTAACAGAGAAGCGTCAACGATCTGGTCGGGAAAAGTGGAGGCTGGGAGTATTGCTTGCACAAGTACGTCGGGGAAAAGCGCAATCGGCTCTACTAGCCCAGCTAAGCTAGCCGCCTGAAGCAGCACGTAATCAGAGTCATCATTCTGGATGGGTGGATAGGCTGCTAATGCTGGACTAACATGAGCCAACTGCCCAGTCGAAGATTAGGCTAGAGATTAGAATTGCGTGGGTAAACTTAAATTTCATCGCTTCTCCCGATAAAAGGCATTACGTTCCGCCGATAGGAAGATCTTCTAGCGTTATTTTTGATAATAGGTAACCGTTACCGTAGAAGGTAATCAGTCACAAAAAGATTATAAATTTTCAAAGGTCAGGAAGCGATACAATTCCGCCTTAGAGTCTGCTCCGAAACACTATGCCTAGGCCATCTGCTAGTGCTGCAAGCTTCCGATCGTTTGTCCATAACAGCGCCTTGCTGAGAAGCGCGGAAGCCAACAAGTGGGCATTGATCCAGCCGATCCCTCGTCCCTGAAGGCCATTAGATTCGATCAGCCGCAATACCTCATGATGTTCAGCTTGAATTGCTCCAGGGAGCTCCGTGAATAGCTCCAAAATACCCTTGCGATTTTTTAGGTTACCACAAGCAATTTCACCAATAACGAATGGGTGCGAGATAACAACAACCTGATGTAGTAAGGATCCAAGTTCTTTGCTGTCTCGATTAAAATGATCGATCCAAACTGAGGTATCAACTAGTATCACTACTCTCCCTATGTCCTACGTCGCCTCACAGGTTTAAGAGTGTGCTCTGTACCTCCTAATTCGGCGAGTCTGCGACTAGCCTCTCGGGCAATTAATGCCTCTAGTCCTGCTTGAACGAGCGAGGTCTTCTCCTTAATCCCACTCAATTGGGCCGCCCGCTTGACTAACAGATCGTCGATATTTAGTGTCGTTCTCATGCATATGATTATGCATAAATTAGGCATATCGGGCAAGCACGTTCTTGAGGGGCATTTCAACTTATAGCGATTGATTTCATTGGGCGTTAGCGTAAAACTTCCAACCCATTGGTATGCTTTAGGAAAATGAATTTACCACCGAGCATATCGAGAACACAGAGAAAAGCGAAAAGAGCCAATAAAATCAGCCTTTCTCAGTGGGCTCGGTGTTCTCAGTGGTGAAAATAATTCTTACTCTCGATTGATTTCAAAAGGCTTGCCAATTTTATTGGCACCGACTTTTGATAATCGCTATAGGGGAGCTGAGGTTCTTCTTGCCCTCTATGGCTCTCCTGCCATCACTTCCGACTTTCCATCCTTAACCAGATACATCGCCGTATCAAGAACTGTAATACCATCATCGAATCGCAACGTACCGCTGGCTCCCTTGTACTCTTTCAGTTTTGCAAGATAACTCTTGGCTCCGGCCACACTCCCGTCACTCTCGCGAAGGCTTTTCACTAGTAATTTTACGCCATCATAAAAATTAGCGGCTGGAATATCGGGCATCACCTGATACTTGAGTTGATACGCCTTGGAGAAATCCGGACTCGGCTGTGCGTAGCCGAGATAGATTGTGCCCTCGGCGGCACCCGCGCTAGTATCGATCAGTCCCTGATCCACTTCAGCGCTGTAACGCACGCCTGAATACTGCAGGCGCGAAAGTTCTCGCTGATAGGCCGCAAATAAATAGTAAGTTGGAAGGACGATCGCCTGCGGCTTCGACTTAACGGCCCGCAGAACATACGGTTGAACCTCGGTAGTACTGAAGGATGGCTCCTCAGTCACTAGGACCTTGCCGCCAAGCTTTTCGAAATGCTGGCTAAAGGCAACTGCAAAGGTATGATCCCAAGCCGAATCAGAAGCTAGTATCGCCACACTTTTGTGGCGTGCGAATACATAATCGGCAAGCTGAACTGCTTCTGCTAGAGGGTCCATTACAACTGAGGTCATATTCTCTGAGACCTTTCCGGTCGTGTATGTAGATACTACAAGCACACCATCGCGGGTAAATAGCGGTCCAACGGCCTGGGCCTCATCCTGATTGAGAAAGCCCAAAACAAACTTCACACCGTCCGATGAAACCAATTTGCGGTAGGCGCGTAGCGCAGAGTCTGGGCGTGCGCTGGGAGAGTCCTCATAGATCATCTTAAGCATGCAACCGCGAACACCACCCGCCGCATTCTCTTCAGCGATCGCTAAATCAATGCCCTGCTGAGTATTTCGTCCCCAATCCGCACCTTCACCGGAGAGTGGCAGAACTGCTCCAAAGGAAATTCTGCAGTCACTCTTCCTCTCTGCAAAAGATTGCTGAGAATGAACAACGGTGAGACAGAAGAGTACCCCGATGAGGAGGGTAAGATACCCCTGTCTCATACTGCTGACCACTCTACTATCCACGCTTCTCAATCGGAGTGTATTCAGATTTCGTCTTTCCGGTATAGATCTGGCGCGGGCGCCCAATCTTGTTGGTCGGGTCAGCATCCAACTCACGCGCTTGCGCCAACCATCCCGGCATACGCCCCAGAGCGAACATCACCGTAAACGCATTCACCGGGATGCCCATAGCGCGATAGATAATTCCACTATAGAAATCAACATTCGGATACAGCTTGCGGTCAATAAAGTACTGATCCTTTAACGCGGCCTCTTCAAGCTGCTTGGCGATGTCAAGCAGCTGATCGCTGCCCTTGAATTTTTTCAATACCTTGTCACACGCCGCCTTGATAATCTTGGCGCGTGGATCAAAGTTTTTATAGACGCGGTGACCGAAGCCCATCAATCTAAAGGTCGAATCTTTCTGCTTGGCCAGCTCGACATATTTCTTGACATCACCACCATCGGCCTTAATCTGCTCCAACATCTCAAGAACCTCTTGGTTTGCGCCACCGTGACGCGGGCCCCACAAGGCACAGATTCCGGCAGTTATGCTCGCAAAGATATCGGCTCCGCTAGATCGCACCATGCGCACCGTTGACGTCGAACAGTTCTGTTCATGATCAGCGTGCAAGATTAGCAACAGATTCAGAACATCGACGAAATCCGGGTCAATCTGATAGCGCTCGGCAGGTAGCGAAAACATCATATTCAAAAAATTCTCGCAGTAGCTGCGTGAATTGTCGGGATAGATCATCGGCTGGCCGATCGATTTCTTGTATGCGTAAGCCGCAATCGTCGGCAATTTTGCCATAAGGCGCACAGCGTTCAATTCACTCAGGTACGATGGATCGCCCTTCTCATGTTGATAGAATGCTGAGAGCGAACAGACTACCGCCGCAAGAATCGACATCGGATGTGCTGTGCGCGGAAAGCCGTCGTAGAAGCCCTTTATGTCCTCATGCAACATCGTGTGCTTCTTAATCCGCTGGGTGAACTTCTCCAACTCAATCGCAGTTGGCAGATCTCCGTAGATCAATAGAAATGCAGTTTCGAGAAAATTTGAGCGTTCGGCCATCACCTCAATCGGAATGCCACGGTAACGTAAGATCCCCTGATCGCCGTCGATAAAGGTAATCGAGCTGCTGCATGCCCCACTATTTACATATCCGGGATCAAGGGTAATGTACCCGGTCTTCTGGCGCAGGGTAGTTATATCGATTCCCTTCTCGTTCTCAGAGCCGATAACAACAGGAAACTCGAATGCTTTTCCACCTAGTTCTACCTTTGCAACCTCTGCCATCTGACTTCCCCCCAAACTTAAAAGACCGCCTCTCGCGCTACGGCGGCGAATCTGAAACTATATGAATACGATGCAGCTATAGGACAATTAGAATGATCATTCTAATTATCTCCAACCTGTTGATAACATGATTAGTGATAAGATTCCATAGATAATTCTGGTCTAACTGAGGTCTATTAGTAATGTCAAAGCCAAAGTCCCCGGAGCTATTGCCGATGCTAACCCAGGATGACGCCAATATGCCTGTTCCAACCCATTCTCGCCCAAGGTTAGACCGCTATGAGCATAAGCGTCTGCGCAAGGTCATGCCGATCGGTATGCGCGTTCTAGTGAAGATCCGCCGTGAATCCGATGTTACTGATGGCGGACTCTACCTACCCGAGGGCGCCAAGAGTGCCGCAGCCGAGAGTGTCTTGGCGGAGGTCATTGAGGTGGCCAGCGCTATTGACGAACACTCGGACGAGGAGACCAATATTAGTGGCATTCCACATGGGGCTACTGTTTTGGTGCCCCGTTTTGCGGGCACCAAGGTCCCCTGGGATGAGAGTCTGCGATTGGTGGAGACCAAAGAGATCTTAGCAATCGTTTCCGAGATTAGTGTTAGTTAGCAGTGATAAAACCTACGAGCCACAGGAGCAATGGCGCAACTATTCGGCCGCAGCCACGATACAGAGATCGCCAAGGGCTCACTTGATGCCGTCGTTGAGAGCTACCTGCGATTTTATGCTGCCGGAAGTCACCACACTGCGCGTGCTAAGCAGATCGATCTGGGGCATTTTTTAAGTTTTTTGGCTGTCCATCGGCGCAAAAAAGATCAGACCGAGCTCCTCGTCTCCGATTGGGATCACTCCGCTGTTCAACGCTTTGTTGACGACCGCTTGGCCCACGGTGAGAGTCCAGCCACAGTCTCAAGGCGACTTGCAACATTAAAACACATGGGACGGACGATCTCTGAAAATATTGCCGGATTTATAAATCCTGCAAAGGAGATTAAGCCCCCCAAGGTGCAGGTACTTAGACCCAAGTCGCTCAACTTTGAAGAGATCCAGAAAATTCTAAAGGCCGCGGATGATCGCATATCGGGGCGCAACTCATTTGTTCGTCGCCGCAATCGAATGATCGTATTACTGTTAATTGACACAGGATTGCGTGCTGACGAGGTACGCATGCTGAAACGTTCGCAGATCGATGAAACCCTAGAGTGGATCACAAGTGTGCGAACGAAAAGCCGTAGGTTTCGCAATGTGTATATTACATCAGATATCCGTGCAGAGCTGCGTGACTATATTGAGCGGAGATCTGAACATCTTAGGCGGTGGTGCGGAGCGCTCACCAAAAAGCTCGATGATCAATCACCCTTATTTGTTAGCACCGTTCGCGCTGATCCAGCCAATCCGGAATCTCTCTTGATGGGCAACAAAAGTGTCTGGCGCGCGGTTAACGAGCTGTCATCTGGCACACCATTGCACCCACACCTGTTGCGTCATTCATTTGCAAGCGACCTCCTTGAAAGCTCCAACGATATTCGATTAGTTGCTCAGGCCCTAGGACACAGTGATGTGCGCGTCACTATGCGTTACACTGAACGCGCCGATCGTGATGTGGCGTTGGCATTAGAGAGGGCGAGGAAAGAGAGGTGATAGCGGGCGTGAGCAGGCCTAAAGCGATTATCAAAAGTCGGTGCCAATAAAATTGGCAAGCCTTTTGATATTAATCGCTATAGGATGTTGATTCGCTTCCAGCGAATCTATAGCGGTTTGCAAACGCTATTATAGCGCTCGCGATTTTTGCAAACCGCTATAGGCTGCCAATTTAATCCCCTCGGCCTCATATTCGGGAAACATAATAATTGCCGGATGTACATTGAAAGCCTTCGCCAGTTGCTCTGCCCTTCGCTTACCAATATCGATCCTGCCATTCTCGAGAAGACTTATATTGGTTGGCTTCATACCGGAGCGGATCGCAAGCTCGCTCTGAGTCCAGCCCTTAAGCTCTCTAAGCATCTGTATAACCTCGCCAGTCGATAGCTTGGCATGAGATCGCGCCGTTACAAATTCACTCTTTTTTACTCTCTTCATGCTGGCTCCTAATACTTATGCGGGATAATCTCTAAAACGCGCACTGTGATAATCTCTCTTTCTACAGAATAGATAACTCTATATTGAAGATTCAGGCGTGAGGACCTCTGCCCGAGTCGTTGGCCTTTTAACGTCTCATCATTAAAGCCCGAGAATTCTTTGAGTTTCTCCGGGCCATGACGTGCAACTATATTCTTCCAAAGCTCATACTTTTTAACCAGGTTCGACGGCAGTTTTTTGCATATCTTGCCTAACTCTTTGGTCTCAAGTATTCGCCACATTATCAGATATAATAAGCTATTAAGTTTAATATGTCTAGGGATGTCTTTATTATCTCGTGAAGTTGTTCGAAACAAGAGCTAATAGTAGAGTCGACGTACTTCAAATTCTCTGCTAAAACTCCCCATAATGAGCACACTCGATAAAATTTCCAAGCACAGCATAGCAGTCCTCGGAGTACCCTTCAGCGTGGGATGCCGTGAAGAGACATCTTTTTCAATCGATCAACACCGTGCTCCAGCGATCCTGCGGCACGCTTATGACGATATGATGAGCGGATTTGACATCCTGCGGACCTATGACGACCTTGGAGACCTCAAGGTTGAAAATACCGTAGACGCCGTACTCAACGGATGCAAGTCGCAGGTTGAGCTGATTCTTTCTGGTGGGCAGATTCCGTTGCTACTCGGCGGTGCACATACCCTTACGCTTGGGAGTCTACGCGGAGTTCACGCGGCCGTTAGAGATTATTCACTAATCTACTTCGATGCCCATCCAGACCTTATGCCACATCCGCAGATTAATTATGGATCGTCACTTTACTATGGCCTTGTTGAAAAGATCGTTGACCCCTCACGCCTGGCATTGATTGGGGTACGGCAGATTGAGCGCGCTGAACAACAGGTGATCGATCAATACAAGATCTTTACCCGCACTGCACTTGATTTTGAGGAGCGTGGAAGTGCGGCTCTAGTACGTGAAATATGCGAGAGTTTTCCGCCTCCATATGCACTGAGTATTGATCTAGATTCGATTGAGCCATCGCACTGCCCAGGGGTAACAACCCCATATCCGGGCGGACTAATGTTTCGCGAGGTACTGTTCGTAGCGCGCGAATTAAGTAAGCGCGGCTGCGTCTATATCGACATTGTCGAGCTCTCGCCCGCAAACGATCGGAATAATGAAACCGCTCGGATCGCAGCGATGTTGATGGCGAGCTTGGCTGAAGTGGCGGTATTGGGGCGATACTAGCTATGATGTCACGTCCAATCTGCTCTAAGGATCGTCCTCTTCGATAATAGTCTCAATATTGGTTCTATAGCGACGATCAACAACTAAACCGAGATCCGCCGTGCTAATCTTGAAGGTAGTTTCAAGAACGTTATCTGCGTAAGTTTCGACCGTTGCTCCGACTAAATCGGAAGCTTTGAATCCCCGGTCCAATAAGTCATCGATCGCTTTGAATAGCTGACGGATATGATTCCCCCCCCTTGTTGCCGGGGTCCTTTCAATGCACTCCATCGTACCATCCTTCTTTGGAGCAAGAATTCGAATATGTAGTTTACTCTGATCGGTACGCGGGCGAGTATCTGGAACACTTTTATCTGGCGAATTTTCTAGGGTCATCTCAGTTTCTAACTCAAATCTATTAATAATAACTCTTTAAGTCTTAAATCGAACTATACAAGCAACCCCTCCCCAAATCGCACCTCCCCCACCGGCCTGGCTCGGACACTGATTGACCCCGAACTATCGGGTACTATCAATACAACCGTCGAGCCTAAATGAAAAGTTCCCAACCGGGCCCCAGCTTTAAGCGCAATGGGCTGACTCAGTTTGCGAACAGTCACTGCCCGATGAGCAGCCCAAGGGGTCTGGTTAGTAACAAGCGCATCGCACACAAGTGACATCTTTCCAACATTTGTTGCGCCAACCATCACCAGCACGATCTGTCCAAATTCTGTGTTTAGCTCAATTACCAAGCGTTCATTCTGTGCGAATAGTCCATCAACGCGTTGCACTGACCAATTGTTGACCGGTAACAATCGTCCCGGGATATGAGTGATACTGATAACACTGCAGTCACACGGCGCATGCACATGGTGATAGTTATGTGGAGCTAGGTACAGATTAAAGTATGTCGCATCGGCAAGTGCGATAGTTAATGCGTCGTTTGCCAGAAATTGATTGAGCGAATAATCCTTACCCTTTATCTGTTCAAGTTTGCCGTTCTGAATTCTCTGTCCAGAACGCTGAGATCCAGAGCGCAGGGTGCCATCAACAGGGCTAACTAATCCTGAGGCTATTGGACGAGCAGCGGCCCGTAGATCCCTAGTAAATAGTTCGGCGACACTACGATATTCATTGATCGGTCGCGATGCTTCACTTAAATCAATCTTGGTTGCACGGGCAAAGATACGAACCGCTAATCGCGCCAGTGGAGCGGGTTGGGATAGCTCTGCCAACTTGCCGACGGTCCAGCTTAAGTAGTTTGAAAAAGCCATATTTGACTACTTTATAGGTACACGTTGCAAAAGCAAAAGACACCCCCCAGCTACTAGACCGCCGATAATATAAGGCAATGCTGGGTGATACTGAAAGGTCATCAACGCTACGATCGGGCCGATAGTGCGAGCCAAACTTCCCATACCCTGATTGAAACCGAGAACAGCTCCCTGATTATATTCACTAGCATTTTTGGAGATCAGTCCAGTGAGCGACGGATTAAGAATTCCCAACCCACAGGCCATTAATACTCCGACCGGAAAATACATCCAGTATTCTGGAATAAACGGGAAGACCAGCATCGTGCCACTAAATAGCGACGCTCCGACCAACATTAAACGCCGCTCCCCATAACGTGGCACAAGTCTCCTGATCAGTCCTCCCTGAACAATTACACCCACAATTCCGAGCCAGAGCAGGGCCATACCGCCACGAAAACCAGCCTCTGCTGTGTCATGGCCGAATCTGTCCTGAATTAGAAGGGTGAAGGTCTGTTCAAAATTTGAGAACGCGAAGGTAATCAAAAAAAATGTTGGCACAAGTAAAATGAGAATCGGTGATTGGAATACCTGGCGCATGCCATGCGCGTTGATCGGCGAATAGCTAACTGGACGACCCCGTTGCCGACGTTCAACCGGTAGAGACTCCGGTAGTCGCCAATAGGCCAAGATTAGGTTTGCGCCGCATATCGCTGCGGCGATAAAACCCGGGGCCGATAGTCCAAGGTATTTAGCTGCAATTCCTCCTAGTGGTGGACCGAGTGTGAATCCAAGTCCAAACGCCGCACCGATCATACCCATCCCCTGCGCGCGCTTCTCTGGTGGCGTAATATCAGCAATATAGGCCTGCGCGGCTGAAATATTGGCCGCGCAGATCCCAGCCATGGCGCGTGAGCCAATTAATAGCCACTTAGAATCAGCTAGTCCAAATGCCAGATAAGAGAGTGTTGAACCGGCGAGTGAAATTAATAAAACCGGTCGTCGTCCGATACGATCCGAGAGCGCGCCCCAAAGTGGCGCAAATAGGAACTGCATGAATGAATAGATGCCACCAAGTAGCGCCAACTCCCAACCCGTAGCGCCTAGATGTTCGCCGTAGAGATTGATCAGCGGAATAACGATTCCAAAGCCGATAAGGTCGACTAGTACTGTTGTGAATATCACTATTATTGGAGCGCGGAGGTTCATCGTATCCGTTGACGCAAGTTTTACGGACAGTTAGTTAATCACTATGACCTACCCAAACATATCCTTAACTCGGTCGATAAAGCTCTTATCATCGATATCGGGCTGAATACCTTCAAGATCCTGTAGTTTCCTCAGAACCTCCTTCTGCTTATCTGTGACCTTCTTGGGTACATCAATAAAAATTCGCACGTGCTGATCACCACGGCGATTAGTACCAAGTATCGGCACACCTCGACCGCGAAGTCTAAACATCTTGCCGGATGGTGTTCCGGGCGGCACCTTCATCTTTACCTTACCGTCCAATGTTGGAACATCGATCTCAGAGCCCAATACTGCGGTTGTATAGCCAACCGGGATATCACAAAGTATTTCGCTCTCTTCGCGCTTAAAAATTGCGTGCTCCTTGACCGCTACCTGAACATAAAGATCACCAGCAGGTCCGCCGCCAGTGCCAGCCTCGCCCTCTCCGCGCAAGCGCACGCGCTGTCCATTATCAATTCCAGCTGGAATCTTGACGTTAATCTTGCTCTGTTTGCCCTTTAACCCACTTCCGCTGCAGCCTTTGCATGGATTACGAATCGTCTTGCCCTCGCCGTTACAGACATGGCAGGTCCGGCTGATTGTGAAAAATCCCTGCTGCATCCGCACCTGACCGCTACCGCGACACTGCGGGCATGTTTCAGATGTCGAGCCCTTGGCTGCGCCTGAGCCTTCACACTCTTCACACATCGTGCGACGGGTTACGTTGATCTCGCGCTCAACTCCGGTTACTGCCTGCTCAAACTCGATCTCTAGATCATAGCGCAGGTCCCGTCCAGCGCGTCCGCGGGTGCGCTTGCCGGTTGCACCACCGCCGGCGGCACCTCCAAAAAACGAGCCAAACAGATCGCCGAAGATATCTTCAAAACCGGAGAAATCTCCGCCAAAGCCCTCAAAGCCTCCACCCTGCGCAAATGCGGCATGGCCAAACTGATCGTATTTCGCACGATTATCGGGATCGCTTAGTACCGAGTAGGCTTCAGTGGCCTCCTTGAATTTCTCCTCAGCTTCCTTATTATTCGGGTTGCGATCGGGGTGAAACTCCAGTGCCTTTTTGCGATAGATCTTTTTAATCTCGTCAGTAGTTGCAGCCTTAGATAATCCTAGGACTTCGTAATAATCACGTTTGCTTGCCACAAGTCATTGCTCTTAAAACCACCAAACATCCCCGATCAAAATCATCGACTCAAAGATGACGCAATTAAAAATATTAATTGCCCACTATTTATTGTCCTGAACCTCTTCAAAGTCAGCATCGACGACATCAGCAGCAGACTTACTTGCTGCGCCGTTAGTACCGACATCCGCCGGACCATCCGCTCCATCGCCTGCTGCGCCACCAGCCGCACCCGCTGATGCTGCTGCCTTCTTATAGATCTCCTCTGAAAGCTTATGGCTAGCCTTCATCAGGGTCTCACTAGCGGACTTCATTGCATCAGCTTCATTGGACTCCAGTGCCTTCCTAGCCGCACTTAGCGCTTCGTCTAACTTGGTCTTATCCTCGGCACCCAACTTGTCTCCAAGATCGGTCATCGCCTTCTCTGTGGAGTATACCAATGTATCAAGCTGATTCCGAACCTCAATTATTTCGCGCTTCTTCTTGTCCTCCTCTGCATGAGCTTCGGCATCTCGCACTAGCGCGTCGATCTCTTCCTTCTTTAATCCAGAATTGGCTGTAATCTGGATCGACTGCTCGCGATTTGTGCCAAGGTCTTTAGCGGAAACATGCACAATTCCGTTACCGTCAATATCAAATGTAACCTCAACCTGTGGCACCCCACGCGGAGCTGGAGGAATTCCCACCAACTCAAAACGACCCAACGTTTTATTGTCAGTTGCCATTGGGCGCTCACCCTGCAGCACGTGAATAGAAACTGCTGGCTGATTATCAGCGGCAGTTGAAAACACCTGCGACTTACGGGTTGGAATAGTTGTGTTCTTCTCAATCAACTTGGTGAACACTCCGCCGTAGGTTTCGATACCGAGACTGAGTGGAGTTACATCAAGCAGCAACACGTCCTTAACATCACCTTGCAAAACGCCACCCTGAACGGCAGCTCCGATCGCTACTGCTTCATCCGGGTTAACGCTCTTTGAAGGCTCCTTACCAAAGATCTCCTTAACCTTCTGCTGTACCGCCGGCATACGGGTCATACCGCCAACCAGAATAACTTCACCGATCTTGTCAGGCGCGAGTCCAGCATCCTTAAGTGCGGTCTTGCACGGCTCAACCAAGCGCTGCAGTAGGTCAGAGCACAGCGACTCTAATTTAGCGCGCGAAATCTTGATGTTCATGTGCTTTGGACCGGAAGCATCCGCAGTGATGAACGGCAGATTAACGTCGGTCTCCATCGCAGACGATAACTCGTGCTTGGCCTTCTCTGCAGCTTCCTTCAAGCGCTGCAACGCCAAAGTATCCTTACGTAGATCGATACCCTGATCCTTCTTAAACTCATCGGCTAAGAACTCAACGATCTGGTGATCAAAGTCCTCGCCACCCAGGAATGTGTCACCATTGGTTGACTTAACTTCAAAAACGCCATCGCCTAACTCAAGGATCGAAACGTCGAACGTTCCACCACCAAGATCGAACACTGCAATCACCTTCTCGCCCTTTTTATCCAGGCCGTAGGCCAACGCTGCTGCAGTTGGTTCGTTGATTATTCGTTGTACATTTAAGCCCGCAATCTTACCGGCATCCTTCGTTGCCTGACGCTGCGCGTCATCGAAATAGGCTGGGACGGTAATCACTGCATCCGTAACCTTTTCGCCCAGGTAATCCTCAGCAGTCTGTTTCATCTTGGTCAGGATCATCGCCGAGATCTCTTGTGGGCTCTTGTCATCACTCTTCAACTTGACCCAGGCGTCGCCGTTAGGGGCCTTGACGATCTCATAAGGCAAAACCTTGCGGGACTTCTCAACTTCGGGCGAACCAAACTTACGTCCAATTAAGCGCTTAACAGCAAAAATCGTATTTTTTGGATTTGTGACCGCCTGGCGACGAGCAATTTGGCCTACAACTCGCTCCCCAGCATCATTAGCTGCAACAACTGACGGCGTAGTACGTGCCCCCTCGCTGTTGGCGAGCACTACCGGGCTGCCACCCTCCATGATCGCTACACATGAGTTCGTTGTTCCAAGGTCAATTCCGATAATCTTGCCCATACCTGTTCTTTTTCTAAAAAAATATCATTTAAATCTATAAATTCAGATGGTTAACGCACTATTTGAATCCGCGTTTCCAATCTAACCAACTTAATTCACCTTACACTCACCGCAACACATAGGAATTAAACATTCAGATCAATAATTTCAAGGGCTAGGCATCATCCTTATCGACCAGTTCTTCCAAACCAGCGACTTCGTCCGTACCTGCATCCTCTTCCGGACTCTCATTCGGTGCTGTCGCAACAACCACACTTCCGGGACGCAACAACTTGTCCTTATACATGTAAGTGGTCTTGAACTCACTCAAAACCGTTCCAGGTTTGGCATCATCGGCCGGAACCTTGCTTAATGCCTCACTCTTATTTGGGTCAAACTCCTTACCAACCATTGACTCAGCCCGAACTTCCCAACGCGCTAAGGTGTCGACGAACTGCCTATAAACCATCTCTAGCCCTGAGCGGAGCTTTTCAGGCTCCGTGTCCTTGTACTTGAGTGCTAATCCAAGATTATCAACAACCTCGACTAGGTCGACCAAGATACGCTCGCCCTGATATTTAATTAGATCGCTACGCTCCTTAAGGGTCCGTTTCTTATAGTTCTCAAAATCGGCCAAGGTCCGCAGATAGCGATCCTTCTGATCTTGAAGTTCGGCCTTTAATGCGATCAACTCCCCGCTAGCTACTTCCGTGCTAGGGACATCGATCAGGTCGTCGTTTGCTCCATCATCCCCCCTCCCCCCATCATCAAGGTGCTCATCTGTGCCAAAATCAGCATCCCGCAACTCGATCTCTTCTCGTGATTTATCATTTGTCATAGCTGCCCTACTCTCTTGCCGCCGGAATTAAAAAATCACTCCAGGGGGTGCATAAAATACGTGCGCTCGGATATAAGCATCTTAGTGAAAAGATGCAACCTTTCCGATCCCTCTAATTACGTAACCGTTCACGGGGGGTGGTAAATTTGTAGGAATTTGGTTAATTATTTTCGTTGTTTTGCATTTCAAGACCCGTTTCCCTTTCTTGTCGCCCCTAAACGGGGCATTTTTTGTGAACGGTTACTTGTTGTCCGGCTGGGGGCCGCTTCCAGCGGATAAAAATGCAGCCAATTGATTAGTTTGCGATGATTCTTGCACCCCCCGTGAACGCTTACCTAATTACAATCCTATGCGTGTAGTAACCAAGACCACCAGCCTGGAGGGTATTGTCATTCGTGCCTATCCTTTTCGTGATTCTGACCTAGTTCTGCGCGTTCTGGCGCGCGGTGTTGGCAAGATCGGCATTTTGGCGCGCAATTCACGCGGGGGGCGCCGCAGGGTTACTCGCCTTGATGTATTTGACCGCGGCACATTTGAGGTCAAACGTGGGCGAGGAGCACTTTTAACCCTTGCCGCTTTTGAACACGGGAAAGTTCTCCGCAAACTACGTGCGGACTTAAATAAGTTGGCGCTCTGCTCCTTGCTTTGCGAAGCCTACGATCTAATGACCGTTGAGAGCGGCTCAAGCCTGGAAGAATCACATGTATACGACGGATATTTTGATACCTTGATGGCCGATCTGACCTCAATTGATCAATCAGTCTCGGCGCGCGAAGCATTGCGCACATCCTATTATTCAATGGCGCGACTTTTGGCACTAAGTGGGCTGCTTGATGTTGATCAAGCAAAGTACGCACCTCCAAGCGCCAAACGATTGATGGCCCTTATTGATCAGGTCGAGCACCATGCCGACCGTGCCGTGGAATCACGCAGCAGCTTGGGGGCGGTCATCGGAGATCTGGCCGACGCGTAGTCCTTTATCGAAGGCCGTAGGATCCTTGATCCACTTAAACGGAATGCAGGGCTGAACATATAGATGCGCTGGGATCTTGTGCGCTATCGTGGCATGAAATTCCGGCAGCTTTGACCAGTGCAGACCAGGTTTAACATGATGCGCTGTGTGATACCCCAGATTGCCCGTCGCTAGGTTATACCAGCGGTGCATAATATTGTGTGATGCGTGGAAGTGGTCATCGGTATCTAAGCCGGAATGGTGATAGAAGGTATGCCATGAGGTCGTTAAAAATCCGCACACCATCGGCATAACAAATAGGATTAGCGCATTCGCCCAATTGATATACAGCAGCCCCGCCACAATCGCCGTGATCAGTACCGTCCCAGACACAAATCCACGTTGATACTTTGGGTGATCTCGGCCAACTACGTAACAGCGCCAATAACCCGTGGCTGCCGTAATTAAAGTATAGGGCAACACCGCCATTCGCCGCCCCTTACTGTCCTTCCAACGCGACTCGTCTTTGGTTTGATCTAGGTAATTTACGTGATGCCCCAAAACGTGGTGCAGGACCCAAGCATTGGTTGTAATACCAGTCTGTAAACCCAAAACGATCTCTAACATGCGATTAAGAAACGTATGACGAAACATCGCTACATGTTGATGGTGGTGGTTCCAGGAGCAGATACAGAACTTTGGTGCCAGTCCTACTAGCCCTACAAGGGCAACCAACCAAACATCGTTGATTGTCACGAAGGCCCATACATCAATCGCAAACATGATCATAAATAACAGCACCGGAATGCGGTCGGCTGGGTAACGGAAGAGAGATGAGATAGAAGAGGTAGAGGGGAGCGTCGCGCTGGGTGGGGGAAGGCTCGATGGATGTGAGGACACTGAAGAACTCCGATAGAATATTAGCAACGGTCGCTAGGGTACGATCAACTGGGGAAGTTGGGAAATCGGGAATGCATAAATAGTCAGTTGCTATCTATGAATGTCACCTAGATTGCGCTATGCTCCATAACATAAATAGAGGCACTTGTGGCCAAGATCATTTGGCTTCGAAGCAATAGCGCATGCAAGGATGCAGACGGTTTATGAGAAAAGCGGGCTCACCGTCGGGGGCTGAAGTTCCCAGGCGGATTTTCAAACTAATACGAAATTCGCGAGATTTAACGCGCTTCTTGGTAGTTCTGTTCCTTCTGATTGCAGCTTTTCCATCAATCATCCTTGCCCAGCCGACTATGCTCTCGGAATCCGGCGTGATCAGCCCAGAACAACAGTTCGAAATACCAGAAGGCACCATCTGGTTAGGATGCTGTGGTGCTGGACCCGTCTGCAGTCCATGCATCGCCTGCCCGCCAATACTTGAAATGGTTGGGGGATTGCCATGTCCCGACATCTGCTACAATGGACCAAGTGCTCCGATACCAGCCTGTGATGCTCTCTGTGAAGCGATAATCGCCGCTATGATGGCAGCGTGCGAGGCGTCGATTGGTGGAGGATCGTTCGGCTATGGTGGTCTTGTTATCGGTTGCTCAAAAGCTGGGGAAAAGATAGTCGGTTGCGAACCAATTCATACTCCGTGCTACCCAATCTACTGTCAAGATTGCTTCGCCTGTACTGTAACTGGCCTTTGTGGAGTGAAGGTCACCTGCGCTGGTGAAGATGATGCAACGCCAACGCCAAACCCTACACCGAGTCCCACACCGACTGAGCCCCCACCTGCTTTAACTCCAACTCCAACACCTATTGGACCATCGGGCATTCCAACTGCACTGCCGATCTTCCTTCGAGAGTAGCAACTGGTGTAATTACTATTGCGGTCTGCAGAAACTACAATGTCAATCACGACTTTTGCAAACCGCTATAGAACTAAACACCAATAATGAAACTCTGGATCCGACGCCTAGCAATTTTGATCATACTACTGGCCGTGGCTCTCGCGGCGGCTGTGTATCTCCTTTCGAACTCCCTACTAGGCAATTATCGACCTGAGATCGAAAGAGCATTGAGCTCCGCAATCGGCGCCAAGGTGGAGTATGGCGAGGTCCGCATATTTCTGCCCCTTAGTGAATTAATACTAATTGATCTTTCGATTGAATCACTCCCGGGCAATTCAATCGGAGTTCAAGGTAAGGTCCCGCGTGTATCATTGCGTATTGATCCGATCTCGCTCCTGAATCATAGGTTGGATATCCATGCGATTGTGATTGAAGAGCCACAGGTTAGTATACAGATCGCCAAAGAGCAGGCTGCCACCGTTTCAGCCGCATCGCGGCCAGGCGATTCACCGGTCATCTCTTCGACCCCGATCCTCCTTCCTGACTTCATTCGGGATGGTTTAGAGATTCACGCGATTGAGATTCAGAACGGTTTGGCCGCGCTTGAGATTGCACGCTCTGGCACGACCAGTCTTGATCTAAAACTCAATAATATAACTCTCGATACCGATATTGCCTGGACAACTGGACTAATTAATCTAAATGACACCAAACTATCACTAACTGGCACCGTCGCTGGATTGCCGGCGCGCCAGATCTCGCTGCACACGAAAGAGCTTAGCTATACCCCTCCTTCAGGACAGATTGCGATCAACAGCGGCGAAGTCACTATCGACGGTCAATCCCTTTCCGTCGCGGGCAATACCAACTCGACACTCTCAGAATTTGCACTCCGAATACATACCTCCAACCTAGATCTCGCCCGTCTTACGCAGATGGCTGCCCCGTTTGGGGCCATGTCGAAACTTGCGCCGATCGGCAAGTTGACTGCCTCGATCAATCTTGGGTCTACAGCTAATACCAAAACAGTTACCGGGGATCTCAGATTGCAAGACTTCGTTCTTGATAGCAGCGGCGTTCGGATCGCCGGAGTAACTCTTGCCAAAATTAATCTTACGTCAGGTCCAAAAGGGTCCATATTACTAGCCACAACAGTAGACATCACTGGAGTACGGATCCGATCCGACGACACTGAGTATCAAACAGCAAGCGCGCGCGGTCCGATCAATCTAAATTACGCAGGTACTGGCGCAATGAATATCACCTCCGATTTGGCGGTACGAGGATTTGTATATAAGGACCCGCTAACAACCCTTGAGAAAGTCGATGCCGAACTATCACAGATTAAATGTGTGATCGCTAAGGATCAGAGTACCGACCTACGCCTAAATCTGCGTGGCACCTCCGTTGTGTTGCACTCGAATGGTGTTAGCGTTAAACAGGTCACCGAGGTAACTAGTCCATTGGTCGTGCTGGTTTCCGCTCGCGGGGGATATCGGGTCAGCGGGCCGGTGCGGGTCAGCAACTCAGAGGTCACCGTTGACGGTCACGAACTCAAAAAAGTCTCCGGGACCGTTGATATCCTAGTGTCCGATTCAGTGAAGCGCTTCATCACTAAAGATTTAGCAGCAACTCAAGGCGCAGAGACTATATCTACGGCTGCCAACTTTGAGATGACTACGCCATTTTATAAATTGAATTCACTAAATGCCCAGCTCGCTGGTGGTAGCCTCACCGGCAGTTTTACAATGGCTCGCGGTGCTGCAAAACAGATCTCAACTAAAATCACAGCTCAGAATATCGACCTCGGCCAAATATTGACGATAGCAAATCCCAAAGATCCAGCGGCGACTGTAGATGGCACAATTCAGAATCTGCAGCTCTCCGTTAAGGGCAACAAGGATGCGATTCCAGCCTCTCTCTCTGGCAAGCTATCAGTCCAGTTAGTTAACGGCATCGTCAATAAACTTAACGTTGATGGAAGGCTGAAGGAGATGCTCGGTTCTGTCCCCGTTATCGGAGGGATGTTTCAGTTTGAACCCTTGCCTAAAGCAGCCGTCACCGCCGGTAGTAATGACAATAGAAAATATGCTGTCAAAAAATTGTCCACACGTGCACTCACTGCAACATTCAAGATTGGTGACGGCAGAATGACAACTAGTGACCTACTGCTACGTGGGAAGCACGGCAACGTTACAGTAACTGGCAGCTATTTTTTTGATGATCGACTTGATCTTCAAGGTACTGTAGTTTTTCTTGAACAGACCGCCCGGGCCCTGGCGGGCCCCATTACCCCACTAGCTGGACTATTTGGAAGCCTGGGTAGAATTGAGATCCCGCTTAAGATAACCGGCCCGATTGCAGACCCAACAGTTGGCGTTGACGCCACGCGCCTAATGCAGGTCTCCGCTCCAGGACGGATCGTTGGGTCGGCGGTAACCGGAGTTGGGGATGTTATTTCCGGAATTGGGGGGATCTTTGGGCTTGGTGGGGGGGCGGCATCGAGTAGTGGGGAAGTTTCTGATTGAGCGGAATGGCGAAGACTTCAATATCATTAGTGGAACCCACATTTTCTAAGTTACACCCCCTACCACTCCGTAGGCATATAATCTTTAAGAAAATTCCCCCACATATGTTTGCCAGATAGCAAACCTGCAAAGATCGGATCCATCACCCGGGCGGCGCCGTCGACTATATCCAATGGGGGCTGAAAATCGTGATCGCGTTGCTTACGGGCTGAGAGCTCGGCTGGGTCTTCATCGGTCACCCAGCCCGTATCAACTGCATTCATAAAGATCCCATCCCTGGCGTAGTCACGCGCAGATGTAAGGGTCATCATATTCAGGGCCGCTTTGGCCATATTAGTGTGCGGATGCTTGTCAGTCTTGGTGTGGCGGGCAAACTTACCCTCCATCGCGGAGACATTCACGACATGCTTCTCGTCTGTTCGATCTCGCATCATCAACGGTTTAAGTTTACAGCACAGAATAAACGGTGCAATCGAATTCACAAGCTGCACTTCAAGTAGCTCAGCAGTCGGCACATCGGCTAGGCGCATCCGCCAAGAATTCATCGCACGTAGATCGCGTTGCTGAAGGTCAGCGTCGAGCTGTCCAGCGGGAAAAAGCTTCGGATCTAATGTTGGAGCATCATCACAGGCGTACGGGATCTGTGATAGCTGGGCTGAGGCAACTACCCCCAGAGCGTTGGAAAGTTTTCCTTTGTGCCACTGCGATTTGTGCCACTGCGCGATCCAAGCTGTGCCATCGCTATTCTGCTGATCGCCACCACTCAAAAATGCATTACATTCTCGATATCCAGCGAGAATCAACTGGACATCCGCTGAGAACTCAGATATCGGTCGGTCCTCAACCTCCATCAGATGCGCATAGAACCCCGGCGGGCGACGCACCGTTTGCGCGGCATTATTAATAAGAATATCGAGGCGATCGAGCGTTCGGTCGATATAACTAGTGAACGTCTCCACACTTGGCGAATGGCGCAGATCTAATCCAAAGATCTGAAGTCGGGCGCCCCACTCCTTAAAATCCAACTCCTTTGCATAACGAACTGCGGCGTCCTTGGGGAAGCGCGTGGTCACGATCACCCGAGCGCCTGCGCGCAACATCATCAACGCTGCATGGTAACCGATCTTTAGTCGCGCTCCGGTAATCAGGGCCGTGCGTCCAGCCAACGAAGCGCTCTGAAAACGCTTCTCGTAATTGAAGCTGGCACATGCTGGGCATAGCGAATCGTAGAAATGGTGTACCTTTGTGAACTCTGCCTTACAGATATAACAGCAGTCGGGTGACTCCAATTCACGCACCGGCAACTCGGCAGGCTCTGTGAGTAGTCGCGTTGGAGCCACGAAAACTGAATCCAGCCGCGCCGTGCGGATAGTTGTCCCAGCGCGCACAGCCCGATTCGCCTCGCGACGAGCCTCATTCTTAGCGCGCCGGATCGCCTTGGCGCGCCGGCGAAGATCAGTCTTGTCGGGCTTAATCGCCTGCCCAGCAGCGATAAAAAACCGCAGGCGATCTTCAGGTGCTAGTTGGTACAGGATCGAATGATCCTGGGCGATCGCTTCGAAGATCTGGGTACAGCGCGCCAGATCGGCAACTGTTATAGCAGTCCCGCTTGATGAATCATCTTTCTGAGTCAAAGGTTCCGACATAGGGGAGCTACAATACGTTAGCTACGGATCGGAATCTAGTCGGGGCGTCGATTTAAGATTGCATCGATTCAGGATCGTTAGTTCCTTTAAAGCACTGACCTCCTTGATCGCAAAGATAACGATATAGATCCACGCCACAAATGCGACACCGGCCACATGCACAGGAAACTGCGCCGAATGCTGCGACCCCAAGGGAGTAACCGAGACCAGAAAATGCAGGTAGGCACTAAGGGCAACACAGCCGAAGATCCAGGCGAGTCGCATAGCCCACTGGCGATTATAAGCTAGAACAAATGCTGGCAAAATTACAAAATATTGAACTCCAATTCCTGGAGCAAAGATTAGGAATATTGCGGCTGATAATGCCGATAGTCTGTAGAGAATATAGCCTTTTGACGAGAGTCTCCAACGATGTGCAACTAAGCAAATCGCGAAAATAAGTCCAAAAATAATGTAGCGCGCTGAGTTCTGATAAACTGCCAGAGACTGTGCAAAGATGCCCTCAATTCCCGGCCACAATTCCATTGAAAATTGCAAAACTGCGCTAACACCCCAAATTTCAGGACGGGAATTATACAGCAGTATATTACTTACAAAGGCATTACCAATGACTAAGTATCCACATAAAAACGGAATACTCATCACCAGTAGTGCTCCCAGAAACTCGATCCGCGTTCTCCAAGAGTCAGCACACACTAGAAATGCCGGAACAAGAACTAAGGGTATCAACTTTACATTAATTGCAGCGCCAAGCACTAAACCTGCCCAGAGGTAGCGCTTATGCTCAACGATCAAATAGGCCGCCAAAAGCGCTAGAAAGGCATAGAGACAGTCGGTGTTACCGTGATATCCACTGACCAAAATCGCAATTAGGCTCCAACTATGGATCGCGAATACCCGTGCAGCGAGTAGTGAAGTGCCTTTACGCTTGACTATTCGCCACAGAAGGACAGCAGTGGCCAGATCGGCGAGGATTCCCGGCGATCTTAATAGAAATGAGAACGGCATCCCAATCGAGTTGGCAATCACTACCAGCTGGCTCACCAGCAGACCAATTAGTGGCGGATGATTGTAACTGGCCCCTGAGCTGTATAATGCTCCCAAACCATCCCGATTTATATATTCTCCAAAATAGAGCCACGTGGCTACATCGTTGGATCCGAACGATTCAAGGCTGAGGATGATGCGCAGTAGAAAACCACAAATCCCAATACCTAAAAAGACCCCTGTACGGGGAAGAGCGCTAGGCGCCAAAAGCAATTTTGATCTCTCAGGAAGCATCCCTCAAAGTGTGGCTCCCGCACCCCGTTTCGTAAAGGCTGGATCTTTCACCAGAGAATACTGCCAAATTTAGGATTATGATACGGAACGCTCTGGCTCGCCCAATATGGCTATGCGATATTCCCGATCCACTGCACTCAGTTGAGCTCCATTAGGACCTACATGACCGACCAGATCTTTTTCAATATCTCCGACTATTGGAGTTTCTATTTAGCTTTTACGGCTTTCGTTCTAGTACTTCTAGGCCTAGACCTTGGAATCTTTCACCGCAGCGCGCACGAGGTTCGATTCAAGGAAGCAGCGATCTGGAGCACTGTTTGGATTCTGCTGGCGGTTACATTTAGCTTCGGGCTCAATAGATATATCGAATGGAAGGTCGGAAGCGACCCGGGGCTCATAACTCAATGGGGAGACCCGCACAAAATCGCAACGCAGCTATCATTAGAATTCTTAACTGGCTATGTGGTTGAGAAATCCCTCTCAATCGATAATCTATTTATCTTTGTCGTCGTTTTCAATTATTTTGCCGTACCGCTCAAGTATCAGCACCGCATCCTATTCTACGGAATCTTAGGGGCACTGATCTTTCGCGCGATCTTCATCGCCCTGGGGTCAGTGTTGATGCAGTACGAAGCTGTTGTAATGATCTTCGGTGTATTCCTTATATTTACTGGAGTTAAGATCTTCTTCGCTCCCGAGAAGCCGATTGCCCCAGACAAGAACCCTGTGATTCGAGTCTTAAAGCGTTTTTTGCCGGTAACTCCGCATATCGAGGGACAGAGTTTTTTTGTCCGCAAAGACAGAGTTCTATACGCTACACCTCTATTAGTTGCTCTGGTATTCATCGAGCTGACTGATATCGTCTTTGCGGTTGATTCAGTTCCTGCAATTTACGCAATTACGCGGGAACCGTTTATCGTTTTTACCTCGAACGTCTTCGCCATCCTGGGACTACGTGCTCTGTACTTTATGTTGGCCGGGGTCATGGATAAGTTCCATCTGCTAAAGTTTGGGCTCGGTATTGTGTTGATCTTCGTGGGTCTGAAGATGATCTGGCTCAATCATGCATTTGGTGGCAAGTTTCCGATTACTTGGTCGCTATCAATTATCGGTGGGGTGATCGGCACGGCAGTGTTGCTTTCGTGGATCTTTCCAAAGCGGCCCGGCACTGAGCCTTCGGAGCCACAACCGTAGCTTTCTCCCCCCAATCCTCAACATCGTATGACGATTCTCAGAAGTCGCCACAATTTGAAACCGTTC
>Ga0163148_10000721_pt1 | contig 44724 bp, 37 predicted proteins | sample OliLakLV19MP7P2_FD_148606 | JGI IMG/M metagenome (GOLD analysis project Ga0163148, IMG submission 148606) | Freshwater microbial mat bacterial communities from Lake Vanda, McMurdo Dry Valleys, Antarctica- Oligotrophic Lake LV.19.MP7.P2 | ecosystem: Environmental > Aquatic > Freshwater > Lake >... | reverse complement strand
GGGTAGGGGGGGGAATTGGCTCCAGTGACTTCTTGTAATTTGCGGCTAAGTCATTTTGATCTTAGGCATAATGAAGTTATGTTTGCGATAACAGTACCCGGTAGCATACCATAAGAACTGCTACCGGGTCATTTCTTTTTATGGCGAGTGAGTACGCATTGAATGTTGATTCGCAAATAACCTAGTGAAGAAGCGCGGGATGGTTTTGTATGAGGCCTAAATCAACCACTTGTTGATGCAATACAGTAGTGTTGTAGGTCGATGAGGCACTGTTTAAGCAGTTCATGGATAACGATGGTTTCCGGCACTGGCTGACAGATATGGTGTTTGGGTTGACGTATGATGCTGGTGCTTCTCAGGGATTGAGGGAGCGCTGAAATGGAGCTAACATGGCAGATATTGTAGCAATTATTTCTTGTCTTAATAATTACCTAGAATCCTCTAATCAAAGAGACATTGGTCCTGTTGAGGCCAACGCTGTACTGGCAACGGCAGGATTGCTTCGAGATAGTAAAGACAGAAATGGCAAACCCCTGCGGGAGCTTTTACGAGATAATAAGCTTTCTTACGCCTATCAACCTGGTGGAATTGGCGGAAAGTGAATTATTCCACATTCAAAGTCAAAAAAACGGATGGCTTTAATACCTCAAATTGATAAGAAGCAGAGTCAATCAAACTTTAATGTACACGATTTATCTATTGATATTGAATCAGTTAAAAGCAGGATTGAACAGGCCAGAAGCAAGTATAAACCTGCTAAAGTTCGATGCATATTAATTGCTGAGGCACCTCCCGATAATGTTGAGCGATTTTTTTACTATGAATCTGTTCAAAAAGCTGATTATCTTTTTTTAGGGGTAATGAAAGTGTTGTACCCTGCCTTGGCTAATGAATTCATGAATGGCGAACCACGCAGAGATCCGAAACGAAAGGAAGAAATGCTAAGAAAGTTTCAGGCTGATGGCTTCTATTTGCTTGATTTATCCGGTGTACCTATTGGATATAGCAAAGGTTCGCTATTGCATGAGCTACCGGGTTTGGTCAAGCGTGTACGAAAAGTTGCTGACCACAGAATTCATATAGTATTAATTAAAGTAAATGTCTACGATGTGGCCTATGAACCCTTGGTACAGTCTGGTTTTGCAAACGTTGTAGATGCAAGAATTCCATTTCCGTCAACAAGTTGGCAACAACTTTTTCACGAGGCGTTCAAGAATGCAATTGAATTTTAAAATGACATGAAAAGTAAGTTAAGAGCTTCTTACACCATAAGATGGTTACTCCTTATAAACTTTCTTGGTCTTGCGATTTCCGTGTTGGTATATTATGTATATAGGATCGATAGTTTGGAGCTGATTGTAGCAGTTCAAGCTACTGCCATCTTGTTCTCTCTCGGTTTTACGAACTACCGTATCGAAAACGACAGGATATTTTTAAAATTGTTTGAAAAATTCAATATGCGATATGGAGTGATGAATAATAATCTTAATGTCGAAGGAGAAATTGTGAAGAAGACAATGGAAGACTACCTGAACTTATGTTCTGAAGAGTACTTATGGTATAAAAAAGGTCGTATTCCGGAGGATGTTTGGAATGCTTGGGAAGCTGGGATCCGCTATGATCTAGTTAAATCATCTTTTCAGGAGTACTTGCGCAACGAAGAGAAATTGAATGATTCTTATTATGGATTTATAAAGCGTATAAAAAGATACAATTTAATTTCTAACTCACACCATCCTACCCCCCCAACACCTTCGCCACATCCACCCGCATAGCTCGCCAAGCGGGCAGCGAGGCCGCAAGCAAGCCCATCGCGAGTACCCCCCCCGCCAGCATCCATTCTTCGGGCAACAGCGACGCGGGTTTCCAGACGGTGGCGCCGTCGCCGAGCAGGTGGCGTTGCAGCAGCACCAGCCCACCGCGACTAAGCAGCCATCCGGCCAATAGGCCGCCGACGGAAAGCAAGAGCCCTTCCACCGCAATTAACCGGCCCACGCGAAACGCGGAAGCGCCCATGGCGCGCAGCAGCGCCAGTTCGTAGCGCCGCTCGTTCAGGGCCTGGTAGAGGGCGGCAAAAATGCCGAGCCCTGCCAGCAGGATAAGGATTAGTCCGGTACTGCGCAAAACATCCGTGCCGATGCCTAAATTTTCGCGAAGTTTAGCGATTTCGAAAGCGGGCACCGCAGCCTGCAGCCGCGTTGTTTCGTTGATGGTGCGGCCCATGGTCAGTGTGCCCAGCGGACTGCGGAATTGCAAGAGCAGCGCCGTGATTTCGCGGGTTTCCTCGTCTGGAGTTGCGGCCTCGTGAGCGGGATCATCCGCCGCGTGCGCAGCGCCCTCGTGAGCGGGATCATCCGCCGCGTGCGCAGCGGCTTCGTGAGCGGCATCATCCGCCGCGTGCGCAGCGCCCTTCTCTTCTTCCCCCGCATGACCAGAAGTATCCCTATGTTCTACCACGACCCCATGCTCCCCGTGCGCCTGCCAGATGCTTTCCAGGCTCGTGAGCAGCGTGTAGTCCAGCGCGGTGCCGGTAGCAGTCAATACCCCACAAAGCTGATACGGCTCCCCGTGCGCAGCAGCTCCGGTCACCAGCCCGTGGGCTGCGGTAAAGGTATCGCCGGGAGCGAGCCCCAGCGCCCGGGCAACCCCGGCACCGGCCACGGCCTCGAAGGGCCTTTCGAAATAACGGCCCTGTGTTAGCTTAGCGCCGTACAGCCCGGCGTAGGCTGCCGTCGTGCCGAGCACCCGGTAGCCGCGGTAACTATCGCCAATAGCCAGAGGCACCGCTTGCGCCACCATGGGGTTGCGTTGCAATGCCGCCACGTCCGCCAGCGCAATGTTGCCTGTCGGGTCGTCGGCGTGCAGCAGCGTAGAGAGAATCAGTTGCAGCGGCGCGCCTTTTGCACCCACCACCATGTCCACGCCCGCCAGGTTGCGCTCCAAATGCCGGTCCAATTGCCTTTGCCCCTGCATTAACAGCGCCACCAACCCCACGCCAAGTCCGGTCAGCATAATATGAATCAAGGTGCCCAATGGCCTTGAAAAAAGATTTCTTAATGATATGTAAAAAGTACCAATCAATTATCGCATATTAAATGTTATGTCGCAGCGCTGGGCGGGTTTAAGTGCTCCATGCTTGGCGGGTTTAAGTGCGCAGCGCTGGGCGGAGTTAAGTGCTCCATGCTTGGCGGGTTTAAGTGCGCAGCGCTGGGCGGGGTTAAGTGCTCCATGCTTGGCGGGTTTAAGTGCGCAGCGCTTGGCGGGGTTAAGTGCTCCATGCTTGGCGGGTTTAAGTGCGCAGCGCTGGGCGGGTTTAAGTGCTCCATGCTTGGCGGTGCCAAGGCAAGCTCCCGGGCGAAATGCTCCCGTACCCGCGCATCATGCGTTACTATAATCAAAGCCGCGCTGGCCGCGCTGGCCTCACGTTTCAAAAGCTCCACCACTTGTGCGCAGCGTCGGTCGTCTAATGCGGAAGTGGGCTCATCGGCCAACAGCAGCGCGGGTTGGTTAACCATAGCCCTGGCTATGGAGGCCCGCTGCTTTTCGCCGGCACTCAAGGTATGCGGAGGGCGATCCAGAACGTGCCTCAACTCCAACCGATCGGCCAGTTCATCCAACACACTGCGCTCAACCGGCAGGCCAGCACACCAAGCTGCCGCCATCCAGTTTTCGCGCACCGTCAGACTGCGCACGAAATGCGGTTGCTGGAACACCAGTCCAATCTGGCGACCCCGCCAGCGGTCGCGCTCGGCAGCGGCCATGCGCTCCAGCGCCTTTCCCCCGAGCAACACCGACCCTTGCTGCGGCGTCAGCAGCCCCGCCAGCAGGTGGAGCAAAGTCGTTTTGCCGCAACCGCTTTCGCCGGTGATGAGCAGCGCAGTACCTGCCTCCACGGCAACGTCGGGAAAGCGTATGGGCGAAGCGCCAGGATATCGATAGTGCAGGTTGTGTGTTTGGAGCAGCACGGCACAAAGGTAAGCCAGGTCCTTGACCCAGGCCGATTGCCGGACTTTCACTGCCTGCTAACTGCCTGTTCATAGAAGCGGACTTGCAAGACTCAGTAGCTACTTATTCATCATAGAACTACTCATCTTTATTATTCATATTAATTTGGTATAAGTTCACAGGCATCTTCAACTCAGTTGACGGCCAGTGGACTTGGGTGGCGCTAAGTTCAAGCTGATAAAACAGGCCAAAGTAATTGGTCAGGAGTTCAATACTTCGTTCATCACCAATCAGAAGTGCTCCCTGATCAAATATAGCCTTCAGATGACTGGCAAAGTCACCCGATGCTAACTGGCTTTGACTTTCTAAAAGGGTTTGAAACCAAGGCAGCCGGTAGGTCCAGCCATCCAATTGGATTAATTGACTATTGACTGGGTATTCCACTAAGGGGTCTCCATCAGCTAGTAAGTAATAGTAGACGGGAATTGTCGTTACCAGGGTTCTTCCATGCGCTGCCCGGTTAATTTCCGCCCAATGCGCTGAAGCTGATTCACGAAAGTGATTTGACACATTTCTTTGTTCTTGCAAATACGTCCATTCTTTGGGCCCACTCCAAAACATACATATTAAAGATATAATAATAAAAAGAACTAATGGGTAGCCCTTTTGAAGGGCGAAAAATACGGAGGACAACACGACGGCAGTACAAAGTGGACCAAGCAGCCGGTTGTTGAGTTTAACGTAAACGCTTAAGCAACACATGGCACCATTGCACACCAGCAAAACGGTTGCCCATGGTATGGCATACGATGGATCAATTTCGCCTCGGAATCGCCTAACCGCGAGGGTGGGAACAAACAAAAGAAACCAAATGATGGTGGCATGATGGGCATACAAAAGGTCTTTCCACAATTGTGATGAAGCGTCCTTCCAGCGCTGGGGTTCCCTCCAGGGACTTCTAAGGGCCATCCGGGTAAGCAAGGAAGGCATGGTGATGGATTCCGGCCTGCCTTCATTAAACACGGCGGTATCCGGAGTAAAGTAGCGGTAGATGCACTCTTTCTGAAGCGAGTCGGAACCATTTTTAGTCCATGCCGTCTGTTCGTAGTGGTAATCCTGCACCAAAACGGGCAGTCTAAACAAGTCGTTTGATGCTGCGCTGATCCTGCCTGGCAATAGGTACATCGCTATGGCCAGGGTACCGAGCAAATAGGTTGTGGGAACTGCTTTGATTAAACCCTCGTACTTAGTCTGCCCAATGCCGACAGACCATACGTAGAGCAAGCCATGTAGAGTCACCCCAAACGAAATAGCCAATGTGGCAAAATCTCTGCGGAGCAATAGACCCGCTAGCAGTAAAAAGATGGATTCAATACCATGTTGAACCCGATTCTTCGGGCCTGATCCGTAAAACCATTGGCAAATTCCGGCAAATGCCAGAAGAAAACTTACTTGGCTGAAGGTGAAAACAATACTGTGTTCCAATCCGAAAAGCAGGAGGACTACCAGCAAGAAGATGGGCATTGCCACGCGGCCGATTCGCTGCGTTGAAGGCACGTAGAACAGGCGCAAAATCGCAGAAATTGCCCACGCTAGAGTGCATACAAGACCACGCCATACCACGGAACGCCTGGCATCCATGCGTAAAACCACGAAACTGGGCCGGCAAAGATTTGAAAGTAGGGACCAAATTCAAGGCTTGTAATTTTGCCCGCATTCTTGCATATTATTACAAGCGCATGTTCATCGTTAACTTCATAAAAGCTACCTATTGCTGCATAAGAAATGGCAAGGAACACAATGGAAACCAGAAATGATGACGCTCCTTTCACACTGGTTTTTTTTATAAAAATAAATTTCCTGGATCTATTTACTCAAAGTAAAATTAATGCATCTATTCCGGGGCTTCTTTCTCTGCTGCGCAACCCCGAACCTTCTCCGGCTTTGTTTGTAATTACGCAGTCATGTCCAAGAAAGTAGTGGTCATTGGATCGGGGTTTGCCGGAATCAGCGCGGCGGCATACCTGGCAAAAGCCGGGTGTGAGGTACAAGTATTGGAAAAGAATGAAGGCCCCGGGGGAAGGGCTTCGGTGTATACTGAGGCCGGTTTCACCTTTGACATGGGCCCCAGTTGGTACTGGATGCCGGACGTTTTCGAGCGCTGGTTTGCCGATTTCGGCCACACGCCTGCCGATTTCTACCATTTGGAGCGTATGGACCCCAGCTACCGGGTCTGGTGGGGCCGGCAGGACTACACTGACGTTCCCGCACAGCGCAAAGAACTTTTCGAACTTTTCGAAAGTTTTGAACCGGGCTGCAGCGCTAACCTGGACCGCTTTCTCAAGGAAGCAGCGCACAAATACCAGGCTGGCATTCACGATTTGGTGTACCGCCCATCGCGCTCGGTTACTGAGTACTTTGACCTGAAGCTGCTTACGGGCCTATTCAAACTGGACCTGTTCAAGAGCTACCGAAAGCACGTGGACAGTTTGTTCCAAAGCCCCCGGGTCAAGCAGATCCTTGAGTTTCCCGTGTACTTTCTCGGCGGCATTCCGCAGAACACCCCGGCGCTCTACAGCCTGATGAGTTACGCGGATCTGGCGCTTGGTACCTGGTACCCTATGGGCGGCATGCACGAAATCATCAAAGGCATGGTGCGCGTGGCTGAAGAACAGGGCGTTACCTTCCACTACCACCAGGAAGTGCAGCAGGTTGCTGTTTCCGGGCGAAAAGTGACCGGGCTTCACACAACGGACGGCAAACTCCATGCGGCAGACGCGGTCATTGCCGGGGCGGATTACCACCATGTGGAGCAACAGCTTCTGCAGCCCCAGTATCGGCGTTACTCACCCGAATACTGGGACAAGCGGGTCATGGCCCCTTCTTCGCTGATTTTTTACCTCGGGCTCAACAAGCGGGTCAAAAACCTGCTGCACCACAATCTTTTCTTCGATCAGCCCTTCAGCGAATTTGCCCGCGAAATATACGATCAACCGCAGTGGCCCAGCGAGCCGCTTTTTTACGTGAACGTCACCTCGCGAACCGACCCCACTACCGCCCCGGAAGGTTGCGAAAACTTATATATTCTCATTCCGGTCGCTCCGGCGCTAAAAGACACTGATGAAGCCCGCGAAGCACAGTTCCAAAAAGTCATGGACCGGATTGAAGCACTGGCTGGAGAGCCCATCCGCGATCATGTCATCTACAAGCGCAGCTTTGCGCACCGCGACTTTGAAAGCCGCTACCACGCCTTCAAAGGCAATGCCTACGGCTTGGCCAACACCCTGATGCAGACGGCTATTTTCAAGCCTTCGCTTAAGAATCCAAAGCTGGACAACCTCTTTTACGCAGGGCAATTGACCGTACCTGGGCCGGGGGTTCCGCCTTCGCTGATTTCGGGCAAAGTGGTGGCTGGAGAGGCGCTCAAAGACTTGCGCTGGGGGTAAGTAGCAACTTTGGGCCGGGTCCGGCCTTTTTAGCCCCGCGCCGAAGTCGCCAAGGGCCGCCAAACCCTTTCCCCCGAAAGGGTTACTTTTGATTGCCCTACCGACCGCTTTTCCCTCTCCCGGTCTGAACCTTTTTTAACACCTTTTGTTCCATGACCTTATGTCGAGCGAAGTGAATTCCGGAAAAGCGCTTTTTCGCAACGCGTCCTTCGCGTGCAGTAAGGTCATTACACAGCACTACAGCTCTTCGTTCAGTCTGGGTATTCGATCCCTTCACTCCCGTTTCCGGGATCCTATTTATGGAATTTACGGCTATGTAAGGTTGGCCGATGAAATCGTGGACACCTTTCACGGTCACAACCAGGCGTTGCTCCTGCAACGTTTGCGCGAAGACACTTGGACGGCGTTGGCCGATGGCTTGAGTACCAATCCACTGCTGCACGCTTTTGTTCAGGTGGTAAACCGCTACGGCATTGAACGGTCGCTCATTGAGGCGTTCCTGGACTCCATGGAAAAAGACCTGCACCAGGATCGGTATGAGCGCAGCGGCTACGAAGAATACATTTACGGGTCTGCTGAAGTAGTCGGTTTAATGTGCCTGCGCGTCTTCTGCGACGGCGATGACCCTGGTTACCAACAATTGCGCGCTCCGGCCCGCAGTTTGGGAGCAGCCTTTCAAAAAGTGAATTTCCTTCGCGACATGCAGGCTGATTTTGAGCACCTGGGTCGCGTGTATTTTCCCGGAGTCGACTTCGGGCGCTTTAGCGACGCCGAGAAAGCCCGGATTGAAAAAGAAATAGAACAGGATTTCGCGGAAGCTTATCGCGGCATTGTTCAACTGCCCGATGGAGCGCGCTTTGGGGTGTACCTGGCATACATGTACTACCGGAAGTTGTTCGCCAAAATCCGCACCGTGCCCGCTAATCGCATTCGCGAGGAGCGCATTCGGGTGTCTAATCCCCGCAAAGCCCTGCTGTTGGCGCGTTCCTACGTGACCAACGCTGTCGGCCTGCTGTAATCCAGGTCAGGGATCCCAACGGCACCTGCTCAGCCAGAAATAGCTGGCACCAACCAAACCCAGTGAACGCCCTTTACCTCATCCTGGATCTGGCCGTTATCGCCTTTCCGCTTGCCCTGAGTTTTGACCGCAAAGTGGCTTTTTACCGGCAATGGCGTTTCGCTTGGCCGGCCATTGGCATCAACGCGTCCCTGTTTTTGGCCCAGGATGCCCTGTTCACTGCTCACGGCGTTTGGGGCTTCAACGATCGCTACCTGATGGGCCCACGCCTGGCAGGTCTGCCGATAGAAGAAATTTTGTTTTTCATCGCCATACCCTACGCTTGTTTGTTCTTGTATGAAACGCTGAAAGTGTATGTGCCTAACATTCCTACGGGCGAAGGGCTTTGGTGGCTCTGTGCCGCTTTAAGCGCAACTTTTGCTGCTGTCGCTTTCATCTACATGGACCGCTGGTACACCTTTAGTGCGTTTGGTTTTGCCGCTGTGTTGCTCGCCGTTGTTCGCGCGCTGCGCGTTTCGTGGTTCGGTTTTTTCGGGTTGTTTTTTCTGGTGCAATTGATCCCGTTTTTTCTGGTCAACAGCGCGCTGACGGGTAGCTTTACCCCGGAACCGGTGGTATGGTACAGTGATGCCCATAACTTGGGCATTCGCATGGGCACCATCCCGTTTGAAGATGCTTTTTACAGCCTGACCATGCTTTTATTGCCTATTACTTTGTTTGAATGGATGCGGGCCCGCGCCGCCAAACCAGTTCTTGCGCCATGATGGTTATTACGGCAATCACCGCCTTTTTAATCGGCCTTTTCGGCATGGAAGGGGTGGCTTGGCTCACCCACAAATACATCATGCATGGCCCGCTTTGGGTCCTGCACCGCGACCACCACCAGCCCCATGATCACCCGCTGGAGCGCAACGACCTTTTCGCCTTCTTTTTTGCCAGCCCTGCCGTGCTGCTGATGGTGTTCGGCGGCGGGCCGTCAACTTTTTGGTTCTGGTTGGGCGCGGGCATCACGGGGTATGGCATTGCCTACATGGTCTTTCACGATGTGATCGTGCACCGCAGAATCAAGATGAATTTCAAGCCGGCCAGCCGCTATATGAAGCGCATTATCCGGGCGCACAAGGTGCACCACAAGTCATTGAGCAAAAACGACGCCGAAGCATTCGGATTTTTGTTTGCACTTGCCCGGTATGACGCGCGGGATTATGTGCCAAAAAACAGGAAGAAAGCTGGTGCGCGCGATGCGTCTGCGTCGGCCTGACCTCGCCCTGTTGCCATGAAAAACCATGGCCCTTCGACCTACAGTAGCCTAACCAGATTGCGCCTGAAAAAGTAGGCGGAAACGCCCATCATCAGCGCCGCTAAGCCCAAGAGCACACCCGCATTGTCCAGCACGGCCGTGATGGGCAGGTTGCGCCAGTAGATGTCGTAAAAACCCTGAATGGACCAATAATTGACGGTGCCCACCGCCAGTTTTTGAAAGAGTACGGGCATGAACACGACGGGCATCATGCTGCCGCCAATGGCAGACATGGTCAGAATCAAAATGGTCGAAAAGCCATCAAGCTGCTTGCGAGAGCGCGAAACGGAAGCCAACATCATGCCCAGACTGGCGCAGACCGCAGCCGTTGCGACAATCATCAGCACCAGCGCCGGCAGATTGCGGCTCAGGTCAAGGCCAAAGGCCAGCGCGGCAAAAACAAACATCAGCAGGAGCTGCGCTACGGAAAGAATCAACGTAGAAGCAAATTTTCCTCCCAAAATGGAAATCGGAGAAATGGGCGCGTACAAGAGTTTCTTCAGCGTACCGGCCTCTCGTTCCATCAACAATCCTGACCCCATACCGGCTACGCTAAACAACAACAGCATGACCGCTGTTCCCGCCACAGCCTGAATGAGCGAAAAGTCGTTGTCGCGCTCGCCGACCACCTCCTGCACAGTAAAGGGAGGCGCTGATTGGGCATCCGAAGCCCTGCCGTTCATCTGCGCCATAAGCCCTTCCACCGTTGCCTCGTCCATGCCAAAGGTTTCCATCATTTGCTTTTTGGCGCGTGCTTTTGCCTGGCTCTCGCCGGCGAAATTGCCCACTGCCGCGTAGAGCAACTGCGAAAGAATGCCAAATTCCATGGGCCGGCCGCTGTCATAGATGACTTCTAACGGCAGGCTGCTACCCCGGGCCAGTGAATCGCCAAAGCCCGGATGGATGATGAGGGCGGCGACGCGTTTGCCTTCGGCAACGGCGTTGCGGCTCCCGGCTTCGCTGGTGGCCCGGTCTAACCGCAGCCCTTTTAGCGAGTCTAATTCCCCCACAAAACGCTGGCTCGCTTCTGTGGAGTCCATGTCGCTCAGCATTAGGGCTACCACAGGATTGTTGCCGTCATCGGGTGATCCTCCAAAGGCGAAGTAAAAGATAGTGATCATCGCCACCGGCAACAGAAAGGTCAGGGCGATGGCTCGCTTATCTGTGAGAAAGAGCAGAAGATCCTTTCGGGCCAAGTGCAGAATAGTGCGAACCATAGTGTTTTCGGGCTTTAGTCGCGCAAGGCTCGGCCAGTGAGTTCCAGAAAGACCGCTTCCAGGTCGGCCTCCGTAACCTCCAAATGCTGGATATCTACGTGCAATTCACCGCAGTGGCGCACCAATTCCGCGATGTCCCGGTGCACCAACGTTGGGCTCAGCCAGACCTGCTCTTCGCCAATGGCAATTCTATCTCCGTACAAGTGTTGCAATTGCACGCCAACCTCCGGGGTCAGGCCGCGGGTTTCCAAATGAATTCGGGATTGGTTGGGCAGGCGATCGCGGAGCTGGCGCAACGAGCCCTCCGCTACCAGCAGGCCCAGGTCCATAATGCCGATCCGGTCGCAGAGCTTTTCGGCCTCCTCCATATAATGTGTGGTGTACAGAATGGTCATGCCCTCGCGGTGCAATTCGTCTATGAGCTCGTAGATGTGAATCCGACTCTGTGGATCAATGCCCACGGTGGGTTCGTCCATAAAAAGGATCACCGGTCGATGCAAGATGGCGGCTGCGATGTTGATGCGGCGTTTCATGCCGCCTGAAAAGGTATGGAGCGGCTGGTCTGCCCGGTCTTTGAGTCCAATTCGCTCCAGGGCGGCGTCAGCCCTTCGCCTGATTTCAGCGGGGGAAATGTTGTAGAGCCCGGCCCAAAAGTGTAGGTTTTGCCGGGCAGTCAGTTCATCGTACAGGGCAATTTCCTGCGGAATAACTCCGATGGAGGCTTTAACCAGCAGGGGATCCTTGACCGGATTGTAGCCGTTGATGCTCACCTGGCCGGAGTCGGGAAGCAACAAACCGCTCAGCAAATTGATGGTGGTGGTTTTTCCCGCCCCATTGGGACCGAGTAAGGCATAGCATTCACCGCGCTCAATACACAGCGAAATTCCGTTCACTGCCTGGATGGGTCCGTAGGCTTTGGTCAGGTGGGATACTTGCAGCACCGGCCAAAGATAGAAAGTTCGCCGCCAGGCCTACCAAAAGCAATTATCTTCGTCGGGACCATGGAAAATCCTTACAGTTCGCTGGATTGGGACAGCCGATTTTTTGGTTATCCTGTGGGTAAAATTTTGCCGGTACGCATGCAAGCTGTGGACCTTGGGCGCACGTTAGAACAGGCTCGCAACGAAGGCTACCGTTTGCTTTATTGGGCAGCCAGGCCGGAATCAGAAAATGCAGAGGCTGCCGCCAGCGTTGGCGGTGCACTGATGGATCGCAAGCGCATTTACGTGCATAATCTTGAGGAAATCGACCCTGCTGACCTGATCGTCAATTGGTTTATTGAGAGTTACCGAAAGCCAATGCCAGACACCGACATGGAAGCGCTGGCGTTGGCGGCTGGAGAACATTCCCGTTTTCGCCGCGACACGCGTTTTGGCGAACAAGCGTTTAAACGGCTTTACCTGACTTGGATTCGCAATTCAGTGAATCGGTCTTTTGCTGAGGAGGTTTTGTTTATAGAAGATTTTGGAAAAAAGCGGGCGTTGCTTACCATAGGACTTCATAGGGGACGCCCGGATATTGGGTTGCTGGCCACCGAAGCGGCTTACCGGGGCCGGGGAATGGCCGGTGATTTAGTGCGGGCCTCGCTGGTTTGGGCCATCAATCGGGATTACCGCGAAGCACAAGTAACCACGCAAGCTGAAAATGAGGGTGCCTGTGCGTTCTACGAAGCCATGGGCTACAAACTGGAGCGCGAAGATTGGATTTATCACTTTTGGTGTTGACCAGCGCAGCGTATGAAAGAGCTTTTAACGCCAGACGAGCTGCCTGTAATTTCCCGCAATGCGCTTTCGCTTCGCAATGGCAGTGACCGGCCCGAAATATGGGTAGCCTACCGGGGAATTGTTTACGATGCCAGTGGCAGCCGCCTGTGGCGCGGCGGGCTTCACTATGGCTTGCATTGGGCGGGTCAGGATTTGACCGAGGAGCTGCTTGAAGCCCCTCATACTGAATTAGTGTTTTCCCGTCTCCCGGTTGTTGGGCGTTTGTTGCCCTCCGAATAGAGACATTCACTTGGTGGTATTCAGCTAAAGGAACTGTAAGTCCGCACTTGAAATAAATATTTAGTTACATAAATTGACGCCGAAAATCCCGCTTATCATGGACTTCTGGCCCCCATACTTTCGTATTAATGGAAATAATTTTTCATCACATGGTTATTGTTTAGAAAACTTATTTAGGTTTAGCATACCTTGTTTTTTGTAAATCGGCACTCAAATGAAGATTATTATTGAAACTATCAGAATTGGATTGGTGGACCAACATCGATTGGAACAAGACGGAATGAAGGCTCTTTTGGGTCGAGAACCCCAGATTGAAATTGCCTTTACGGCCAGCAATGAATCCCAGTGCCTCGAGCGTATGATTCATTATGGTGCTGACTTGCTTTTAATTGATTTTGACCTAACGCTTGAAGCGGGCCTGCAGATGGTGTCCGAAATTCGAAAAAAGTATCCACGACTTCCTTTGCTGATTCTTTCTGGAATTAATCCGCCCAGCCTCATACCAATGCTCATGAAAATTGGTGTAAACGGTTACTTGCTCAAAGACTGTGATTCAGAAACTTTGCTCTACGCAATCCAGCAAGTGCACAGTGGCGGACTGTACTATAAAGACCGGGAAATGCCCCTTCATGTTTCGCAGAATAGTCCCGACCTTTCAACAGAAAAGCGTACAGCACGACCCGCAACTCTGACCAGTCGGGAGCATGATGTCCTCAAGTTGATTTTGGATGAATACACCACCCAGGAAATTGCAGATTTCCTTCAGCTTTCCCCGCATACCGTAGAAACCCACCGCAAGAATCTGCTGGTGAAAACAGGTTCACGGAATACAGCGGGGCTGGTGCGATACGCCATTCAAAATAAGCTTTCGGATTACCCAATTCAAGGCCGCGGATAGTTGTTTCGGCTTAGCCTGGCGTGCTGCCAATCCGGGTTGCATTTTTCTCAAGGCAACCAGCATGAGCCAGCCGTTGCTCGCATTGCTGGGGCTTCGTGCTGGCAACTTCCATCCGGGGTAAACATCCAGGCATACCATCCGGCAGGAAGCGACTCCAAGCGTATAATTTGTTGTGGTGAGATCTGCTGATTAATTGTGATGGCCCCATTTGCATTAATCAGTTGCAAGACGCCAGAGGAAGTACCATGGTCCAGCCAGCATTCCCGGTAAGGCGAGCAAAGCAGTGTGATGGAGGCTTGTTTGTTCTTTGCAGCGTGTTGGCTTGAGGCCAAACGCAACAGACTATATGTTATGGTATCCGAGGGAGCCGACACCTGGTTGCCACAGCGAGCCTGTGCAAAGCCTTGGTACGTAAGTCCAGGCGTTAGCCCGGAGAACAACTGCGTGGTGTCCGAACCCGTTCGCTGAGCCAGACTGCCGTCATTCCCCCTAATTCGGGCGCGGTAACCGTCTGCGCCGGGAACGGCTTGCCAGATGAATCTGAGTTTGTTGCTGCCTGCTGGGACAGCTCGCAGCCCGGCGGGTTTTTCGCAGCAATTGATCGGAATCCAGGGTCCCAGATCGGCAGTGTAGAGCCGGGGCGGCAAAAAGGTGGAAAGGGCTTCGTCGCTTATGGCAACGCGCTGGTTGTCGGTAAAGACCACGCCTTCTTTCAGCGTAGTACCGCCGCTAAATTGGATACTCACGGCTGCGCCGCTTAAGAGCGGCCGGCCGTTGCGGCAAGGAAATAACCACAGTTTGTTGTAGCTGAGCAGCACCAATTTCTGGCGGTCGGGGCTGATGTCGGCAGCGGTGATCCAGTCAGTTAGTGCCGGTCCTGGGCCGGCATAGAAAGAGTCCAGCAGTTGCGCGGCGTAAGTGCCGGGCGCGTCCGGTACGCGGTACATGCGGGTGTAACCGCTAAATGGTTCGCTGCGGTTTTTGGTAAAGAGAAACAGGTTCCCGTTCAAGTGCACCATGGCCTCCAGGTCGCACTGCAGTTGGGCAGGGGGTGGGGGAAAGGCCGACTGCTCGGGATAGTGAAACTGAATGGTCACTGCCGCCACGGTGTCTGAAAGCGAAGCGTCCGGATCGGGTACTTTGTAAATGGTTAAATCCGTGCGGGAATTGCTGTTGTTGCCGAAATCACCGATGTAAAGGTTGCCAGCCGCATCGCGCGTCAAATCCTCCCAATCCATATTTGTGGCCCCCGACACATGAACTGTGCGCTCCAGCATGCCGCTGGCGTTTATCCGGTAAAGTTTAGGCTGCCCCCCTGAATCGTTGTGGGTCCAATAGCCATCAGTTCCCGAGGTTTCCAAGCCGGAAGTTTCCGACAATACCGGCGAAAGGGTGCCTGCCTCACTGAGCGACAGGGTTTGGGAACTGGCCTGCCCTATTCCAAGGATCAGCACCAGCAGAATACGGCCAAAAACGTTCAACAAGGAGCCTCTTTTCCTCAAGATAAGGAAAGCCACGAGGCTGCCCAAGGCTTTTATCGCAAATCCAAGAGTATGGCTAGGGGTTGGGGCTGTACTTACCCCACCAACTCGATGTCCACCTGGACCAGGTCAATGAACGAGTGCATACGGTCGTCAATTTGGGCCTGGGTCAGATCAAACAAGCGCTCCGGACCGAACTTCTCTACGCAGAACGAAGCCATTCCCGATCCGAAAATGATTCCGCGCTTCATGCTGGAAAAACTAATATCGCCGGAACGGGCCAAATGGCCGAGGAATCCACCGGCAAAGCTGTCGCCGGCACCCGTGGGGTCAAAGACCTCCTCTAAAGGCAGGGCAGGGGCAAAGAACACAAAGTCGCCGTGGAAGATGAGGGCGCCGTGTTCGCCTTTTTTAATGATCAGGTACTTGGGTCCGCGCTTCAGGATGGCCTTGGCTGCTTTGACCACCGAATATTCCCCCGACAATTGCCGGGCTTCTTCATCGTTGATGGTCAGCACATCCGCCATGCTGATGGCGCGATCCAGCGGTTTGCGCGCCACGTCCATCCAAAAATTCATGGTGTCCATGACGATCAGCTTCGGCCGCTTGTTCATCTGCTCAATGACCTGAATCTGCAAATTCGGATCAATGTTGCCGAGCATGAGGTACTCCGCTTTCCGGTAGTTGGCCGGCAAAACCGGGTTGAAATCCGCCAGCACATTCAGGTCGGTGACCAGCGTGTCGCGGCTGTTCATGTCCATGTGGTACTTGCCGGACCAGAAAAACGACTTCTGGCCTGCCTTGACCTCCATGCCCGCCGTGTCAATGCCGCGAAGGTGAAAAATGGCAATCATTTCCTGCGGAAAATCATCGCCCACCACCGATACAATCCCAATTTCTTTGCTGAAATAGCTGGCTGCCAGGCTGATGTAGGTAGCTGAACCACCCACCACGCGGTCAGTTTTGCCAAAAGGCGTTTCAATGGCATCAAAGGCAACAGTACCGACAACAACAGTCTTCATTTACACTCGGGGTTTGCGGGTCTTTAAAAGGTTTGGGCCTCCGGCCCGTTTTGACGGCGCAAAGGTACGGCAAATGGGTACTAAGCCCTGTGGCTGTTCAAGGCACTTTGGCCCTTCCCCGGCAATTTTCCGCCTCCCCATTGCACAAAAACCGATGCTGGTGTACATTTGCTGTCCCTTGTGAAAGCAAGGGGTTCGTATTCCTCAGTAGCTCAGCTGGTTAGAGCGTCGGACTGTTAATCCGTAGGTCGTAGGTTCGAGTCCTACCTGGGGAGCAAAAAAACCCGGCCATTGAGCCGGGTTTTTTTATGGGACGAAGGTTCCTTATTCGCTCTTTAAGAACGGCACACTCGTGGTGTGTTCGCCGATGCGAAGGGTGTACCAGCCGGTGGGCAGGTTTTGGACCCCAATGGGTCCGTTGATCATGCCGCGCTCAACGCTGCGTCCGAGAATATCAATAATTTCAAAGGGTTCGTTTGCGGGTGCAGAGGCAACCTGCAGCCAGTCTGTAGCAGGGTTGGGGAAAACTTGCAGGGCCGATGCAGCTGCCTGGCGGAGTGTTGGTGCGGTAAAGTTTGCCGTTGCCGACCAGCCAGTGATCGAAATTGGACTGAGGCTGCAGGCGCACTGAACTTGCCAGTCATACGTCGCGCCGTCCGTCAGAACGGCATTGGGGATGATGTAGCTCGTAGGCTCGATTCCGAATACTGGTGATGTGGTTGCCCAGGCGATCGCGCCGGACAGCCTGCCCCGGATACGACATGCGATGGAACCGCTAACAGGTAACCAGGCTAGGGCAACGCTTCCGTTGGGATTCGCGTTGCTGGTCAGGCCAGACGGGGCCTGGCTGCACGGAGTAGTGGTGCATGGGTCTACGGTGATGGTCCAGGTGGAGATTTCCAGGTTGCCTCCAGCCGTGTAATCGACATTGACCGTATAAGTACCTGCGGGAACGGTCGCCACGGGCACGTTGTAGTTGACCGGGGTAATGGCAGGCAAACCAATGCCGGCGGAAGTGTAGACCACGGTCACGTTGATGGTACTGCCTACCACCAATGCGGTTGCCGTGGTCAAGCTGTAATTAGTGGCGGGTTTGTTGCCGTCAATGACCAAATTGAACGGCCCACACGCCGTTGCCGGGTTTGGTGAGGTAGAAACAGCGGTTGTCCAAAACTGGGCGTTCAGGCTGGCAGCAGCCAAAAACAGGACTAGAAAGGGTAAGGTGGTTCTCATAATTAAGGTGATTTATAGATATTAAATAAGTTTATTTTTATCGTTCAAAACGTTCACTTGTTTTTAAATCTAAGAAAATTGATGGATAGCGCTGAGAAAATTGATGGATAGCGCTGAGAAAATCGGTGGATAGCGCTGAGAAAATTGATGGATAGCGCTGAGAAAATTGATGGATAGCGCTGAGAAAATTGGTGGATAGCGCTGAGAAAATTGGTGGATAGCGCTAAGAAAATTGATGGATAGCTGTCCGGTAGGGTTGTGATTCCGATTTATTCATCGTAATATTGCAATATACCGTTTGGGTGATACAGGGTCACCGAACTGACGCCGTCTTTCCTTAATCATTAAACACCATTTTGCGATGAAACTGTCTGCCGTTAAAGATCACCTGGAGGCTATGTTGGATTTGCCCTTTGTTTTAGACAACGGTGACCGCGTGCCTGACCATTTTCACGTGACGGAAGTAGGCTTGATTACCCGGCACTTTATCGACTGCGGTGGAACAGCCCGCAAGGAGCGCCAGGTCAACTTCCAACTTTGGGTGGCCCAGGATGAAGATCACCGGCTGAAGCCCCAAAAACTTTTGCGGATCATCGAACTTTCTGAACAAACCTTAGGTCCGCTGGAGGATTTAGAAGTAGAGGTTGAGTATCAGGCAGAAACCATTGGGCGATACCAATTGGAATTTGAGGGCAACGCATTCCGATTAGTAGCCAAGCGAACGGACTGTCTGGCTAAAGACCAATGCGGCATTCCCGCAGATAAAATGCCTGCAACAGCGCGACAGGCCAGTCACAAGTCCAAAGTGAGCCTTGCTGCCCTTTCATCCGATTCCGGTTGTTGCCAGCCTGGGGGGGGGTGTTGTTAGTGCCCAAACCATAACTTATAATATTATCTTGATAACAACAAAAGTTATGGTGTTAACCATCCTCGCATCAAGGCCAAAAAGATAGCCTGCTGATCAACAAAGGGGTTGTGCGAACAATGGTCCAGATAGGTCAGATTTGCCTCGCCTAAATACTGTTCTAAGCGCCGAACATGCGCCCGGGAATACAGGCCGTCTTCTTTGCCGTAAATGCCGTAAACGGGCAGACCTGCCGCCATGCATTTGCCCAGCAGCGGCCACAGATTCATCGTGGTGTATGCTTCGTTTTTCCAGAATCCCTGCGGTCCTGCATAGTCCATTGACCGGGCAAGGGGGAAAAGCACACTATCTTCGGCAAAATATTCGTATATTTTTTGTGTTTCTTCCGTCGGCTCGGCTGGCGAATACAATCCGGCTTGCATGGCGTGCAAAAAGCAGTAGGAGCTGTAACCCAGCGATGCCGTGTCCATGTTTTCCAACTGGCGGATGTAACCCAAGTTGACACTGTCGGCGCGCGTTTCGTAACGGGTCCGCACATTTTTCAGAATGGTTCGAAAGGTCTCCTGTAACGCGAGCGGCGCCCCGACTAAGACCAAAGCGCTGACCTTTTCCGGGTGACGCTCCGCAAAGAGCAAGCCAACTACTCCGCCAAAACTGTGTCCCAACAGCGCAGCCTGGGCAATGTTGTGTTGGTCCAGAAGGAGATTCAGGTCAGACAGGGTTTCTTCAAAAGTGTAGGCTGCTTCTACGTCGGATCGTCCTTCGCCACGCCGGTCGTACACCAGTACAAAGAATCCCTGATCGGCAAGTAACTGCGCGGTTGTTGCTTCAAAGACGGAGCAATTGTAGCCGGGGCCGCCGTGCAGGTAAATCACGGCGGGGTTTGCAGGGCTGCCGAAACTTCGCTGGTACAGCGAGGGCGAGGTTGCTGCCTGATGTTCTGATTGGCCATCAAGAGCCGAAGGCCCTCCAGCATGTTGCGCATGGATTGGCTGGCTCGCCCAGGCAACAAGCATGAACAGAGGCATAAAGGAAATTTTTGTGCCTCTGCCCAGGGAAAGGGTCCAGTTCAAGATTAGCGATTTAGAAAGGCTGAATACATCCACACCAGTTTTTCTTGGGCTCGAATGTAATCACTCATCAGGGCATTAGTGCCTTCATCGCCAGCCTCAGCGCTGAGCTGCAAGGTCTCGCGTTGCAGGGAGATGATGTGCGCAAGGGAATGAAGGATGTTTTCAACTGCCTGCATTCCGTCTGAAACTTCAGTACTTTCTGAAATTTTTGAAACTAATTGGTAGGCGGAAAAGCGATGCTGCGGGGCATGGCCCAAGGTCAGGATTCGCTCAGCTACCTCATCAATTTTGAGAAACAGGTCATTGTACAACTCTTCGAACTTTAGATGAAGCTCAAAGAATTTTTCTCCTTTAATGTTCCAATGGTACCCGCGGGTATTCTGGTAGAAGATCGAATAATTGGCGAGCAGTTCGCTGAGTTTGGCGGCCAACTGAGCGCTAAGGGTGCGGTCCAGGCCAATGGCGTTAAGCGTTTTCATAGGTATATTTAATGCAATATGAGAAGCACGATTGCCCCTTCTTTTTCATGCACGTACTAAAAACAAGATGCAAGCCAGTAAAGTTCAGGGTCCGGGTTGTACCTTCCTTCATCCAAATGCCTGACTTATCATCTAAGCTTGATGTACACCGCTGGATTTGGCGGAGGAACCTGGTCTTAACAAATACCCAAACCCATGAAACTGCTCATCCTGGTAGCCTGCTTAATGCCGGTTTGGCCATTGTTGGCGCAAACCCCGCCGTTGTTCCTGTACACACTCCAGTCTCCTGATGAGGAAAGCGACGGCCAAATGGGCGAAGCTGTCGGGGCCATCGGAGGCGATGTTAACGGCGACGGGGTTCCGGATTTGATCGCCGGGGCTCGTGCAGAAGATCCGGAGCTGGCTTTCATCAACAGCGGTCAAGCCCATGTTTTCAGCGGAACTGATGGCAGCGTTATCCGAACCCTCGCTTCTCCGAACCCGGAGTATTGGGGCTTTTTTGGCAGCTCTGTTGATGGCATAGGTGGCGACGTGAATGGCGATGGGGTTTTCGACCTACTTGTTGGGGCGCCCTATGAGGACCCGGGCAGCAGCCCAATTGATGCAGGTCGCGCTTATGTGTTCAGCGGAACTGATGGATCGCTTTTGCATACCGTTCAGGCTCCCTTAGAAGAAGCTGGCAGCCAGTTTGGCACCGTAGTGGCCGGTATGCGAGGTGATGTAAATGCCGATGGTATCACCGATTTTCTGGTCAGTCAGCCCTACGCATCGCCGGCGGGATCGCCGTATGCAGCAGGAAGGGTGCATGTTTATAGTGGTGCCACAGGTGCCTGGCTTTACAGCGTGGCTTCTCCCATTGAAGAATCAGTAAGCGCATTTGGCTGGACGGCCAGCCCTGCCGGCGATGCCGACATGGACGGCGTTCCAGACCTCATTGTTGGCGCGTACCTGGAAGATCCCGGCACTGCGCCCAGCAACACAGGAAGGGCTCACCTATACAGTGGCGCCACGGGTGCGCTGATTGCTACGTTGGTAAGCCCCAATGAAGAGAAAGACGGCTACTTCGGCCGCTCGGTTTCCGCAGCGGGAGGCGACTTGAACGGCGATGGCAGCGACGATGTCCTGGTGGGGGCTTTCTGGGAAAATTTGCCCGGAGATCTCAACCAGGCGGGACGGGCCTATGCCTTCAACGGAGCCGACGGGGCGCCCCTGCTCACGCTGGAATCGCCAAATTCCTATGTGGCGGGCTGGTTCGGCAGTGCTGTTGCGGGCCCCGGAACAGACGCCAACGGTGACGGCATTGTAGACCTGCTCGTCGGCGCGCCCAAAGAGGGCGAAGATGCTGGCCTGAACATTGAGAGCGGTCGAGCGCATTTGTACAGCGGCGCCGATGGCAGCTTGCTGCAAACTCTGGTTTCGCCCTACCTGGAACCCGATGGTTGGTTTGGGTCTTCGCTGTCTTCGGCCGGCGGCGACCTGGACGGCGACGGAATTATTGATGTTTTGATTGGCGCAGAGCGCTCGGACATCGGATTTTACACCAATGCCGGGGCGGCCTTCTTGTTTAGCGGCCGGGGATTTGTTTGCGATTTTTCGCAAGCGCCTACAGAGCAGCAGCACACCCTGTTGCTCAACCGCGCCGTGTTGAGCTGGTTGCCGCAGGCTGGTGCCGTGCGCTGCCAACTAAATGCCAAACGACTTCCTTCTGGTCCGACACCAACCGTAAACATCGCTATGGCGCCTTACAGCTTCTTTAGTGTTCCCTATGCCGTGGCGGGAGCGGGCACATCCTGGACCTGGCGCGTGCGCTGCGCATGCAACGTGTCGCCGCTGGAGGTAACGCCCTTTTCGAACTACGTGGATACCTTTCACGTGCCAGTTGCGCGTCAAACGCAATTGGACTTAACGGCGGTGCTGTTGTCCGTATCACCGAATCCGGTGCAAGAAGAACTGACGGTGATTGGCGCGGAACAAGGCCAGCCTTACCAGATCGTGGACCTTGCCGGCCGGGTGGTTCAACGCGGAACGCTGAGCACGAATGTTTCCGTCGAGGAGCTTGAAACCGGTTGGTACACGCTCATTACGGGCGAGCAGTCCACGGCGTTCATCAAAACGGAATAAAGGGTACTCCTAAAGCAGCTTTAGGCCCGCGCTCATTCGCCTACTTTGGCTACCCGCAACGGTCGTTCGCACACCCAGATGCGCTTAATGACGCGCAGTTGTTTCTGGGGAATTTCGTCTGGTAAATCGAGCAACGTATACTCGTTGTGAATCTCGATATGCCCGATATAGCGCGCTGGGATACCACCCTCGTTGGCTAAAGCCCCGACGATGTTGCCGGCCTGGACCCCGTGCTCGCTGCCTACATCCACGCGGTAGCGCGACATTTTGGGCTCCCCTTTGGCGCTTGCTTTGGGGGCATAGGGTTCAAAACTCGGGATGTCTTTGGGCTTTGCTTTGCGCACGGGGGCGCTTTCGTCACCCGCGGGGCGGGCTTCGCGTTCGTTGCTGTCGTCGCGGTCACCGCGGATGGGTTTGCGTTCGCGTTCCTCGCGCGGTGGGCGCTTGTCGCGGTCACTGCGCAGCTCGCGGGGCTCTCTTGTTTCCCGTGGTTCGGGCATCCGTTTTTCGCGTACCGGGCGCTCCTCTCTTGCAGGGCGCTCGCTGCGCTCTTTCGTGCCGCTGCGGTCTCTTGATTCGCTGCGGTCTCTTGATTCGCTGCGCTCGGGCGCTCGCCGGTCTCTTGCGGAGGGACGCTCGTCCCTTCCCCCGCGATCGGCGGATGGGCGGGCGCTGCGCTCCTGCTGCACGTAATCTTCGGACTGGTGGTCGGCGGCGGTGTCTTCCCCCATGGCCATGCGGGCCAGCGCGGCGGCCACATCAATGGCGTCCAGCCCGCTTTCGGTAATCAGGTTGATGACGAGTTTCTGGTGCCAGTCAAGCGATCCGGCTGCGAGGGTATCGGAAATGCGCTGGCGGAAATCTTGCACGCGCTTTTCGCGAAGGGCGGCGGGACTGGGCAGCTTGTACAGGTCCATCGGCTGGCGGACAGCCCGCTCGATGCTGTGCAACATGTGCTCTTCGCGCGGTTTGACCATTAAAATGGCCTCGCCGCTGCGCCCGGCACGCCCGGTGCGTCCGATGCGGTGAACATAGGCTTCCACATCGTAAGGCATGTCGAAATTGATGACGTGGCTGATGCGCTCAACGTCCAGGCCCCGGGCGGCAACGTCTGTGGCGACGACTACGTCGATGCGGCCATCTTTGAGCTGCTCAATGGTGCGCTCGCGCTGGCGCTGCGCCATGTCGCCGTTTAGCGCGCTTACGTTGTAGCCGCGTGCGCTCAGGCGCTCGGCGAGTTCAACGGTGTCTTGCTTGGTTCGGGCAAAGACCAGCACGGCGTCAAAGTCTTCGGCTTCGAGCAGGCGGGTCAGCGCGTCCAGTTTTTGGTGGCCCGAAACAGGCAGCCAGCGCTGGCGGATAGAGGCCGCGGTGCGGGTTCGGAGCTCCAGCGTGACTTCCCGGGGGTCGTTGAGGTGTTTTTTGGCTATGCGGCGGATGGCCGGAGGCATAGTGGCCGAGAAAAGAGCGACCTGGCGGGTGGGGGGGGTCTGGGTCAGGATCCATTCCACGTCGTCAATGAAGCCCATGCGGAGCATTTCGTCCGCTTCATCCAGCACCAGGGTCTTTAACTGGCCCAAATCCAAGGTGCCGCGGCGCAAATGGTCCATCACGCGCCCCGGTGTTCCGACCACAACGTGAACGCCGCTTTCTAAACGGCGGGTTTGGTTTCCGTATTCCTGGCCGCCGTAAACGGGCAAAACGCGAAAAGCTTTGTTGCGGTGTGCATAGCGACCAAATGCTTCGGCTACCTGAATGGCCAATTCACGGGTGGGAACCAGCACTAAACAGGCGGGTTTACCAGCCTTTCCCTGCAATTGCTCTAAAATGGGCAGGGCAAAGGCAGCCGTCTTACCCGTTCCGGTCTGGGCCTGGCCAATAACGTCTTTGCCCTCCAACATAATCGGGATGATGGCGGCCTGAATGGCGGAAGGGGCTTCATAACCCACGTCCTGAAGGGTCTTCCGGGTGTTTTCGGAGAGGCCAAGGTCTTCAAAACGGATAGATGCCGGGGGGCTTTGCTCGCTGGTCATGCTCGGGGTTTGGGTGCGCTGCTGGGCCTATGAAGGGCTTTAGGGCTTTTCGCGGCCAGCGCGCAAAGTTACGCCCGAAATCCCTGACGGGCCCGCTTCGAGCTCGGGAAGCCCTTCGCCCGAGATAACCTGTCTTGAGAACAGGTCATAAAGTTAGTAACACAGCGAAATTTCTCTGGGCTGGTTTCTTCGCGAATCCGAGAGATTTCACTAGGTTAGATTCCTTATTTGGTCGGGCCTTTGCTGTCGGGGCGTTTTAATCAGTCTTCCACCTCAAGTTTCGTCGATTCTTTAACCAAAACCCTCTTAACAAACGTATATGAAAAAGTTTTTACCTGTTTGTCTTCTCTTGCTCCTTCCCGGCCTAATGCAGCCGGTTTTTGGACAGGAGCGCACCTGCAGCACTATGGATCAACTCGAAGAAGAAATTCGGGATAATCCTTTGCGTCAGTCCATTTTGAACGCTATCGAAGACCATACGAATATGGTTCTATCGGGGGCTACCCGCTCTGCGATTACCGGCGTTATTACCATTCCGGTGGTAGTGCATGTGGTCTACAACACTACTTCTGAAAACATTTCGACGGCACAGATCAACAGCCAGATCGATGTGTTAAATAAGGATTTCCGGCGCACCAATACCGATGCCACGAGTTTGTGGCCTCAAGCAGCCGATTCGGAAATTCAATTTTGCCTGGCCACGGTCGATCCAAGCGGTCTACCAACTTCGGGAGTTACCCGAACGTCCACCACTTCGACCTCTTTTTCCAGCGCAAACAACATGAAGTTCAACAGCACGGGCGGAAAGGACGCGTGGCCTGCCGGATCCTACCTCAACGTCTGGGTCTGCGACCTGAGCGGCGGCTTGTTGGGTTATGCCCAATTCCCCGGAGGCAGTGCTTCTACGGATGGGGTGGTGGTTGATTACCAATACTTCGGTACCGTAGGAACGGCTACTGCTCCCTTTAACCTGGGCCGAACCGCTACCCATGAAGTGGGTCACTACCTCAACCTCCGCCACATTTGGGGCGATGGCGGTTGCAGCGTGGATGATTTTGTGTCGGACACCCCGACGTCCGATGCGCCCAATTACGGTTGCGCTACGGGCCACGTTTCGTGCAGCACCGTGGACATGGTCCAGAACTACATGGATTACTCCGATGATGCGTGTATGAACTTGTACACGGCCGGTCAGAAAGGCCGCATGCGCGCCTTGTTTGACGCAGGTGGTTCCCGGGTCAGCTTATTGAGCTCTGCCGGATGCGGAAGCGCGCCGGCCCCGACTTGTTCAGACGGTGTCCAGAACGGTTCGGAAACGGGGGTGGATTGTGGTGGCACCTGCCCTCCCTGCCCTACTGGCTGCACCACGAATGCTTTGACGCTCTCTATTACGTTTGACAACTACCCGGAAGAAACGAGCTGGACGCTTCTTACCTCAGGCGGAGCTTCAGTAGCCTCCGGAGGAACGTACGGTTCCCAGCCAGATGGTTCTACGCTGACCATTCCGCTTTGTGTGCCTAACGGTTGTTACACCTTTACCATGAACGATGCCTTCGGCGATGGTATGTGCTGTTCATACGGATCCGGTTCGTATACCCTGACTGGCCCAAGCGGTACGCTGGCCTCCGGTGGTACGTTTACCACCTCACAGGCAACTAACTTCTGCCTGGGCGGCACGCCAGCGCCAACCTGTACGGACGGCATACAAAACGGCACGGAAACGGGTGTGGATTGCGGTGGTTCCTGCCCGGCTTGCCCAACCGGCTGTACCTACACCACCATCAACAGCAACAACTTTGAAAGCAGCTTGGGAATCTGGATTGACGGAGGCACGGACTGCATACGCAGTAGTGCTTATGCTGCCTATGCCAATGGTACCTATTGTGTGCTTTTACGCGATAACACGTCAACTTCGGTGATGTCCACGAGTACAATTAACCTGAGCGCCTACAACCGGGTTAAGATTGACTTCAGCTACATTGTCAACAGCTTTGATAACGCCAACGAGGACTTCTGGTTGCAGGTGTCTACCAATGGAGGATCAACGTACTCCACCGTGGTGGCCTGGAATTTCTCGGATGAGTTCGTGAACGGAACACGATACAACCCAAGTGTTATCCTGACCGGCACCTTCGGCTCTAATTGCCGTTTCCGCTTCCGCTGCGATGCCTCGGCTGACAACGACCAAGTATATATTGATGATGTGGTCATTTCGGCCTGCAACAGCCCTGCCCGCGACGGCTTGGAAGCTGCAGACTTCGTGGTAGAAATAGATGGTGATTTGATGGCGGAAGAAGTTGTTGTTAGCCGCTTGAACCTTTACCCGAACCCAACCTCCGATCAGCTCAATGTTGAGTTTGACCTGATGTTGGACGGCGAGTGGATGATGGTGGTTACAGACATTACCGGCAAAGTGGTCATGAACGAACAGCAGCACCGCACGGCCGGTCGACAGGTGATGAGCCTCCAAACCGCTGACTACGCCCCTGGCCTGTACTTGCTCTACATGACAGATGGCAAGGAGCGTCTATCGCGCAAGTTTACCGTGTCTCGGTAAAGGGTTGCGTTCGCAGTCAATTTGCGAACAATGAATTTCATAATAGGCCGGCCTGATTCGTTCAGGCCGGCTTATTATTTGTTGTGGGGGTAACCTTGGCTTAATACAAGGGGTAGAGCTTTGTGCTTAATTCCCCGGGGAATGCTTATTCCACAAAGGCTTGCCTGGCAGTATATCCAGGCCTCTATTCAAACTTCTGGCCATTTCCTCCAACCGGAGCTCGTTACCATCCCAAGTCTTCAAGGTTGCCAAAAGGCCCTTCGTTTCACCAAGAATCCCGACTGTAGTGCGGCCCCGGTAGTGGTGGCCTTGAACGGTTACGCTGCGCGGGGGTACCGCGATCCTCGAATGCAGCGCGCTGCATCAAACCTGGCCAGCATTGGATTTGATGTGTATATGCCGATTCTTGATTCGGTTGAAGCGCTTCGTTTGCATCCACGAGCGGTTGATGAAATCGCAGACTTTATAGCAGCTTTGGCAACTTATCATCGCAAACCGCTGGGGGTCTTTGCAGCTTCCATTTCGGCGAGTTTAAGTCTGGTTGCCTGTGCCCGACCAGAGTTGCGCAAGAGCATCAGTGGTATTATGGCCATTGGACCCTACAGCAATTTGAAACGAGCGGTGTCGCATGTTATGGAGAACAGCCGCGATGATTATGGACGTTATGTTCTCTGGCTGAATTTTGCTGAACGGGTGGTAGGCCTGCAACCCCGTTTGAGCCAGTTGTTCCGAACGGCCATTGACGATGATGGTTGGAAACGCCGCTATCCGCACCTGCCTGCCCAATTAGTTCAATCGGATCCACAAACCCGGTCGTTGTTTCGACGCTTTGTTCACGACCAGACCTACCGGGACATGCGCTGGCAGCAAGTTTGCCAGCAATTGCAAGCTGACCAGGACTGGTTGCGGCGAATGAATCCTATTGACCATATCCAGCATCTGGACGCACCGCTTTTCTTACTCCATGGTCGGCAAGACGATGTCATCCTGCCCAGAGAGTCTGAGGACCTCATGAATCTTCTGGCCCGCTATGAGCATCCAGGTAAGTTATTGCTCAGTCCTCTGATCAGTCATGCGGACCTGACCTATTCCTGGAAAACACCGCTTCACGGAGTGCAGTTAATGGGCTTGTTCGCCGGTTTTTTCCAAAGCATATTAGATGCGCATGTGCATCGTTCCCCGGACTTGCCTAATGAAGATAATATTGCTTATGCTGTGTCTGATGTAGGCAAAAAATCACATCAAAGTAGATGGTTAGGGGGGCGTACCTCTTCAATCTTTAAAGTAAGATAACTTATGTTGCAAAAGGTGCATTCCCGAGCTTGGCCTATTCTCCGATTAGCTTCTGTAAACGAAAAGGAAGCCAGGCGAATTCCGGCCACGGGCCCGGGAGTTTTGTTGCTGGACCGTCTTCCTGAGCCAGCCGAATGGGACTATTTCATCGCCTGGTTAAAGCAGCGCCGCACCGATTTTATTCCGGCTGGTTTGGAAGAAACAACTGACGATTTATCTGCATGGAAATTTCGATTTTTTGAGCCATCACTGGCCGTAGAAGGCCCTATGGCGAAAAATCCTAAGGAGGTTGCCCAATTCCTGCAGGATGGCTACCTGGTGGTTTTACTTCCGCAAATAAAACTACAACCCTTAAAACTGCCAGCGTGGATTCCTGTCCGAAGCCGCTGGAAGAAAAAGTGGCTGAGGTTTCTTCAGACCGGTGATTTTCCCGTTTTTCCACTTCACTTTCTCGCAACGAATTTATCCAGGGCTATTGATAATAAGCAAACTTATGTTGACGGTAAGGAACACGGTTCATTTAACTATCCTACCCTTAGAATTGGAAACGCCATCCCCGGCCCTCAATTGGCGGGCTTTAATGACCTCCAGCGTCTAGATCGCTATTTAAGTGCCCGGTTGTATAGCTTGCGCTGTGTTCCTGTCCAAGCGGGGCAGGAACCGGCAACCGAATGGTTGCGCGTGATTCACACCCCGTTTGATCCCACCATTCTGGCCCGGGAAATTGAAGCCCTTCCCCCGGAATGCTTGTTGCTGGAACAGGGTAAATTTCAAGTGTTCCAAGCAGCCGCCGATCAAATTCCGCACTTGTTGCACGAAATTGGCCGATTGCGCGAATTGACGTTTCAGGCCGAGGGCGAGGGTTCGTGCAAAATGATCGACTTGGATGCCTTTGATGCGCACTACCGCCATCTCTTTGCCTGGGATCGGGAGGAGAATCGACTTGCTGGTGCCTACCGGTTGGGACCGGGAGATTTGCTTCTGCGCACCCATGGCAAAAAAGGCTTCTACCTGCATACGCTGTTTCACTTGAAGGACGAATTTTTGCCCTTCCTGAACCAGAGCCTGGAACTTGGCCGGTCGTTTGTGGTGCCGGCTTACCAACAACAACGGTTGCCCTTGTTTTTGCTCTGGAAGGGAGTGACGCTGTTTTTGACTAAGAATCCTCAATACCGCTATTTAATTGGACCGGTGAGCATCAGCAACGCCTATTCGCAAATTAGCAGGAGTGTTATGGTTCGCTACATTCAAACCCACCATTTTGATTTAGAATTGGCAGTAATGGTCAGACCACGAAAAGCGTTTAACCCCGATTTTGGAGGGCTGGATGCGGATGTGCTGCTCACCGAATGCAGCCAGGATACGCGCACGTTGGATGCCTTGATTTCCGATATGGAGCCGGCTCATTTTCGCCTGCCAGTCTTGCTGCGCAAATACTTTGCCCAAAATGCAAGGATTATTGGGTTTAATGTCGACCCAAATTTTTCTAACGCATTGGATGGGTTCATGGTTTGTAAAACAGCCGATTTAAGCGGTCCTTACGCGGAATAGGGTTTACTTTTTTTAATTGGGAACAACCGTGGATTCGCCGGATATTGTGGGTCCACTCTTTCTCTCTTCATTCTCTCTATTAACGCAAACCCATGATCAGGCCTCTTTTCACGATCCTGTTTGCGCTGGTATCCGTTTGCGCAAGTGCTCAAGTGGATTTCAGCGAAAGGTCGGCACCGGACATCCGGCTTTTCCCATTTTTTCACGGTATTGCCTCCGGCGATCCGCTTCCTGATGCAGTAGTCATCTGGACCCGCCTGACCTTGGACGCAACGGGCATGTTGCCCGTGAACTGGCGGGTGGCTACAGATACCGCTATGGCCAACGTGGTCCGCAACGGCATATTCACAACGGGCCCTTCCCGGGATTATACCGTTAAAGTAGATGTGAGCGGGTTGAGCCCCAACACGTGGTATTACTATGAATTTGAATACCTAGGTCGTCGGTCCTTGATTGGGCGCACCCGGACGGCTCCTGTTGGCGCGGTTTCCAACCTGCGCTTTGGGGTGGCCTCGTGTTCCAATTACCAGGCTGGGTATTTCAATGCCTACGCTAACATGGCTGGCCGCAACGACCTGGACGGCATCCTTCACCTGGGCGACTACATTTACGAGTATCAAACTGGCGGTTACGGTTTTGAGCCGGGTCTGGGCAGGAACCATTCGCCAGACAATGAAATCATTACGCTCTCGGATTACCGCGTGCGCCATTCGTGGTACAAATTGGACGACGATTCGCGTGCCGTCCACCAGATGTACCCCTTCATTGCCATCTACGATGATCACGAATTTGCCAACGACGCCTGGACGGGCGGTGCGGAGAACCACAACAGCGGTGAAGGTCTCTGGTCAGATCGCCGCAGTGTGGCATTCCAAGCATGGTTGGAATGGATGCCGGTTCGTGAACCCAATCCTCTGACACCTACAAGTGTTTACCGCCGATTGCCTTATGGCGATCTGCTCGACTTTTTTGTCGTAGACACGCGGGTGGAAGGCCGCGATGAACAGGATCTCAGCTCGGCTTCTGACATCAACCACAGCTTACTTGGTCCCACCCAGTTTGCCTGGCTGAGCCAGCAGCTTACGCAAAGCACTGCCCAGTGGAAAGTGCTGGTGAACCAGGTGATGTTCGCGCCGCTCGAAATTTTTGGGGTTGCCGTCAATGCGGATGCCTGGGACGGCTATGCGGCAGAGCGCCAACGTTTGATCGACACCGTGAAAATGAACAGTCTGCAGAACTTTGTTGTGTTGACAGGCGACATCCACACTGCGTGGTCAAACAACATCCCCGCGCCTGGAGGAAATGCCGGTGTGGAATTCATCACCACTTCAGTAACCTCGCCTGGTCTTGATTTTGGCGGGGAATTCCTGGTGCAGTTGTTCAACCCACACGTGCGTTACGTCAACCTGAGCGATCATGGATACCTGCTCATGGATTTTACCACGGAGCGCGCCCAAGGCGATCACTATTTCGTCAATACCCTTTCGTCGCCGAATCCGGCTGCTTCATCGGGGGCCAGTTGGAAAGTCAACAGTGGTGCCGTTAGCCTGGCGAATGCAGGTTCCGCTTCAAGCCGACCCGGACCCGGTCCTGCCCGACCTCCACTGTTGCCCGTTAACTCCTGCCAAATTCCCCAGAATCCAATGACCACAGGCATTGCGGCCAATTCTGCTACCGTTAGCTGGACAGCCACTCCATCGGCTGTGGGCCATCGGTTAGAAGGGCGTCAGGTGGGTGCAGCGGGTGTTCAGGCCAGCATTTTGAGCGGCAACAGCCAAACCTACAACATCTTCAAGCCCAATCGCAATTACGAATGGCGGGTTGCCGCCTCCTGCGACGGCATCCGTCTGTCGCCTTACACGGCCTGGAATCCCTTTACAACGCTCCCATTTGTGGAGCGCGAGGGCGTTGAAGGCTTTGCTGGTTTGAGCGACCCTGCCCCGTTGATGTTGGGTGTCTACCCGGTTCCCTTTGACGAACGTTTTGGCATTCATTACGCGGTTGAGGGAAGTGGATCAGTCTCCCTGCAACTGATTGATCTGTTGGGGCGCGAAGTGTATCGAGCCGACCTGGGTGTCCAGGCTCCCGGTGCGTACTTCCGCGAATTCAATGAGGTGAACCTTTCAAGCGGAGCCTACGTGCTGCGCCTGTGCGCTGGAGAACAGTGCTCGGAGCGTCAGGTCGTCCGGCAGTAATTGCCGTTCAAGCCGCAGGATCCGGGGTTTTTAGAAGACTCTTAAAGGAGCTCCTGGAGCTTGAGGGCCAGCCCCATATCACCCTTGATCTTCAGCTTGCCACTCATCATGGCCATCATCGGGTTCAGTTCGCCTTTGCGCAGCTTATCGATGTATTCCAGTTTGGTAATAATGGTGCAATCGGCCTCGCCGCCGTTCTGGTGAACCACCGTTTTATCGCCCGTACCATCAATGGTGATGCTGCCTTCGGGGAACTCAAACTTGATGGTTTTGCCAAACGGCTTCACGCGGTCAACATGGGCACTGAGGCCTTCGGCAAATTGGCTGATTTCCATAGTTACGGTTCGAAAAGTGCGCTGCGCACTGCGGCTTCAAAGGGTAAAGTGAGCTCAGCAAAAATAAGCCCCTTTTGGGGCTTTTCTGCTTTGCAATTAGGCTCTGGCGCTGGGAATGGCTTCAAAAACCCTTACTTTTGCTTTTTTCCGGAAAATCACCGTGTCTGCGCGACGGTCGGAATAGGGAACTTTGCTCCGATTTCAACCCAGGCGCAGCCGTCAAACCTCCTTACCCCATGCAAATTAGCCAGCAAACCGTTGTTGCCATTGACTACACGTTAACGGATGATCAAGGCACCGTATTGGATACTTCCGAAGGCCGCGAGCCGCTTTACTTTCTGCAAGGGGTGGGCCAAATCGTTAGTGGTTTGGAAGAAGCCCTCGAAGGCAAAACGGCTGGCGAGCAGTTTTCTGTGGCCATTCCCCCGGAAAAAGGATACGGTTTGCGCAACGACTCGCTAATTCAGCAGGTTCCCCGCGATCGCTTCCCCGCTGAGGCCGACATAGAAAAGGGTATGCAGTTCCGCGCTTCTTCGCCGGAGGGTCCTATGATGGTAACGGTTACGGACGTCAGCCTTGATTTTGTGATGGTGGATGGCAATCACCCACTCGCGGGCCAGATCCTGAATTTTGCAGTTGACATCATTGAAGTGCGCGAAGCAACAGCGACGGAATTGGATCACGGTCATGTGCACGGCCCTGACGACGAACACCACCACTAAAACAAACCCTTACGGCGCACTGCCCTGACTCCTCTGAATCACCAATGGTTTTGCGGGCCAGTTCCCCGCTTTTAGCCAGTAGAGTCCAGCAGGTAGACCATCCAGGCCAACCACTGTTGAGCCCATCCAAACACCGTGCTTGACTCGGATGCCCATGCTGTTCTGCAGGCTCCAGATGGTAGGTTGTGGACTGGCCGACCAGAGGTGGATTTGATGCGTTGCCGGATTCGGTCCAAAGGACCACTCGTTGGAAGCCTGTTCCGAATGTTGTGCGCTGAGCACAAGTCCACTTCCCCCGGCATTGCCCGTGTAGCCCAGAAAACCATTTGCACCCGCCACCCAGCCGTTATTTGCGTCAATGAACCAAAGCGCATCGGCCTGGGTCATCGGAGAGGGTTTGTTTTGCATTTCCCAACCTATTCCCCCGTCTGTAGAGCGGTACAACTGATCCCCAGCAGCGTGAATGGTCAACGGACCTGTGGCAAAAACAGCGGTCAAATCATCGGACACCGGGATGGAGCGATCCTGCCAGGTTTGGCCGGAATCGGCGGTGGCAAACACCGTTCCGAGCTCCCCAACAGCAAACCCATATTGCCCGTCGAAAAAATGCAGGTTGTGGAGCGCCTGGTCTGTTGAAGCAACGGTCTCGCAAAAAAACGTGCCACTTTCCTGGCGAATGCGGGCGATGCGGCCTGATTGGGTAACGGCAAAGCCCAAATCTTGGTTCAGAAACCAAAGCGCCTCGGCATCAGACGGGCAATTGAGGTTGACCACAGCGGTAGAGCTGCTCCAGGCGTTGTTACTAAATCGTATTGAACCATTTGCTGCAGCATATCCTTCGCTATCGCTGACCATGTGCAAGTCAGTTAAGTTCGAAAGGGCAGGCGTGGCAATGGCGACTAAGTCGCTCAGGCAAGTGCCAGGGTTTTCAAGCACAAAGATGCCCCCTTCGCGATTGCCAAAATAAATGCTTGAACCCACCAGGGACGCTGTTGTCAGATCGGGTGCAGCCGATCCTGTTCCTGTCCAGGTTTCTCCGCCATTGATGGTGCACAGCAGCACGTTTCCGTCGCCGATGGCCATGCCGCGGCCGTCAGGAAGTAAGCGTAAATCGCGCAGGCGGTTATCCGTATGAAATTGGGGCTGCCATACCCATTGGGCCGGCAAGGCAAAAGCGATGAGGCCATAGAAAGCAAAAGAGATCAGCCTAAGCGGAATAAGGGTATGGAACGCGCCGATGCGGTTCCAAAAAGGTACCGAACCAGGTTCAGGCTTGGCTGCCTTCTTCCTGTGCTTTCGGCATGGTGCCGAAAATGCGGTCCCAAAAAGTGGAACTGACCCCAAATGCGCGGTCATTGTGCTTATAGTGGTGCATGGCATGGTGCTTCCACAAATTCCGCAGGCCTTTAGGAGCCTTAAAGCGGTGGATGGAATAGTGCATCATGGTGTACAAAAGGTACCCATTTACAAAACCTGCCGTGAAAACGAATGCAGAGCGCCCCATCAGCAAGAAGAAAATGCCCAGAAAGATGGAAGAAATAATGACTCCGGCCGCTGGGGGCATAAAGAGCCGGTGTGCGTCGCGAGGATATTCGTGGTGGTAGCCGTGCATCACGTAGTGAAAACGATTACCCGCTTTGGATTCATAGACAAAGTGGAATACGTAGCGGTGCAAAACGTATTCGAAAAAAGTCCAGCAAGCGAGAGCGCCGAAGTACACGAACAGCCCCGAGCTCAAGGAGTCAACACTGCCAAAGAAGCTGTTGAGCACCAGAAAACTCAGCACAATGGCTCCATAGGAAACCACCGTGAGCGTTGCCGAACTTAGGCTGAGCACTTCCAAAACTGGGTTTCGGAACATGCGCACGTGGCCTTTGTTCTTGATCTTAGTATCGGGATCAGTAAGCGGGGAATTCATGGCGTTCACCAAGCGGATAGGGTGGTTTAAGACCGTAAATATAGCCATGAACGCGAGAATCAGGGAGGCGTTTGCCCTGAAAAGCAGCAGAAACAAAACGCCCCTGTCCAGGATACCCACAAGTAGGTGGTCGGGACAGGGGCGATGCAGCTCCGTTCGAGCGATTAGTGCTGGATAAGCAGCTTTTTGCGGAAAGCCTGCCCGTCATCCATCAGCCATTCCACCAGATAGAAGCCGGCCTGCCAGGAGCTAACCGACAATTCTATCACGGGCGAAAGGACGGACTGCTGTTGGAACAACCGCCCCGCTGCATCCATAATGCGCAGGGTTCCACCCTGGCCCTGGAGCTGAATTTGCACAAGCTCCGCAGCTGGATTAGGCTGCAATTGCAGCGAATTTTCATCCGTCAACAGCGCTTCCTGACGCAGCGAAAGCGTGGTAAAGATTTGCTTTTGCGTCAACGGCCCTGCCGCACCGGGTCCCCCGGAAGCATTGGGACAGCGCGGCCGAACTGCGAGTTCATAGGTAGTTGAGGGGATTAGCCCGCCTACCAGCGCAGAAGAACCTCCTGAAACTGGAATTCGGATGATAGGACCACCGCCCAAAGCCCTGGCTAGTACCTCGTGGTTGCCCACGGACTCGCTCTGGTTCAGCCATTCCACCGAAACAGAAGTAGCGGTGATGTCGTCAACATTAAGGTTCAGTGGTGCAAAGCAGGTTGGCGTCTTAAAAATGTGCGGATACGACCAATCGCTGGTATCCGTAGCCATCGCTGGACAGATGGCCCTGACTTGGTATTCGTACTCTTCGTTGGGTTTCAGCCCGGGAATCACGACAAAGTTTTCGGACTTGCTATTGGAAAACCAAGCCACATCCGGGAACTTGATGGAACGAGCCCGGAACTCATAACGATTGGCACCAAAAACAGCTTCCCATTTCAATTTAGCGTTGTTACTGGCGACGGACGAGGTAGAGAGGTACAGTGGCGTGGGGCAGGGCTGTCCCAGAAAAGCGGCCGAGTCAATGGTTACCAGAACTTCCTCTTTTCTGGTACAGGAATTGCCCGGATCATTTCCGTAAGCAGCCGTATGCCGAATCAGGTATTCCCCTGGATGGCTGTAGCGGTGGGGAGCGGGGTGTGTTTCTTGAATAGTCACTCCATCGCCGAAATCCCAAATCCTGCTGGTTGCAATACCGGTCAGGCTGTTGAGGGTTACCCGAACCACACCGGGTTCAGGAAAGGCAACTGCAAAGGTAGAAGAGGGAACGCTAATCGATTTGAATTCAATCTGTTCCACCGTTTCAAAGAAAAGACCGGAAGCAGTATCCACGACCTTTAAGGTAAGCGGCAATCGCTTCAACGTTGGCAGTAAAGCGGAGTTAATAGTAGACGATCCGAGCACAACCGAATCTCCGTAAAACGGGGCAAAAAAGGCCGGCGAACTCCATTCAAAGACGAACCCTTCAGGCGGGCTGCTAAAGCTGGTTCCATTGCTGCGCGTGTACCGGCCCTTGACCACATGGTTGCTGCTCAGGTTCAGGATGCAACTTATGTCGCCAAGCAGGATCTCCGCCTTTCCCCCGGATTCATTGTACAGCGGTCCATCGGGAAGGTATTGGGCCAGGTAGCTTTTGATGCCCTGGTAGGCGGGATCATTAGCCAGGTTCACAAATTCATTGGGGTCAACGTCCCGGCGCTCGCCTATTTCGTACAGCTCTTCCTGAAACCTGCGCGCGTCCAAATCGCACTCAGCGCCATTGAAAGGACCGTTGGTTATGTATCGAATGTAGTGGAAGCGCTGATCAAACACGGAGTGCATGGGGTAACAATAGCCATCTGCATAAGAGCGGCTGAGTTCCGTGGCCACCAAAACTGGTTTGGTTCGAATGGCTTCCGGATCGTCCAGCAGGTTCGCGAAGCTTTCCCCGTCCAGGTAACGGCCCCCACCGGGGAGCTTAGGTTCAGGGGTGCCGGTTAACTCCAGCAACGTAGGGAAAATATCGAGCAAGCTCACCGGACGGTAGCTGACGCGGTTTCCGGGTTTGCGAGGGTCTACCACAATCATGGGAACCCGTGCGACTTGGTCCCACAAGGCCACTTTACCATGGTGAAGCTTTTCGCCGAAAGCATAGCCATGGTCGCTAATCAGCACGATGATGGTGTTCTCCATCACCCCGGGCTGCGATTCCAAGGCGTCCAAAATGCGCCCTACCTGGGCGTCGGCAAAGCGAATGGAGGCCAAGTAGGCTATCATGGAGTTGGCTTCAAACGAACGGCCCAAGATGGATTCTCTGGCAGAATCAGAAAGTCCGGGCTCAACGATAGGGAGCGGACTGAGGGTAAGTGGGTAGTTTTTAAAATATAAATAAGGTGCATCTGCATTGCCATTAGCATTGGTTTTTCCAATAAACGGCAGGTTCACATAATCGGAAGGAACGGCATCGGGCCAGGGTGCCGGAACATTGCCATTGGGAGGGAACGCATTAACCGGGTCATTGTAAGGCTTGCGATAAGGCAATTGATAAGGATCAGGCTGGTAGAAATCCGAAAAGTATTTTTCAGGGCTATAGTAGGGAATATGCGGCCGAAAAATGCCGAGCGCCAGGAATAGGGGCCGGTCGCAGAAGTTGCCCGGATCGGCTATATAATCTTCCAGGAGGTCAATGGCCTTAGAGGTTGCCCGGTAGTCCGGAGCGTTGACTTCCAGGCTGTTGTCGTATCCTCCCCATTCGTAAGAATCCCAGCCGTAAGTTTTCGAGGGAATTGGTTCTATTTCATTGCTCGGCGAATTGTTCCAGCGGCTCCAGCTTTTTCCCCGGGCGCAGTTGTCAGATGTGGATTCATCCACATCCAGGTCATTGGCAGGCAAACTGTGGTTGCGACCGTGAAAGATTTTTCTCACCCCTGTGGTGAAGTAACCCCCGGAATCTTTAAGTACCTCAGGCAGGGTAAACACCGGTTGTCCGTGGAAGTTGCTCCGAAAATCGCCATCATTGTATTGTCCGCCCTCGTAGATAGCCGTATAATCAGGAAGCTTTCCGCTTAGCATGCTGGTCCGGGAAGGGGAGCATTGCGGTGAACTGCAAAAAGCATTCATAAAAATCGTGCCCCGGCGAGCGAGCCGATCCATGTTGGGTGTAATGGATTGCGGATGTTCGTTAAGGAAGCCGACATACTCGCTCAGGTCATCCACGACGATGAACAGAACATTCGGTTTTGGGGGTGCAGGTGGTGGTATTTGCGCTTGTAGAGGAGCGAAGGACAAAAAGAGCAGAAGGAGTGAAAACAATCGACGCATGGGAAGTCTGTTGAATGATCGCTGAGGACTGATTTGGAAACAAGCCTTGAATTTACGCTGCATCAGCGGTAACTCCTAAAATTGAGCGGTTTAAGTTGAATTTTCTGCATACAAATAGCAATTTTAATCAATGCAATGTGAAATCAATTTAAGGTAAATTATTAAGCGTGTCAGAATATCCACTTTTGGTGCGGCACCTGCCCCTAAATTGTTCTGACAAACAGCAACTCCTTAGTGACCCAAAACGATTTGGTTAAATTTTAGTTAAACACAACCCACTACCTTGTAAAACAAGGAACTTTGCGCTAATTTGGTCTCGGCAACCTTCACAACTTCTCTCCTGAACATGGCAAACGAATCGTACGACCTCCTGGAACAACTGGGGGATCAAAAAAAAGTCAACCTCCTCAAGTCCAACATTCAGTCCAAAAAAGGCACGGACATAGCCGGAAAGCTGGATCAAATTGAATCGGATATTGAGAAAGCTATTCAGCAGAACCGGAGCACGGAAGAAGTAGTGCGCGACATTATTCAAGCCAATTTTGGCTCTTTGAATCAGGATGTTCAGAATACCGAGAAGGACCTGAACGAATTGATGTTGCATTTGCGCGCCATGTTGGATTCCTGCGGTGGGGAATTTGCCCAGTTGCAGGAACTCAACGACCAGGAAGAAGCCATTGTGGAGCGGGCCAAAGCCGCTTTCACCAACGCAGAAAAAGCACTGGCTAAAGCTAAGGATCTTCCCGACCTGGCCAACCTCTTGTTCGGTCTAAAGAACCGCCGGGTCAAGCGCATGTCCAAAGAGGTGGAAGCGTCTTTGACGGAGATTAAAACTTCCGAGGAAGCAGCCAACAAGATGTACCGCGATCGCCTGAAAAATGCGGACATTAAAGATTCGCTGCACCGGATCATCAGCCAGGTAAGCGGCATGGTCAAAATCATTGAAGGCATGATTGGCGAAGTTGAAGGGCAAATCGAAGCTCTGAAACACCGCAAAGACATGGCCTTTCAAACCAAAGAGAAGGCTGCAGAAATCATGGAAGAGCGCCAGAAAGACCTGGTGGATCTCGAAGCCCAACTCAAGCAGTCCGAACTGCAGTTGGAGGAATTCGAGAACTCTTCGCCCGAACACACCGAGCAACAGAAGAAAATCGCCGACTTTCGGGAGCAGCGCGCAGAACTCAAGGGCCGCTACAATATTGCCTTGGGTATATTCCAAAGCAAGGAGCGATTCGTTGACCAAATCGTCGTTCACTTAGAAGCGCAAACCACCACTAAAAACAACCTGAAGCAGCTCATCGGTCAACTGCGTTCTGACACCGAAGAACGCATCACTACCTATGAGTCAGGCTTGCAACTGATTCAGTCAGCCACCGCCCAAGAGGCGGCCTCTATTTACGAAGATGCCGGCGTCAAAACCGACCAGCTCATCAGCGAAATTGCGGCCAAAGTCTTCGTGTCTTCCGAGCGCGACCGCATCGACCGCATCAAAAAGCATCCCTCCCGGATGGCGCAACTGCACCAGGTTTTGGTGGCCATGGCGCAAGCAACCCAGCGCTACAAAGAAGAAGATGCCAAACTGGCCGAAGAGCACCGGACCAAGTACGGCATTGATGTTTCCCGCGAGTTTTCGTTTCAATACGAGTCCCCGGTACCCGGCACTCCGGTTGGGGACCCCTCCGTTGCGAGTCCCCCGACCAAGCCTACTCCGGCACCTCCTGCTAGCCCCGGAGCAGCCGTGGACAGTTTAATGGAATGACCGTTCAGGAATAACGCCATCCCGTGAAAGAGTCAGACATGCTCCGCGAGCTTACCGCGCTGGATAAAACCACGCTGCAGGGCGGAGACGAATACATCGCGTACTTCAACTACCTGCAAAGCGTATTTGATCGGCTGTTGGAATCGCTGCGAAACCGAACGCAAGACGATCCGCTTGAGATCGCCATTCTGCAAAAATTTGCCAGCCAGTTTCTCAATACGGTAGAGTCTATGCGCATGAAATACCTCTGCGAACCAGAGCGTAAGTTGCGTTATGATCCTACCGATTCCAGTTTCCCCAGTTTTATAGAATTTAAAGAACTGGAGCACGACTTGGAAATCCGCGAGCAAAGCCTTCGCGAGCTCCCCACGGTAGACGTACTCAAGCAAGCCATTCTGGATGCGCTTTTCCGGCACCAGCAGTTGCCCAACGCGCTGTTGCAGCAACTCGGTCAACGCGAGTATTTTTTGCTGCTGAGCCGCTATTCGACGTTGGGCGGGTTATTCCGGGAGTATACGCCGGGGGAATGGAAACTGTTTGAACCTGCGGCAAAGGGGCAAGGCCAAAAACTGCTTTACTCGTGGGGAGCATTTGATGTGCTCACCAATCGGCCGCACGTGTACATGCTCATTTTAGAGGAGCAGACCGGTTTTCATTCAAACTATACTAAAGTAGAATTGGCGCTCTACGAGCAAACCATCCGGAAAATAAGCAACAACACGGCCCCGCTTCAAGTCATCGCCACTGACCTTGACGCAGCGTTCAAAAACCATTCCCCCAAAGTGCTCAAGCGCTTAGAGCTCGGGCCCTTGTACGGCCGCTATGCGCGTGACGAGCATTTCTACTCGCTTGTGCTCCGAAAGAATTTCGGGCCTGAAGACCTCATTTTCTGCTTCACCACAGAGATCATATTCTCTATAGGCGAAACCAAAACAAAAAGTTTGTTGTCCGGCGGAGAGCTGCGCCAGATCTTTTTCATAGACAAAACCGCAAAAGAAACGATGGAGCGCAATGTCAGCGAAGTGCACAGCTACTTAATGGCCACCCATGAGGTCGTGCAGTACCTCAACGACCACTATCCAGAGAAGCTGCGCGAACTGACTCTCCCACCCATTACCTTCATCCCTACAACCCCGGGACGCCATGCAAAAAAGTGAAGCGCCCTTGATCCCGGTCAACGCCGACGATTTGCGCCGATACCGCGAAGAAGTATCGCAGTACCTGAAAATCAGCACCTGGAAACCCGACCGCCGGCAGGCCGAAAAGCAGGACATGGATTTGAGTTTCCTCATCCATAACAAAGCTTTAGGTATTGAGCAGGAAGACAGCACCAGCATCATGAAAGAAGCGGTGCGAATTTCTGATGACCGCATGCTGTTGAGCAATACGGTTTCATATATTTTAAATAGTTTGCGGGAAGGTCTTTGTCTGGGCAAGCACCTTTCGCGACTTTATGAACAAGCCTCCGGTCTGGAAGCACTGTTGCTCCGCAATCGGCAGGGTAGCATGCATCAAAGCGAACTTCCGGAATTTCACGATAAGCTGGAAACTGCAGCGGCGATCAGCGTTTTCGCAGCGGCTGCTTACACCCAATGGCGACTGGCTGAACATCGCATTGAAGAGGCCAGCTCCATCAAAATTCAATTCGGGGGAATTCCCGAAGTGATCCTGCAACGGCCTAGCTCGGCCACCAGCAGTATGTTGTACTATTACGGGGCTTACCTGGAGCGATCCGGCACCGTCAACAGCGAGCTCGATCTGCTGGCCCTGAGCCTGCTCTACTTTGAGCGGATGATCGAGGAAGTGCAATTGCGCAAGGATGCCTTTCACTACACGGAGTTTTTTACCAACAACCACTACCGGTTAGCCGACACAGAATTTGTGATCAAAGGCTGGGAAACGGTTGCCGGAGCCAAAGTGCGCACGGTTGAATTCAACCGCATAGAATGGGGCGAAATCGTGGCCAACCGCGATGCCAAGCACATGTTTCGCCGCTTTGCAGAACGTTTGTTGTGTTATGATCCCGAAACACGTCGCAACCCAATGCTGGAGTTGGGTGGTCTGCCCGCCATCACTATGGGCGACGGTCGTCCCGGCACCGGCAAGTCTATGCTGATTGCCGCTACAGCGACGTTCCTGCAGGATATGTGCGAGCGCATTGGCCGCAACTTCCTGTTTTGGCCCCTTCCCGAAAACATCATCTCAACTTACCAAGGCGGTTCTGCCGAGCGCGCTGCCGAGTGGTTCCGGCCTATGCAGGACACGACCAAAATTGTGTTTGCTCCCATAGACGACGCCGAAAATAATCTGGAAGAGCGCACCCGTCAAGGCGTATCAGCCGGTGTGCGCGAATTCATTGGCGTCTTTTTGCGAAACACCGAAGGCGCTTACGCCGTCAACCACGGCAATAAGCTGATCAGCTTGTTCACCAACATTCCCGACCAGTTAGACAAGGCCGTACTGTCGCGCATTCAGTATCGCGTAGCCATCGACGGGGCAAAAAGCCAGGAGGATTTTCTGGACCAGGATTACCTCTGGTGGAAAAAATTCGACAAACTCATGCCGGGATTTGTAGGCATGAAAGATCCGGAGGGCTATCGCTACCTGCAGGCTCAGGAACCGATTCGCTCTTTGGCAGCCATTGACAGTGGACCCTACCAGTTTCGCCAGGACGGCATTCGCGAAGTGTACGAGCAGACCCTTCGACTGACAGACCCGACCGAACACCGATTTTTCAGCATGTTCTATACGGCCATCATGGAGCGCTTTCCATTTTTCTCCAGCCGTGATTTGCGCAACATACAAAAAGCTGTGGATGCAAGGGTCATTGACATAGACTTTCCAGCAACCTGGATGGAGAATCCGGATGAGTTTTTCAGAAAAGACTACGACACTAAACTTAATATGCTGCGCGAATTGATCCGGTCCAACTTGGGTGCGCTGAGTTTTGCCGACCTGCGTTTGCGCGAAGCCCTTAACTACCTGGAGACCGCTTTGCGCATCAATGCCTCGGGTCTGGAGCGCGACATTGAGCAGGCGCGCGCGCGGTTGCACATTCAGCACGAGGCCATGGAGCGCCTCGAAGCGGAGCAACGCGCTGCGCTATCTTTTGGCCAAAATAATTCCCGTTAAGCGATGGACCGCCTGATGGAAACCGGACTTTTTGGCCAGGGCCTGATGCCAGTCAACCAACTCTCGCAGGTGGACCGCTACAACGCGTGCCTCAAGGAAATAGGACTGCCCAAAACCTTCCTTCCTAAATTTCGCGTGGACGGTTGGGGCTGGAGTCCGGACATTGCCGAAGAGCGCAATGATCCCTTTTACCTCAGCCACGGCGGGGCCGCCAAACCCTACGCCATCATCCTTTCGCCGGCGCAGAAAGACCTGCCGGTTTACTTTCCTTACCACAGCTTTGACAAGCACCTGATGAAGGTAGTTTTTCAGGCTGCCAATGCTCAGATTGCCGACCTCACTGCCAGTACCGCGATCTGGATTGACGTGGATCAGGAAATCAGTGCGTATCGCGCCCCGGTTGACTTGCTCATGATAGAGGCCATTACGTTGCGCTTTCACGCAGCCGGTGGCCTCATGGTTCACGCAGGCGCGCAGCGCGAACTGGTGCATCGATTCAACAACCAGCGCATGGCCTGGGCGGACCGCACACTGCTGCAAGCTATCGCTGACAGTGTTCGCCAATATGGCGACCTGCGTTTCCGCAGCCTCGCTATCCCCGACATTCCCTACACGAACACGCGATCGTTTTTTACTCGCGCGTTCGGTGGCCTGTTCCTTTTCCGCGACCTACCCGGCGGCAAGCCGCTCATCGTGGCTTTCGATGCAGCGCAGGCACGCCTTTCCGGACAAGCCAACCACGGTCATTTGGAGCATCACCTTCATGATGCCGGCCTCATGCCGTTGCTCTACGCCGAAAAACTGGTGGATCTTCAATGGACACTTTACCGCGAAAACTCGCACGTATTAAGCCGGCTGCAAACGGCTGTGCTCATGCGCGCGCTGGCCGAAGCGCAACCTGACCAGGATTTACTGGCGCTCAACGCGGGCGAATTGCGCCGCTCTATGCTGCAACTAACCGCTCAAAACAAGCTCCCCGAGCTCTACCACGAATTGGACAAGCTGCAGGTCATGCTGCAACGCAACCAAACGCCTCAAACGGAACAGGCCTCGCCCGAACTCAGGCTCGCGCTGACGCATCCGCACCGCAGCCTTTCGGAAAGCACCTGGAACGTAGTCCGGCAACTGTTGGTCAGCATTTCCTCCACAGACATAGTTCGTCTTTACGAATATGATAAACCCGGATTTTTTGATCAATTCAAAACCTGGCCGCTCAATTTTCAGCATTGGGCCGCGGATTTTGTGCGGCGCGAAGCCTTAGAGCGGCCAGCCCCTTGATAGGCGGGGCAGCCATTCTGTTGAAGGGGCATCGCTAAAAAACCCTTACTTTAATCCAAGCAAACCCATGGACCTTCTTCTGCAAATAGCGCTGTTTTTGCTCCTGGGCGTCGTCCTCCATTCCCTGGACAGTTTCTTGGGCACCGCCTTGTACCGCGGTTGGTACAACATGACCCACAAAGACCCGTTGCCCGCGGGCGAAAGGCGCGGTTTCCTTCAGCAACAGCCGCTGCGGGTCCGCTTGTTTTGGGCGCTGGCCCTGACCGGACTGGCGGCAATTGCTGTGCTCATTTCCGGCACGTTTTTCCAGGACACCACGCGGATTTTACTCAACCTTTTGGCTATGTTGGTTGGTCTATTGGCTGGATTCCTGCTCGCCCCAAGTATTCTGGCCGCTTTCCCGGCCAAGTGGAAGAAAGCGTCCAGGTACCTTGAAGAGACCGAGCGGATGAGCCCGCAAGCCAATGCTGCGCCACCGCCAAAAGCGGCTTCGGCAGCAGCGCCTTCATCCGCCCCGGCAACAGCCCCGTCTCCAGCACTTGCCCCAGCTT
>Ga0163148_10000715_pt1 | contig 44969 bp, 54 predicted proteins | sample OliLakLV19MP7P2_FD_148606 | JGI IMG/M metagenome (GOLD analysis project Ga0163148, IMG submission 148606) | Freshwater microbial mat bacterial communities from Lake Vanda, McMurdo Dry Valleys, Antarctica- Oligotrophic Lake LV.19.MP7.P2 | ecosystem: Environmental > Aquatic > Freshwater > Lake >... | reverse complement strand
CAATCCACGGCGGCGACGATTTTGGTCGGCCCCGTGCTCGATGCGGCAGGCGCGGCAGTCACGACGGCCGTCGCTGGCAATTTTAACTTGACAAAAAATGGCACGACGGCCGCACTGACAAGCGAAACCGTGACGCATTCACACAACGGCCATTACACGATTGCAGCGACGACGGGCAACACGGACACGCTTGGCCGATTGACGGTCACCGCCAACAACGCCGCGCACGCCATGAGCTCGCACCGCTATAGCGTACTCACCGCCACGACGTTCGACGCGCTAATAACCAATGCCGCGAACGCCGCTGGCGGATTGCAAGACGTGCAGCGAATCGCCGGCACGACACAAACGGCAAGAGACATTGGGGCAAGCGTGCTGCTCAGCAGCGGCACGGGAGCGGGCCAGCTTAAGCTGGCCAGCGGCTACGTCGCCATGACCTGGGCGGACATTGCCGCGCCGACGACAGCCGTCGCACTCACGGGCACCACGATCGCCGCCACGCAAAAGGTGGACGTGGACACGATCAAAACGAATCCCGTAGTTAATGCGGGAACAATAACTTTTCCCACGACCGCGACGCTCGCCAGCACAACCAACATCACGGCGGGCACGATCGCAACCGTTACCACGCTGACCAACTTGCCGGCGATTCCAGCTAACTGGCTAACGTCCGCCGGCATCGCGGCCGCCGCGCTCAATGGCAAGGGCGACTGGAACACCACCACGCCGCCTAGCGTCGCGGCCATCGCCACTGCCGTCTGGCAAGATGCCACGGCTGGCGACTTCACGGTTGCCTCGTCAATTGGCCGAAGCCTTTACACCACGGGCGTTCTGCCGGGCGCGGCTGGCGGATTATTCATCGCGGGGACCAACGCGGCAACCGCCGTCACCACCAGCTTCACCACGACATTCACCGGCAACGTCACGGGATCAGTGGGCAGCGTAACGGGAAGCACCGCGCAAACGGGCGACAGCTTTGCCCGGCTTGGCGCGCCTGCGGGAGCGAGCGTTTCCGCCGACCTCGCCGCGATTTTCGCGGACGGCCCGGCGAAAGTCACGAAGAACGTCGCGTTTGCGGATTTCCCGTTCGTGCTGCGCAATTCATCTAATCATGTAGTCGGCCAAACCGGCGTGACGGTGACCTCACAGCGAAGTATCGACGGCGGCGCGTTTGCGAATTGCGCGAATACGGCCACGGAAATTTCAGCGGGAGCGTACAAGATCAGCTTGGCGGCGGCGGACTTGAACGGCAACTCGATTTTGTTGAAATTTTCAGGCGCCCTGGCGGATACGCTGTTCGTCCTGATCGTGACGCAGCCGACTTAGTCCATCGAGTGGCGGAAAAAATGAAAAGAGGAATGGCATGGGCGGCATCATTGATATGTCGAGCTGCAACTGCTGCATTACCGAATGTCCGCAGTTCTCCGATTCGTTTGATCGTGCCGATAGCACGAATCTTGGCATTGACTGGACCGAAACAGCAGGCAGTTGGGAAATTTCTGGTAATGCTTTGACTACCAGCGACTCTAACGCTGAGGTGGAATGTACGTCAGTAACGGGAATGGCCGATGTCAGAGTAAAAATAAAGGGAACCAACAACGGCGACATAATTTACTTGGGCTACAGTTTTCCATCGCTGTTCTCGCTATTTATAAAATTCGGACCTAGTGGATATATCGGCCAGGAAAATAGCTCTACATCGGAATTTACAGCGTTGGTAAACATAACAACAGGAGTCTTCCATGAAATTCGCTGGCTATGCGGAATCATTTATTTAGACGGTGTAATGATAATAAATCTTGGTGATTTTTATAGCAGTGCGGCTGCGGGGGCGACGTTGGGAAGTATCATTCTCGGCACTAATGTCATAACCGGTCCAGTTTACTTCGATACGCTAGATACATTCCAAAGACATTCTCCCGATGCTTCACCACCTGACATTGTTCCGGCGACTTGCGGAATTTGCCAAACTTGCGTTTGGGTAATGCTTCAAGGAATTAAAGACTCGCTCACTGTCATTATTTCCGGTGCAACCAATGCCGATCCGTCATGGCCGAACTTAGCCAACATCAACGGAACCTATGAAGTGGATCATTGCGGCGGGCTTAGCACTTGCCTTTACTATCTAAGCGTCAATATAGACGTTGACGGCAATCCACTGAATAACATTCGACATATATTAGTCGAAATCGATAATTTCGTTTCCTCAAGTCAAACGGGTGGAATTACAATCGACTTGTTTACGAATTACGATTCGGGCGGCACTTGCAACGGTGTTTGCGTGGACGCTGCCGGCGGAGGCATATGTAGGACGGCTCTTAGTAGCGCGATAATTCTTTCGCCGATACGCTACGGTGATAGCCTAGGCGCGGTCCCTAAAATTGCAAACCTTTTTACGATGAATCCAATAACCGTGCCGGCAAACGGAGCAACATTAGTTCCAATTGGAAGTTCTACTCTGGGATATTCTTGATGGCAAATTGCAAATTTAACTCCGTTTTCGATAATGAAATGTTCGCGCATACTTGCGAGGTCTGCGGAGACGTGCGATATAGCGACACGCCGAATTATTACAAGCGATGCGGAAAACCGGCTGACGCGATTTCGAGTACCGACCAAAACCTAGCAGCGATGAACTGCCGCCACCGCACTGGTTCAATCGGCACCGTTCCCTGCCCGACGTGTACCGGCACGGTGAATATTAAACTTTTCGTTTGTTCGCTGCTCAATAATCAAAAATGCGCACTTTCCGACAAACTAATTTCCGCCGACGTGCTGGATTGCACCACCTGCCCGCATCGGGCCGCGCCGCAACTCGATCAACCGCCGCAACCAGCCGCCTGAACCACTCTGGACCGCACGCGAAAAATCGACCAAAATGCCCCTGCTGAATCGCGATCAGCTTTTTAACCATTAGGAGCCGAAACATGCCCGCCACCGCACTTACTTATCCGAAGCGCCGTCGCCGCAAAACTCTGGCCGGCGTGAAGGCCAGCGTTAAGCCATGGCTCGATCCGTCGTGTAACTTCTGGTACGATCCGACCGATTTATCGACCATGACTCTCTGGCCGGTTCATGCGTTCGGCAACTCGGATAAAAGTTATATCAGCACGCCCGCAACGCCGGACCTCGACGCGACGACCGAACTCACGATTGAAATGTGGGTGAATCTCAAGACGCTGACCAGCGATCGCGCGTTTGCCTCCAAGTCGATCTACGCCAGTGACGTTTGCGGCTGGGGCATTGTTGGCGGCGGCGGCACCAATGAATTCAACACGGTTCAATTCCTTTGCCGCGGCGAGGGTGGCGCGTTCATTGCCCGCAGCACGGCAACTTATAACCTTGGCGGCGGCGAACAGCTTTCGCATTTTGTGATTACATTCAACGCCGGGACCGTGAAGATTTGGCGAAACGGCGTGGCGGAAACTTTGTCCGGCTCGGGCACGGTGCCGACGAAAATCGGCGCAAATCTCACTGCTCTGCAAATCGGCAATTGGTCGGTTTACGCCGGCACGTCGAATTTTGGTTGCGGCGTGTTCCGTTATTGGACTCGCGACATTGGCGATACGTTGGCGGCAACGCTCTACAACAGCGGAACGCCGATCCTGCACAATCAATTGACCGATTCGCTGCGCGGCAATCGCTTGGTCTGCTCGATTGACGGCGACTCCAAGACGTGCAAGGCGACTGGCCGCGTGTTCACCGACACTTTAGCGGTTGACGCGGAAAAAGTTTGCACTCAGTGTCGCGACAAGAGTCGCAACGGTCGGCATTTATCGGCCCCGTTCGGCCGCGGCTATTGGCTTTCGACCATCAATAGTAAAAATGCTTTACGCGGCTACTTGCAGCAGTCAATGTTGGTTTCGACCGCCAACGCGGTCAACTCGCCGACCGGTTCGATTTTCAGCGTCGAACAAGTCGATACGTTTGTCGGCGCGGAGAACTTTTTCCTTTGCTCCGAAGATGATGACGGGAATTCGACGCTGAAATATGGCATGACCGGCTGGGAAGCGAGGACCACGATCGATGGCAAATCGCCCGCAGTCGCGGCGGATGGCAACTATGCATTTCTGCGCGTTCGCAACGCCAGTTCGCCGAACGGAAATGTGCGAGTCGGCGACGGCGCGGCGTACGTCGGTGGTGGTGTGTACTTAATCAACTGGAACGGCACGGGATCAGGCGGCGCCGCAAGTTACACCTATTACGGTAACGGCGTGAATTATTCTCTGTCTATAAATTCTATTGCCCAAAATGCGTGGCTCGATCAGCTCGGTGTGACGGATGCCCTCTATGTGGGTGGCGCACTTGGCGGCGTGGCAATTGGCGGCGGCAGTTGGTATGCAGGCCGACGCGGGATTGTCGCGGGCTTCAATCTTGCCATGAGTAGCGAAATGCGACCGTTTATCCAAAAGTTGATCGCCGATTCTTACGAGATTTCTGTTTAGGGGTACACGGCACCAAAAGCTACTTCCGCTCCCCGCCGAATTGGCCCCAAATGTAACATCAGTCTTTTGTGATGAGCTTGGCATAAACCGCGAGTTATTACGCGATCTTCCTTGCCGCAAATGATGCAAACCTTCTTTTCTCCATTGCCCTGAGCTTGTTCGTTTTTTCTCATTCACAAATTTTATCAGAATATTTTCCGTGTCAATAACTCGTTCGCAGCAAAAGAGTTACGAATTCAATTAGAATAAAACGCGATTAGAACATGATTATTCTGCGATTGACAAGACGAAGAATACGACTAAGATCACGATGTATAAGGTCAAACCCTTTAATCCCGGCGAATCAATGAATCTTTCAAGGATCATCGCCATGGTGGCAAGCGCGAAACCGAAGCGGTCAATCGCCAAAGAGGTGCAGGAACGGGTTCGTTCCCGTAAGTGCCTCCAATGCGACCGCCCCGGCGAAAAGCGCGGCCTATGCAGTCAGCATTACCAAGCGTTTATGGGTCTGTATCATCGCACGCCAGACAACGAAAAGGCCGCGCTCGAAGATGAGAACATCCGCGAGGGCCGGATTCTGGCTTGCGGCGAGCAACGCAAGCTGAAGTCGAATAACCCGTTTATCAGAGTTGGCTGATCAGCAATATCACCAATAGGAACCTCCAGGCATGGACGCCGCAACAACTCTCGTGATTCGTGACGCGCTGGTAATGCTGCTGAGTTTAGGGGCGACGTTCGCCGTCGCCAAATCCTTCAATCGAAAGCCGGGATCGCGATGAAAACCTGCAGCGTTTGGGTCACCGAATACATCAACATGGGTTGGGTGATCTCGCGTCAAGTCAAAGACGAAGACGCACATACAATCAGCCGCGAAATCTACGGCGGCACCGATAACGGCGGCGTTCCCCGCGAGATTTACACAAATTTCGAGCAGGCCAATGAAACGGCGGCTTGGCTGAACGGCACGCGCGAATATCGGCCGGCCGCGAGTGTGAGGACCAAGCAACGCAGAACTACGCCGCGCGGCCCGGCGGGCGAGTTAGCAAGCGATCGCAAAGACAGTTTGGATTGTTTCGGTGTCCCGGTGTCTGCCCATCGGGACGCCACTACGGGCCGCGCGGCCAGTTGATAGCGTCACTGGTCACGCGGTTTTTATGGTGCGGAGTGCGCCATGAGGGTTATCATGGATTCGACGACCAGAGGGATCGAGTTTTCCGGCGTGAACACAGCGTGTTAGTAGCGCCGCCGATCCCGCAAACTCAGGAGGAATCACGCCAATGTTAGTTCTATCCCGCAAAAAACTTGAATCGATCGTCATCGCCGACAACATCACGATCACCGTGGTGGAAATCCGCGGCGACAAAGTTCGGCTCGGATTTGTTGGCCCAAGCGAAGTGCAAATTCACCGCCGCGAAGTGTTTGACGCGATTCAGCGCGACGGCCAGATCAAGAAAGCGAGTTAGTCCTCCATGCTCACAGCCCCGCTCATTACCGACATCGAAACTGGTCCGCTCCCACGAGAACAGCTTGACGCGATCGCGCCGAAATTCGATTCGGAGAATGTAGCGGTCGGCAACCTCCGAGACCCCGACAAGATCGCCGCTAAGATGAGCGAGGCCCGCGAGCGGTGGTATGAGAAGGCGGCGCTGTCGCCGGCCACCGGCCATGTACTGGCCATCGGCTATATGTCGCCGGAAACAGGAAAATTCGCAATCGAACACGGCAAGCCGGAAGAGGAACTGATCGCCGGATTCTGGCGCCAGTTCGTCGAAATGCGGAACGCCACGCGCAAGATCGTCGGATTTAATATCTTCGATTTTGACCTGCCGTTTTTGGTTCGCCGCAGTTGGATGTTGCAAATTGACATTCCGGCCTGGGTGTTCAACGGCCGTTATTTTGCCGTTACATTTTTGGATCTGCGAGAAAAGTGGCTCTGCGGCCAGCACTATTCCAGCGCCGAATCGTCGCTCGATCACGTTGCCCGCGCATTGGGCGTCGGCAACAAGCCGGAAGGGATCAGCGGGGCGGACTTTGGGCGGCTCTATAAGGGCACCGCGGCGGAACGGCAACAGGCGTTGGATTATTTGGCCAACGATTTGAGGTTGACCGCCAGTATTGCGGCTCGACTCGGGGTGGTTTGAGTTTTTTGTTTCGGTTTTTTCACGGTCAAACAGCTTTCAGAAAGGAGCATTTATGACCACGGAACTTTCAATTTATCAACGGATGCCCGATCCGTTGGCGGCAATTCAAGTGCTTGGCGCCGCGATTGCTAAGTCTGGTTTTTTTGGATGTGCTAACGAGTCGCAAGGATTGGTTCTCGCAACTGAGTGCATGTACCGGTCCAAACCGCCGCTTGCGCTGCAGGAGGAATACAACATCATCTTCGGAAAGTTGTCAAAAAAATCCGAAGCGGTTTATTCCGACTTCGTTCGCATGGGCGGCATGCTGGCCGAAATCAGTCGCACGCCCGAACTGGCGGAAGCCGAGCTATCAATGAGCGGCAAGGCAACCAAGCGGTATTCGCTCAGTTGGGCGGAAGCACAATTGGAGCCGTTCGTGTATGTCGGCAAGGATGATGACATTATCGCCGCAATGACAGCAAAAAAACCCCTCAAGCTCAAGGGGAAGTACGCAACGCCGCGGTCACGGATGCAGATGCTCTGGGCAAGAGTCGTATCCGATTCTATTCGCGCATTCCACCCCGCCGCCACCCAGGGGTTTTATTCCCCCGAAGAAAATGGAGATTTGAACGAAGGCGACGACAACGGCGAAGTCCTGAATGCTGAATTTGAAGTCGTGTCGGAACAGCCAGCCGCCGCCCATCCCGACCGCGTGACCGACGCGATCATCAAGCACATTTATAGCGCTGCTTATGAAGCGGTCGGCAAGGATGGCGATGCAGTCCAAAATTATCTGGGAAAATTAGGCGTCAAGCAAGTTGCCGAACTGACCACCGAAAAGGGGATGCTGCTGATCGACCGAATCAAAGCCGATCAAGCGACAAAAACCGAAGCGGCCGCTAAAGCCAAGCCGGAAACATCCAGCGTCAAGGAAACCGACCAAGCGACGGAAACCCAAGTTGCCTGCGTCAAAACCGAACTGAAAAAGCTAGAACAGGCCAAGCCCGGAACGATCAATCGGTTTAGCGAATTGTTGGCAGCCAGCGGCCGCAAGCGAATCGCCGACCTGACAGTCGCTCAGTGTGACGCTCTCGCAATCAAGCTGGTCGCTAAAAACATGGATGATTTTTTTACCGGATCGCTCCAGCCAAAAAACTAGCCTGGCTGGAGTGGATGGCTTCGCGTGAACAGCCCGTCCTACTCCGGCCGCTAATCGAACGCTTCGGATTGCAAATCGTTCACGAAACTTGGTTGCGCGAAATCGGCACGCCCGCGACACTGTTACCGACCATGCAAGAAGTGCTGCAAGTTTTTTCCGTTCTCGAACAACAATTTCCACCGAAAGGCAGTTGAATCATGGCAATCGAATTTACAACCACCAAGGATTCTTTTGATCGTGGCGGCAATTATCTTGATGCGCCCGGCACTTACCACGTCAGCGTGTTAGACGCGAACGATCAGCCGTCAAGCAACGAAGGCAAGTTGATCGACGGCTGGAAAGTTCGCGTCAGCGTTATGGCTGGAACGGTTGCCGGTCAAGAGAAAAAGGAAATCGACATTACGTTTTGGAATCCCAATTTGAATGATGACGAAAAGAAGCAAGCCAAAACCCGTGGAAAGCAAGCGCGATTTTTGGAAGCCGTCTGCTTGATAGATCGGCACAGCACTGGCACGGCCAAAATTGAGCTTGCTGAAGCGAACGGTCGCCAAATGATCGTCACGCTGACCCGCAAGCAAAGGAAGGATGCAATCACTGGCCGATACGTGGACGAAGAACGCGGTCTGCAATTGAATTTTGCTGACGTGTTTCACGTTGACGATCCCGATGCTGCGGGATTTCCAAAACACGCGGCGGCAATTAGTTTGCTGCCAAAAAATTTGCGCCGCGAGCGAGCCTACTTTGGCGTTGAGCAGCACAACAACGGCAACGGCAAATCAAAATCCCAAACCAACCAGCAAGCCGTTGGCGCTGGCGTCGATCTTGATTCGCTCTAAAAATTGAAGCGTGCATCGGTTTGTCGTCGATGCTCCTTTCTGGGCCGGGTTATCACGTTGTAAGTTCCTACCCCGCTTCGCGTGATAGCCCGGTTTTCATTTTAACTGCTTTGCTCACGTCAGTATCTCTATGTCCCGAATGCTGGAAATCATCGGCGTGTTTCGTAGGGAGCGATTCCGCTTCCCCAACGATAATGGTGACGTGATTATTGGCGACGTGCTGGCCAACAGCGACATTAACGGGCTGGTGGCGGTCAAGGGCCAGGCCGACCATGACGAACTGGTGGTCGACCAAACCTATCGTTTTTACGGTCACTGGGCCGACTACAAAAACAAACGCACCAATCAGACAGAACAACAGTTTGAGTTCCAATCGTTCGTTCAGCAGACTCCCGCCAGCCGCGAAGGGATTGTCTCGTATCTGAAACAGCACGGCGAAGGGCACGGCATGGGCCACGCCCGCGCGGCGAAACTCTATGATCTCTTCGGATCGAACGCGGTGCGCGTTGCCCGCGAAGAGCCGGGCCGAACCGCTGATGCGCTGACCGCAAATAAGCTCCGTTTCACCGCCGAACAAGCGGCCAAAGTCGCCGCTAATCTGATCGCCGTGCAAGCTATCGAGGGTTGTATGCTCGACCTAATCGACTTGGTCAAGGGACGAGGTTTTCCCAGGACGACCGCCCGATCGGCAATCAAGGAATGGGGTAATCTCGCCGGCCGAATCGTGCGGCGCAATCCCTATCGGCTCATGGCGTTTCGCGGCTGCGGATTCAAGCTGTGCGATGCGCTCTATCTCCATTTGAAGCTACCCCCCACGCGGCTGAAACGGATAGCCCTCTGCGCGTGGTACGCCGTAGCGTCAAACACGGAAGGGCATACTTGGTTTCCGGCCAAGCTTGCGACCGAATACGTTTGCGAAAACATTCACGGAGCGAACGCCGATCCGGAGCGCCTAAATCGCGCATGGAAACTTGCGATTCGCGGCAAGGCGTTGGCCGAAATCCGAACCGACGGCGACCGCGGGCCGATTGTTGCCGATGGCCCCGACGGTCCCGACGGTCCCGACTGGCCGATTGTTGCCGACGGTCCCGACGGTCCCGACGGTCCCGACGGTCCCGACGGTCCCGACGGGCCGATTGTTGCCGATGGCCGAACCCATTGGGTCGCCGAAGCAAAAAAAAATCAAAGCGAATTGGAATTGGCCGAGCATGTTGCGGCCGCGATGCGTGAGCCGCCAACGCTCTGGCCGAATGTGGACCTACTGCAAAACGTGTCGGATCACCAACGCGAATTACTGGCGATTGCTCTGCGGGGATCGCTCGGGATTCTTGGTGGCGGACCAGGCACGGGAAAAACCTACACGTTGGCGGCATTAGTAAAAGTCTTGCTAAAAACAGTCGGCCCCGACAACATCAACATCGGCGCGCCAACCGGGAAAGCTGCCGTGCGGATCACTGAAAATTTGCACAAAAACGGCGTGCAACTGCGGGCGCGAACATGGCACAGTTGGCTGGCTCGACTCGCCACCGAAGGCGAACGAGCCAAGTTTCACCACAAGATTTTGATCGGCGATGAATCTTCGATGAACAATACCGACCTCATGGCGAATGTTTTTCGCGCCCGCATGGTCGGCACCCACGTCCTGCTAGTCGGCGACCAAAACCAGCTTCCGCCGGTCGGTCACGGCGCGCCATTACGAGATATGATTGCGGCCGGTCTCCCTTATGGCGAACTCCAGGAAATCAAACGAAACAGCGGCGGCATCGTCGAGGCATGCGCGATGATCCGGCAGGACAAGCCATGGGCGCCCGGCGATAACCTGCACCTGATCGAGACGGTTGACGCGGTAGGCCAAATCCGCGCGATGATCGACACGATTCGTAATTGCAACGACTTGAACCCAATTTGGGACATTCAAGTCGTTGTTGCGGTCAATAAGAATTCGCCGTTGAGTCGCAGAAGACTCAATGAAATTCTCCGGGACGAACTGAATAGCAATCCTGGCATTCCCGGTTCGCCGTTTCGCGTCGGCGATAAAATTGTCAACACAAAAAACGGTTATTTTTCGACCATCGGATATGAAGCCGGCGACGAAATCTCAACCAACGAACGGGGCGAAGTCTATGTCGCCAACGGTGAACTGGGCGAAGTCATGCGCGCTGAAGAAAAGCTAGTTGTCGCTAAACTCGATTCGCCTCGCCGGGTCATTAAAATTCCGCGCGGCAAACAGGCCAAAGTCGATACCGACGATACGACAGATAGCGACAACAACGCTCCCGCCACGGGCTGCGACTGGGATTTGGGCTATGCGTTGTCCGTACACAAATCGCAAGGGTCGGAATGGCCAATTGTGATTGTGATGATCGACGAATCAATCGGCGCGCGGCTGGTGTGCGACCGAGCCTGGCTGTACACCGCGATCAGCCGCGCAAAAGACAAGTGCGTCCTGATCGGCAAAAAAAACACGGCGGATCGATTTTGTCGGGCGAACAAAATGAGTCACCGAAAAACACTACTGAAAGAGCGAGTGTTGCTGGAAACGGCCGTTAACCAATTGGGGGAGTTATGAAAAAAGCCATACGGCACTTATTGCGACCCACCGTTCCCCGGCGCGGCCGCCGGGCGTTTTGCCAGTGCAATTTAACGGAGGCCGCGCAATGAGCGTCGAGAAAGTCACGATCGGCCCGCACGCGATGTACCTGGGCGATTGCCGCGACATTCTCCCGACGCTCGGCAAGGTCGATGCCGTGGTGACTGATCCACCGTATGGGATTCGTGCAGCAAATCCAAGCCACTCTAATCTGAAGATGGAAAGTAAGAGTTGGGATGATTCTGCCCCCTGTTTGAATTTCCTGCCCGCCTTGCCGAGTATAATTTGGGGAGGAAATTACTTTCCATTGCCCCCAAGCCGCTGTTTTTTGTTTTGGGATAAACACCCCATGCCACCAAGCTACGCGGCGGGTGAATTGGCGTGGACAAACCTAGACCGAAACGCCGCGAAGTGGTGTGGCAGGGTCGGCGACCTTGTTCCCGTAAAAGATCGCAGCCACCCCACTCAGAAGCCGGTTCCCCTGATGGAATGGTGCTTGGGCTTTCTGCCCGACGCCAAGACCATTCTCGACCCCTTCATGGGGAACGGGACAACCGGAGTCGCCTGCGTCCGCACGAGCCGAACATTTATCGGCATTGAAAAAGAGCGGGAATACTTTGACATTGCGGTGAAGCGTATCAGCGATGAGATTAACCGGTATCCAATGCTTGAGCCGGAGCAGAAAACACGACAGATGGAATTTACGGAGGATCGGCCCCGCACATAACTCGGCTTCGGCCGACCGTTCCCCGGCGCGGCCAAGCACCTACCGAAGTCAATTTGGTCATGGTGCTGGTACTGCAAAAAAAATGAGATTGAGCGCATGGATGGCATGTGTGAAGCGGAAATCTTGAAACGATTGCAACGATAATCCTTTTTGCGGAGACAGACACAGACCATGCAAGCGAACGAAATCAAAATCGCGGAAAGAGGCGAGCAGTGGCGGCTACTCTCGGTTGGCGAGGTGATAGAGCGCGGCGATGAGTATCTCGCCAGGTTGCCGGATCACTGGATCGCATCGGAATCCTCTGGTGATTTGCTTATGAACTCCAACGTCATCTACCGCCGTCGCATCGAACCTCGGCCCGTGGCCAAGCCGATCCCGGAATTCGTCAAGCCGATCCCGGGCAGGTGGTATGAACTGCAACACCTGACCGGTAGATTTTTTTGCGTCGGCAAAAACGAATCAGGCAAGATGATGTTTCATTCCGAGGATTGTCCCAGCCTCGTTTTGTGGCGTTACGATTCAATCCAAATCCTCCGAGAATACGCCGAGACTGAATCAATCAGCCGTGCCGAAGCCGCTGAAAATCAAAGCTATGCTGACCTCGCAGCCAGCGGGGGAATCGTCGATGCTCCTTAGGCACCGGCGCGGCCAAGCTCACACGGAAATCTTGAAACGCCGGCAACGATAATCCTTTTTACGGAGACAGACCATGAAAATCAAGAACATCAAACTCCCAGGCGTCAACCGCGTCAGCGAATTGTTTTGCTCTTTCGATGCGGCGGGCGACCTATCAATTGACATCGAGTATATCCACGGCTACGGGCTTTGCACGTGCATCGCCAAAGCCGACCTGCCAGCTCTCCGCGACTTTCTAGCGCTCGCCATCCCGGCATTCATCACGCCGATCCCGGGGATGTGGTACGAAATACGATACGAGACCGGTAAATATTTTTGCGTCGGCAAAAACGCATCAGGCGAGATGATGTTTCATGATCGGGAACATCCCAACAGCGTTATTCGGCCTTTCGATTCAAGTCAAATCATCCGCGAATACGCCGAGAAGGTGGAAAACCGATGAATGCCGTGCAACGCGAACAAATCTGGAGAGGCGTCGATAGGGAACTCAAGATAATTTCGGAATTGAAAACCGAAATCTATGAGTTGCGTGACCAATCAGATTGTGATGACGCCGAAATGGATTACCTCAGCGGTCTTATGTACGTTCACGAGGCGCGACTTAAAACGCTATGGAAAAAATTTCCGGAGACGATTGGCGAGAGGTGGACAACGGATAAAATTCGCCGAGCGATTGTGAAAAATTCCCGTTTGATTTGAGAGACGGTCCCTTCACCCCAGGAAAACCAATGACACTGACTCGACTGTTCTTAATTCTCATTCTGTTGATTGGCGCAACCGCCAGGGCGGCCCCGCCCGTGCGGATCGGCCAAGCCGCCGACGAGGCGGGGACCTTCCGCGACGCGGAGGGGAACCCCTTCGGCGAAGCGCATGTCGCCCACAGCTACACCACTCGGCCCGCGCTGCAATACGGCGCGAACACGGCCGGCGTGGCCACGGCCAACGGCAAGGCTATTGGCGACCATTACGCGGCCTCGCCAATGAGCGGCGTCTATATTGACCTGCCCGCCGACCTCGTCTTGGACAGGCTGGTGAACCCCGCCAAAGCTGTCCCCGGCGGGACGCGGCTGCAACATCTGAATTTCGCAATCCGGGGGACGCGCCCCGGCGTCACGGTTGTTTGCCGCGAGCCGACGCTGCCGGCCGTCGAATTCAAATATTTTGGTTTCCCGAGTCACCGGCCGACGACGCAAACGTATCAACAAATCGAAAACCTAGATTTTGTTACCCGCACGCCGCTCAAAATCGACGGCCTGGGAATGGGATTTTGGGCGCACAACGTCACCGTGCGGAGTGACACGACGGGCTGGGATTTCCGCACGATGTACGCCGCGCACGTCGGCCGGATCAAGGCAATCCGATGCAAGGGAATCGGCTTTGAGTTCGAGAACTGCAATCAATTCTCGGCCGATCAAATCATGGCTCGCGATTGCGTTGGCGGCGGGATCAAGGCGAAGAATTGTTCCGCGCTCAACATCAATATCGACGCGGAGAGCAATGGCGGCTTTGCGCTCGATTTGATTCGCGTTCGCGATTCGCACGTAACCGGATGGATGGAGTTCGGCCGCCGCGTGCGGCTTGCGCGATGTTCGAATATCACGCAGCAGTGCAAAGGTTTTCACGTCGAGGAGGCGGACAAATTCAGCAGGACAATGTGCCCCGCGTTATTTGGCGTGACGCGAACGCCGATGCCATTGACCGGGCCAATCGTCAAGGATCAACGAATTCCCATGCAGCCGCTGGCGGACACGGTTAGCGGCTGGCACGAGCGCGGCTGCGAGATCAAGTTTCGCGTCACCAAAAGTACGCCGAGCACGAACGGCCGCGTCGGCTGGATAATGGTGAACGCCAACGGCGAAGTCCCGCTGAAATGGGAGTTCAGCCGCGACGGCGTTTATTCGATGCGCGGCTACGTCGAAAATGAGACCGTCATTCCAAATTACATTGAACTGAAATTGGACGCTGGGGCGGCGGCGACGGTCGAAATTTTGAGCGTCGAGCGGACCGAGGCCGGGGAGTAGTGTGCGATGCGCGACAACAGATTCCGCGGCTCGCCTGTTGGTGCGCGGCCGACCTGGAGGCGAATCTCTTTTGGCGCGCGGCCGGGTTCCTGCCGACGGCCATGCGGCAGGGGGGTCGGCGACGCGGCCGCCGGCAGATAAAATACGAGCGCGCGATCGGTCCCGCGCTCTTTGCCCCAAGCGAAGAAGAAAGCGAAATTAAAATCTTGCCGCCGACCGGCAACTATTTTCGATCTGGCCATGCGCGAAAACGACAATCCCTACGAGCCGCCGCAGACGGCGCCGGAGCCGACGGACCCGCCGGTCTGGCACGCCGCGGCGCTGGCGAGCGCGATGGCTCTGCTCCTGCTTCACTTTTCACTTTGCACTTTTCACTCCCGCCCCCGCGCTCCGCTGGCGCGTCGCGGCTAACCCGCGCCCAACAGCCACCTCGCCGCTGGCCGACAAACGGCCGGAAAACCAGCCACAAAAACTATTTTGAAATTCTTTTCGGAATTTAGCGACTTAACACTTGTGCTAAGTCGAACAGGCTGTATAATACATGCATGAGCCGGGAATGACCCGGCTCACGAGGCCCGCCGACGCGGGTGAAACTCTCCGCGACGAGCAGTCGCGGCCAATCAGAAGGAAAAGAAAATGTCAAAAATCACCACAGAATCGCTTTGGTGCGAGATCTCCAATTCATCGCACCGCATGACGGAGGGCGAATTCCGCGCGGTCACGAAAGCCGGCCGCCAAGTCACGTTTTCGGTCGAGTTGGTCCCGGGCTATTCGGGCCAGGACCATCTTTTCGACCGGACTCTTGTCCGGCTCGAGGCCCGGCTGAGCGAGGGCCGGCCTATCGCCGATGCCGGAGGATCGGTCAGCCGGATTCACCGGTGCCTGTACGGCCTAATCCCGGGCACGAATGGCCGGCCGGAAATCGTCGATCTCCACGTGGAGACCGACGAAGAAATGCGATGCAGGCGCAACGAAATCAGCGCCAGGCTTGCGGCCCGCGGCGACTGGCCGCACCAACGCGCGGCAGCGGCCCGCCAACTCCTCCTGGCGGAATGGACCCGACAAGTTCGGTTGCTGGCGGCCGGCAAGGCCGTTGCCCAATGGCGTGTCCTACAAACATGCTCGGCCGCCGCGGACGAGACTTCGCGGATCAGCAACCTCCGCCGCTTCACCACGGCGGAAGATCTTTCCGCCGCCATCATCGAAAATGGTGACGGCAACGGCTGGTACGGGCCGTGGATGGACGCGGCGCACGAAGAAATCAAATATCCGGAGGTGGCGGCGTTGGCCGAACGGGACGATTTTGACGCCGCCGTCGCGGCGGAAATGCTGGTGTGGGAGTGAACTACCGGCTCTCCAGCCGCTAGCTCAAGGAGCTCCTTGTTCGGGGGCGGGGATCGCGACGGCGATTTCCCGCCCCCGACGAGCCGGGCAACTGCCGCGAATTCGCGGAAAATCATCCGCAAAACAATTTGGAAATATTTTGCGATTTTCTCCAATTAGCAGTTGTGCTAAAGTCGATGCAGCTGTATAATAGACGCATGAGCCGGGAATGACCTGGCTCGCGAGACCCGCCGCCGCGGGTAAAATTCTGACGAGGCTCCCCCCACGGGAGTGAAAACAATGACCGCTTCATTTTTCAAATCAGGCCGGGGCCGCAGCTGCAACGCCGAGCAGGCCGAAATCAACGGCCGCTTTCCCCGCACCCGCGCCGCCGCAGAACTTCGCGACCGAGCGGCCGCCGCCGGCCGCAAGCTCACCGTCAAGCAAGCCAAGGCCGCGCTCGACGCGACGCATGACAACGAGTGGCACCATGTCGGCAAGTTCGCCGCGCGGGTCAATTATTACAGCGTGCCGGTCGCGCTGATCTACGTCGAAAATGAAAGCTTGTTCGCCAACCTGCCAGGCGAGGGGAAAGACTGGGCGCGGATCGCCCAGCATATCGAAAAGTTTTTGTTTTTTTCCGCCGAGCACGGCCACCGCGTGATTGATATGGCGGCCGCCGCCGCCGCGCTCAATGTGCCGCGCGCGTTTCTCGCCGCGGCGTATCACAAAACATGGTCCGATCTCGCCGCCGATCTGGCCGAAGACGCGGCCGAGGCGGCCAATGTCTGAGCCGAACCTTGCCCCGGAACTGATCCGCGCGCTTGGCGCGGCGCTGGAGCGGCATTGGGCCGTTCGCGGAGGTGGCGATGCCGCTCCGTGAGCTCAAGGAAAAATACGGCGGCGCGGGCCGCAACGCGATCAACCGCGCGATCCGCGCCGAATGCGTCGGCGGCGCGGCGGCGCTCGATGCGCTCGAAGCGAGTTTTCAAATTTTGCGAAACGCGCGAGACGCGCGAGGCGAAAAGCATGACGTGCAACTGCACAATCTGATTCGCGATGTTATCGCGGCGATGGAAGCTGATGTTTGTATACGATACAATATCAAAAATGAAAACGGCGAACCCCCCCATGCTGACTGACTCTATCCGCGCCGCGGCCCGAGCCTGCGAGTCGCAGCAGGATCTTGCCGCGGCCAGCGGCCTGCACGTCGTGACGCTCAGCCGCTTCGTCTGCGGCCGGGAGATCAGCTTGCGCAACCTGGACCGGCTCGCCGCCGCGCTCGGCCTCTCAATATTTGCGACGGCCAAGAAACGCGCCGCCAAGTCCTCGCTCCGCGGCCGCGCCGCGGCCCAGGCGCTCCATTACACCGAAGGGAACCATGCAAGTCATTAACATCGACACCCACGGCATTTACGCGCCGGGTTTTCCCGGCGACACGCTCAATTACGACATCGACCGCGACGAGGACGGCTGGCATTACTACCGCCGGTCCGACTCGCCGCCAGGCAGGCCCTGGACTGGCGAATTCGCGACCTACGACGACGTGATTGACGCGCTCCAGACAATCGAGTCGGCCGGCTTGCCCGACGACGCGCCGCCGAGGTAGCCAGTCGGCACGGACTAACGAATTTACGCCGCCCCCATGCTCGATTCTAAATTTGAAACGCTGCGCAACCACTTCGGCATCTTCCGGCCAGTCGATTGGTGTTCCGTGCGCCCAGAGTGGATCACTCGCATTGACGGCGTTGGACCGGTCACGCTCGATCACCTGCGCATTTATTTGGCGATGCAGAATCTCATCCTCTTGGATGATCGCACGCCGGAACACTGGAAACAAACTCTGGGGGCCGTGAAAATCGGTCAGACGTTGGGCGATCCGGAAGAGCCGGGAGCCGACGTAGGCGTGATGAATCCCTTTACCATCCTGATCGACTCGGCCGAGCAAAACCCGTTCACGTTCCTGAATTTCCACGCCGACGCGGACCGCAAGAATCGACCGCTGATCGTGCCGACCGACTGGCGGCCGCTAGGGAGACATCCCGAAAGTCTGGGCGATTACTCGATCGAAGGTTTCATCGGCCGCTGCCACGTCGAACGGAAGTCGATGGAAGATGCTCACGGCACGATTCTCGGCTGGGACGGGCGGCGCGAACGGTTCGAGCGCGAGCTAGAAAATCTCTCCCGGCTTGATGCGGCGTTGGTGGTCGTCGAGTGTTCGCTCGAAACGTTATGCAGGCAAGCACCAGCTCACAAGCGAACCGCCCAGCAAAACAGTAAAGCGTTGCATCGCTCCATCATCGCGTTTCAGCAAGACTATTCGGTCCGCTGGCTCTTTTGCGATACGCGCAGGCTGGCCGAACAAACCACGTTCCGATTTTTCGAGAGGTACTGGCACAAGCAGCATGAAGCCGAGAAGCAAACGGCCAAGGAACTGGCCGCCGTTTCCACTGAAGATTTGTTGGCAGCACTTTAATTTTTCCACCACCAAACCCAAGGAAATCGATCATGCCGCGAACGAAAAAACAGCCAACCGAAGCCGCGACCGAAACAACGCCGGAAGATCGCATGGAGCAAATTATTAGGGGTTCACAGATTGGATCGCATAACCCTGATGCCGAGGACGAAAACGAAGAAGATGAAGATGAAGACGAGGAGGAAGACGAGGAAGAATCTGATGATGCCTGGGACGAAGACGACGAAGATGAAGAGGAAGACGAAGACGACGATATTGAAGACTGGGACAAAAATCAAACGATCGACGTGCTCACCGATTCCAACCAACCCAGCAGCTTCAGCCCCAGCAGCAAGCCCGCCAAATCGGAATCGGAACCGGTCAGCGAACATGATACGCTGAAAACAATTGCCGAAGCCGAACAAAAGTGCTCACTGACAGAGGCCCGCGTGAGCATCATGCGAGGAAACCTCAAACGAATAAAAAAAGAATACGACGGCCACGTTATCACGCTTCGCAAACTCTGCGCGGCGCTGAAAAAAGACACCAATCGGCCGCTATTCAATCAGCCAAAAGCGGCGTCGGTGGCGGCGACAAGCATCGTCGATTTACCGACTTCTGATAATTCGATAATTTTCGATCCCCAGCAACCGGCGAGTGAACCAACCAACGCCTGGCGGAGCGTACCGCTTGTTGGAATGCCACTGGAAGGGATTAAAGGTCTCGGTCCCAAAAAAATCGAAACGCTCGTTCGCGCCTGTCCCAACATGGGCGAGTTCGAAGACCTCCGCGGCGGCAAAGGACTGACCAGCCTGGAGGGAATCGGCTTGGCGCTCGCGAGCGAATTAGAAAACGCAATGATGACTTGGCTAGCCAAAAATCGGGACGCGGCTGTTATTGCCGCGGCGCGCGGCGAGGCAATCCCCGCTGAATTTGAAACTATTAATGAACCGAGCGACGAGCCGGTCAGTTTAGATGACCTCTAATAATTTTCGGCTTGCAAAAATTTTCAGCACGACGCACTCCAAATGGATTTGGTTGAATGAGACCGAACCAGCCGAAATACGATTTATCTGCCGTGCGCACCGCGGCATCGGGCCAGTGGTCCGCGATTATTTCTCGCATTGCTGGCGTCTCCGCGGCGGTGCTGGATGGCAACCACCATCCTTGTCCCAAGTGCGGCGGCGATGATCGATTTAGGTTGATTGACGCCGCTGCCGGCGCCGTTCTCTGTAACCAATGTGCCAGGACGGGGATTGGCGACGGATTCGCCGCTCTCCAATGGCTGACCGGCAACTCATTCCCCGGCGTGTTAGCCGACGTCGCCGGGTATTTGGGCGTCTCACCCATCACTGGAGATTCGGGCAGCAACGGCAACTCACCCAGGGATCCCGCCCACCACCTAAAATTTCTCCCTTGGAACGATCTGTTGATCGCTCAGTGGTGCCTCTGGAAACAGCCGATCACGCCGGTGGCGATCCAAGCGATTGGCGGCCGCATTGCCTGTTACCGAGGCAGATATACTGTCTTGGCGATCCCGGTTCACGGACCGCAACTCGCCGCGGCGGATCCCGTGGGCTGGGTTGTTTACAATTTGTCTGGCGGAACGCTCCCTAAGTGGCCCCGCAAAGCGGACGGCACGACCACCACGGAATGGGTGAAAATCAAACTCACCCATGGCAGTAAAGCCGGAATTATCGCCGACCTGGACCGACTTGCCGCGCGGGCCACCACCACGATTTGGAAGGTGGAGGGGCCTAGCGACCTGCTTGCGATGCTCACGCTGGCCGATCTACCGGCTGAAATTTGCCCTGTTACCAACGCCAACGGGGCGGGTGAGAAGCCGGACGAATGGGTTGCCAGCCTGTTTGCCGGCAAAATCGCGCGCGTCTTACACGACACGGACAAAGCCGGGGAAGATGGTGCCGCTGGCTGGATCGATCACCGCGGCCTGTTTCGCCCGGGCTGGGGGCAAGCAATCGCCGCGAAATCGACCGAGTGTAGGCATGTCAAATTGCCCTATCCGATCAAACCGGATCACGGGCAGGACCTCCGCGACTGGATAAATGAGGGAAAATCATACGCCGACCTATCGGCGCTGGCCGAGGCGGGAACGCTCATTGACGGCAACCGCGAAATCAAAGTGATTGAGGCGGCTGACGATCCGTATTATTTGGCCAAGTTAAATATTGAAAACTACAAGCGGATCGGGCGAACGCTCCGATTTTGGCGTGGTGAGTGGTATAAATTTGTCGGAACGCACTACAGGAAAATTAAAAAAGAGGAATTGGAAGCCAAATTATCGATGTTTGCTAAGTCCATTTTTGATGCGGCCAACATCGAAGAGCAGAAAAACACAAGCAAAGACAAGGACGATGAGCCGCCTGTTTGCAAAAAGGTCACCACCACGCTCATCAATAATATGATACGCGCGACGGCCGCTCTGTCGCTTATTCCTGATTCCGTCGAGCCGAACACCTGGCTGGACCAAAACGCCGGCCAACGCGAACAGCGCCGCTATATCGCCATGCAAAATGGCATTTTGGATCTGGAACGGCTGCTGGCCGACAACGATGAGGACCAGCTAAGCGATATTTTACTGGAGCATTCCCCCAACTGGTTCAGCACGGTTTGTCTCCCCTATGAATTTGCCCCGCACGCCGAATGTTCAAAGTGGGATAAGTTTTTGGAACACAACCTGGAAATGGACCCCGAGCGGATCAAGCTGCTTCAGGAATGGGCTGGCTATTTATTGCTGCCAGACACTAGCCTGCAAAAATTTTTAGCTCTTCATGGCGAGGGGGCCAACGGCAAATCGGTTTTTATTGCCGGCCTGACCGCGATTCTCGGCAAGGAAAATTGTTCATTCGTCCAGCTTGAGCAGTTCGGCGGCCGCTTTGAAAAAACTGACATGCTGGGCAAGTTGGCTAATTTCTCTGCCGATACTGGCGAGCTGGACAAAGTTGCCGAGGGCTACCTCAAGTCGATGACCAGCGGCGACATGATGCACTTCGATCGCAAGAATATCGACGCAATTCAAGCCAAACCGACTGCCAGGCTGATTATGGCCTTCAACAATCCGCCGCGGTTCACCGACCGCTCCAGCGGCATCTATCGGCGGATGCTGCTGGTACCATGGCGAGTGCAAATTCAAGATGCGCACAAAATTTACGGCATGGATTCGGTGGAATACTGGTCCAGTAACAGTGAACTCCCCGGAATGTTGTGGTGGGCAATTCAAGGTTTGGCTCGCCTTCGCAGCCAACGCGGCTTTACAAAATCGACAGTCTGCGATACGGCTCTGGAAGAATATCGAACCGAGTCCAACCCGGCCCGCGCATTCCTGATTGAGAACGTTGAGGAGAAATCTGGATCGTCGATCCCCTCCTCATTACTCTATCGGCTTTACCGTAAGTGGGTAAACGAGCATGGCAACATGCCGCTGGGCGAACGCCAATTCGGTAAAGAAATAATTCGTGCTTTCAAGAATTGCAAGCGGTGGCGTTACGGGACACGTGAAAACCGATTTTGGGGCTACGATGGAATTGATTTTACGCAAATCGAAATTTGCGGAGAAAAAACCCACGAACTGTTTTAATTTTTTCTGCCGGATGTTTTTTTCGTTTGTTCTACAACTTGTTTTTGGCCGTGTCCTGTGCGTGTCCTATTTATGTCCCATGTCACGGGACACCGAGATACCGCGTTTTACCGGCTCAAACACTCCGTGTCCCAGTGTCCCATGTATTTCATTAAATCATTAAATGTGAAGTGTATAAGAGAGAGGGGGGGGGTATATGCTCCTATATAGAATGCAGCAGGTGGGAATCCATGGGACACGGGACACCGATTTTTTTGGAGATTGACGATCATGGGAATTTTGACGAATAAAAACTTGACAACTTCCAGCCACCAGCCAAAACCACTTACGGCCGATGACTGGGCAACGCGATCCGAAAAGCCAGAAGAGCCGGAAGAAAAAGCCATTGAGATCCTTTGCGCGCCGGAAGGAAGTGAAAACGACCCCGACAATCTGACCGAAAAATTTTCCGCACTTCCAAAACCTTGGCCGTGCGAAAAATGCTCATGCCCCATTTTTTGGATCACCGTTTACGATTCGACTGGAGCCGATTTGCGATGCCAAGGGTGCGAGCCCATCCCGTCGCGTGGGCTAGTGCAATTGCGATTGTTTGTCCTGGACGATCCGCCTCGGTGGTGCGACTGGGACGCCGAACAGGCTCGACACGACTGCGAGAGAGGAAATTTGTGTTGATTTGCTTACCGAAAATCTCTGCGGGGGACGTTGTTTTATCGAGGAAAATGCATGGTTCGCAACAAAAAATCAAGGAAGATCGCCGGTCCGAAAATCGGCCAACGGGAACCCATGGGAGAAATCACGATCAGCGAACCAACGGAAATTTTATTTCGCCGCTGCTCACTCGAATGGGAGCGGGGAAATTACTTTTTCGTAATGGACCTGCTGAAAAAAAACATTCCCAGTGCCTCGCCGCCGTTCACCCTGGAGGAATTTATGAGCACATCGCTGCAAACGATTTTGGATGAGCGGATTGCCAACGCTTTTGAAAAACGGGGAGTTTTCTTTGTACGCGACTTCGTGGAAGTCCGTAGCAGCGACCTATTGACGATTCCCGGTTTTTCACACGTCACCGTCAACGCGATCCGAACGACGCTCCAACTCCTCCACCAACGAGTGGTGGAATGAACCGCTGTTGACGAGTCGCCGAAAATAGCACAAGTTTTAGCCGTCATGGGATCAACGCTCACCACCGCCGAACTCGATTCGCCTCCACTGCAATCGTTCTTGTCGGGCGTCAAAGCTCGCCTGGCGGTCGTTCGCGCGATGTTGGAGGCACGGTCAGCGGAAGAAAAACCTGACTCCAACGCCGTGGTAGCGATCGGCGCCGTTGAGCTGCAAACTTTCATTGCCGACGCGGCGGATTTGCATCTCACTGGCGCGAGCAAGAAACTTTTGGTGACCTGGGCGGCCGCGGCTCTGATCGACACATTGGTGCCGCTGTTCCCGCTGGGGTGGTTCGCGCTGCTGGGATGGGTCATCCGGCCAGCCCTGCGGCAAGTGATGTACTGGCTGAGCGATGGCGCGATCGAGTTTTTTTACCGCGCGCAAAAAACGGCAACCGCGAAAGTGAGTGAGGCACCTTAGATGGACGCAACCGCATGGGCGATCATCGGCGGCGCGATTTTTTTGTTTGCTTTGGCGAATTACGAATGGTTGAGCGGGCTGGCCGTGGGTGTATCGCAGCCAAGTCTCCAGGATGTCCTGTCGAAGATTCACGCGGTAAATCCGACCAAGACGCCGCCGTTGCCAACGCCGCTGGCATCCGCTGGTGACGATGATTTTTTCGAGGCGGTCGGTCACGTTCGGGCGCTCGTAAAATATTTCGAGGGCGCCGGCAACGCGATTGGATCGAGCAAGGCGAACGAGTTGGGGCAGTTATTGTTCGCGCCGATCAAGCCGATCCTGGTACCAGCCACGTCGGAGAAAATTTCGCTATGAATCCGCGAGTAATTATTTCCTTGCTGGCGGTCGGTCTGATTGGTTTCGCGATCTATCGCGCGAATGCCAAGCCCGAACCCAAGCCGCAACCCGACGCGCCCGACAATGTGTTCACGCTCGCGCCCGCGTTCCGCACCAACGATAACCGCGCGGAAGCAGTCAGACACGCGTTCACGTTCGCGGTGCTTTGCCGGTCATTGGCCAACGGCATCCAATATGACGGGGTGCGCAAGCCGAGTCCGCGGATCAACACGGGCGTCCAGATTGACGATTTGCGCCGCGCGGTCCGAGAGTATTCTCTGAACGGCGTTAGCTTCGCGATCAAGTATCCGGGACTTGCTTCGATGGTAGGCGAGTATCTCGACGCCAAGGTCGGTAAGAGCGGTGGTACGTTCGACGAGAGTAAGCGAAATGCGTGGGTGGCTGCGTTCCGTGCCTTGGGCGCGGCGAGCGAACTGGCGGCGAAAGCGGGGTAGCGATGCTCGAATGGAAAGTCGAGCCACGAGAAGGAAAGTTTGCTCTCGGGCTATTCGATCATGATTATCTCATCCAATATGAAGGCAAAGAAACGATTAACCAAGTGACTCATCGACAACGATTTCATATTTGGCTTTGGGCTTCGCGGCTGGTCGCCGATTTACTTTGTGCGCAGAATAATCGGGATCTGAAATTTAAGCAGTTGATGCAAGGCGGAGCATGATCAAAAATCAAAAACAATCCGCGTGGATCGGGATCGCCGTGGCGATCTCCCTGGGCGTGTTTGTTTATTTCACGCTGCGATGGTTATTCGCGCCGGTTAACAAACCGCAGAATGGTCCCGCGGTCCCGCAGCAAGCCGAGCAGCAATTGCGAGAGAACGGAGATCCCGATGCAAGCGGTTCGCTGCCGGAATTCTTCTCCGAGATTCGCGCGAAAAGAATCGACGGCGAGTGGCAGCTGGGCTACAAGCCCGACGCCGCTGGTACCGCCGCGTTTCTTGCCACGCTCGCCAAGCCGAACCTCGCACAAGCTGGCCCGGACCTGCTCGCTAAATCACAAGACCAAAAGCCGATCCTGCTTTATCGTGCCCTGCACGAAGCCTACGCGGCGACGCACAACGGTCGCGAATGGCGCGTCGGTCAACAGAAGATTGGCGATTGTGTTTCCTGGGGCTGGGCTCACGGTGCCGACATTCACTTGGCGGTCATGTGGAAACTTGGACAGTCTGCCGAGTGGCAAGAGGCGGCAACCGAGAGTATTTATGGGGGATCGCGAGTCGAGTCGCGCGGTGCAACTCGTGGCGGCTACAGCGATGGCTCATACGGCGGCGCTGCGGCCAGGTGGGTCAAAGATTGGGGGATCGTTTTTCGCCGCGACTATTCTGAGCAGAAAATTGACCTGACAACGTACAGTGGCGAACGGGCTAAATCATGGGGCAACTTCGGCAACGGCGGCGAAAATGATGAGGGAAAATTCGATGCGGTAGCCAAAAAACACCCAGTTCGTTCGGTTGCCGTGGTCCGCGATTTCAAGGAAGCGGCTGTGGCAATCCAATCGGGGTATCCCGTCCCCGTGTGCAGCGGGCAGGGCTTTTCTAGCTCGCGCGACAAAGACGGATTCTGCTCACCACGCGGCTCGTGGGCACACTGTATGTGCTTTATCGGCGTGCGATTCGACCGGCCGGGATTGCTGTGCCTGAATAGCTGGGGGCCAAGCTGGGTCAGTGGTGACAAGTGGCCTGCCGATCAGCCGGATGGATCATTCTGGGTTGATGAAGCGACGGCCACAAGAATGCTCAGGGGCGGCGACTCGTTCGCGGTAAGCGGCTATGAAGGTTTTCCGTATCGAGACTTGGCGAATGGTGATTGGGTGGTGACCGAGCCGCACGAAGTCAAACAATTTGCGGGCCGAATTCGGAATCGAGAGCAGTTTGTTTTGGCACCACGATGATTGACCAGCGATGTTTATATGGGCGAGTAACCTCAAACCAAAAAACCCATGAACATGAAATTCCGCGAATACTTTTTCATCGCCCTGATCGTCGCCGGCGTCTGCTGGTTTATGGCGCCAAATCATAACGCCGGACCGTCGCCAGAAAACCAACATCCGATTGCCACGAGAATTGTCAAGCTCGCCAAGTGGCTGGGCTGGGCGGCGTTGTTCGCTGATTCAACCCCGCCCACGCCGATCATGGATGAGCCGCCGCGCATAGACACCGATCCGATGCCGCTGGAGGTTGCGAACGAAGAACCGAAGCGGGAAACGATTGACGGGGTGGTACAGATACAGAATCGAGAAGGGTGGTAAATTGTAAGATTTTTTGTACTACAACAAATTCATTTTCACTGAGGACAAAATGCAAATCACACTCAGCCTCCGTTTCATTTTAATCGCCGCGATAGTCGCAATCGGGCTATTTTTCTTCACCCGTACCCACCAAACCGAAGCAGTCGCCGCAGCGGCAACACTCGATTACGAGCAAGCCAAGACCGATGCGGCGACGATGCTGGCCTATTGCGCTTTCGTGACTCCGGACGTTGTGCCACCAGTACCGGCACCGCAGCCCGTTCCCATGCCGGATAGTAATCCCGCAACTCCCGCGGTGCCGATCAAGCCCAAACACCTGGGTATGCCGACGCTCGCACCCAATGACGGGACCACGTTCACCATTCCCATTCTGGCCAGCATGATGGTGCAGGATTGTCCTGGCGGCGTTTGCCCAATTGCGAAACGACCGGTCCCGGCTTCTTCTGCGAATCTCCTCCCTCACCCCCCCAAAGCCGGGGCCGGTTTTACTACACGAAGCGGTCCCCTTCGCAAAGGCGTCGGTGTAGTCGGTAAGTTGATTGGCAAAATTGTTCACTTTCGACAGAATCGCAAAGTGACGAGGCAGAAGCGGCGCGGTCGCTAACGAAATTTCTCGTTGTGCGTACACCGAAGACTATCGGTGGCCATGATGGCCCCGCCGGCGGAATAGACCCGAAAGCGATCCGATGAATGGCCGTCAAAAAAACCACAACCACGAAAAGCAAGCGACCTCGCGGAAGGCCAAAAGGCACGCGCAAGTTTGACGATCCGTTGAACTGCGGAAAGCTTTTCCAGTTGCTGGAATTCGGCTGCTCATTTGAAATCGCGTGCAAGGCGCTGGGAATCGCCAATAACACGCTACTGAACGCTCGCAAGTCGAATCTAGAGTTCAATAAAAAAGTTGAAACGTCCAAGGCCAAAGGAATCGCGAACCTTACCACGTCAGTCTACAAAGCCGGATTGAAAAATGCCAAAATCGCGATCCGGATGCTCGAAACCCTCGAGCCGAAACGCTGGGCGGAACGACCGTCCGGTTTTATCGCTCCCGAAGACTTTGCCGACGAGTGCTTGAAAAATGTTGAGCGAACGCTGGCCGTGCTGCCGGCGGAATATCACGAAATCGTTCGCCAGTACGCGACGGAATTTACGATCAATCTGACGGCAGGAGCGATGGAGCGGCAGCAAGTCAGTTTTGAGTTTAATCGCATAACCGAACACGTTGCCGATGCGAATCCTAATCCAGTAATCGAACCGGTAGTCGAGCTGGAAACTAATCCACCCGAGCCAATTGAGTCAAAAAATGAATACGAATCAGCGCCCCCTGAAAGCTCTGGGTGACATTCCCGTCACGGCGGTCAGTGGGTCAACGGCGCTGTCAACGCTAGTGGCCACGGGAACCAAACGAGTCACACTCCAGGCCCGAGGCGGCGCTCTGCATATTCGCACTGATAATACCACGGCTGCGGCTGGAACGTCAGCACTCACGCTAGCGGACGGCGCAACGTGGGATTGTTTTTGCGAAGATCTGACCAAAGTCAAAATCATCGGCACCAATGTTTCCGGAATCTGCTACGGCTAGAAATGCCCACCACCCTCCAACGTGTAATCGCGAGAATGCGGCGTGCGCCAGTTTGCCGGCCGGTGCCGACTAGCTGCAAAGCCAAAGCGGACACGTTCACTGCTTTTCGGCCGGGGCATGAATATTGGTTCCATAAACCGCACCCACGGCAAGCATTCGCTCTTTCATTGGACGCGGAAGAATTATTTTTCGGCGGCGCGGCGGGCGGCGGCAAGTCCGATTGGATTTTAATGGAGGCGCTGAAATACGTTCACGTTCCCGGTTACGCGGCGTTAATTCTGCGCAAAAATTACACGCTGCTATCGAAGGCTGGGGCGATCATGGATCGCGCGCGGCAGTGGCTGCACGGCACCGATGCAAAATGGAACGCCCAGTTAAAGCGATTTACGTTCCCTAGCGGAGCGATTTTGGAATTCGGATTTATTGAGCATCCGTCGGATTGGATGAATTTTCAATCGACCGAATACCAATTTATCGGCTGGGATGAATTGACTGAATTTGCGTTGGCGATCGGCGCAGAAAACAATCCGTTTCTTTGTTTGCGGCGGTCTCTGCGGGCCAATAAATCAGTAAACATTCCGCTCCGAATTCGGGCGGCTAGCAATCCCGGCAACACGGGCCATGCTTTCGTCAAGGATCGATTTATTACCGATGGCGATACCGATAACGCAAGCGACGTGGTCAGAAAAGAGGGCCGCGTTTATGTGAAAAGTTATCTCCGCGATAATTTTGCCATGAACGCCGATGAGTACGAAAAAAATCTAGCCCACTTGCCGCCAGTCACTCGTGCGAGGCTGCTTGGCGGCGACTGGGACGCCAGTGAAAATCTCCAAATTCCCGGCGAGTGGATTCGCCATTTTCGGGCCACGGATGGCCTTTTACATCAACTCACGACAACGGCCGGACTTGTTTGGAATGTGGCTGAATCGCGATGCAAACGGTTCGCCACTATCGACACGGCCGGCACGTCGAGAGAGAAGGCCGAAGAGCGGAAGGGCAAACCGCCAAGCTGGTCGGTTGTCGGAATTTGGGACTATGATCGCTCGCATGACACGCTGTTTTTAAGGCACGTTTACCGCGAACGAGTTAGCTGGGGCGAGTTAAAAGCGGCTGTGCCGAACGTGCTGCGGCAGTGGAATTGTAAGCGGGCGAAAATCGAAAACGCCCACCTCGGCCAAGCCCTGGCGGAAGAACTGCGAGGCTTTGAGATCGAGCTAGTCGGCCCGAGCCTGCCCGGCATGAGCGACGGCTGGCGCGGGGCCAAATTGGAACGGGCGATTTGTTCCGGTTTTCTATCGCGACTGGAAGCGGGAAAAATTCTGATCCCCGAACGAACTGCCGCACGCTGGGTGGATCAATACGTTGCGGAACTGATCGCGTGGGGCGGAACGTCCGACGAGCAGGTCGATCAAATCGACGTATCGGGCTACGCTTCCCACGAGGCGAGCAAACATGAATCAGCGTGGGGCGGAGTGATTAAATAAATGTCCAGGAAACCCAAAAGCGAAGAAGAGGAACCAGCCATGCCGACTGTTGCGAGTAAACCGGAAATTTCCGCTGTTGACGATCCGCTAATTTCGCTTTCCGAAGTTAGTCGAATGTGCAATAAATCGGTCACCACCATTAAGCGATGGTGCAACGATGGTCTGTTGCGATTTCGCCGAATGCCGAGCGGATTATTTGTCATTCGCACGTCCGAAGTCGAAAAATTTATTGGAGGCTCCGGCCTCAAGGACTAATTCAAAATGGCAACGCTCAATTGGCTCAGTCGTGCGCTCGCTCGCGCGAAAGTAATGACGTTCACGCCGGCGAACGTAAATATCGGCAACACGTTTTCCGTAACGTGCAACGGGAAGTCGATCACGTTTACCGCGACGGTCGCAACCGTAGCCAACGTTACGGCCGGACTGGTGGCGCTGTTGAGTGTTTCCACGATCCCCGAATTCACCGAAATGACGTGGGTGGACAGCGCCACCACGATCACGGCGACGGCGGCAACCGCGGGCAGCGATCGGATTTTTACCTCGTCGGCGACTGGGGGAACGGCTACGCTGACCACGGCAACCACTACCGCAGCCACTGGCCCGAACCATTGGGATGATGTGAACAACTGGGACACCGGCGCGATTCCGGTAAGTACAGACACGGTGAATATCGACTTGCGCCGCGGTGGAATTTATCACGGTCTGGATCAAAGCGCCGTCACATTGGCGGCGATGCGAATTTACTCGCCGGAAAATACTTCCAACGGGATTGGTCTGCCGGATATTAACGCTTCGAGCTACACCGAATACCGCGAGCGAACGCTGAAGATCAGCGTCACGACGCTGGAAGTCAACGCATTGAGCGGCCGAATTCGGATCAACACAGGAACCGCGGCCGCCACCGCCACGATCGTCAACAGCGGCAGCGGTTCGGAAACTGGCGTTCCTGCCGTGCTGCTGAGCGGTTCGCACGCGAGCAATGTCTATCATTGCCAGGCGGGGTCTATCGGCTTGGCGTTTTTCGATTACGAAACACTTCAAGCGGCGACGGTGAACGTGAACCCGCTGGCGTCGGTGGTCACCGGCCAAGGGGCAACAATTGCCACGATGAACAACAAGGGGAACGTAATCGGCGATGCGACGTTGACCACCTACAATCAGTACGATCGCGCGCAGGGAACGCTCAGCGGGGCGTTCAATCCGACCACGATCAACCACCGTGGCGGACAACTCGATTATCGAATTCGTGGAACGGCGACGAACCTAACGCTGGCGGCAAACCTGGATCTGAGCAACGACCAGACTGCGAAGACGTTTACCAATGTCGCGCTGTACCCCGGTGCGGAAATTAACGATCCAGGCGACGTTGCGACGTTTAGTAACGGCGTGCAAATGGACCCGACTGCCACGCGATTGACGGCCGCCTAGCAACTATTCCGCTCTCCAAATTTAACATTCTTAACATTCTTAACATTCTTAACGCAAAATTTTTGACGAGTTTTCGTGTTTGTGTTCTATCTCAAACGCATGACACAATTCGTCAAGTCCATTTTGAAGGTCGGTAAGTACCACTCTCCTGACGGGGTGGTGGAAGTCACGCGCGATCGGCTGAAGCATTGGGAATCCGGGTTTCTGAATCTCAGCAATTCCGGTTATGCGATTCCAATTGATTGGAATCACGCCGAAGACCTCTCCGAGGCCGCGCCGGTCCTAAAAAAAGACCGCTCCGCCGCGAACACTGTCGGCAATTTGTCCGGTTTCCGCGTCTCCGATGATGGCGAAAGCGCCGAAATCACGCTGGACGTATCTGATCGCCGCGGCGCCGAGCAGGCCGATTCTAACCGCGTTTTTGTCTCTCCGGTAATTTTTCCCGAGTGGAAAGACGGCTCTGGCCGGATCCACAAGGACGTGATCACCCACGTCGATTTCGTGAATCACCCGGTCGATTACACACAATCGCCATTCAAAAAAATTGATTCGACTCCCGTTGTCGCGTGCGCGATCCGGATGGGGCTTTCCAAACCTTTTGCCATGAGTGCCGAAATGGGCGACGAAGACGAAGAAAAAACATCGGATGCCATGGCCGAAGCAACCGAGACCGTACCCGATCCCGTCGATCCCCGCGTGACGGCATTGATTTCCGCACTGGCCGATATGGGAATCAATCTTCCCGCGATGCCCGCTGCGGCTACACCCGACGACCTGATTAACGCATTGCATGATGCGTTGGTTGCTGGCGGACCCCAAGACGAGACCGCCGAAGTCAATGGCGGCACCGAAGGGCCGAAAATGGCAACCACCGATCCCGGCTACGCGGCGATGAGCCTACGAGCCAAGCAATCGACCGACTATGCGACCAAATTGCACCGCAAGTCGATTATTACGCGGCTCGATGCGCTGCTCAAAGACGGGAAATGCACGCCCGCCGAACACAACGATCAAAAAACCCGCGTTGAAGCGGTTCGGTTGTCGCTTGGCAAAAACGGTGATCCGCTCAATACGCCGGCGGAAGATTGGATCGCCTGCCGCGAGCCGCTTCCCAAGGGTGCGCTGTGGTCGAGCGTTCAACGGACCCGCATGGGCCTGACCGTTCCCGAGCCAAAGACCGGCGACGCGACGGCCGAGACGCCCGAATCAGCCGAAAAAATTGCCGACGAGGTTTACAAAAAGAAGTAAATCCGGCGGCGGTTTTAGCCTCCCCATTTCCGACAAAGAATTTTCCCAAGCCCATTTTTTGCGTGGTGAACTATGTCAAGTTACGGTGGATTCGGCGTGCCCGGCATGGGCGGCATTTCCAGCACTTATGAAAACGAAGTTCTTTGGGGCGGCGACGAATCGAAGGGACTTGCGCTGTTCAAAAGCGCGGTCTATTCCAGCACGATCCGCGATGCCGCCAACACGCCCACCACGGTCATTCGGCCGGGGCTGATCGTTGGTAACATCACGGCCACCGGCAAGTTGGCCGAGTGGAATGCCGACTTGGCCGACGGCACGCAAGATATTGCGGGCATTTTGGTCAATGAAATTCGCGCCACCGATTGGGACGGCGTGGCCGTTGACCGCGTGTATCGCACGTTAGTTCGCGGGCCAATCAAAGCCAAATCGCTGCTGATCGAAGGGGCGGCGTTTGTCGGACACCTTCACGAATATCAGGCACGTCGCCAGTTGCAGGGCGCTGATTTCCTCTTCGATGACGATCCGTTCGGCTACAAGGGCGGCTCAGGCGGACGATTCCGCAGCGTGGCCGTAAATACGACCGTTTCGGCCAACGACAACGGCACGACTTTTTTAGCCACGGCCGCGACTGTCTTCACGCTGCCCACGATCATGCCTGGATTGGAATTTGATTTCATTAATACGGCCGCCACAAATATGAGCGTTGCCTCCAGCGAAGGTGACAATGTGATTGTCGGCAACGACGCGAGCGCGGATAGCGTGGCGTTTGCTACGGGCGGTCAATTGATCGGCGCGCGGCTGCGAGTCAAGTCGCTTTATGTCGGCACGGCGCTGAAATGGGTTTTGGAAACCCCACTTCCCGCATTCGGCACAGGCACCACCGGCGCGTTCGCGTACGCGCTCGCCACCTAATTTTCGCTCGCTCGCCGTTCACTTAGGTTTTTTCTCATTCACGTTTTGGAGCGCCGACAATGGCAAGTATTCATGATATCCTTCGGCCGATTACCTTAACCAAGGTTATCAGCCGAGTTGCCGCCACAACCGACACTCTTCTTATGTGGATGGGAATGCAAACGGGCGGTCGAAATGAAGTGTCGATGGGGCACGGCCGCGAAGGTTCGTACAACGTTTACAACCACGTTCGCAAAATCGCCAGTGGTCGCGGGCCTGGCACCGCCGCCGGACGCCGCTCGCGGAACGCAATCGGCCGCGTACCGTTCGTTTATCCTCGGATGCACGATTCCGTGGGTCTGCTGGCGGAAGAGTTGCACAACTTTTCCAAGATTGACGATCCGCGGACGCGCGACGAAGCCGGAACGACTTATGTCCGGATGCAAACCAAATCGCTGGCGCAAGCGGGCGGCAACTGGCGAACCGCGATGGTGGTCGGGATGCTCCGCGATTCGCTCTACATCGTGCCTGACGGCGACACATGGTATCCCAGCTACACCGATCCGGGCGGCGCGATTCGCGTGAATTTTCAAATGCCGGCCGGAAACAAAACTCAACTCAACATGCTGGCGGCCGGGAATATCATCGATGCCAGTTGGCTGACTGCTTCAACCAACATCCCGTTGCACCTGGCGAAAATTCAAGCGGCCATGGCGCAGCTTAACGGCGGCATGATAACCGACATCATCGTTTCGTCAATCGTCTGGTCCTATATTATTCAGAACGATTACATCCAGGGCTACGCGGGAACGTCGAATTCGCCTTTCACCACTTGGGCGCGCGAAGTCGGTCAAGGCCCGGACGGTTCGCCGTTGACCGAACAGGTCGGCACGATTGTCGCCGCGCCCGGCGTCACGTTCCATATCACCGATTCCGGCCTGGAGGTCGGCGCGCCCGGCTCCGAAGCGTTCAGTAAACACGCTCCCGACACTGCGGCCGTGTTTATGTGCTCGCCGCGCAACCCGGACCTCTACTCGATGTATCTCGGATCGGAACCGATTGCCGAGCGCGACGGCGGACCCAAAAACGTCAAGACGGGTTTCGCTGCGTGGTCGAACGAGTCCGCCAATCCGACCGTGACCAATGTGTTTGTCTTGGACAACGCAATTCCCGTCAATCATATCCCAAACTCAATCGCTTACGGAACCGTGGTGTTCTAAATCGTGTCGCCGTGGCTGGCGGTTACTTGGGGGCGGAGAGGGCTGAGCCTTCTCCGCCTTTTTTACGGAGTGAGCAATGTCCGCCTACTGCATGACCGCCGATATGAGCCGGCTGTTCGCATCGTACGGCGTCACGGCGTTCGCCGATCACGACGAAAGCGGGACCGCCGATACGGGAGTGACCGACGATTGCATCAGCCAGGCGAGCGAAGAAATCGACATGTACGCGCTCCAGCTTTATGCGGCTGCTTCGCTAGCCACGTCCGCGTTAATCAATCGCTGGGCGACGGTCATGGCGGTTTACTTTCTCTGCATGCGACGCGGGAATGGGATTCCGGAGAGCATTGCGGCCGAGTTTGATCGAATCATGGCGATGCTGCTCAAGGTGGCGGACGGCACGCTGAAACTCCCCGGCGTTGCGATGGATGGCGATTTGCGACCCAGCTTTTCCAACTTGAAAGTTGATCGACGTTACCGAGACTCGCGAATCCGCGTGCGACGGTCCGTTTCGACCGATGCTCCTAGTGTTCTATCCCAAGATTTTGCAACCGACCCGCCGACGTACGAGTGAGCCGAGCCGTCATCCAATACCGGGGTACTGTCGAGCAAGCCAAGAGCGTTGCGCGGGAACTCGTGCGAATTTTGGCCGGTGCCGCGAGCGACAATTTCAATGTGGCGGAAGGCGTTTACTTATCGATCGGTTTCGCGGCCCTGTCGGATATTAAAGCCGATTTCGTCAAAAAAGCACGCGGTCAAACGGGCGAAGACGGCGTAAAGTGGCCGCCACTGAGCCGGAAATATCTCGCGTACGGGCGGCGATTCGGTAAAGGTGAGCAGAGCAAGTTGAAGGGCGCCGCGGGACTCGGGCGCGGGCACCGCCATGCACCTGGCGGCAATACCGGACTGCTCAGCAAGGATCAGCTCAAGCAGTGGAACGCGATTTATGCCGAGCGGTTTGCCCGGCTTTCCCTGAGCGTGGATTTAGCCGCGGCGAAGGGACGGGCCGCGGCGTTCGCCTGGGCGATTCTGAAAAAGCAAGGTGCCAAAACCAAGTTGGAAGTGTTCGGAAACCGCACGGTCGAAATTCTCCGCGACACGTCGGTTTTGCTCAATTCACTCAGCCCCGGTCGGCTAAACGGTGCAAATTATCAGAAGCCGACCAGCACTGGCGGCGAACAGCAAATCATGGAGACATTCAGCGGCGGCGTGATTGTCGGAACCAACGTGCCGTATGCCGCCACGCACAACCATGGCGATAAAAGTCGCGGGATCCCGGCGCGAACATTTTTGCCGGACCCGGTGCCGCAAGTTTGGCTTGACCGCTGGAGCGAAGTCGCCGCAGAAGCCGTGCTGGCGGCCGCCAAGATCGCTTACGGGGTGAGCGCATGACGGGCGGCGAAACAGCATTGCTCCGCGCGGTGCGGACCCGGTTGCAAGCGGCCCTGACCGGCAGCGCGTACGAAGTGAACATTGAAATCGACGAACAAGGCCCGGCAACAGCGGCTCAAAAGTATGTGGCAATCGTGCCGGGCGGATTTTCGCCGGGATCGTACCACAACCCGAGCGGCGGAATTTACGATTTCAAATACGCGGTCGATGTTTTTGTCGTGATGCGGATTACCAACGTGCCGCGCGATCGCGAGCGCGATGCGTTCATGTTTTTCTTGGAAAGCGTGTCGAGCATTTGCGAGGCCGTTATCGTCGCGCTCGATTACCGTTACGACGTGACCGACACGGCAAACGTATTGCTGGCGGCTGAACAGCCCGGAACGCTGGGATTCATTCATCCGCTTGTGCTGCGGGACATTGACCCGAAGCCGCGCGTCGTGCCGGCCGAAGTGTTCGGAGCGGGCAAGGAAACTCGCGCGGGAATGTCCCGCCGGATCAGTTTCGGCAACGCCCATCGAGTCGTTTACAGAACGGCCAACTAATGCCAATCAAAATCGTACCGCCGAAAGATCGCACGCAAAAACAAGCGGTCCGCGCCTATTGCGTCAATCCCCAATGCTGGGAAGACGATTCCGGCGGGCGATTTGAATTCACCGTCGAGCATGGCGAAATCGCCTGCCCAAAATGCGGCGCGAACGAACCGCCGATGGTGGGCTTGTTGGTTTTGGTTCACATGCTTTTGCCGGACCAGAAGGGCCCGATCCGCGGGAGCGGCGGATTGCGGTACAAACTGGGCTGCGAACAAGCACGGGCTTACTTGGCGACGGAGACCAACTTGGAAGCGGCCACCGGCGACATTCAGGCGGCGAACTGCCCTGGTTGCCTCAAGGCGGCAGAGGCATTGGGGATCGAAATCAGCGGCAAGCAACTCGGCTCCGGCCATTTTAATTAGAGGTAATGACCATGGGTTTGATAGTTGGCCGATACACCGGAACCTGGAACACGCTGGCGATGGGCCAGACCAAAGAGGGTTTTCGCACGCAGCATCAGATTCTGAAAAAGCCCGTCATGGGCGATGCAGCCGCGCAGGCCCGCCAAGATGCGGTTTACCAGGGGATGAATCTGGAAATTAGTTGCGTGCTTCTTGAATACGACGGAGCGGCAATCGCTACGATCATGTGGCCAAATGGCGGAACCAAGTGGACGCTAGGCACGGTTGGATTGCTCGACGCGAGCGGTGCGAGTCCGTTGGCCAAGCAAATGATTTTCACGCGAGCGTCGGCCAGCACGACGGCCGTTCCGGCCACGCTGACGTTCCCGCTTACCGCACTGAAGGAAGGTTTCCCGGTCGATTTGCTTTACTATCCCGACGTACGAGAAGTGCCGCTGCTGTTGGTGGCTTATCCGAACGGTTCTGGTCAGTACGCGACCGAAACTTAGCTTTTAGTTTTCCATGTCCGCCCAGCTACGAATTGAAATTGCCGAGACGCAATCCGGCGGCGGGAGAAGTCCCGCTAGTCCGGGTGGCGGCGCGCAGCAACCTGGGCCAGCTACGCCGGGATCGAACGCGCCCAAAGCTCCCGGCGGCCCGGAAGCCAATAAGTCAAAGCCGGGCGAAACTCCCGATAAATTAAAATCTGTTTTGGGACTCGCCAAAGAAGTTGGACTCGACCAAGTTTCCGGATTGATTTCGCGGGTCACGCGAATTTTCGATGCCACGCTGAATGCCGTGAAAGGGTTTCGCGTTCCGGCAACGGCTGCGGTTGGCGGTGCGGCTGCTGCCTCCGGCGCGGTGGCGGCTGTTGGACCGAGTGTTGCTGGCGGGGCTGCTGCTGCGGCCGGTGGCGCGGCTGCCGGTGGTGCAGCGGCAGGTGCTGGCGGCGCGGCTGCCGGTGGTGCAGCGGCAACGGGCGTGATGGCCGGATTAGCGGCAGCGTTGGGACCGGTCGGCATTACAGTTGCCGCGCTGGCTGCTGCTGCGGTGGCCACAACCATCGCGTTCAAATTGCTTTCATCGGCGGTGAAATCGCAAGCCGAATCGCTTGCTCAATATTCCCCGGAACTCTCAATTGCCCAGGCGATTGGCGAGATCCGCGATATGCAATCCGAGATGCGCCGCGCCGAAGAAGTCGGACCGGGATTGGCCCGCATGTACGATCAAATCAGCCGATTTGAAAATGCGTTCTACGACATTGGAACGAGCCTCTTAAAGGTGGTGGTGAAAATTTTTGAAAAGCTGGAACCGTTTATTGAATTTATCAATGATACGATGGAACTGATTGCGGCTTCAATTGATTTCATGGTCGATTCGCTTTCCGTGATTGCTAATGCTATGACCGGGCACCTCCCGTCAGCGATGGAAGGCATAAAGGAAATGAACGAATCGCTAGAGCGTATCGGCAAGGCACTTAAAGGCTTCTTTGAAAAAAACCAAGACCTAGACAACTTTAATGATCCGTTCCTTGGCGAGCTTCACAACCTGTTTATTGGTATTGGCGGAAAAGGACACGACATCTTTAAGCCTGCGAAGCCTGGGGCATAACCAATGGCACTAACCACCATCGGCATTGGCGACGGCGAATTTTCGTACAACGGAATTTCGTTTCCCGGCGCGAACAACATCAAAGCCAAAATTGTTCCGGTGCGGGATGAAGCGAACCGCGTGGCGATCGGGCAAAAAGTCACGCTCACGGTTAGCGGAGTGCTTCAGGCAAACCCCGAGGCGGGCGTTCCGAACACAGATCTTGATGCATCGATACAAGACATTCGCCATAGACTAATGCAATCTGGCAAGCGTCTTGCATTTTCCGGTAAGGGATTGGGCAATATCGACAATTTCCGGATCGGCCGAGCGGACATTCAAAATGGACCGCATCCTGAATCATTCGACTGGGAACCCATTGGCGGAACGCGGGCTTGCTCGTTTGTCTATGTGATTTCAACGATTATTCCAATTGGCTGCGGATCGGCAAATGCTTCGCATGCCAACGGGGCATTTCAAGTCGGCATTGTCGCATTCAATTCCGAAATCGATTTTTCTTACAATGACGGGGGTTATTGCACGCGAACAATTGCGGGCTATTTGCAGATTTCACAAACCACGGACGGCAGTAAAGAGACATACGACATCGACAGCTACCGCGAGCAATTGCGCGTTCCAATTTTGCCGAACTTTTTGCGCAACCAAACATTCAACATTTCCTCCGACCGTTCGCGGATTACGTTCACAATCACCGACTCCGAAATCGAGTCGCGCAATGCCTATCCGGTCGGCGTGCGAAAAATCGAAGCCAATCACCGGGTGAGCTGGCAGCGCAGCAACAAACAGGGAATGACGTTGCGGAATAATATTTCTGCGGAAATTGAATTATTGCCACTGCAACCCGCTGAAAAATCATTACTTATTTTTCTCGATATGATTTTTAATCGCATAACTTCCGCAAAGAAGAAAGGATACGGGATTTTGCTCGACAGTCTGGAGGTAAACGAGTCAATCTACTCAAGACAGTCTAGCTTTTCCGCTGGCTATCGTATCCTGCGCGGACTCAAGGATTTTCTTGACTCTGGCCTTTGGAAGCCGATGGGCGACGATTGGAACAGATGGAAAGTCAGCCTAGCCGCTGCTCGCGACGTGCGCGGCCATTCGCAACTTCGGTTTTCGCCCGACGAAGACGCGGTAATTTCACTTTGCGATCAGCGAGGCGTTTTATTTCACGACAATCTCAAGCCAGAGCCGACGCAAAAACCATCCAAGGCGCCCAAGATCGAAAACGAAAAACCGCCCGAAAAATACAGCTATCTCGAATACGAACAGACAATCGTTCCGGAACTGGTAACGCCGACCTACCGCCAGCGAACGCTGCAAGCGCCGTATCCCAGCGCGCCGCAAGGATCGATCGACATGCTGGAAAAGGCATTCAATCTCGGTACCGGCAGCGGAACGCCCGACACGATCCAGCAGAGCGGGCGAACGTCGGTGAACGTGACTCTTAAAGGCCGAGCGGTCCGGGCGGGCTATGATGTTCCCCGACCGAAGCTGGAAAAATTCGGCAACCAGGTGCCCGTTGAAACCGATGCAATTTTTCAATCCGGCATTCTGGCCGTGGTTTTTGGCGTGCCCGTCCATGAAGCCCGCTGGCTCATCACTTACATGGTCCCCCAACTGCCGGGGACCGTGACCACCCCCCCTAACGTGGAGCAAAATCAGTGAGTACCGCCTTGCCACCAGTCGATCTACAGACTGGAACCCTCAAGTTCAACGTGGTCGATGACGCCACCGGCGAAAAAAAGCCGAGCGAAATCGACGTGCTCGTTCTCAAGCTGGCCTGCGAAGCACTCGAACGGATGCACAATCTGGAAGTTGCGGACAACAAATTCGTGCCAACGCCGGAATTTTTGTTTGGCCTCTCCGAAAAACTCAAAGACCTGGGCGTTCCCGATTGCACGCCCACGATGGCGTTCCAATTGTGGTGTGCGGCCGGGGCGCAGATTGAAACCCTAAAAAAAAATACCGAGACCTAGCCGACATTGCGTTTTGGTATGGCCTGGACCCCAGTGAAATGCCGCGAGGCAAAGTGATCGGTCTGCTGGGCAACCTGAACCGCGTCAAAGCCCAGCAGCGAATCCAAAACGGCTTGGTCGATCCGTGCGATTATCCGGAAACCTACCGAGCCTACATGGCTGCATTCGATGACGAAAATTTAGCTCGCGATGCCCAGTCGAGAGCGGCTCAAGCGTATGCGGAAAGAGCGACCCGTGGACAAAAATAACTTTCCCCCAGCGAAAACCAAACTGCCCAGCAAGCCGAAAACCAACGGCAAGCCCGCCGGCGGCAACTCCGCGCCGTTCCCGCCGGCCGACAATTCCGCGCCCGTGCCCGGTGCGGACGTTCCCGCCATTGGCATGACTAGCGCCGATCCGAAAATCGATAAGCAACTCCGCGGACTGCTGGGCCACGCCGAAACGTCGGGCTATAAACCGGTCAATTTCCAATACTTCCTGCGCCCGCGCGACTTGCCGCCGTTCACGTTCAATGTGATAGAAGCGATGCAATTCGAGCCGACGATCAAGCTTGGTCTGGCTGCTCGCGCGGCGCCGCTTTGCACGCCCGAATTCGCCTACAAGCAGGGAGAAAAATGGATCCCCGGCGTCCAGGCTGAAAACGAAGTGATTGCCGCATTCGTCGAGCGGCAGTTAATGAAAATCTGGAATCAAATCGACGTGCTGTTGGACGCCCAGAAATGGGGCTGGGCCGCGGCTGAAGTGACTTATGAACTAACCCATTTTGGCACCGTGGAAATCAAAGACTTGCATGCGAGGCACGCCCGCGACGTGCGAGTTATCAAACATGAGGGCCAGCCAGCCGGCGTGCGGTTCCTAAGCATCAAAGACACGGATCAGGGCCACGTCGATTCGTTTTTTCCGGATTGCATTTTCCACAACCATGCGACCGGACCGGGCGAAGATTACGGCACGTCGATTTTGATCGGCGCGTATTCGCCCTGGGCGGATAAATGGCTGAGCGGCGGCGCGTTGGACGTGCGGCGATTGTTCATGCACAAAGATGCCTATGGCGGAGTGGATCTCGCTTACCCAGAAGGGACGATGACGATCGGGGATCGGGAAACTCCGAATCGTGACGTGGCCCGCGAGATTGTCGAGCAGCTTCAGGCTGGCGGCGTGACCACGCGGCCTAGCCGAATCGATCCGGCCACGGGCAAGCAAGTTTGGGAGCTAACCCGCGCGACGGTCCCGGCGAATCCGGCTCACATTTTGCAATACCCAAAAGATTTAGACGGCGAAATGCTCCGCGGGCTGGAAGTTCCCGACGATGTTTTGTCGGCAGACAATTCAGGCGCATGGGCGGGCAAGCAAGTCCCGATGGCGGCGTTTTATTGTTCACTCGACCGCTGGCTGAATTCGTTGGTGCGGGATGTTGTCCGCCAACTGCTTGTGCGATTGGTCCGGATGAATTTCGGCACCGGACGTTGGTTTGAAGTTTCGACCAAGCCGCTGGCGGTCCAGGCGATGGAGCAAATGAGCAAGTCCGGCTCGCCCAAGCCAGAGGGTGGCGGCGGTGGAAAATTCCAGCCGAACTTCGATGACGGCATGGGGGATGCTTCGCAAGGGAACGACCGCGACGACGATGACGATGAATTGCTGGATGACGGCACGGACATGGAACGGGCCGTCGGCATGGGGCTATTGCAGGCCAGCAAAGTGGTTCGGGCGGCAAGCCGAGTTGTGCGCATGGGCGAACATTTCAAGCAAGCCAAACGGCAAGAAATTTTCGGACGAGGAATGGGCGGAAATCTGCCAGGGAGCGAAGGAGCACCTGGAGGCGAACGAGCGGGACAAGCCGATGGCGCGAATGGCGTAAGCGAATCCGCTGATGATCGGGAGTCCAAAAAGTGAAAGGCGCTTTGGACCGGATCATCGGCCGCGGCCTGATCGCCGGCGAAGCGATCGCCGGGGAATTTCTGCGCAAGCTCTCGCGTAAACTCCGCAAATCCGACCTGAATAATCCGGCCGCGGTACTGGCCGCTGTCCGGGCGGTCCTAGCCCAAATCGAACCGGCGTTTACGTCGATCATCGCCGCTCCCCAGCTTGCGGCGTGGGTGGTCGGCACCAAGCAAATCGCCGACGCACTCCCCGAATACACCCGGCGGCAGCTGGCCCGCTGGGGAGAACCGCCCAGCCCGCCACGATTCACGTTCGGGGATTTATTTGAAGGGGACGGCCCGCCGATCATTCGATTCCCGAAAATCGAAGCGGCGGCGGACTTGATGCAACGCCGCGGTATTCTTCATCCCAGCGACTATTACAACGCTGGCGAGCAGATTCGGGCCAACGCGTTCACCACGAGCGGGAACGTAACCGACGATATTCTTCGCCGCGTACAAGGCGTGTTGGAAACCCAGGTCCGCGACGGGGCGAGTCTGACCGGCTTTCGCGAGGCGATGGAAGGAGATTTAGAAAAGTCAGCTCTCGGTCCGGCTCACTTGGAAACCGTCTTTCGCACGAATGTCCAAACGGCTTACGCCGACGGCCATGAAGCGCTGGCCAGCAATCCGGTTGTCGCGGCCGTTTTCCCTTACCAGGAATACTACGCGACTCACGATGCGCGGACGCGGCCAGAGCATTTGGCGCTGGAAAAACTTGGCCTGAACGGCACTGGTGTCTATCGTCGCGACGATCCGTTTTGGGAATCGTTTACGCCGCCGTGGGGATTCAATTGCCGCTGCGCCGTGAATCTTTTGACGATCCGCGCCGCGGCTGATCGGGGCGTGAAAGAGGCGCAACTCTGGCTCCGGACTGGCCGCGAACCGGTTCGGCCTGAGTGGCGAATCTCCGTGATACCCTTCCGACCGCAACCGGGATGGGGCGGGCGGCGAAAGTTGGTGGCCGCATGACCACGGTCACACGCTATCCGCTGGTTGACGGCCGCGCGTGCTTGGATCCGCAACCGCTCCGCGAGGACTTGGCCCGCTACGGCGGCGGATTCGTCAATTTCGATGGGCTGGCCAATTCGATTGAATGTCCGCGCGGGCGAGCAGCGGGCAACGCTTGGTTTTTGATGGGCCGTGCGAACGCCGACGCGGTGCCGAAAAACGCGGCGGTCAATCTCGCCTGGCAGGCCGAAACGACCGAGACTTTTGCCAATTACTGGTTGGTCAAAGCGATTGCCGTGACGCCCGGCTTGGGGACCGATCAAGCGTATTTGGTTCATTTCAAAGACGTGCGCGCCGTCTTGGAAATGTCGTCGGTCAATAAACGATACAACTACGAAAAGCCCCTGCCGTTCGCGCTGGCCGATGCAAGGCTGGCGGAAAAATTTTATTCCGATTCATTGAACGCCGGTGCCTTGTGGACCTGGGCGACGGCGTTTGCCAATCTCTGGACGTTGCTTCCCGGTGCGGCCGGAGCGGCACCCACGTTGCCGTTCACTCCCGCAAGTTCGCCGCGCAATTTGGCGTTCACCGGCGACTCGGCTTGGGGAGCGGTTTGCGAATTCTTAGCCAGGATCGGCTGCGAAATCGGGTTCAATCCGCGAACCGGCGCGATCACCGTCATTGATATGGCGAACTATAACGACGGCACCGTTAACGGGCTGTCGGATAATCGGGCATTCGATGCGTTCCCGTTGGCCGGGATCAATGCGGCCAACGAACCGGCAAATTTCCAGATTCAGTTCCCGAAAATCACGCCGACCAACATGGCGGACGATCCGCCGAAAACTTATGACGTGGCGAGCGGGGCGAGCGGCGCAGCCAGCGGCACAAAATCGCCCGTGTGGGATTCGATGCCCGCGCGGTACTGCCCGAACCAAACCCTAAATAACGATGCTACGCTTAACTCCCGCGCGACCGAACTGGGCGGTTATTTGGCGGGCTGGTACGGCAACGCGACCTACGATCGGTTGATCGTTTACAACGGCATTCGCCGCGTGCAACCAACGAGCCGCGTGGCTCGGATCGTGTGGCGCGACTACGGCGACGGGGCCGGGGCGATGACCGAAATTTACAACGGCGGCTCGATGCCGCCGATCATGCCGCCGGAAGCAAGCGAACCGCCGAAGTTGTGCCGGTTCGAGTTAACTGCGGCTTTGACCGCAGGCGGATCGGCCGCGGCCAAAGCCCTTGAGTGGGTGGCCTCAACATCATTGTGGACGATTGGCGCCTGTGCGCTTACGGTTTACGATTCGATTGGCAGCGTTACAACGACGTTGCCAATCGGCACAAAGGGCTTTGCCGCGTGGAATGACGACAGCGAAAAGTGGGAGATGGTTGGCGGCGCGGCCGGCGGTGGAAGCACGCTCACCCGCTGTAAAGTTTATGATGACCAAATTGCAACTGACAGCACGGGAAGCGTGCAGCCGTGGGATCAAGCAACCACCGCATTCTTGACCGGTGCGGGTATGATTACGATCAGCACGCAAGATTGCCAGCAACTCTTTAAGAATCAAATTATTTGGATTGAGCGCAACACCGATGAGGGGACTTGGCAGGTTGTTGAAATCGAATACCGAGTCATCAAAGGAAAAGCGGTCGGGAACATTTCTAAAGGTGGACCGGGAACAATTCATCGATACGATTCGGCCGATGCGGAAATTGCGTTGGACATAAACGTAATCTCAAAATGCCATGCGATCAAAACCGGCGGATGGGTTTTTGCGGCATGGTCAGAAGGGGCTTGGGTCATTGTCGAAAGTGAAGCCGCTTGCGAAGCAACAATAACCGTCGTCACCTCGATATCTTTTGACTCCGCCACTTGCACGTTCACTTTTTGCACGAGGGATTTGTGTTTGCCCGAAGGCTCAACAGTTAGCGCGGAGGATTGCGGCGTACCAGCCGCCGAGTTTGTCGTGCAGTTTCCACGGATCGGCGGGCCCGACGCTCCGATTGTCGAATTATAGAAAAATCGGCTATAATTCAGATGTTCATTTTACCCAAAGGGAAGATACATGCTCACACCACAACAACAAACGGCACTCCGAACTTTCGTCGCCGCCGATGCGGTGTTGTCCGCCATCCCGCAGAACTCCGACGGGGCTTACGCGCTTTCGGATGCGCTTAAGGTCATTCCCTCGCCCGCTTTCG